>Ga0214472_10007042_pt1 | contig 11795 bp, 8 predicted proteins | sample RVTome_6_FD_207662 | JGI IMG/M metagenome (GOLD analysis project Ga0214472, IMG submission 207662) | Soil microbial communities from uranium-contaminated site in the Upper Colorado River Basin, Wyoming, United States - RVT140D175 | ecosystem: Environmental > Terrestrial > Soil > Contaminated >...
TCGTCTCTCGCTCATAAGCAACGGGCTGCGCACGAAAGCCACAGGCAACGCGTCCGCAAGCAAGCGGCCTTCACCGAAGTCACAGGCAACGAGCTGCGCACGAAAGCCACAGGCAACGGGTTCACAAGCAAGCGGCCTTCACCGAAGTCAGAGGCAACGGGCTGCGCACGCAGGCGGATTCACTCCGCCGTAGTGCGCGGGGGGTCTGGGGGGTGCGGCGCAGCACCCCCCAGAACATCAAAGCCCGGTCTCGTCGAACTCCTGAAGCGCCTTCTTGATGTGGGCCATGAAGCGGTCGGCGTCGGCGCCGTCGACGAGACGGTGGTCGAAGGTGAGCGCCACGTAGGCCATGGTGCGGATCGCGATCGCATCGTCGCGCACCACCGGCCGCTTCTCGATCGTGCCGAGGTCCAGGATCGCCACCTGCGGCTGGTTGATGATCGGTGTCCCGAACAGGCTGCCGAAGACCCCGGGATTGGTGACCGTGAAGGTGCCGCCCTGCACCTCCTCGACCTTGAGCTTCTTGGCCCGCGCACGCTCGGCGAGGTCGGCCACGGCGCGCGCCAGGCCGAGCACGTTCTTCTCGTCCGCGTGGTGGATCACCGGGACGATCAGGCCCCAGTCGAGCGCGACGGCGATGCCGAGGTTGACGTCCTTGCGGTAGACGACGTTGTCGCCGTCGATGCTGGCGTTCAGCACGGGGTACGCCTGGAGCGCGTCGACCAGCGCCTTCAGCACGAAGGGCATGTACGTCAGCTTGACGCCGCGTTCCTCGAACGACGCGCGGTGCCTGTGGCGCAGCTGGTCGATCCGCGTGAAGTCGATCTCGAAGACGGTCGAGACGTGCGCCGAGGTGCGCTTCGACAGCACCATGTGCTCCGCCGTCTTTCTGCGGATCGGCGACATCGGCACGACCTGGACGCGCGGGCCGAGGAGCGGAGCCGCTGGCGCGGCGCCGGCCGGGGTCGAGGCGGGTGCCGGGGCCGGTGTCGAGGCCGGTGCCGGGGCGGAGGCGGGCGCAGGAGCCGCAGGCGCTTGCGGGACCGGTGCCGCGGCCGGGCGCCCTTCGAGGTGACCGAGGATGTCCTGCTTCGTGACCCGTCCACCGATTCCCGTGCCCGGGATCTCGCGGATGTCGACCTGGTGCTCGGCGGCGATCTTGCGCACGACGGGGGACGAGCGCGTGAGCCGCAGCTCCTCGGCCGTCATCTCGGCTCGCGGCCTTTCGAGGTCGCCCGCGTCGGGTGAGCCGGGCGGTTGGCGCTCGCCTTCGATGTGGTATTCGACGGGCGGAGGCGGCAGCGGAATTGGAGGCAGTGGGGGAGCGGGAGGCGGTGGCAGGGGGGGCAGCGTCACTCCGCCGCCGCGGGCGATCGACGCCGGAAGCGGTGGCGGCGCAAGCAGAGGCGCGGGCGGCGGTGGCGGCGGTGCCGCGGGCGGAGCGGGTGGTGGCGGTGGCGCCGGTGCCGTGGCAGCCGGCTCCGCGCTCGCCGCTGCCTCACCCTCGACCGCGATCACTCCGACCACGGTATTGATCGGCACGGTGGTGCCCGAAGCGACCCGGATCTCCTTGAGGATGCCGGCAGCCGGCGAGGGGATCTCGGCGTCCACCTTGTCGGTCGAGATCTCGAAGAGCGGCTCGTCGCGCGCGATGCGATCGCCGACGTTCTTGAGCCACTTCGTGACGGTGCCCTCGGCGATCGATTCCCCCATCTGGGGCATGATGACGTCGGCCATGGCTCTCCTCGCTCGAAGGGCGCTCTAGGCGTCGATCGCGTGGCCGTAGACGGCCTCGGCCGCCTGCATCAGCGCCTCGGGCAGCGTCGGGTGCGGGTGGATCGTGCGGAAGATCTCCTCGGTGGTCGCCTCGAGCCGCAGCGCGACGCACGCCTCGGAGATGAGATCGGTCGCGTGCGGACCGACCATGTGCACGCCCAGCACCTCGTCGTACTTGGCTTCCGAGACCAGCTTCACCAGCCCCTCGGGATGCCCGACGATGCGGGGCTTGGCCAGGTTGCCGAAGGCGAAGCGCCCGACGCGCACGTCGTAGCCGCGCTTCCTGGCTTCGGCCTCGGTCAGCCCCACGCCGGCCACTTCGGGCCGGCAGTAGGTGGCCGAGGGGACGCGGTCGTAGTTGAGGGCTTCGGCCGCGTGACCGGCCAGGCGCTCGGCGACGCCGATGCCCTCGGCCGACGCCACGTGGGCGAGCTGCGGGTGCGGGCGGTCCTCCAGCGCCACCACGTCGCCGATCGCGAAGACAGAGGGCTCGTCGGTCGCCATCATGTGGTTGGTCTTGATGTTGCCGTGGTCGAGCGCGACCTTCGTCGACGCGAGGTTGAGCCCGTCCGTCACCGGCCCGCGTCCGACCGCCACCAGCAGCACGTCGGCGGTGACGGTCTTCGACTCGCCCTGGGCGGTGCGGAAGCCCACCTCGACCCCGTTCGGCGTCTTGAGCGCCGCTTCGGTACGCGCACCGACGTGGATCGTCATCTGCTTGCCGAGCAGCTTGTGCGCCTCGGCCGAGATCTCCTCGTCTTCGAGCGGCAGGATCCGGGGCAGCATCTCGATCAGCGTGACCGTCGAGCCGAAGCGGGCGAACATCGACGCGAACTCCATCCCGACCGCTCCGGCGCCGATCACGATCAGGCTCTTCGGGATCTCCTTGAGCTGCAGGATCTCGTCCGAGGTGACGAACTGCTTGCCGTCCGGCGCCATGCCGGGCAGGGTCTTTGGTTTCGAGCCCGTGGCGATCAGCACGTTCTTCGTGGCGACCTTGGTCTCGCCGCTCTCGCCCTTCACCACGACGAGCTTCGGGCCGTCGAGTCGGCCGTGGCCCTTGAAGAGCGTGATCTTGTTCTTCTTGAAGAGGTAGCTCTCGATCCCCTTGCTGAGCCGCGTCACGATGCGGTCCTTGCGCGCCATCACGGCGGGGAAGTCGAGCGCCACGTTCTCGGCCAGGATCCCGAACTCCTTGCGGTTCTGCAGGTCTTCGTACAGGTCGGCCGTGTGGAGCAGCGCCTTCGTCGGGATGCAGCCGCGCAGCAGGCAGGTGCCGCCGCAGGCCGGGTCGCGCTCGACGACCGCGGTCTTCAGGCCCAGCTGCGCGGCCCGGATGGCGGCCACGTAGCCCCCGGGGCCAGTGCCGATCACGGTGACGTCGAAGATCTCGCCGTTGGCCAAGCTGCCCTCCTGCAACAGGGCACGCTACCAGAGCGACCGGGGCCTGACAAGGCGAGCTGCTTGGGGTCTGCTAAGATGGGCGTCCCTCCATGTCCGACCCGCTGCTGATCGTCCTGGCGATCGTGGTGCTGTTGCTCGGCAACGGGTTTTTCTCCGGCAGCGAGATCGCGATCATCTCGGCGCGCCGCAGCAAGATCGAGCGGCTGGCCGAAGCTGGCAGCCGCGCCGCCGAGCGCGTGCGCGAGCTGCAGGACAACATGGACCAGTTCCTGGCCACGGTGCAGATCGGCGTCACCGTGTGCGGGACGCTCGCCGGCGTCCTCGGCGGCGTGCTGGCGTCCCGCTACCTGGAGCCCGGCCTGGCCGGAGTCTCGCTCGCGCGCTTCCTGCCGGTGGCGCTCATCGCGAGCGGCGCGGTGGGGATCGGGATCGTCTACGTCGAGCTGGTGCTCGGCGAGCTCGTGCCCAAGGCGCTCGCGCTGCGCTACACGGAGCGCATCGCGCTCATCGTCTCCGCTCCCTTCCGGCTGATGTTCCGCGGCTCGCGCTGGCTCGTCGAGTTCCTGGCCGCGTCCACCCACCTCGTGCTGCGCGTCTTCGGCGTGCGCGCCGTCGGCCCGCGCACGTTCGTTTCCGAGGAGGAGATCAAGCACCTCGTGAAGCAGGGGCGCCAGCAGGGCGTCCTCGACCAGACCGAGATGGAGATCATCCACAGCGTCTTCGAGTTCACGGACATGCCGGTGCGCAAGGTGATGGTGCCGCGGCCCAAGGTGTTCGCGCTTCCCGCGGACACGCCGCCCGGCGAGGTGGGATCGCTGATCGTGGAGAGCGGCTTCTCGCGGATCCCCGCCTACGAGGGCTCGCTCGACAACGTGATCGGGGTCGTCTACGTGAAGGACGCGCTGCGGCTGCTCGAGAAGCGCCAGCCCGTGGTGATCCGCAAGATCCTCCACCCGGTGCACCTGGTGCCCGAGACCAAGAAGGTGGGCGAGCTGCTGAAGGAGCTGCAGAAGCGGCGCAGCCACCTGGCGATGGTGATCGACGAGCACGGCTCGGTGAGCGGCCTCGTGACGCTCGAGGACCTGATCGAGCAGATCGTGGGCGAGATCCAGGACGAGTACGACTGGGAAGAGCGCCCGGTCGAGCGCATGCGCGACGGCTCGCTGGTGGTCGAGGGCACGCTCTCGGCTTCCGAGCTGCGCGAAACGCACGAGATCCCGCTGGCGGAAGGCGAGTTCCAGACGGTGGCCGGCTTCATGCTGGCCGAGCTCGGCCGAGTCCCGAAAGGCGGCGAGGTGGTCCAGGTCGGCAGCTGGCGCTTCACCGTCGTCGACGTCGAAAAGAACAGAATCAGCAAAGTGAAGATCGAGAAACTGCCGGTCCCCGCCAGAGTCTGAAGTTCCAGGCGACCCACAACAAGCCACCAATCCCCGTTCCGGCGACCCACACAACAGGCAACCAGTCCCCGGCTATTTCGTGACCCTCGGCTACCCGGGGGGTCTGGGGGGTGGAACCCCCCAGTTCAAAGAAGGAGGCAGCAGGCCGTAGGCTTCTTTCCCCGCCCCTGGAACCATCGCGCCCCTTCGATCTCCCGCGCACGTGCCCGGGGTCGCCCCGGCACAACCCTCGCCCGGGCGTCTCTTTCAGACTCTCTACGGATTCGGCGGCGGCGGGGTCGCGGCCGGCGGACGGATCGGCTCGATCTTCGGCTGCTCCGGCCGCGCGGGCAGCGCGGGCGAAGCGGGCTGCCCCGGCACCTCGAACAGGAACGGCGAGGCCTCGCCGCCAACCAGGAACGAGCGCAGGTCGCGCTCGCCGATGTCGCTGCGGCGGATCACGTGCGGCGTCAGCGTCATCACGATGTCGGTCTGCGACGCTTCTTCCTTGTTCTTGGCGAACAGCCGTCCGAGGAACGGGATGCTCGCGAGCCCCGGCAGCCCCGTGAGCCCGCGCCGCTCGTTGTCGAGGATCAGGCCGGCCAGCATGTTGGTCTCGCCGTCGCGCAGGCGGATCGTCGAGTTCACCGTGCGGCTGTTGAAGGTGGGCAGGCCCTGGAAGCCCGGCGCGCCGACCGCCGAGATGTCGAGCTTGAGCTGCAGCGTCACCTCGCCGTCGTGGTGCACGCGCGGCTTCATGTCGATGTTCACGCCCACGTTCTTGTACTCGAACGAGGTGATCGGCTGCTGCGGGATGCCGCCGGTGGCGATCGCGGTGAAGGTCGTGACCGGGACGGGCACCTGGTCGCCGAAGCGCGCCTGCGCCGTCTCCCCCTCCGAGATGCGCAGCTGCGGGTTGGCGAGCAGCCGCGTCGAGGAGTCGGTCTCCAGCAGCCGCAGCACCGCTCCCGGCAGGGAGGTGACCAGCAGGTTGTCCTTGTCGTAGGGCCCGTCGCTCGGGTTCGTGATGCGCGGGTCGGGGAAGATGCCGGAAGCGATGCCCTCGATGCCCTGCGCGTCGAGGCCCGAGGTGAGGTAGATGCCGTACTCCTTGAGCTTGTTGCGCGCCACCTCGAGGATCTGGACCTCGACCACCACCTCGGCGCGGCGCTTGTCGACGATCTCGACGATGCGCTCGGCCGCCGCCACCTTGTCCGGGGTGTCGTTGATCGTGAGCGCGTTGCTGCCGGGCACCGGCGCGATCCGGCGCGCGCCGAGCACGACGCGCAGGAGGTCGATCGTCTCCTTGAGGTCGGCGTTCGAGAGGAACAGCGTCTTGACCACCTGCTGCTCGAACTCGCGGCGCCTGGACGGCGTGTCGGGCACCACGCTCAGCACCTTCGAGTCGACCACGCGGTGGAAGGTGCGTCCGGCCGCCGCGAGTGCCGTGAGCGCCTGGTCGAAGCCCACGTTCTGCAGGTCGAGGCTCACGGTCGTGTCCTGGAACGAGGGGTCGAAGGTGACGTTGATGCCCGCGGCCCGCGCGAGCGCCAGGTAGGCCTCGCGCAGGCTGGCGCCGCGGAACACCAGGCCCAGCGGCTGCTGGGCGTCGGCCCCGAGGTCGAGGCCGGGCAGGGCCCGCTCGCGGGCGCGCTCCTTCACGTCCTCGAACGAGGTGCGGCCGCGCTCGCGCATGGCCTCGGCGTCGCGCATCTCCTCGGCGACGCCGGGCGCGCCGGGGTTGAGCTCGAGCGCCATGCGGTACTCGGTGAGCGCCTCGTCGTAGGAGCCGCGGCCCGCGAGGCGCCGGGCCCGGTTGGTGTGGTCGTTCGAGGCGCGCATGCGGGCCCGCTCGAGCGAGCGCCGGTACTGGACGTTGTCCGGATCGCCCGAGACCGCGCGCTGGTACTCGAGCACGGCCCGGTCGTAGTCCTGCAGCCGCTCGGCGTTCTCGGCCGAGCGGAAGGCCTGGGACGTGGCACAGCCCGCGGCGAGGGCGAGGGCGAGCGGCAGCAGCAGACGCTTCATCCGCGGATCACCTCGACGCCCTTCGGCACCTCGAAGCGGAAGAGCCGCTCGGCGAGCCCGGTGTTCTCTCGTACGTCCTCGAAGCGGAAGCGCGTGCGGTTGCCCTGCACGTCCTCGAGCAGGATCGAGCGGATGCGCCCGCCCGGCTCGGCGTCGACGATCGCGCGCTCGACGTCGGCCTGCGGCTGGCGCGGCACGAGCCGCAGCCGCAGCACGCCCTCTTCGAGCGGCTCCTCGAGCGAGGCCTCGAAGTCGTCGAGGAGCCCCCCCTGGCCCGAGAGCAGCCGGGCGGCGAGCGAGTGGCGCGGGTCCTGCTCGCTCACCACCACCTGCCGGTCGGCGGGCACGTAGAAGTAGAAGGTCCGGCCGTCCGAGACGAAGAGCTTGGACTCCGGGTCCTTGTACTCCCAGCGCATGAGACCGGGTCGCTTGATGGACACGACGCCCCGCTCCACGATCTCGCGCCCGAGCATCCCGGACCGGTAGCTCTGGGTAAAGCGCGCCACGATGTCCGCCGTGCGCGCGTGGTGCTCCTGGATGGCGCGGACGAGTCCCTGGGCCGAATCGGAGGCCCTGGCCGCGTGGGCGGCGAGGAGGAGGCACGCGAGCAGGGGGGCGCGCATGGTGGCAGAGGTCATGATAGCGCAAACCCTTGGGGGACGGGGGGTTCCGCTTGCCCGCACGGGCCCGCCCTGCTACCATGGCGCGTGACCGGGCGCAGCCTTCGAAGCCTCTCGCTCGCCCTTCTCCTCCCGTTCTCCGCGGTTTCGGCCGTGGCCGAGCCCCCCAGCGAGCTCCGCGGCGTGTGGATCGTCCGCACGGCGCTCGTCTCGCCGGAGGCGGTCGATCGCGTCGTAGACGAGGCCGCGAGCGCGGGGTTGAACGCCCTCTTCGTCCAGGTGCGCGGGCGGGGCGATTCGTTCTACCGCTCGTCGCTCGCTCCGCGGAGCCCCCTGCTCGAAAGGCAGCCGAAGGACTTCGACCCGCTGCGCCGGCTGCTGGCGCGAGCCCGCATGCGGCGGCTCTCGGTCCACGCCTGGGTCAACGTGCTGCTGGCGGCCCACTTCGGCCAACCGCTGCCGCGGGGACACGTGCTCGAGAAGCACCCGGACTGGGCGATGGTGCCGAAGTCGGTCGCCACCGCCGCGCTCGTGGCGCGGGGGCCGCGGCGGCTCGAGCTGATCGCGACGGCCGGGCGCAGCGAGGGCGACGTGGAGGGCTACTACCTGTCGCCGGCGCTCGCCGGCGTGGCCGATCACCTCGAGGGCGTCGTGCGGGAGCTCGTACGCGCCTACCCGGTCGACGGGCTTCACTTCGACTTCGTCCGCTATCCCGGCCCGTCGTTCGACTACTCGAAGGCCTCGCTCGAGGGATTCCGCCGCCGCACCGGCGGCAGCGACCTGATCGCCGGCCCGAGCCAGAGCCCCGCGGCGTGGGACGCCTGGCGCCGCGACGTGCTCACGGCGCTCACGGCCCGGCTCGCCGACGCCGCGCGCGCCGAGCGGGCCGGGCTGGTGCTCTCGGCCGCCGTGGCGCCCGACGAGTCGCAGGCCGTGAACAACAAGTTCCAGGACTGGCCGGCCTGGGTGAAGGGGGGCGTGATCGCGGCGCTCTGTCCCATGACCTACACGCCGGACAGCCGCCTCTTCACGCAGCAGCTCGAGGCGATGCGCGAGCGCAACGGGGCCAGCCATCCGATGTGGGCCGGCATCGGCGCGTACCGGCTCGACGTGGCGGGCATCGTCGAGAAAGTGACGCTCGCGCGCCGGGCCGGGGCCCAGGGTGTCGTGCTCTTCTCGCACGAGTCGCTCGCACCCGCGGATCTCAGGCAGCTCGGGCAGCAGGTGTTCGGGGCACGGCTCGCGGGCGGCCTGGAAGCGGGCTCCGCCGGTTCGGTCGCGGGCTCGCGATGAGACGCGTGACGCCGCCGGGCGTTTCGCGGCGGCGCGTCGTCGGCGGGGGAGTCGCGGCCGCGGCGCTCGGGCTCTTCCGCTATCCTGAGGTCGTGTCAGCCGACGCTTCGTCCGACGCACAGCCGCCCGCGGGCTTCCGGGCCTTTGGCCTCGACGCGGTGGATGCCGTCGTGCGCGAAGGCGTCGCGGCGCGGGCGTTCCCCGGCGGCGTGCTGGCGATCGGACGCGAGGGGGCGCTCGTGCACCTGCGCGCGTTCGGCCAGCTCACGTACGAGGCGGGAGCGGCCGCCGTCGTCCCCGACACGATCTACGACCTCGCCAGCCTGACCAAGGTCGTCGTCACCACGACGCTCGCGATGATCCTGCTGGACGAGGGCAAGCTCGAGCTCGAGGCGCCTGTGAGCGGGTTCTTCCCGGCGTTCACGGGCGGCGCCAAGGACCGCGTCACGCTGCGCCAGCTCCTCACGCACTCGGGCGGGCTCCAGTGGTGGGCACCGCTCTACAAGGACGTGAAGGGCCAGGCCGCGTACCTCGAGCGCATCGTCGCGATGGAGCTGGCCTACGCGCCGGGCAGCAAGTCCGTCTACAGCGACCTCGGCCTGATCCTGCTCGGCGGGGTGGTCGAGCGCCTGGGCGGCGCCCCGCTCGACGAGCTGGCGCGCCAGCGGGTGACGGGCCCGCTCGCCATGAAGGACACGCTGTACCGGCCGCCCGCCGAGCTCGTGCCGCGCATCGCCCCGACCGAGAACGACCCGTGGCGCGGCCGCGTGCTGCGCGGCGAGGTGCACGACGAGAACGCGGCAGCACTCGGCGGCGTGGCGCCGCACGCGGGCCTCTTCGCCACCGCGGCCGACCTCGCGCGCTTCGCCTCGATGCTGCTCGACGAGGGGCGCGGGCCGGGGCGGCGCCTCGTGTCGCGCGCCACGCTGGAGCTGTTCACCGAGCGCGCGGGAGTGCCGCTCGCCACGCGGGCGCTCGGCTGGGACACGCCCGCCAACGAGACGGGCGAGCGCAGCTCGACGCCGGGCGCGCCCGGGTACACGGCGGCCGGATCGCTGCTGTCGCCGCGCTCGTTCGGCCACACCGGCTTCACCGGCACCTCGATGTGGATGGACCCCGCGCGCGAGCTGTACGTGATCCTGCTGACCAACCGCGTCCACCCGACGCGCGAGAACAACGGCATTCGCGCGGTCCGCGCGCAGCTGGCGGACGCCGCCGTGCGCGCGCTCGAGAAACCGTGAGACGTCGCGCTTTCCTGGTCTCGGCCGCCGCGCTCGCTGCGCGGCGGGCGGGCGCGGCGGGGCCGCGCGTGACCGTCGGTCTCGAGCGCCTGGCCCTCGACAACCGCGCGCCGCTGCGCGGCCGTCGCGTCGGGCTGCTGTGCCACGCCGCGTCGGTGATCGCGGACGGGCGCCACGCGATCGACGTCCTGCGGGCCTCGGGTGCGCGCGTGGAGCGGCTGTTCGGCCCCGAGCACGGGCTGCGCGGGCACGCGGCCGCCGGCGAGAAGGTCACGGGCGGGACGGATCCGGGGAGCGGCCTTCCCGTGGTCAGCTTGTACGGCGAGCGGAGCAAGCCCGCGCCGGCAGACCTGCGCGGGCTCGAGGCTCTCGTCGTCGACCTGCAGGACGCGGGGGTCCGCTTCTACACCTACGCGAGCACGATGCTGCTCTCACTCGAAGCCGCCGCCGAGGCGGGTGTCGAGGTGATCGTCCTCGACCGGCCCAACCCGATCGGCGGCGAGCGCGTGGAGGGACCGGAGCGGGATCCCGCGATGCCGTTCAGCATGGTGTCGATGGCGCCCGGTCCGCTCGTCCACGGCCTGACGCTCGGCGAGATGGCGCGCTTCGCGAGCGAGAAGCACGCGAAGCCCGGCGTCGTGAGCGTGGTTGCGATGAGCGGGTGGAGCCGGGACATGACCTGGTCCGACACGGGGCTGCCATGGGTGAACCCGTCGCCCAACCTGCGCAGCTCCGAGGCCGCGCTCGCCTACCCCGGGACCTGCCTCGTCGAGGCGACGAACGCGAGCGAGGGGCGCGGAACGGACGCGCCCTTCCTGCGGGTGGGCGCGCCCTGGGTGAAGCCCGACGCGCTGGCGCGCGATGCCGCGACACCGGGGTTCGCGCTCGAGCCGGCCACGTTCACGCCCACGGCCTCACCGGCGGCGCCGCAGCCGAAGCTTGCGGGCGAGGCCTGCCGCGGCGTCCGCGTGCACGTGACGGACGCCGCCACGGCCAGCCCCTTCCGCCTCGGGCTGCGCCTGGTCGTGGCGCTGCGGCGCCAGCCCGGCTTCGCGTGGGTCCGCGAGGGAGCCTGGCTCGACACGCTCACGGGCACGAAGGCCGTGCGCGCAGCGATCGAGCGCGGCGATTCCGTAGACGCGATGCTGGCTGCCCAGGCACCCGCGATCCGGCGCTGGCGGGGCGAGCGGAAGGCCTCGCTGCGCTACTGACGCTCACACGATGACGTCGAGCCGCCGCTCGCCTTTGGGGTGCCGGCACTCCTGCCAGGCGCGCGCGAGCCGCGCGATGCCCTCCGCGAGCGGGCCCTCGTCCATCACGTAGGGCAGCCGCAGGCGGTCCGCGAACCCGTGCGACACCGAGTGCACCGGGCCCGGAACGATCGAGACTCCATGCCGCGGGGCCACGCGCGCGAGCTCCTCGGCGTTCGGAGTCGGCAGCCGCACCCAGAGCGTCAGGCCACCCATCGGCTCGGTCCACGACCACTCGGGCAGCCGTTCGCGCAGCAGCGCCGTGAGGGCCTCGAAGCGCCGCCGCGACTCGCGCCGCCGCATGCGGGCCACCTCGTCCCGGCGCGCGAGGAGCCGCGTCGCGAGCGCCTGGCTCAGCAGCGAGCCGCTCAGGTCGGCCGCCACCTTGAACCGCGTCAGCCGCGTGACGAGCGGACGTGGGCCGCGCACCCAGCCGACGCGCAGGCCGCCCCAGAAGAGCTTGCTCAAGGAGCCCACCGTGAAGACGGCCGCCCGCGGCGCGAAGGCGGCGATGGGGGGAGGCGGCTCCGCGCCGAACGTCAGCTCGCCGAGGCTCTCGTCCTCCACGACCGGGACGCCGCTCGCCTCGGCGAGTGCCGCCACCTCGCGCCGCGCGCCTGCCGGCATCACCGAGCCCGTGGGGTTGTGGAAGCTCGGGACCAGGTAGATGAGGGCCGGCGTCGCCTGTTGCGTGGTGCGGCTGAGGGCGGCGACGTCGGCGCCTGCCGGCCCCACCGGGACCGGCAGCAGGCGCGCCCCTGCGAGCGAGAAGGCGTCGATCGCGCCGAGGTAGCTGGGGTCCTCGAG
>Ga0214472_10007043_pt1 | contig 11794 bp, 14 predicted proteins | sample RVTome_6_FD_207662 | JGI IMG/M metagenome (GOLD analysis project Ga0214472, IMG submission 207662) | Soil microbial communities from uranium-contaminated site in the Upper Colorado River Basin, Wyoming, United States - RVT140D175 | ecosystem: Environmental > Terrestrial > Soil > Contaminated >...
CTGAAGTCGGTGTTCGAGAAGACCGGGGTGCGCAGCAGGCGCCAGCTGGTGGCCAAGATGTTCGCCGAGCAGCACTGGCCGCACTACGGCGACGGCGACGCACCCCTCGACGCCGACGGCTGGTTCACGCAGTCCCGCTCGATCGAGAATCCCGCTCCTACGAGCTGAGACCGTCGCCCCAGCGCACTCGCTGCACGCCATCAGGTTTAGCCGCCGGTGTGGCGCCCGCAAGCGGTGAGGTCTCCTTCGCTACACGAGCAGAAGCGGCGACCGCTCCTCGGACTACAGCTGCTTGGAAAAAACTCGAGCGCGTCGACCACGGCCGACGTGACCAGCGAGATTACGCGGATGCTTGTGTCGTGCCGAAACCGGGGACTTTCCCGCTTCTCGCCAAAGGCAGGGACGTGGCGCCTGCTTCCCCTGCGGGAGCAGTAGCGGTCGTCGTCAGTGACCAGGTCGCTGCTCGGGACTGGCTCCAGTTCCATGATCTCCGCCGGGCCAACGCCACCGGACTCGTTCTCGAAGGCATCGACCTCAAGACAGCACAAACCCGGCTCGGCCACACCGACCCCAGGCTCACCCTCGGCATCTACGCCCAGGCCACCACCGAAGCCGACCGCCAAGCCGCCGACCGGCTCGGTGAAAGATTCCTTCCCCGACGAGACCGCGATCGCGGTCGAAGTCTGACATGAGACGCCCGCCCTGAGGGCACGGCACGGGTCGGATCACCCGCCGGCCGTGAACGTCGGATCGGCTCACAACATCACGGCGTCGCTTCGGATCTCGTTGTCTCGTTCGAGAAGCGCTCCGAGGGAGATCACGTCGACATCGACGCCCAGGAGGTGACAGAGCGCCTCCTCGAGATGGATCAGATCCAGAAGTGAGCTCCCAGGCTCGAACTCGACGACGAAGTCGATGTCACTGTCGACCGTTGCCTCGCCCCGCGCGACCGAACCGAACACCGCGATCGAACGGGCGTTGTGCGGCTCCAACAACGCCCGAATCTCGGCTCGGTGGACGCGCGATGGAACGTCCTCACAAACCAGAGGGCCGCTCGTGCGAGTGGCCCTGACCTGGGGTTTCTGAGTCGGGACGGCGGGATTCGAACCCACGACCTCAGCGTCCCGAGCGGTGCCGGGCTGTTTTTCAAAAGACTGATTTGGACGAATTACCAGGTCAGAGCATATGAGCGAACCTGCGTGGACCCCTCCGATTGTGGGCGGATGTTCGATAAATGTTCGATGAAGATCGCGAAAAGTGACGCTATTTCGAATCACCCATCCTGCATCGTTCTGACTTACGATCCTTTGGATGGTTGTTTTCTCACTCATTCCCTCTCGGAGTCTCGCCAATGGCCGATGATCACATCGACCTCGCCGCCGCACGGGAGCAGACCCTCGAGGTGATCCGGAAGGAGTATCCCCCATTGCTCACCTCGGCACTCGTCGCCGAACTCATGCAATGCACCATCTGGGAGGTGCGCGACCAAGTCCACAGAGGTGAGCTGCCGGCCGTCCGTTGGGGTCAGCAGTTCCGCTTCTTCCGCGAGGAGGTTCTGGCTGTCTTGTTGAACCGGCCAGCCGGACCCAACGAGGTTGAGTGACGTGTCCGAGGAAGATCCTGAGATCACGTACGAGAAGTGGTATCCCGACGTGCCGGCGGTCATGGACAGCCAAGAGCTCGCCGATCTGCTTTCAGCCTCGGACCAAGTGATCCGGACCTGGGCTCGTGAGGGAGTGATCCCCTCTCATCGAGCTCCCGGCGCCCGCAAGTTCAAGTTCCTGCGCCACGAGATCTTCCAGTGGCTCGTTGAGAACCGGTATGAGCCGGAGGATGACGACCGCGCCTCACCGTAGTTCTCACCCTTCACTAAACGTGGTCGGTCCAATATTCGCTACCCGCTGATAAATGCACCGGTTATCGAGCGGTCTTACTATCGGTGCTGGAAAGGTACGTAATGACGGGGTCGTCCAGACCCGAGGTGGCGGGAAAGGCCACCGACGTAGCCGCAGCCCGTCGCCGTGCGAGCGTGGTTGCAGCGGTCGCCGGGCTCTTACTGGCGCCCTATTTCTGGCTGTTCTCGGCCCTCGTGGGTTGGCCCGGTTGGGAGGCTCCGCCCCCCGGTGCGCCTGCCAACGAGTTCGTCGACTTCTACGTCAACGGAGCGGCACAGATACCGCTCGTGGCCACTGTGGCCATCGGATCGTGGGCCATCTGGCTGACCCTCGTCGTCTCGGTGGTACGCGCCGCCTGCCGCAGATTCGATCTCGCCGCGATCATGGCCGTCACCCTGGCCGGAGCCTCCACCGCGGTATACGTGGCGGCCGAAGGGGTCCTGGCATGGCCGACGATCGGGCTAGCGGCGAGCGAGATATCGGAGAACCTCGACCCGGGGGTGGCCCAGGCGATAGTGATGTCAAGGGACGGTCTCCACGCGGCGGCGAGCGTACTGCTCGGGATCTCCCTATTGGTGGTCGCATGGCTGCTTACCCGGAGTGATCTCTGGGGTCACTGGCTGCTTGCCGCAGTCGGTTTCCTCGCCGGAGTGTCAGCCTGCTCTGCCATGATCATCGGACCCGAGGGGATCGGACCAGGAGCAATCATGATTTGGGGCATCTTGGTCGCTCTCGTCATCCTCATCGGTCTGCGACGCCCTGTGGCGGAGACCAATCCGGACACGTGAAGCCATCACTGCACGCCCAGGTACTCACTGACCCAAAGCGCATAACGAAGCCTCTTTGTGTCAAGTGGTTGTTTTGGACGCGTTGGAGCGGGCCGGATGTTCCGGCCTGACGTGTAGGTTTGGGGACGGCCCGGGGTGACTGTGCTGAAGAGCCGGTGATCAGGATGTGAGGCCGGCCACGCAAGCTATATAGACGTTCCTGAGTGTCCCCCGGGCCTTAACCTTGCTGGTCTGCGACGAGACGCTGGTAGACGGTGTCGGAGACTCGCCGTTTCAATGCTCGCAGCGCTTCTTTCTTGGTTTTGCCTTCGGCTCGTTTCTTGTCGTGGTAGACCCCGCCCCGGAGTGTCCGGATAGCGGATCTGGGAGACTGCGGCCATGTGGATGGCATGGTTCAGCTTCCGGTTGCCTCGGAGGCTGAGCCGATGCCGTTTGTTGCCACCGGAGGAGACTTCGATGGGGGCGGTCCCGTTGTATGAGGCGTAGTGACCAGCAGTGGCGAACCGCGCGATCGTTGCGTTTCCCTCCTCTGTGGGCGTGCTGTGGTCCGAGCCGCGCTGAACTATGCCGTCGAGGTCGACCGGCTGGCGAGGACACCCTGCCGAGGCATCCACCTTCCGGCTGTCGAGCCGGTGAAAGTCACCGTGCCAAGTCCTGTACAGCTCATCGAGCTCGCCGACACGATCGACCCCAACTACACGGCGATGATCTGGCTCGGGGCCGTGCTCGGCCTCCGCTGGGGCGAAGTAGCAGGACTGCGCGTCGGGAACGTCGACGTGCTCCGCAAGACAGTGACCATCGCCGAGCAGGTCACCCGAGGCATAGGCGGGGCGGGTGACATCGGCCCACCAAAGTCAGCCGCCGCCCGACGGACGATCAGCATTCCCTCTGAGCTGGCAGACGAGCTGAGCGCCCACATGAAGGCGCTTGAGTTGACGGGAACCAACCCCGAGGAGTTGTTGTTTCCCAACGCTGAACGGAAGCCGCTCGACTACTCCAACTGGCGTCGCCGGGTCTGGGAGCCGGCTGTGAAGGATGCCGTTCTCGATGGTCTCAACTTCCACGACCTCCGCAGGACCAACGCCACTGCGATGGTGGCCGAGGGAGTCGACGTCAAAACAGCACAGGCCAGACTCGGCCACTCCGACCCTCGACTCACCCTGGCCATCTACGCACAGGCCACGACTGAGGGGGACCGCTCGGCTGCGGACAAGCTTGGGGCCCGGCTGATGGGCCTAGTCACCGGCGACGAATCAGAGTCCTCGACCCCATCCTCCTCGTAGAGGATCAGCCGGTTTGACTACGGAGAGTGCCGACTTCAGTCCGGGCAGCGCCGGGATGTCGATATCGAGTGGGTCTCCTTGCGGCTTAGGGCCACCACGAAGCCCTCGTTCATTCCACCGCCGGGATCACGGGCACTCCTGCTGGCAGAAGACGTTGTCGTTGACTTCGACTTCGGTGATGGTTTCGTTGTGCCAGTCGACCTGCCATGCACGAAGGAGCGTGACCGGCGGAGAACAAGATGCCCATCCTCCTATTGCCACGCCGAACCCGTACCAAGACCAGCACTCTGATGTGAACAAATGGAGGTCGTGTCCCTCGGGGAAGCCGACGTAGAGGGCATCCACTACTTCCCACTCGGGTATGCCTGCTGAGTCGCGGCTACGGAAGCGGCCAAGGAGAATCAACCACTCCTCCATCTCGGTGTCGGGATCGTCCACTGATCTCGCGAAGTCCAGGGCAAGCGTGCATGCGTCTTCAGCTTCCAGATCGCCGACGCATTTGCCGCCTGTGCTCTCGAATCCAGCCGGGACAACTCCCTCCATGTCCCCCCGGTAGACCACACCGAGCCAGGCATCAGGCTTCAAGGCGGGATTGTCCGGCACCGTCATCACATCTTCGGGTTCAGCCTCGTCCCCGGTGGGTCGACTCGTCAGTGTCGTCGGAGCTCGCGTCGTTGTGGGTGTTCGCTCGGCCGTGTCCGTTGTCGTCGGCTCGATCGCAGCCGTCGTGACGGTCGGAGTGGTGGTCGTTGCCGAATCAGGGGAGAGGGTCGTGTCGACCAGCTCATCGCTTCCACAAGACGAGAGGATTATGGCCAACAGGGCCAGGCCGACGACAACCAAGAGTCGCAGTGTCGCCCGGTGAGTAGACCACCGGCTCATGACTCCTCGACCAGGAAAAGCGAAGTCCATTCGGGCCGGTCCGGCTGTGTCCCGGCGGCAAGCGACTGCCGCCACTCCTCGTCGGTGAGGCGCTGATCCCTGGGCACCCAGAACTCGTAGTAGGAGTAGACCCCACCCCGGGCCACCTGGAAGACGCCCTGGTCGTTTGGGACCAGAACGTATATCTGGTCGATGTAACCGGTTCCCACCTCAAGGGCCTGCTCGGGGTTGGACATGATGTCGGCGACCACCGCGGCGACATCGTTGGGAGACTCGGCGAATCCGCCGGTCTGGGCGCCGGACGCATCGATGTCCTCGCCTGCGAGCAGCCAGATCAGCTCGAAACGGGAGGCGATCGTCTCCAACCACAGGTTGTCTTCGGGGGAGATGGGCGCTCCGGCCAGCTCGTCTCGGGCAAGTCGCTCGAACCGCTGGTACATCTCGGTCAGCCGGCCAATGACGTCCCCGACGTCAGGGGCGAGTAGCTCCCGGTCGTCGAGTCCGGCCCGCATCAGATCGGCGACTGCGGAGAGTCGGGCGTATACGACTGGGTCGGGCTCCACCCAGTGTCGGGGCTCGGCCGGTACCAGGGGCGTCTCCCCTTCGGCGAAGGCCTGCTTTGCGTAGAGCAAGGTGTCGTGCTTCAGCTCGGCATACGAACCGAACCCGGTGTTGTGAGCCTTGGCCGCCCACGCCTCGCTTCGCATGTAGTCGGGATAGGCCCCCCCATGGCGGCTCCACGTCGGCTGCAGAGCGTGGAGCCATCCGTCGTAGACGGTGCCCGCCCACTGGCCCATGGTCCGCTCGGCGACGAGGTCGGTCATCTTCTCCAGCTGCGGTTCGTAGTCCGGATACTCAGTGGGTATTCCAGCTTCCGCCTGGCGTTGGTGAGCCCATTCGCTGCCGAAGGCGGCGGCCACGTCCAGAGGCGATCCCTCGAACCGGCCGGTCGCCACGTCGTCGTCGTAGTTGGCCACATTGGGGAAGACCAGCTGGTCCAGGATGAAGGAGTCGAGGACGAAACGCGCACCCATCACCCTCATCGAGGCCCGCTCCGGATCGATGGCAACCTGGCGCACAGAGCTCAACTCTGCGACCAGATCAGCGACGAACGAGTCGTCGATCACCTCCGGCGACTCCCGCCAGTCCGGATCGACCGCGTCGGCGGCGGCCGCCATCTCGGCCGGGGTGAAGTCGTCGGCCAGTCCGACCAGGAAGGCAGTCGGCTCGTAGATCTGGGGCCACATCCGGGTCAGGTCATCGCTGCCGGCGAGCGCTCGGGCCAGCATCAACCCGGTCCTCACCTGATCGGTTTCCGCAAGGAGGAAGCCGGTCTGGCCCAACGACGACATGGCCAGGAAGTAGCGGGTCAGCTCCGGGGTCCGCGTGTAATGGCCTCGGGGTCGGAACAGGGAGTAGTCGGCCTCTGCTGCTGTGGTGGGGGAGACAGCGAAGTCGAGATGGTCACGAATAAGACCCAACTCGGCCTCCACGTCTTCGGCATACGGCCCTTCTCGCAGTTCGAGCAGGGCGAGCAGCAGCTCCGAGAACCGAAGCACTTGGTTGACCTCCGTCTCGGCGTTGCTGCCTTGGAAGGCAGCCGCGTCGGCCTCCGCCACCTCGTTGAGAGTGACGGCGAATTGCTCGAGGATCGGCAACAGGACGAGTTGCTCCGTGTCCCGCAGCGCCTTGGCAAAGGCGAGATGCCAGTAGTGGTAGGCAGCGTCCGTGGTCACTATCAGCGGCTGGCGGGCCATCAGATCCACGTTGCTGTAAGCCTCGTGGAACTGACCGATCTTCCCCTCCACGACAACGAACCCGTTGGCCGCGAGCAGTTTCCGGGCCTCGTCGGGCACGCGGTCCGCCCATAACACTTCCTCAAGCGAGTGGGGCGTTTCCGGACCCGCATAGGGCGGGTCGTCGCCGAGCAGCGGGATCTCCGGGAAACCTGCGAAGGGTGGGACGGGGCGCAGTCCCACTGTCACCACCTCCGGGATGGTCGGCGTTGTGGTGGCGGCAACAGACGTAGTAGTCGAACTCGTGGTCGTGGTCTCCACACCCTCGCTGACACATGCGCTCATCATCAGTGCCACAACGAGAAAGAGGATGGATAGGTGTCTCACCAGAATCTCCAGTCGTCGGCTTCGAGCGTGCCTAATCCCCGCTGGCATGGCCAGGGCCGAAGGTCAGTTATGCCGGTGACGGGCGACCTTGACTGCTTCCCGCCGTGGATGGGGCCAGGTCTCGGTAGGCAGCGATGGGGAGAAAGGAGACGACTCCGAAAAGCACCGGACCGAACGGGACCACCGCCACCGAGAGCCCACCACCCACGAAGATGGCGGAGAACACGAGAAAAACGAGCCAGAACATGGCGACGACCGTGCCGATGATCAGAACCATCCGATTGAGCCATAGAAGCGAGGTGGACCCATCGCGAGTCGTCTCACGTCTCCACAGGCGGAATACCAGAACGAAGAGGGCCACGGTGGCGATCACCGATACTGCTCCTGCCACGAGCGGAAACCCGATACTCCCTGACCCGGATTCGGATTGCATGTGGCCGACAACGAGAAGAGCGGCAACCGGAGGGACGAAGGATGTCGCCATCGCGGCGACCATCCGCAGACTCGTCGATCGGGTGAGACGAGGGAGTAGCACCACACCCACCGCAACAGCGGTGAGCGCCGATGAAGACAGCAGCCACCAGGGGTAGGCACCCTTGCCCATTTGGGGAACCTCGTAGCCAGTCACGCTCATCCAATAACCCCATCCGGCGAACATGACGCACGCCATGGCAAGCCCGAGCGCCAGCATCGACAGGATCCATCGCGGGACACCACCAGCGAAGAGGTCTCTTCCATACCACCACAGGACGACCCAGGCGAGGAAGACGAGCCAGGCCGGTGTCTGTGAGAACTCGCTCAGCGACTCGTATACCACGGCCCCTGCATCGGGGTCGGTGCCGGGCGAACCTGGGGGCAGGATTCGTACCGGGACGCGAGTGAAGGCGACCACCACCCCGGCGAGGAGCGAAGCTACGCCGAGCCTCAACCGGGCTCGGCCTCCGACCTCGACCGGTCCCGCTTGTCGTGTCGACGCTGCAGACATAACCCGAGACTCGCGCCGGTACTCTCCTCCCAACAGAGTCGAAAGTCGGTTGTCTACGGGTCACCAGGCTCGTCCCGACCGAGAATCACCGGTTCAGTGAGACCGTCGTCGTCGAGATCGGCACACGCGGGCAGGCCGGGCCCGGACAGGCGGTCGGTAGCGTCTAGACCGATCGATCGCCACACCGCCCCGCCGGCAGCAACCACCCGCGGATCATCCAGCTCCGAATAAGCAAATGCCAACGACCCGTCGCATGCCGCCACCTCCGCCACTGGAGACGGCACCATACCCGCCACCCAGATCGGAGCCAGGTCTCTTGCGCGGTAGATCCCGAGGTGGGGGGTCATCCCGTGAGCGTCCACCCAATGCACATCGGGGAGTCCGTCACGCACCGGGTGCGGGCCGGGAGCAGCACGGAAAGACACCACCGTCTCCAAGCCGTCACCAGTGACACGACCGGTGCTGGCGGCCTCCACCCTGCCCCACTCGAAGTCCTCTACCAGGAAACCGTGGTCCCGCGAGAGCTCCACATCCCGAACCAGGCTCCACCACTCCCCTCCTATCAGAGCAGCATCACCGTCGGGAAGCTCCCAACCCACCCAGCGCACCCTGAGATCGGCGTGAGAGGTGACACCCATTCGGTAGGCGATGACACCCATGCGGTCCGCCAGTACTTGGAGTGCTGCACCGGTCCCGGTCAGCGGCCCACGCTGGTCGAAGATGAAGTTGCCCAGGCTCGAGGCCACGAGCGCGGGACGATCGCCGGGAGTGGTCAGTACCGGCTGCACCACATGGGACCCGTGGCCCCACACCATGTCGGCACCCCAAGCAGTCAGCATCTCCGCCAGTCTCCGCATCCGCGGATCTGTCTCGGGTAGGTACTCGACACCACCGTGGAGGGAGACGATCAGGAAATCAGACCGTCTCGCCGCCCTTTCTGTGGCCTCCTTCGCCGACTCCTCGTCCCAGGGGGCTACACCAGGTTCGTCGCCGGCTGCCAGCCCCGCTCCGGTGGCGTCCATGGCGAGAACGGCCACGCGCATGTTGGCACCCTCGACGAGCAGGGGTGCACTCGCGGCGCCCAGATCCACCCCGGCGCCCACAGCTGTCATCCCTGCGGTTTCGACTGCTTCCAGCGTGTCCACGACACCGGAAGGCCCGGCGTCCCCGATGTGGTTGTTGGCCATGGAGAGAACATCGAATCCGGCGTCGGCAAGTAGCACGACGGTGGTCGGGTCCGCCTCGAGGGTATGGGGGTTGGGGGCCTGATGACTGCGGGTTGTCAGTGGCGACTCCAAGTTGCCCATCGCCAGGTCGGAGGAGCGGAGGATGAGTCTCACCTCCTCGAACATCCCAGTGGGATCCACTTCGGCGATGGGAGACACTCCCCGGCCGAGCATGATGTCCCCAACGAAGGTGAGCGAGATAGGGGCGTCTGAATTCGGCGGTTGAACACCAAGGGCAGAAAGGCCGGCAAGAAGAAGGATCACCACGAAGTAGATCCGCATGCGACTCACAGTGTCTCCTAGTGCTCGAGTCGCCTGAGCCAGTCACCAGACGATCCAATCGAATTGTCTATCCGGATCTGAACGGCAACCAGAGGACAAAGTCCCCAACAGCAATCACCTCCGGAACGGGTCTGCGGCCGACCTCAGCCGGCCCCGAGGCAGCCCTGCCACCGAGCGACACCTGCCGTCTGTGAGGCAGGATTGTGACATTTGACCCTCCCAAGGAGGGTTCGTTCGTTGTAGTGGTAGCGGCGAAGGAGGTGGAGATGTCCGCCTTGAAACGCTTCCTGATAATTCTGGGAGCAATCGTCTTGGTCGCTAGCTGCACACCAAACGACACGGTGGGAGGTACGACAAGCGAGGCTCCGGCATCACTTGCGACGTCGCCGACATTGGATGAAACCACGACCTCATCAGTTGCGGCGACGACTCCCTCAACGATCCAAGAAAGCACAACCTCTTCAGTCGGCGAGACAGCGACGACGCCTGCGCCATTGCTCACAATTGAAGATGTCGTAGCCGTGATTCAGTCGGACCTGGACGAAGAGTTCGCCGCTTCCGATCCCCCCGAGGGGGTGCTAGGCGCCTACCAAGTGCAGTGTCGCGAATCCGAACAGCCCGTAAACGCCGGGGACGTTTTCGCCTGTGCTGGTATCCCGCAAACGGAACCTGACTTCCAACTCGATCCGGTCGGAGTCGTCATCTTCGTGATCGATGAAACCCCGAACGCCGCCTGGCTCGCAGGCACCGATGTTCCGGATACAACCGATCAGCTATTGGACATCTATCAGGAGAGCCCACATGGCCTCTACTGCCGCGATCTCCTCGATGACGACATCACTACATGGTTCTCCGCCAGCGGTACCCCACCAGGCGGCTACTTCCTGTCATTGGTCTACTGGTCACTTGAGGGGCACTCCGACCGAATGGACGCCGACCGCAACGGCATCCCATGCGAAAACCTTGTACGAATCTGACGTCGTAGAAGACGTTCTCGACGGTGGAGAGCTCCACTGACGGACGGACGTCAAAGGCGTAGCCGACCTCACCACGCGTCGGACCACCGAGCCGTGCGATCTGACAAACGACTGTGCGCGCCGGATGTAGGGAGGCATGACCTCATGAAATGCGTGAGCACTCGAACGTGAGGCGACTGAATTTCTTGGCTCTGATTATGGACGCCGTTGCCCTTTTCGGATGGCTGGCGGCCGCGCAGGGCTTGGGTCTTTTGCCTCTGGCGCAGTTCCCGTATCGGAGGCATGCTGTCGTGTAGAGGTAGGACATGGCGTCGAAATGGCTGCCAATAGTGTTGATAGCTCTTGTGGGCTGTGGGGCCGGAAACTCTGACGAAGGGACCCAGACCACAGGTACAGCCACCTCCACGACCGAGCCGAGCACAACTTCCTCGCCATCGAGCACTATCGCGCCAACATCCACCAGCCAAACAACACCTACAACCGCCGTGACCACGACCACGACCACGACTCCGACAACGCTGGTACTGCGGACTGACGGCCTAGGTGTGGTGTCCTTCGGCGAGCCGGTTGAGAACGTCATGGCCGTCCTCACCGAGCTGCTCGGACCACCCGACTGGGAAGAAGTGCAGGTCGCAGCGGACGCTGATCTCAGCGTCAGATGGGGCGAGGATGGTGCGGAGGTCCTCTACCTGCAGTTCACATACTGGGATTACTTCGATGGGGCGCCGAATCCTCCCCATCCGATGCCAGAAGGGCCGGTGTTCCACTACTACCTAACGCGGTCAGAGCTACTAGCCACCGACACCGGGATCGCCGTCGGCTCCACCGTTGGTGATCTCGAGTCTGCCTATCCGAATGTCCAATTCACGTCCTTCTGTGGCGACGAGATACGAGAGTTTGTCCTGGATCCCCCTGAGGGATGGCTCCAACTACCGATGTCGAGGCTTCTTGATGGTGAGCCCACCGACGAATCCACGAGGATCGAATACATCGGCGCCGGCTGGGATCGCAGTCCCTGCTAACGGCCAACAAAGGTCCGTCAGTTCCAGACGGGCTCCCAGATCCTGGATGTTCGATAAATGTTCGATGAAGCGACCGAGGTGCTGGCCGGAAGCCTGACTGCAAGCCTCTGACCAGCACCTATGTAGTCGGGACGGCCGGATTTGAACCGGCGACCTCAGCGTCCCGAACGCTGCGCGCTACCAAGCTGCGCCACGTCCCGATGCGAGCCGCAGTGTAGGGGCCAACGGAAGCAAGCCAGATTTCCCGACTAGCCAAGGGCATCTCGAGATAGCCTGTCGGAGCTGTCCGTGTTTGGAAAGGACGATGACTGCCTACGACGCCTTGCTGCGG
>Ga0214472_10007044_pt1 | contig 11793 bp, 7 predicted proteins | sample RVTome_6_FD_207662 | JGI IMG/M metagenome (GOLD analysis project Ga0214472, IMG submission 207662) | Soil microbial communities from uranium-contaminated site in the Upper Colorado River Basin, Wyoming, United States - RVT140D175 | ecosystem: Environmental > Terrestrial > Soil > Contaminated >...
GCTTCGATGAGGCTGCAGACGAGGAGCCTGTCCGTGAGGCGCCCCGGTCCGCCGGACCGCACCAGGCGGGCCAGCTCCTGAGCATAGGGATCGCCGAAATCGCGACCGAGTCGCAATCCCCGCTCCAGTATCCGCTCGTGGACCTGCTGGAAGTGCCGGAGCTCCTCCTGAGCCAGACGGACGCACCGGCTCACGAGTTCCGTGAGATGCGGGTAGGCGGAGACGAGGGACATGGCGGAGAGGGCGGCTTTCTTCTCGCAGTGGGCGTGATCGAGAAGAACCGCGTCGAGGTCGGCGAGGGCGACCTGAAGCCAACGGCCGTCGGTCCTGGATTGAAGAGGCGGCGGGCCGGCCTCCATCGCATCCCTCCTTCCCTGACGGGAGAGCGCCTCCCTAGTGGTGTGATTCTAGGAGAACGGTCGGTTCCCCGACAACCGCCCCCGTAGACCTTTGGACGGCCCTGGCCTACCCTGCTCCTACCCGCCGCCGGCTCGATTCGGCGGAGAGGTCCGAACCCCCGAGGCATGCGATGACCCGACGACCCCCGTGGAAGACGATCCCCCTTCTCCTCGCGCTCTCGCTTCCGGGAGCTGCCCCGGCCGGGACCATCGAGCTTGTCGAGAGCTTCCCGGTCGAAACGGACATGGACAATCCCGACATCCCCGACGCCTACGACGTCTGGCTCGAAATGATCGGCACAGCCGCGGAATCCCTCGCCTTCGCGGAGTTCTACGCGAGCAATGAAGAGGGGAGCCGTCTCGAGGACATCGTTCGAGCCGTCGAGGAGGCGGCACGGCGCGGCGTGTCCGTCCGCTTTCTCGGCGAGAAGGGATTCTACGAGACCTATCCGGAGACCCTCGACCGGCTCGCCGCGACGGAAGGGATCTCCGTTCGCATCTTCGACACCGGGGCGGTCATGGGCGGGGTGCACCACGCCAAGTACTTCCTCGTGGACGGGCGGGAGGCCTTCCTCGGAAGCCAGAACTTCGACTGGCGGTCCCTGACGCACATCCAGGAGCTTGGCGTGCGGATCCGCGAGCCGTCCCTCGTTGACGGCCTCGGCCGGATCTTCCAGATGGACTGGGACGCCGCCGGAGGCGCGCCACGGGCCGCCGGCGAGCCGGTCCCATGGGAGCCTTCGGCCCCCGTGGTGATCGCCGCGGGATCCGACACGACCACGGTGTCCCTCGTCGCGAGCCCTGAGAAGTGGCTTCCGGAGGAGATCTCATGGGATCTTCCCCGCGTCGTCGAGCTGATGGACGGGGCGGCGAGCACACTGCGGGTTCAGCTCCTTACGTACCGGGCCGTCGGCCGGGACAAGACCTACTTCGACGCCCTCGAATCCGCCTTGCGGCGCGCGGCGGCTCGGGGCGTCCGGGTCGAGATGCTCCTCGCCGACTGGAGCAAGAGGTCCGGGTCGATCGAGGGCCTTCAGAGCCTCCAGGCGGTTCCGGGGATCGACGTGAAGCTCGCGACCGTCCCCGAGTGGTCCGGCGGATTCATCCCCTTCGCCCGAGTGATCCACGCCAAGTACCTCGTCGTCGACGGCGCAAGGGGATGGATCGGAACGAGCAATTGGGAGCAGGGGTATTTCTTCAGCGGGCGCAACGTCGGTCTCGTCATCGAGGGGGCGCTCTGTGAGCGTCTGGATCGTTTCTTCCTGGAGGGCTGGGACGGCCCGTATGCCGTGGCCGTCGACCCGTGCGGCTCCTACGAGCCTCCGAACATCAGCGGCGAATGAAAGCGAGGGGACCTACGGGCCCCCTCGCTCGAACCTGCGCCGGTTCCGGGCTACCGGAGGAACAGGATCTTCCGAGGCGGCCCCGCGCCATGATCGCCGTGGACGCGCATCCAGTAGGTTCCTGCCGACACCCCCCCCAGTCGCGACGGCGTCCAGGGAATCTCCGACCGGCCCGGCGGGAGCCAGCCCGACCAGAGGATCCCCACCTTGCGCCCTCCCACGTTGTAGACGGCGACCTCGACCGTCTCTCCCCGAGCGAGATCCAATTGAACGATGCCGCCACTGCGGACAGGGTGAGGCCAGACCGAGGAGATCCTGGGGACATCCGTCCCGCGGGAGGAAACGGCAAGAGGAGTGCCTCCCCCGGGGTTCGCGAGGAAACCGTCCGGCGAGAAGGCGAAGCGTCCCACGGCTTCGGACGTCAGCCGTAGCAGCCCGTCCGGGGCCTGGAGCCCCGTACCGACCTGCTGGCCGCCGACGGTGAGGGTGTAGGTGTTGGCGGGATCCAGTCCCGACACGACGTGGAGGGTGGCGCGCGCCGAGGACGGGACGAGAGCGGCGAGGACGACGGCCGGCATGAGAAGACGCCGTCTCCCCCCGAGACGCTTGAATAAGGACATTCTTTCTCCCCTGGAGCCGGCACGCGATGGGCCTTGACTCGCTGATGCAAGGGCCGGACCACGGGAAGGCGGGAGGCTCATCCGCGCAACTTCTTTTGCGATAAAGGACTGTGCCTTCACTCCGACGCTCCGAGCCGGCGGAAGGAGGAAAGATCCTCCGGCCCCGTGCGAAACGCAATCCTCGAGACCGCACGACGCGGCGGGTCGGGGACTCCGTTGCGCCCGCACGGACGGCGTCGGGACCGAGGGGGTGGGGAAAGCGGTGGTGGGGATAGGGTCTCGCATCGGGGCTCCTTCCCTGAGGTGTCCGTTCCTGGACGCGATTCGCTGTGAGCCGTCGGCGGAGGGGATGCTAGAGTGTCCGCGGGGCATTCTCGACCGTTGCGCCTCCTGGATGGCCCGCCCGACGGATCCGAGGATCCCGCAGACGGGTCAAAGGCTTGTGTATCAGGAGGGGTACCTCCTGTCAACGACGGGCGCATCGCCCTTCCGGAGGATCACGATGCCGAGACGGCTCGAGACCGGCGATCTCGTTCTCCTGAGGGAAGTTCTCGGATACATGGAGCGCCGGATCTTCGATCCGTCGCACCAGGAGAGGCTCCGTCGGGTCACCGTCCGGGTCGAAGACGCGCTGCTCACGAGCGGAGGGCCCGGGGAGCTGGCCCTCGACAGGGACGAGGCGCGGACCCTCGCCATGACCCTCGAGAGCTACTCCGAGGAACTGAGCCGCCCGGGCTCGGACGTCTCCAACCGGCCGAGAGTCGCGCGGATGCGGGAGATGATCGCGGAGCTCGGTCCGCCGGAAGGCCGGTTCAGGGGCCTTCGCCTGTGGTTTCGCCGTCTCCTTGGGCGTTAGGCGGGGGCATCGCTTCCCGGCCTTTCCTCGGCCCACTGCAGAAGGGCCCAGACCCGGTTCTCGTCGGCGCCCAGGAGGACCTGCAGCCCCGCGCCGTCGATCATCCCTTTGGAGAAGGCCATGAGGACGAGGTCGAGGAACCTGGGAGGGGGCGGCGGATCCCAATCCTCCTCGGGTCCGGTGATCTCGCGCAGGACGATCCCTTCCCAACGCCGGTCGGGATCCAGGATGTCGGCGCTTCGCTGCCGCACCAGCCCTTCCGGCGCCTCGTAGATCCCGGCGATGTCGCGCACTTCGTCGTCTTCGAGATCCGTTCCCGAAGGGAAAGCGTCGGCGGGAAGCAAGAGAGCCCTTGCGAAGGCCTCCGCCCGCGCCTCCTCCGGAGTGTCTCGAAGTCCCGATCCGAGGAGGCAGAATCGGTTCCGGTAGGGATTGACGTCGGCGACGAAGTGCCCGAAAGCGTGAGCCATCGCGGCACGGCCCTCAGGGGAATCGGGCGGCCGATCGACCAGGATGGCGGGCCCGGTGATCTCCTCGAAGAGCACCCCCGCGCAGGCGACCGGGCAGCGCGCCGGCAGGACTTTGATCCCCTTGCGATCCAGGATGTCCGCGAAGTCGTCCAGCGGCGAGATGCCGGTCTCGAGCAGGCGCCGTTCCTCCTCGGCAAGCGACCAACCCTCCAGAACCGGGTCCGCTCCCAGATCCCCGCGAAGGACGGAGAGGTGGGCGGGAAGCTCGAAGACGACGTCCCCTTGGAAAAGCCGCTCCAACCGGGCGAAGAGGATCGCCCGGGACGTGAACGCCTCGAGGCAGCTTGCGATTCCAGGCCGTCCCAGGTCGGCTCCGACGTAGGACGGCAGGATCTTCCGGGCGGCACGGAGGGGGTCCTCGATGAGAAATCCATAGGTCTCGCGGATCAATCCCCGGGCGGAGGCGTCCCCCCTCTCCGGAACATCGGGCTCGCGGCTCCGGGGCGTCACGTCAGCTCCTTCCACGCCGCGGCGAGGCGCCGTGCGGCTCCGGGATCGATCGGCGCGCCGGCCACCCCGCGGCGCCGCACGGAGCTGCCGACGATGGCGCCGTCGCTCCGGCGGTAGAGATGGAGATTCCCTTCGGTGACGCCGCTCCCGACGAAGAGAGGTCTTCCGAGGCGGAGTGCGGCGAGCCGCTCGAGGTCTCCGGGATCGGCGGGCTCCCCCGTCCTGGGGCCCGTCAGGATGAGACTGTCCGCCCCTGCCCGTTCGGCGAGATCGCGCGCCGCCTCTTCCAGCGGGACATCGGCCAGAGGACGGCTGTGCTTGCACTGGACGTCCGCCCAGATCTCGATCTCGACTCCGAGCGCCTTGCGCAACCGCAACGTTTCATGGGCGCGCCCTTGAAGGATTCCCTGGTCGGTCGCGGAGACGCCCGTGTGGACGTTCACGCGGATGAACTGCGCCTCGATCACGGCCGCGATCGAGAGGGCGGCCGCCGCGTCGTTGCGAAGGACGTTGACGCCCAGGGGGAAGCGCCCGAGACGCCGGACGGCGAGGGCCACGCGGGTCATCGCCGACACGGTCACGGGTGGGACGTTGTCGGGAAAGAAGGGCGCGTCGCCGTAGTTTTCGACGAGGATTCCGTCGAATCCGGCCTCGAGGAGGGTGCCGGCCTCCCGGAGCGCCGCGGACTCGATTCGCGCCAGGGACTCTGCCCCTCTGGGCGATCCGGGGAGCGGGGGGAGATGGATCATCCCGAGGAGGAGGCGGTGTTTGGCGCGGGTCGAGGCCTTCGGCATGATCATCCCTCTTCCCACTCTCCTCATGATCGCAACAGCTTCGACACGGAATCTGGACAGAGCATCACATTACGGAAAGTCAGGCCGAGCGGCAACCGTCCGGCGGCGTCGACGTAAGCCAGGCGTTCAGGAAGACGGCTCCTGTCCAACGGTGGACGTGACACAGCGCGCTCTCGCTGGGAATGCGCTTGACTCGGACGGGGTGCCAGAAGTATCCTCCATAGCCACTGGAGCGCTGGGTATCTTCGCCACGCGCTCGGGACCTCCCTCCCGCCTGTTGCACAGTCAGGCCAGGAATCGCGTTTTTTCACCTGTGGGGAATTCATTCCGGCGGGTGAGCGTGCGAAGGGCACATCCTCAGCCTAGCCGATACCTGTAGGAGAGCAAGACTGCCATGAACCAACCACCTGTTCGCCCCCGCTGCGCTGCCCGCCAACGCCTTCATTTCGGCCGATTCTCCCGTTCCGTCTCGGGGCTCGTCGCCGTAGGTTCGCTCATCGTCCTCTCCGGCGCCGCTCTCGAGCGCGGAACGCCGGAAGGCACCCGCGGCGCGTTCTCTGAGGAAGTCGAGATGTCCGATCGTCTCAAGGGTCTACCCCCGGTTGCGGCCGGACCCGGAGGCCCGCTGTCCGCCCCCGACATGCGCTCCTCGCAAACCAGCTCGCAGGACATCGTGAAGGGAGTCGAGGTCACGGTCACGGACGCGGGTGCGGTCGGGTTCTGGAATCCGCTCACCCAGAACGCCGCGGGTCTCGGTTTCCGGCTCCCGGGCCTCTCGCGCCAGCTCTGGCACGCCGGGCTCATCCTCGGCACGTCCGAAGCCTTCGTCTCGGATGCCGCGTACGGAACGGACTACAACGGTTACTACGCCCCCTATTTCGACTTCCTCCCGACCGAGCCGCTTGCCCCCCTGGTGCTCGCGGGCGGCGACACGGCGTGGTGCGCCAGGTTCAGCGACAGGGACGCCGCAGCCTTCTCGAACGCGATCGGCGTCGACGTCACGCAGGCCACATGGGCCTACGACTCGGAGACGTTCGCGATCGTGGACTACGAGATCACGGCCGACCGGCCGATCTCGGGTCTCTATGTCGGGCTCTACGCGGACTGGGACGTCGGGAATACGGGCGGGAACGACGTCGTCCAGACGGGCATGACGGCGGCCGGCCGCGAGTTCTCCTTCATGCGCGACGTGAACCTGCCGGCCCAGGGCCTCTACGGCACCGCCGTCCTCGGCGATCCAAACGCCAAGCTCCACGCGATTTACAATCCCTCGACAGTCACCGACCTGTATCGGTTCTGGCCGTTCGACAACCCCCGCCTCCGGCGTCTCTACGTCACCAGACTCGTCAGCGCCGTCTCCGGGTTCTGGCGCATGCGGGACACCGGCGCCGGCCAAGAGAAGATCAACAACCTCGGCGGATTCCCGGACGACATTGCGATCGACGAACCGAATGCGTACACCTATTGGGTCTCGGATTCGCCGGGCCCCCCGCCCGGGCTCTACTGGAGGACCCCTCTGAATTTCGGAACCTCTGGAGGGCAGGGCATCTCGTGGGGCATGGACTCGGAGGTGCTCTCGGACATCGTCCTCGACCCCGCGACGGGCGACATCCTCATCGCCACGGCCGCCGGCGAGATCTGGAACGCCACGACCGAGACGCTCCTCCACGACGCGGGCGCGGCGATCGGAGATCTGAAGGTCGACGCGGCCGGCACGACGATCTTCTGGTCGATCCCCGGATCCGGCCAGGTCGGGAAGGCGGGAATCGACGGAGCTTCTCCGGAGATCATCATCTCCAGCCCTGGGACACCGTACACGGGGCTCGCTATCGATGGGTCGACTCTCTATACTGCGGCGACCCACGCCACGGAGACGGTCGTGGAGCGCTGGACGACGGGGGGGGCCTTTCAAGACGTCCTCGGCACGGATTCGGCGGCGGACGGCACCGGGGGACAGCTTGTCCTCGACCTCGAGGACGGGCAGGTGTTCATCACGTCCGCGGGCAGGCTCCTCGTGGCCGACCTCATCGGCACGGGCCAGACGTTCGAGGACCCCGCTGTCGGCCTCGTCTCCGTCATCGCGTCCACGCCGCTCGCGGCCACGGGATTCGACGCTGCGAACGATGATACGATCCTCCGGAAGCTGATCGTCACCTGCAACAGCGGCATCTTCTGGACGGGACTTGAAGGGGGTGACCTCGCTCCGATCCAGATCTACGGAGCCCCTGCGGGCGGGGGCGGCCGGGAAATGGTCTGTGCGGTCGTCGATCCGCGGACCACGACGGACTTCCCGACGGCCGGGTTCTGGGACCTCTTCTGGACCGAGAATCCGACCGGCGGCACCGACGCGATCTACCGTGCCAACGGCCTCGGATCCGACCTGAAGCAGACGCTCATCTCGGGGCTGAGCGGACCCGGCTCCCTGGCGTTCGACGCGCCGCAGGGGTTGGTCTACTGGGCGCAGACCGGGGAGATCCGCCGGATCCGGACGGATGGCATGTTCCACGCGCTTCGATACTCGGGGAGCCCGGACCCCTACGGAGGATTGGCGCTCGACGTGACGCAGGCGCAGATGTACTGGCGCGAGGGGGGGTTCATCAAGAGAGCGCTGACCGACGGCACGAACGTCCAGAACGTCGTTCCGGTCTTGTCGTCGGGGACAATATCCGGCCCCCTGACGATCGCGGTCGACGCCCCCGCCGGGAAGCTCTGGTTCAGCGACCAGGGGAAGATCTGGCGAGCCAACCTGGCGGACGGGTCCGGCGCGGAAGTGATGGTCGACGATGCGAACACCGCGAGGTCGTTCGTGCTCGTCCCCGCGGCGCTGGCTCCGAATGCGAGCGACCCGGAGGAGTTCAGCGGCATCGCGCCCCCCTCGGGCCTCGATCCCGCCAGACTGTATTGGCTGGACGCCTCCGGGGAAGTCGAGTTCGCCCCGCTCGACGATCTGGCGAGCGCCACGGCGCTCCCGCACACCTTCCCGAGTCCCCGCTCCCTCGCTCTCTACACGGGACCGGAGGGGGAGTTCGAGGACGCGGACAAGTACGCGTACCTCTCGGGAAACGCCGCGGCCACGACGCCGACGATTCGCCCGGCCGACCACTCGACGCTCGTGGTCTCGGGACCCTACGACCTCCTCGCCGGGCAGACCCAGCGCGTCAGCTTCGCCATGGCCGGAGCAGGGGACTCCACCGGGCTCGCCGCGGCCTTCGCCGCCGCCGAGTCGGCGTGGGAGGCGGATGCGGCGGAGCACCCGTGCGCCGCGCCGGTCGAGGCGACGGCGACGGGGGTGAAGATGTACTGGACGGACGCTTCGCCCACGATCCGGCGGGCGAACCTCGACGGATCGTTGATCGAGGAGATTACGCTCAGTGGTGTAATCGAGGACATCGCCCTCGACGTTGCCGGCGGCAAGATGTACTGGACCGATAGTTTCGGCCAGTCAATCTTCCGGGCGAACCTCGACGGATCGGACGGGCAGGTTCTGGTCTTTGGGCCGGATTTTGACGGCATCGCGCTCGACGTCGCGGCGGGCAAGATGTACTGGACGGATCGTGTCGGAGAGGAAATCTCGCGGGCGAACCTCGACGGATCGGACGAGGAGGTTCTTCTCTCGGGACGGCCTGCTGTGGGCATCGCCCTCGACGCCGCCGGCGGGAAGATGTACTGGACGGATCCTTCCGGACTCTTGATCTCACGGGCGAATTTCGACGGATCGGCGGAGGAGGATCTGGTCTGGGGACTGCCTGCTGCCGGCATCGCCCTCGACGTCGCCGGCGGGAAGATGTACTGGACCGACGCCTCGCCCACGATCCGGCGGGCGAACCTCGACGGATCGGGCATCGAGGATATCACGCTTGGCGGTGGAATCGGTGTAATCGAGGACATCGCGCTCGACGTCGCCGGCGGCAAGATGTACTGGACGGATAGTTTCGATCTGAGTATGCACCGGGCGAACCTCGACGGATCGAACGAGCAGCTTCTGGTCTTTGGACCGGATTTTGAGGGCATCGCGATCCTCGCCGAGGACTCCTACGCCGCCAATACTCCCGCCGGTACGAACGTCCCCGTCGAACTCGGACCGCACCTCCAGCTCACCTTCGATGACGTGAGTTCCTCCGGCACCACCCAGGTCGTCGAGACGATGTTCGGGCCCGACCTCCCGGGCACGTTCGAGATCATGGGGTTCGACCCGCCCGTCTACTTCGATGTCACCACGACCGCGATGTTCTCCGGCGACGTAGAGCTCTGCTTCCTGTACGACGAGAACCAGGTGACCGGCCCGGAGGGTTTCCTCCGCACGTTCCACTTCGAGGACGACGACTGGCTGGATGTGACCGTCCTGCCCGTGGACACCGTCGGCAATGTTTTGTGCGGGAGCGTGACGAGCCTGTCCCCGTTCGCCGTGGTCTGGGACTCGGCCGGCGCGGCGTCGACGCCGGTGTCCGAGGCTCCTCTGACCTTCCAGCTCCACCGTGCCGGCCCGAGCCCGTTCGCGGGCCGGACGACGATCCGTTACGATCTGCCGTCCGCGAGCCATGTGTCGCTCGAGATCTACGACGTCGCCGGGCGGCGCGTCGCGACGCTCCTCGACCAAACGCGCGATGCGGGGCGCCACACCGCGACGTGGGACGGCACGGATCGAGCCGGTGCCCGGGTGTCGTCGGGCGTGTACTTCTATCGTTTGCGGGCCGCGGACTTCGACCGCACGCGGAGGATGGTCCTTTTGAAGTGAGCGGATCCGGCGGGAGTCTCGTGGGGAGCCGCGGGAGTATTCGGATCCCGCAGATCTAGAGCGGCAAGCTAACCTTGAGAAGGCAAAAAGGGGAGCCTCCCCCTGCTGGGGGAGGCTCCTGATGTGAGGCGTCCGAGCCTTCAGTTCTTGATGGAGATCTGGCGGCTCTTGGCCTTCTCCGTCTTGGGGATCCGGACCTCGAGGACTCCGTTCTTGAACGTGGCCTCGACCTTCTCGGCGTCGATGTCGGATGGCAGGCTGATGGTCCGCTCGAACCGCCCGTGGACGCGTTCGCAGTGGTAGTAGCCTTCCCCCTTCTTCTCCGACTCGTGCTTGCGCTCACCGCGGATGAAGAGCTGGTTGTTGGTCACGGTCAGCTCCACGTCGTCCTTGGAGAGACCCGGCAAGTCCATCATGGCCTCGAAGTGGTCGTCCTTCTCCACGAGGTCCAGTGCCGGGGCCCATGAGCCGTTGCCGAGATCCCCCAACCGATTCCCGAGAGCCCATCCGAAGAAGCGGTCCATGTCCCTGTCGAAACCCCGGAGCGGATCCAGCGCCAAGTCCCTTTTGGGTTGCCACCGTACGAGCGTCATTTTGTCTCCCTTTCCATGTAGGAGGCCACGACGGGCCTCCGGAGAGTCTGTGCGTTATCGAACCCGGTTGGTTTAGACAGCAGGAAGCACGCCAGGGTTCAGCTTGCAAGACCGAAGCGGCGGAACACATGATTTGAAAGCGAGTTGCGAGAGCCTCAGAATCTTATGTTGAGTTCCAGGATTCGTCCGTTGTTCCATAATGAAACCACTGATGTTCAAAAATAGAACATGCGTTCCCTAAAACGAACTCGGTTCTTTCGATTCGCCGGAGTCTGAGTCCCCCCCGGCGGGCCGGATGTTCGTAGTAGTTTCTCGTGAACTCACTCGCGAGTTTCGATCTGTTTCATTATAATGACTTCGGCCTCCCTTTTTCTGTCTCGCCCCTGCACGGAGGGCACCGACATGGAGAGTCCGTCGGCTCGCTCCAGATCCGCGCCTGCGATGGCGCGCCCAGCCTTCACGCTGGGCATGATCGCTTCCCTTCTTCTGACCGTCGCGGGAACGGCCCGCGCGGCGGATCGGGCGAGACCGGATCGAACCCTCGCCGGGCGAGAGTCCGGTGGGAGGATCTACGACCTCGACACGACCATCGACGTCAACTCCCTCGAGATGTTCGTCAGCAATCGTGGGAGCTTCGCTAACAACGCCATGGCTGGCGATCCTGGACTCCTCTACCCGCGGGGAACCGATCACGCCGTCGTCTTCGCGGGCGGAATCTGGATCTTCGGCATGGTGGATGGAGGTCTGCGCGGGGCCATTGCCGAGTACAGCCAGGAATACGGGCCGGGCTGGATCCTCGAGGAGGGCTGGTCGGATCAGAATGATCCTTCCGCCCGCGTCTACAAGCTTACTCCCGCTTCGGGACCGGGAGATCCGGACTTCGACGAGTGGCCCGCGGCCCAAGGCGCGCCGCTGGATTCCGACGGAGCGCCTCTGAAGGCCGGAGACCAAACGCTCTGGAGCACGTTTCACGACGCGAATCCCTCGCACCATACCAACAATGCGGGCGGGACGGAGCCCATCGGCCTGGAGGTCCACCACCTGACCTACGCATATGACCTCCCCGACCCGCTGGATCGCGCCATCATCATGGACTACAGGATCCTCAACAAAGGGGACGCTCTCATCACCGATGCGTTCGCCGGCTTCTGGTTCGACGGGGACATCGGGGGTTTCACGGACGACCTGTGCGGATCCGACTCTCTTCTCGAAGCCGCCTACATGTACAACGGGGAGGAGATCGATGAGATCTACGGACCCATCCCGCCGGCCGTCGCGGTGACCCTGCTGAAGGACCCGGGCCAGAAGCGCCCGAAGACCTATGCGGCATCCGCCTACATCAACGGCCTCGACCCCGACACTCCCGAGGAGTCCTACAACTACTTGCGCGGGCTCTCGGCGGATGGGGATCCCCGCATCGACCCTGTGACCGGCCGCCCGACGCGCTTCTGGTACGGCGGCGATCCGGTCACAG
>Ga0214472_10007045_pt1 | contig 11791 bp, 5 predicted proteins | sample RVTome_6_FD_207662 | JGI IMG/M metagenome (GOLD analysis project Ga0214472, IMG submission 207662) | Soil microbial communities from uranium-contaminated site in the Upper Colorado River Basin, Wyoming, United States - RVT140D175 | ecosystem: Environmental > Terrestrial > Soil > Contaminated >...
GTTCGGCCGTGGTCAACTTGATTTCGATGGCTATTCGCATGGGCGTTTCCCTCCGAGAGGATATACGGAGAGAAGCCCAAGAACAGCAAAAGAATATGCCTATTATTTAGGCATCAGACCACTAGGACTACCTCAGGAGGAGTCTGTGATGAACGTGCGCTCGATTCCCGTCCTGATCGCCATCGGGGCCGGGCTCTCCCTCTCCTACGGCCTTCTCGCACCGCACCAAACGCTGGCGCAGTCCGCATGCCCCCAGATCACGTGGGGGCATCCCACCGTCATGTGTCCTACCGAGCCGGACCCCCCGCATCCGGATGACGGCGATCCGAACGGCTTCATATGAATCCTGTGCGACCCGCCACCGGCCCAGTCTGGGCCGACCGAGATCGCCTTCGACGACGATGGCACGATCCAGTTCACCGGCCGGGTTGACCCGACCCAGGACCCCACCCGCGACAACGTGGTCGTGGATCCTGCCTCGGGCTCGCTCACGTTCACTCTCCCGCTTCCCCACGTGATCCGGAGCCGGGAGGCCGACATCAACCTCTCTCTCACCTTCCGCAGCCACCTGAACTCGGACGGCGGGAAGATCGGCAGCTTCTGGCAGCCGAGCTGGCAGAAGATCCTCGTCGCGGACTTCACCGATTACATTGATCCGGCTGAGTGCGAGGCCGATCCGACGACGTTGCCGATCTCAAAGGACCAGCGCGTCTGGCTCAATGCAGTTCCCCGTATCGTCGAGCACAACGGCGAACTCGGGACCCGGGTCTGGGTCAACCGGGATGCCATGGAGGGGACCTCGGCCTTCCTGAACTTCACGGCGATGGGGCTCCCGAGCGGAAACTTGTCCGGCCAGAAGCAAATCCTTCCCCCGGACTACACCTGGAACACCACCTACGCCGCCGTCGACATGCCGGGCTGCGGAGATGTGCGCGCGACCCTCGGCATGGGGCCCAGCGTCGACGTGATGCTGCGCCTTGGCAACCTCGATGTCGCGGAAGCCCGGACGGGGGTCGCCGACTATGTGCCGCCACTGGGGATCTTCGACAAGTTCAAGATGGACTGCGAAACGGGAGAGATCCACATTCGGCGCCCCAATGGGGTCATCGACGTCTTCTCACCGTTCCGGGTGAACCGCGAGCATCAGCTCTGCTCGAACATGCCGCCTCCGGGCGGGGGTGGACCTCCCGGATTTCCCCTGCCGGAGCCCAACCTCCGCTCCCAGGCCATCTCGACGTTGCTACGTACCGAGTTTCCCAACGGGGACTTCATCGAGTACGTCTACGACCCGGAGACAGGGCTCCAGACGGGGATCCGGGACACCTTCGGCCGCATGGTGGTGGAGTTCTCCTACGAGGACCCCGAGAGGCCGAACCGCATCCACCGGATCAAGACCCACCAGGCGGAGCTGCCCGGAGCCCCGCTCACGGAGACGATCTTCACCTACGTGGACTTCGGCGGGACGACGCTCCTCTCCTCGGTGAGCCAGGCGACCGATGCCGACAAGACCTGGAGCTTCGACTACGAGACCGTCACGTTCGTGAGCCCGACCATGGAGCTCCGGAGCGAGAGCGCCAGCCAGCTCGTCCTGGAGGAGGTCCGGATCTACGCCCCGATGTGCCCCTTCGATCCCGTGGATCCGGATGCGCCGGGGAACCTGCCACTCATCAAGGCCCTCTTCGAAATACCGACCCTGCCGGGGCCACCCTACTGCTACGACGTCTTCACGCCGATCACCGACCTCTGGCTGGGAAACAAATACTCGGGGCAGACCAGCTTCACCGTCGACGTGGGCCCGGATTCCTACCCGATGGATACCGGCAAGCACGTCACCTACGAGTATCAGTTCCCCAACGGGGTCACGGGTGACTACCTCTGCATCGTCACGGACAGCGCTGGCCTCACCCGCACCCACACCTTCGACTGGCAGAGCCGGGAGATCCAGCGCGATGAGAGTGGCACGGGAATCACCGGGACGCTGACGACGACCTTCGACTACCACGACCTCTACCCGAACGTCATCAAGACGACCTACCCCAAGGAGAACTGGACCGAAGAGTTCTACCAGTTCCAGCAGGATGACCTGGACCAGCTCTCCTACTTCACGTTTCCGGATCTCCTCCCCGATCCGGGCGAGCCAACCGAGGTTGTGCGCGATCGCTTCCAGGGAGGGAATCTTCTCCGACGCACACAGGCTAGCGACACGATTCCCCAGGGACAGGAGATCGTCGAAGCCTGGACCTATGAGCCCCTCCTCAACCAGGTGCGGAGCGAGACCGATGCCCGCGACTTCACCACCTATCACACCTACGACTACCAGGAGCTGTCCGGGCCAACGGCCTTCATGAACGACTGGTGGATCGACACCTCGACGCCTTACCTCTTCGGCGCGGGCGACTCCAACGGCGATGGCCGCTCCGACCAGGCCGTGGGGCGCAGGATCCGGACCACGCATCCCTCGGTGACGGTGGGGCTAAGCGGATCCCCCGGTAGTCCCCAGGTCGCCGTCGAGACTCTGGCCTACGGCGACTTCGGGGAGCTTCTCTGGGAACAGGATCCCGAAGGGAACTACACGACCTACACCTACTGGCCCGCTCCGTCCCCGGGTATCGGGCCCGCCTACCTGAAGAAAACGATCATCGACGACATCCCCCCGACAGGAGCCGTCCCGGGAGAGACCTACGCGCAACTCGACACGCGCTACGGCTACGACGTCATCGGCCGGAAGATCTGGGAGAAGAACCCGCGTGGATTCCACCATGTCTGGGCGTACGACGAGTTCAACCGCGTCACCCGGGAGAAGAAGGGTGGTATCGATAGCGGTGGCGCGCCTCTGACGGCGGCCCACCCGGCAGATCCTGACGGCGTCCCCGCCTACGAAGACACCGTCTTCGACTACGACCTCAACGACAACCTGGTCGAGGTCCGTGAGTGGAACAATGACCCGGCGACGAAGGACAGGCCCAGCCTCACCGGGCCGAACCAGGTGGTCAGCTACTACGGCTACGACATCCTCGACCAGCTCCGGGTCGTGTCGATGGAGCTCATCGATCCGCTCCAGGATCCGAGCGCTTCCTCGACGCTCCACAGGACCTTCTACCACTACGACGACAACGGGAAGGTGATCAAGGAGGTGTCGCCCGAGGGGAGGGCGACCACCTACGCCTACGACGCGCTGGCCCGCGTTCTCTCCAAGCGCAAGCACACGACGATCGACCCGACGCCCGGGACCGAGGTCGCCCCGCCTCTCCTCAACACCGATCCTCTCCTCGCCTTCGGGCACGACGACAACTCCAACATGGATCGGGTCGATCTCTATCGGTCGGCGACGGGATTCGTCACGTTCACGATGGACTACGACGAGTTCGATCGGCGGAAGGCGCTCCACGGCCCCGAGGGGATCTCGACCCATCAGGAGCTGGACAAGGCGGGCAACATCACCCGCGTCTACAAGGAGGGGCCCCGCGACGGCTCGGACACCGAAGGCGGCATCCTCTCCGACATCTCCTACCTGCATGACGAGAGGAGCCGGATCTACGAGACCATGGCCCAGTACTTCGGGTGGGACTTCGACGGAACCACCTGGACCCAAGTCCCCCTCGGCGGCGACGGACTCGCCGTCGAGCAGGTCGGCTACGACAGGCGGTCCCTCGTCACGACCCGGATCGATGACCTGGGCCGGCAGTCGGATATCGATTACGACGGTGCGGGGCGTGAGATCACGGCCTGGCTGCCGCAGGTGGCCGGCTTCCCTCAGGGCGACAGGAACCGGACATCCAAGACCTACGACGGAAACGGAAACGTCATCGTGGAGACGGCCTACGAGGTGGGCCGCGATGGCACTGGCGTCGTCGTCACCGAGGAGTTCCCGACCGAGAACGACTTCGATGAGCTGGATCGCCTGGTCGAGTCGAGAATCCTGCCCCGGGTGGGAGAGACCGAGCCGGCCCTGACGTCACGCATCGAGTACTCGAGCCGCGGGGACAGGACCGGATCCTGGAACCCCAAGGGCGTCGGGACCCGAAGCCTTTTCGACACGCTCCACCGCGAGGCCGAGACCCGGGTCGGCTATCAGTATCCCGACTTCGACGAGACGACTGGCATCATTGAAGCCCCGGACGGGGTGAACACCGACCACTTCATCACCGCCCAGAAGTTCTACGACGACGACGGCAACATCCGGGCGTGGATCGACGACGAAGGAAGGGACACGATCCAGCTCTTCGACGCTGTGGGCCGGCTCGAATACTACGGCTATGCCGATCTCTCCGCCGAGACGATCGAGTACGGCCGTGACGGGACGATCCAGAAGGAGAGCCGGCTCGACAGTGCCCAGGTCGAACTCTTCCACATCGTCTACCAGTACGACGAGGCGCTGAGGAAGACGAGGGCCGACTTCAACCTCCAGCCAGGCTCGGGACTGGCAGGCGTCGATGCCGAGACCTTCGAGTACGACGGCCAGGGACGGGTGACCCATGCGACAGCCGTGGGCACCCTGCTTTCCGGTGTCGTCACCACCTCGACGGTCACGAAGACCTACGACTCGGCGGGGAACGTCCGGACCGACTACCAAGAACTCACAGCGGACGACGGCTCGAGCCCCATCACGAACTCGGACGAGACGGCCTGCACATACGACACCCTCGGCAACCGGACGCGCGTCGAGACCCTAGGGGGGAGCTATGTCGTCGACTACCTCTTCGACGAGCTGGACCGCATCGCCGGGATCAGCCGAGAAAACCTCCTCCTCCACGACTTCGAGTACCTTGGGACAGGGCATCGCCTCGAGGTGCGCCTCGACGGCAATCTGACTCGTTGCGAGGTCGGGCAGAGTGGCTACGATCCCTTCCGCCGCCTGGAGATCGTTTCCTATCTGGATCCCGCGAGCAACCTTCAGACCGGTTTCACCTACTCGTACGACGCCGTTGGAAACCAGCTCGAGGAGCAAAAGGACCACGACCTCAGCGCTTCTCACGCATTTGAGTACGACAAGGCCAACCGACTCAAGCTCTACAGGGCGGGTGATCCCCTTCAGACGCAGGATCCCCAGCAGGAGTATGGCCTGGATGGAGTCGGCAACTGGCGTGAGCACGAGATCTGGACCGGGCCTTCGGCGTCAACGACCTACGCTCACACCGTCAACGCCGTCCACGAGTACCAGAGCGAGTTCGACGAGAATACGGTCGTCTACGACAAAAGAGGCAACCTTACCGAGTACGGTGACGATGAGTATGTGTATGACGCCAAGGGGCGCATCGTCGAGGCAACCGTCGGCACGAACGTCTACTCCTACGCCTATGATGCCGAGGGCCGACGTGTTTTGGCAGAGGGGTGGTTCGTCGTCCACGAGAAAGCGAGGGAGATCCGGCAGGAGAAGTTCACGACGGGAAACAACCCCCGTGACTTCGTCTACGGAACCGGTATCGACGAGGTCCTCTCGTATCGGAAGGGAAGCGCCACCTACTATGTCCAGCATAACCGCATCAGCTCGGCGGTAGCGCTGACGAACAGCTCCGGTGCCGTGGTCGAGCGGCACGACTACACGCCCTATGGCGTTGTCCTTGGCAGCGGGAGCACTGTCGGCTACCCGTACCTCTTCGCCGGGAGACGCAAGGACAGTGGCACCGGCCTCTACTACATGCGTGCCCGGTACTACCACCCGGAGATGGGACGGTTCACGGCGCGGGACCAGATCGGCGTCTGGGGCGACGCGAACAACTGGGGAAACCCGTTCACGTATGGAGCCAGCAACCCACTCAGCTTCGCAGACCCGATGGGGGCCACGAGTGACCGGCTAAGCGAATTCAGGTCCTATGGATCAGGGTTGTCGCAATCGTCGTCAGTCGCGTTCGCGAGCGGAACGGGTGCGTCTCATCCGTACTCCGGCGATACCAGACGCTGCCACCCGATCCCAATACCTGGGGATCCGTCCATTGGCGGGATGCAGGATTTCGCCACGGGTGAAACTGTTCGTTCGGCAATCGAATCCGCTGGCCCTGCGATTCAGAGGGGTACCCAAGCGGCCACAGTTTTCGCCGCAAGCCTGGTACCGATCCTCGGCGCCGGAATGAGCGCGGCCGAGGGTGACCTTACGATGTTCGCCCTCGAGGCCGTCACGGATGCGACCGCTTGGCCTGTTGACGATGTCGTCGTGGCATGGAAAAAAGCCCTGCGCGTGCTAGATGATGCCCCACCGCCGAGGACTGGACGGTTGCTTGAATCAAGTACTAGCGGCACGCCACGGCCAGGAGGGGGAGATGGCTTCGTCACGGAATCGGCCCATACAGAGAAAGCAACCACGCGAGGTGCGCGACAGCACGGATCTAGCATTCAGGAGCAACAGATCAACCCGTCGACCGGTGAGCGCCGGGTTCAGCACACGGTCGTTGGCGACAATGGAAGAGTACTTGACGGCCCTCATCCGCGACCTGACTATAAACCAAGAAGGGATGAGCTGGCTACACCTGAGGATATCAGAGAACATGCCAGAGACCGACAACCGAATCCGACACGAGAGCCAGATGAATGAGAGGATACATGCATCTCCAAGACGTCGCCGACAACATCGTCGACTACCTTAGTGAGGACGCTCGTTTCTCATGGCCATGCCGCAGGGGCCTGTCGAGCGACGTACCATCTAGCGTCTGGTTTGTCTTCGAGACGAAAGGCGGTTACGTCGGGGCCCTACTAGCTCGGTTTGCAGTAGTCCTTCGGGCGCCCTTCACCTTTCGCGAAGAAGGCAAGGAGGGTGCTCCAATACTACTGGCCGATCATGAGTGCGATGCAGATGCCGTTATCTGTTTCAGCGCAGAGAGACGTGAAGGAGACAGGGGGTTGGCGTACCGGATCGTCTTTCCGCGGCATGAGGAGGTCTTCACGGGGTGGTTCTCGTTGTGTGAAGAGGCGTGAGAAGTCCTGACTACCGCGCGGTCGTCCGGCGCCGGAAGGGTGTTCGACTGTGCAGACCGTCCAGGTTGGTGGACGGAAGTGCACGCCTCGTCAAACGCTGGAGCAGTAGGGGCTGCCTGGCGCGGGGTCTGCCCGTGATCGAGGCCATAAGGCCCGAGCAATCGCCGAGCCGCCATGCCAATCCCGGAGTCGGGTTCGCCCGAGCCATGTCGGTCGTGGCGGGTTCGGCGGAGGCACCCGTGATCTGTTCTGCTGAGGCGACCATTGAGCCCTCAGCCCCGTGTTGCCGGACGCCTGGGAGCGGCCTCGCGATGGGGCCACGGGCGTTGGTGTGCCGATCATGCGTCCCCGTCGCCCCCCTCCCCAACCTCCTGACCCAGACCCCACAGCCTTCCCCCCGCCCCGCTCGCGGATTTGATTGGCGACAGCCGCGGCTGGAGGGCTGGGTCACAGCCCCCGCGATGGACCGCCGACTACTGGATACCGGACATCGCAGAAAGCAACTGTTCCGCCTGTTCGTCTGTCAGCTCCAGCGGCGGCAGCAGGCCCACCTTCGTCTGCGACAGCGGGATGATGGCCGCCACGTCGTCAGCCCCCATTGGCGTCTTGAAGGCGTCGCTACCATCAACGCGAATCTGCCAGGGGAATCGTCCCTTCGACTTCTTCCAAGCGCCTGGCACGAGGTTGGGGGTTGATTTCGTGGTCGCGACGAATGGGCCTCGCAGGATGCCAAACTCGTAGTTGTAGAGGAACACTCGGTCTCCGACGGCGAGGCCGCTGTAGCTGTCGCCGGCGTTCGTGCCGAACAGCATCCGGTCGAGGCACTCCCCTTCGGTGGCCATGTTGCAGAGGTAGATGAACGCCGGCACTCTCTCGACTCCGTTCGCCCGGACATCCTTCGCGGAGGCCGGGCTGGCCACCAGTGAGCCTGCTTCAGCTCCTGGCCGCGCCTCAGCACGAGCACGTCCCCTCTTGGTAGCACACCCAGGGACGAGCCAGAAGGTCGAGCAAGGCTCTCGCCGGGCGGGCAGCCCCTCGAGCGGACACCGGCACCCGGCCTGGCGGGGCACTCTGCGGGTCCCGGCGCTCCCATCGGCGGGGCCACGGCCCTCGCCCTGGGAAGCCACCGCCCTCTCCGGCCGCTCCGGGGTTCCCACCGCCCTGTTCCCAGATTAGATTGGCAGCAGCCGACGGCCGGGAGGGCTGGGCCGTTGGCGAGGCCGGGGGGACGTTGGGATCCCCCCTGGGCGCTCTTGAGTCGTCATCTACCTGGAGGGGCTCGTGGAGAAAGCGCGGAAGGGCCGTCGCCCAAGGAAGAAGAAGGAGAACACGGCGGCCAACGTCGGCTACGAGGCCCAGCTCTGGCGGCCGTGGTGCGCGGGAGCCCGACCGGGGTGGGTGGCTTCCGCCCCCGCGCATCCTTCGTGTAGTGAGCGCGCGAGGACAAGCCCATGACCCTCTGGAAGGCTGACCCATGGCGCTGAAGAAGTCCCAGCTCTACTCCTCCCTCTGGCAGTCTTGCGACGAGCTCCGCGGCGGCATGGACGCCAGCCAGTACAAGGACTACGTCCTGTTCATGCTGTTCATCAAGTACATCACCGACAAGTACGGGAACAGCACCGACTTCACGCCGCCGGTCACGATCCCGAAGGGCGCGAGCTTCAAGGACATGCTCGAGCTCCGCGGCAAGAGCGACATCGGCGACAAGATCAACACCCAAGTCATCGCGCCGCTGGTGCAGGCCAATGAGCGGCTGGCCCGCAGCGACTTTCCCGACTTCAACGACCCCAACAAGCTCGGTCAGGGCAAGGAGATGGTCGAGCGGCTGACCAACCTGATCAACATCTTCGCCAGCCCGCAGCTCGATTTCTCGCAGAACCGCGCCGAGCACGACGACATCCTCGGCGACGCCTACGAGTATCTGATGCGGCACTTCGCCACCGAGAGCGGCAAGAGCAAGGGGCAGTTCTACACCCCCGCCGAGGTCAGCCGCATCATTGCCAAGGTGATCGGCATCTCCCCGCGGAACACCAAGGCCGCCACCACCGCCTACGACCCGACGTGCGGCTCGGGCTCGCTGCTCCTCAAGGTGGCCGCCGAGGCGGGCAAGCACATCACGCTCGAAGGGCAGGAGAAAGACGTGACCACGGCCGGCCTGGCCCGCATGAACATGATCCTGCACGACTTTCCCACGGCCAACATCGTGTCGGGCAACACCCTGGCCGCGCCCAGGTTCAGGGACGGCGAGCAGCTCCGCACCTACGACTACGTCGTCGCCAATCCGCCGTTCTCCGACAAGACCTGGACGACGGGACTGACGCCGTCGCAAGACCCCTTCCAGCGCTTCGCCTGGGGCGAGCCGCCCACCAAGCAGGGCGACTACGCCTACCTCTTGCACATCATCCGTTCGACGAAGGGCTCGGGCAAAGCGGCCTGCATCCTGCCGCACGGCGTGCTCTTCCGCGGCGGCGCCGAAGCCACGATCCGCCGGCAGCTCGTCCGCTCCGGCTACTTGAAGGGCATCATCGGCCTGCCCGCCAACCTCTTCTACGGCACCGGCATACCGGCCTGCATCGTGGTGCTCGACAAGGAGAACGCCGCCGGCCGCAAGGGCGTGTTCATGATCGACGCCTCCAAGGGGTTCCGGAAGGATGGCCCGAAGAACCGGCTGCGCGAGCAGGACCTCCACAGGATCGTCGACACCTTCACCCGGCATGCCGAGGTCCCTCGGTATGCCCGCATGGTGTCGCTCGACGAGATCGCCGACCCGAGGAACGACTTCAACCTCAACCTGCCGCGCTACATCGACTCGACCTCCCCCGAGGACCTTCAAGACATCGACGGTCACCTGCGCGGCGGCATCCCGGAGCGCGATCTGGACGCGCTCGGCGCGTACTGGACCGTGCTCCCCGGCGTGCGCGGCGTGCTGTTCGAATCCGCCGACCGCCCCCGCTACGCGCGCCTCAAGCCGGCGCTCAGCGAAGTGAAGCCCGGCATCCTCGGCCACGCCGAGTTCTCCGCCTTTCAGCAACAGGCGACCCAGGTCTTCGCCGACTGGCGCACGGCCACGACGCCGCGCCTCACCGGCTTCGCCAAGGACGGCCACCCCAAGGCGCTCATCGAGACCATCGCCGAGGACCTGCTGGCTGCGTTCCACAAGTCGCCGCTGCTCGATGCCTACGACCTCTACCAGCACCTGATGGACTACTGGGCCGAGACCATGCAGGACGACGCCTACCTGATCGCCGCCGACGGCTGGGTGAAGGGCGCGCAGCCGCGCGAGATCGTCCAGGTGAAGGACAAGAACAACAAGCTCGCCTGGCCGGAGCCGCACGATTACCTGAAGGGCAAGCGGCGCTTCAGGTCGGACCTCGTTCCGGCGGCGATTCTCGTCGCCCGCTACTTCGCCGCCGAACGCGATGCCATCGAGGCGCTCGACAACCAGCTCGCCGCGCTCGAGCAGCAGCTCGACGAGATGCGCGAGGAGAACAGCGGCGAGGACGGGCTGCTGGCCGAGGTGATCGAGGGCGAGGGCGACAAGCAGAAGATCGCCGCGAAGGCCGTGAAGGCGCGGCTCAAGGAGATCGGCGGCGACCCGCTCTACGCGGATGAGCGTGCGGCGCTCGAGACCTACGCCGATCTCTTGGAGCAGCAATCGAAGGCCAAGAAGGAGCGTAAGGCCGCGCAGGAGGAACTGGACCGGAAGATCGACGCCAAGTACCCCAAGCTCGGCGAGACCGAGATCAAGACGCTGGTGGTGGATGACAAGTGGCTGGCGCGGCTGTCGGCCGCGGTGCAGGGCGAGCTCGACCGCGTCTCGCAGACCCTCACCGGCCGCATCCGTGAGCTGGCCGAACGCTACGCCACGCCGCTGCCGAGGCTCACCGAAGAAGTGGAGACGCTTGCCGCCCGTGTGGACGAGCATCTCAAGAAGATGGGAGCGGTATGGAAGTGAGGCCCGGATGCAAGCAGACGGAGGTCGGGCTGATTCCGAACGACTGGCGCTCGTCACGCATGGGCGACGAAGCGGATCTGCTCACGGGCTTCCCGTTCGCGAGTTCGGAGTTCACGAAGTCTGGCGTCCGTCTACTCCGAGGCTCTAACGTCAAGCGTGGCGTTGTCGACTGGTCGCCTGACATCACCCAGCATTGGCCGCGGGCCGATGCTGAGACAAGGGTGTTCGAGCTAAAGGTGAACGACTTGGTGATTGCTATGGATGGCGCCCTGGTCGGCAGGAGTTTTGCCACGATCACAACCTCGGACTTGCCCGCACTTCTCGTTCAACGTGTGGCACGTCTTCGGTCGCGCAAGGCTGTGCAGGACCTTCTTCGAGCTTGGGTGGCCAGCGACTTATTTGTCCGTCACGTTGACCTGGTGAAGACTCACACTGCCATCCCACACATCAGTCCGAAAGACATCCGGGCGTTCGCTCTAGCGGTCCCCGAAGATGAGGACGAACAACGCGCCATCGCGGCGGCGTTGAGCGATATGGATGCGCTGCTGGACGGGCTGGATCGGCTCATCGCCAAGAAGCGCGACCTCAAACAGGCCGCCATGCAGCAGCTGCTGACCGGCCAGACCCGCCTCCCCAGCTTCCACGGGGAGTGGGAGGTGAAGCAAGTCTGTGAGTTCACGCGCTGCGTGGCTGGCGGGACGCCAAGCACACTTGTTCCTTCGTACTGGGGTGGTGCCGTCAAGTGGATGAGTTCCGGCGAGTTGCACCTGAAGCGGGTGGAAGACGTGGCGGGTCGCATAACTGTCGCTTCCCACGCTTTTTGACGGGTCCGGCGGCTGGTCTTGCCGATTTGATTGACTTGCGAGGGCCCCCTGGAATGGCGTTGAGCGCGGAAGTTGGCTCGATCGCATCACGGCTGAGGGGATG
>Ga0214472_10007046_pt1 | contig 11791 bp, 7 predicted proteins | sample RVTome_6_FD_207662 | JGI IMG/M metagenome (GOLD analysis project Ga0214472, IMG submission 207662) | Soil microbial communities from uranium-contaminated site in the Upper Colorado River Basin, Wyoming, United States - RVT140D175 | ecosystem: Environmental > Terrestrial > Soil > Contaminated >...
CGCCGCCCACGCGAATGGCCGGTAAATCGGCGTAAATGAGCTAAAATTGTTCGGGCTGACCACGTAGTTCACGTCGCGAGGTGCAGATGAAGCGGACGTATCGGGCAGGGTTCCTGATCACGTGCACGGGTTTCCTGGGCGCACTCATTAGTGTCTCCGCGCAGACGCCCGCGCCTGCCCCCACCCCCGCGGCTGCCGCCGTGACGCGGCGCGTCGACTACAACTGGGACGTCCGGCCGATCCTCTCCGACTACTGCTTCCGCTGCCACGGCCCCGATGAGAAGGCCCGCCAGGCCGGTCTCCGGCTCGACACGGCCGAGGGCGCCTATGCGGCGCTGCGCCGCCCGGGGACGTTTGCGATCGTCCCGGGCCGCCCCGCCGAGAGCCAGATGATCTTCCGCATCACGCACGCCAACGTCGCCGTGCGGATGCCGCCGACGATCGCCAACAAGGTGCTGTCGCTGCAGCAGATCGAGATCCTGCGGGCGTGGATTGCGCAGGGGGCCGAATACAAGCCGCACTGGGCATTCCTGGCGCCGCAGCAGGCTGCGGTGCCGGCGGTGCCGGCGGGCCCGTCGGTGCTGAACGACATCGATCGGTTCGTGCAGGCGCGGCTCGAGCGCGAAGGGCTGACGCTGTCGCCCCCCGCCGACAAGGAAACGTTGATCAATCGCGTGGCGCTGACGCTGACGGGACTGCCGCCGACCCTGGCGGAGGTGGACGCGTTCCTGAAGGACACGAGCCCGCAGGCGTACGAGAAAGTGGTGGATCGGCTCTTCGCATCGACGGCCTACGGCGAGCACATGGGGGAGCAGTGGCTCGACGTCGCGCGGTATGCGGAAAGCGACGGCTTCCTCGACGACCTGCACGATCGGCTGCTGTGGCCCTACCGGGACTGGGTCATCGGCGCGCTGAACAAGAACATGCCCCTCGACCAGTTCGCGACGTGGCAGCTCGCCGGCGATCTGCTGCCGAACGCCACGAAGGAGCAGAAACTGGCCACGGCGTTCCTCCGGCTCGGCAAGCGGACGAATGAGAACGGCGCCATCGACGAGGAATACCGCGTCGAGTACGCCGTCGATCGCGCGGTCACGATTGGTACCGGGTTCCTTGCCATGACGGTCGGCTGCGCGCGCTGCCACGACCACAAGTACGACCCGATTCCCACGAAGGACTTCTATTCGCTGACGGGCTTCTTCAACAGCACCGACGAGCCCGGGTTCTATGCGCCCGGTCGCACGGGCGTGACGCCTGGTCCGACGCTTCAGTGGGCCGACGCCGCGACGGAGAAGAAAATCGCCGACGCGCAGGCCGAGATTCGCCGCCGGGAGAGCGCCTACCAGCGTGCACGCGAGCAGGCGGCCCGTGACGCCGGCCCGAAGGCCGACGCGCTGGTGGCCAGCCACGCTGACGCCGGTCAGGCCATCCAGCGCTCGCTCGACCGCGCTCTCGTCGCTTACTACCCCTTCGACGACACCGCGCCGATTTCAGACGACCAGCTGCCGACGGCGCTGCCGCAGGCGCGTCTTTCGCCGCCGCCGCTCGCGCCCCTGTCGTTCCAGGAGCCCTGCACGAGCAACAACGGGCCGCTGGTGTCGGACGAAGCATGCCGGCGCCGTTTCAGCGAGGCCGCCGCCGCCGCGGCCGCCGAGAGCCGGGGGCCGCGCGGTCTGCCCGGCGGGCTCGTCCGCGAGGATCTCGTCCTTTCGCCAAGCGCCGGCGGTGATGCGCCGCCCGCCGTCCTCGCGCAGCCCGACCTGCGGGAAGGCGCGCGCGGCAAGGCCCTCTACTTTGCCGACCAGGAGGTCGCCATCCTGGGCAAGGGCGTGGGCTACTACGAGCGGACGCAGCCCTTCAGCCTCGATCTCTGGGTGAAGGCGGCGCAGGTCTACGAGGACGTGGCGATTCTGCACCACCGCGAGACCGAGAACGCCGGCAACGCCGGCTACCAGCTGCAGCTCGAGAAGAACCGCCTGCGCTGGGAGATGATGCACGCGCGCGCGGGCAACGGCATCAGCCTGCTGTCGAAGCAGCCGATCCCGGTGAACGAGTGGGTGCACATTACGGTCACCTACGACGGCTCGAGCCGCGCCGCCGGCACGGCGCTGTACCTCAACGGCGTGCGCGCGGAGACGGACCTGACGCGCGATAACCTGACGCGCACCATCATTCCGAACGGCAACGCCAACCAGGCGGACCAGGCCCTCGGCCTCGCGTTCGGCAGGCGGCTGCGCGCCCAGCCGATGAAGGGGGGCGCGATCGACGAGGTCCGCGTCTTCCGAACCGCGCTGACACCGCTTGAAGTGCGGTACCTGCACACCCAGAATCCGGCCGCCACACGGCAGCAGATCGTTGACGTGCTCGCCGCCGGCGACCCACGCGTCGAACAGGCGCTCGTCGCGCTCACCAGCGCGCGCAACGTCGAGAACGACCTTGTGTCGGTCCTGCCGCAAATCATGATCATGGGCGATACGCCCACGCCGCGGCCCACGTATGTGCTGGTGCGCGGCAACTACGAGGACCACGGCGAACAGGTGCCGCCGCGGGGGCTCAACCAGGTGCTGCCGTGGGACCCTGCGTGGCCGGAGAACCGGGTCGGTCTGGCCCGGTGGCTCTTCGACGCGCGCAATCCGCTCACCGCGCGCGTGTTCGTGAACCGCGCCTGGCAGATGCACTTCGGCCGCGGCCTCGTCGAGACCGCGGAGGACTTCGGATCGCAGGGCTCCATCCCGACGCATCCGGAACTGCTCGACTCGCTGGCGGTGTCCTTCAGGGGATCGGGCTGGGACATCAAGAAGCTGCACAAGCTGATCGTGATGTCGGGAACCTACCGCCAGCAGTCGGACGTCACGGCCGAGGCGCTCCAGAAGGATCCGAACAACCTGCTCCTGGCGCATTACACGCGCCTGCGCATGCCTGCGGAGATGGTGCGCGACCAGGCGCTCGCCGCCAGCGGCCTGCTGGTGAAGCGGGTCGGCGGACCGAGCGTCTACCCGTATCAGCCGCCCAACATGTGGGACGGCTTCAACGTCTACGCGTATCCCGATCCGAACGCCGTGCCGGCGGACGAGCATCATCGCCGCTCGATGTACTCGTTCGTGAAGCGCAACGCGCCGCATCCGAGCATGGCGACCTTCGACCTGCCGGATCGCGGCGGCACCACGGCGCGGCGGCGGACCTCGAACTCGCCGCTGCAGGCGCTGGTGCTGCTCGACGACCCGCAGTTCCTCGAGGCCTACCGCGCGCTGGCCACACAGGTGATCAGGTTCGAGACGGCCGCCGACGCGCGGATCACCCGGGTCTTCCGCCTGGCGACGCGGCGGCATCCGCGCGCCGACGAGATGGCCACGCTGCGCGAGTACTACAGCGCGCAGGTGCAGCGGTTCACGCAAGACCGCGCGGCCGCGGGGGAACTGCTCGAGGTGGGCGTGACCCCCGTGCCCGCCGGCGTCGATATGGTGCAGCTCGCGGCGTTGACGAACGTGGCCACGGTGGTCATGAACACGCCCGACGCGTACATGCTTCGTTGACGCGCAGAAGGGTGAACCACGAAGGCCACGAAGGTCACGAGGAGCAAAGCTCTGATTCGTGGAGAACGAAACCCTAATTCGTGTTCTTCGTGTTCTTCGTGGTTTTGGAGATCGTATGAACCTGAATGAGTTCGAACAGGCGCGGCGGGCGTTCATCCTGAAAACGGGGATGGGCCTCGGCTGGCTGTCGCTCGCCGAGCTGCTCGGGACGCCGGCCTGGGCGCAGCAGTCGCCGGTCCCCCTCGACGCGCACGCGGGGCTTCCGGGCTTCCCGCATTTCACGCCGCGCGCCAGGCGCGTGATCTACCTGCACATGCTGGGCGCGTTCTCGCAGAACGACACGTTCGACTACAAGCCCACGCTCGAGAAGATGCACGGCGAGGAGCTGCCCGACTCGGTCCGCGGCAACAGACGGCTCTCGACGATGGTGAAGGGGCAGACCTCCTATCCGATTGTCGGCCCGGTGTCGCAGTTCAAGCCCTACGGCAGGAGCGGCACGATGGTCAGCGACGCGATGCAGCACGTCGGCCGCATTGTCGACGACATCTGCCTGATCAAGACGGTGAACACCGAGCACGTGAACCATGATCCCGCCTCGAAGTTCCTGCACACGGGCTTCCAGATCGCCGGGCGTCCGTCCACGGGCGCATGGGCGACGTACGCGCTCGGGTCGGAGAACAGGGACCTGCCGATGTTCGTGGTCATGAGCTCGGGCAATCCCGGCGGCGTGCCGATTGACGCGTCCACGTGGGCGGCCGGCTTCATGCCGTCGCACTACCAGGGCGTGCAGTTCCGCTCGGGCCAGGAGCCGGTGCCGTACATCGAGAGTCCCGGCGGCCACACGCGCACCGACCGGCGGGAGATGCTCGACACGATCGCGAAGCTGGCGCGGAGCCAGGCGAAGGCGTCGAACGATCCCGAGATTCCCTCGAAGATCAACCAGTACGAGATGGCGTACCGGATGCAGCAGTCGGTGCCCGAGATCGCCGACATCGCCAGCGAGCCGCCGCACGTCCTGGACCTGTACGGACCCGACGTGGCGAAACCCGGCACGTTCGCGCGCAACTGCCTCCTGGCCCGCCGGCTCGCCGAGCGCGATGTGCGCTACACGATGATCGTGCATATGGGATGGGACCATCATGGAGGGATCGCGGGGCGCCTGCCGGCGAGCTGCCGCGAGGTCGATCAGCCGTCAGCGGGGCTCATCACCGACCTGAAGCAGCGCGGGCTGCTCGACGACACGCTCGTGGTGTTCGGCACCGAGTTCGGCCGCACCTCGTTTGCGCAGGGGACGCTCAAGACCAACTTCGGCCGCGACCATCACGGCGGCAACTTCTGCGTCTTCATGGCGGGCGCCGGCGTGAAGGCGGGGACCACCTACGGCGAAACCGACGACTTCGGCTACAACATCGTCAAGGATCCGGTGCACATCCACGACCTGAACGCGACGATCCTGCACATCATGGGCATCGATCACCTGAAGCTCACGTACCGGTCGCAGGGACGCGACTTCCGGCTGACCGACGTCCACGGCAACGTGGTGAAGGGTGTGCTCGCATAGTCCTCCACGCCTGACGTCTGGAGACTTCACTCAATTAGGTCAGTTCTAACCGCAGCGAGCCCTAGGCCAGTACGCGACATCGCCAAGAGCCGACCACTCGTATCGGTAAACATTGCGGCGTCGATCGTTAGTTACCGAGCCTGGTCATCGTTGCCATTGCTACGTCGCAGATCAGCGCCCAGTGTAGGCGCGCCGCACACCTGGTGTGCTCGCGTAGATGAAGACAGCTGCATTCATGCTGGCCGCCACCCACCCTTGCGGAATCCCGACGCTGACCTGCCACAGGCTCCCGAGGACTCCGACGCCATAGACCACCAGCGTCATTGGCCAAGCCCACGGACGCACACGCCAGGACGAGTACGCGAGTGTCGCCAGCACCGCCCCAACGAAGCCAAGAAACGCCCAGGTCCACTGGCGAAATGAGGCCACCATAATCGCGCTGCCGCCAGAGACCGCAAGCGACGCGCGGAAGTTGTCGGAGGCGGCGCTCCCAATTGCCATGACGAAACAGGCCCCAGCGCCGACGGCATGCACAGCGGTGAGCGCGTGAAGAAAGCGCGGCAATGGACGCATCCGGGGGACCTCACCGTGCCGACTCAGGCCCACGACTGATTCCTCCTGTGTAGTCGCCAAGTGGTTTCCGGATCCGGCCGCGGCCGGGCGGAAGCTACTGCGGCGTTGATCAGGACCCACCCTGACAGGTTCTATAGCCATCCCCCAAGATGTGAGTGAGGTCCGGACTCTGTCCGCGGGCGCGGCGATTTACTCGAAGGGAGCCACGCGGAGCGGGGACCAAGCCATGCCGTCGGGCGAATCCCGGCCGTCGATAAGAAGGCTCGGAGTCTCCGGTCGGCTCGGATCGAGCACGAGGATATTGCCGTTCGATCGGTCCGCGATGAACGCGTGCGCTCCGTGGGCGAAGATTCCGAACGCTCCATCGGTGGAGCCGGCCTCTCGGAGCGGGACGTTCCGCAGCAACTCCCGCGTGTCCAGGTCGTACACGGCGACCGCTCCGCCTTCCGATGCGTTGGGCGCGAGAACGAGCCCCGATGCGGTCATCTCGACGCGATTCGTGTCCCGGTGAGCCTCGAGGGTGGCCACCACCTCGAACGTCTCCGTGTCCACGACGGAGAGCGTGTCCGCATCGCGATTCGCTACCCAGACCTCGCCGCCGTCAGGCGAGACTGCGAGCCCCTCCGCCCCCTGGCCCGTGGGGACCACCACGGGGTCACGCTCTTCCTCGAGGAAGATGACGGAGAGGGTACCTTCGGCGCCCCGGCTGGTGACGTACGCGCGGCGGCCGTCCGGACTGAGGCGAACCATATGTCCTTCACGGCCGCCCGTCGGGTACGTGCGCAGGATCTCCAGATTGACGACATCCACCAGGGCGATGCGGTCAGACTCCTCCATGGTCGCGACGGCCCGGCGGTTGTCGGGGAGGAACGCCATGCTGTGAGGCGCGGACGGCTCGCCCAGATCGATCCGCCCCGTTTCGCTCACGTTACGGAGATCGAAGACGACGAGATGACGGCCAGGCCCTCCCCCATAGGCCGAGGTGAGCACCCACCGGCCATTGGGGGACACCGAGACCTCGTGAGGAACGTGCGGCCCTACCGGGAGCCGCGCGACCTCGACGCCGATCTCGAGGTCGAGAAACGAGACGCTGCCTCCGTCCCGGTTCGCCACCACCAGTGTGCCCCGGTTTAGGACGTCCGCGCCCTGAGCCCGAAGCTCTGCTGCACCGAGGAGCACCGCGAGGAGAAGAGAAAGCATGCGCGGGAAGATAATCATGAGGGCGTCACCCTGGATCGAAACACTTGCGATCGCCCACGGTCCGCGTCGGATTAGCGAGCGGACCGCGCGAGCTGGCTCGACAGTCGCTCGACTTCCTGGGGCCCCGCCGACTAAGGCCTTTATACACCCAACGTAGTCACAAAATCGCCCACAGCAAGATGGAGATGGGCCTGTAATTCAACGGCGCCCGCCGATCAGCCCTGAGCGCCAGAGGAAGTACAGCAGCGTCAGCAGGGTGCTCACCGCCGCGGCCACGTAGGTCAGCGCCGCCGCGTTCAGCACCTTGTCAACGCCCTGACGCTCCTGCATGGTGACGATGCCGTGCTCCACGACGAGCGCCTTGGCGCGGGTGGAGGCGTTGAATTCGACGGGAAGCGTGACGATCTGAAACAGCAGGACGGCCGAGAACAGAACCGCACCGATCAGGACCATGTTCGTCGACGCCATGAACAGGCCGATCAGCATCACGAAGTAGCCGATGCTGGAGCCGATATTGGCCGTCGGCACAAGCGCCGAACGCACCCAGAGCGGAGCGTAATGCCGTGCGTGCTGAATGGCGTGCCCGGCTTCGTGGGTGGCAACCCCGATGGCTGCGATGGAGTCCGAGTTGTAGACCGGCTCCGACAACGCCAGGGTCTTGGTAATCGGGTTGTAGTGGTCCGACAGCACGCCGTGGGAGCGGACGATGCGCACGTCGGTGATACCCGCGCCGCGCAACAGTGCCTGGGCGGCGTCCGCACCGGTGATGCCGCGGAGGGAACGAACCTTGGAATACTTGTTGAAGGTACGCTTCACGCGCACGCTGGCCCAGATGGACAGCGCCAGCCCAGGGCCGATGAAGAGAAAGTACATGGGATCGAAGATCATCGCCGCTCACCTCCAAGAAAAACCGGACTCACTCCTATTCTAGCGCCCAGGCGCTGAGACTCAGCGATCACCGCGTGAACCTTCGCGTCGGCGAACGTGCTCCGGCGCTCACTGCAAGGTGACGCGTTCGATGCTCGGTGGTTCCGCGTCTGCAAGTTGCGGATGGACGACGTAGATGGCGTCGCCCACGGCAGCCGCCGTGGTTGCCTGGACGGAATACGTGGCGACACCCGCCAGTTGAGCGGAGGCCCAATCGTCGTTGCTCCTCAACGCGACGACGCGGTTGTCGGAGTTGCTCACAATGGCGAGACGCCCGTCAGCCGTCCACAGCATGCCGTCTTGTCCCGGGTGCAGCCGCTGTGACTTGTCCCAAGAAGGGACACAAAGACCGTGGACTGCCACAGCGCGCGACTCGGACGCGGTATGCCGGTTGCGTGCTCTTCGCCGCTGTGTCAGCGAAGACGGGACCCGATCACCGAGCCCGAACCTTCGCGCATGCGATTCTGATCACGCAGGAGGATATGTGTATGCCGATCCTTCACGCACGTGTGCTGGCGCCGCTTTTCATCTTCGGTGTGCTGTCGAGCTTCGGATGCGATGACAACGGTTCGGCGAGCGATCGGGTCAACGGCGTCGGGCCGTCACGGTTCCCTTCGGGCCCTTTCGATTCGCGCGGCGTTGGGCCGCGGCCGCCCTCTTCGGGCCCTTTCGTTAATCGCAGCACTATGGTTGAGCCGGCCTTGATTCAGGTGCAGCGCGTCGGCGAGGCATTCTGCCCAGGTCGTCCGCCCTTCCTCGCCCCGTTCAATCTTGTCATGCAGGGAGACGGAAGGCCCGATCTGTTCCTGAGCAATGTGCAGATGCAGTTCGTGGACACGGCTGGAATTCGCTCAGGGACGTTGGCGTTTGGCCGGCCGGAGCTTGCCACCCGCTTCGGGTCGACGACGCTCCCCGCGTTCGGCACACGGGCATTTCCGTTCTCGTTCCCGTTCGGTTGTGGGAGTTTCCTCCCCAGCGGCACGTTGACAGTGATCGTGCTCGCCGGCGATTCGCGCGGACGTGAACACAGGACAGTCGCGCACCTGGCCGTCCGCTGAAACGGTGTGCCGCATGGCGGAGGCGCGCCGAGCCTTCGTTCATGCGACACCTCGCCTTTCTGAACAGAAGCACTGACTGGTGCGGCTCTTACAGCCGTGAAAGGCATTCTGGCCTAGAATAGTCGCCGCCGTCTCTTCGTTCCCCACGGCGGAGGCCAATGAACCAAGTCGTACGGGCGCTGCTTTGCAGCGCGTTGCTTCTTTCTCTTCTTTCCATCGCCGCTCCTGCGTGGGCGCAGGCTACTGCGCAGATGAGCGGGCGCGTCGCTGACGAAAGTGGCGCGGTCCTCCCCGGCGTCACCGTCACGGCGACGCAAACCGACACGGGCTTCACGCGCACCGTCGTCACCGACGAGACGGGCGCGTACGTGATGCCCAACCTGCCGACGGGTCCGTATCGCCTGGAGGCGTCGCTCCAGGGATTCCGGACGTACGCGCAGACGGGCATCGTGCTGCAGGTGGCGGCCACGCCGACGATCAACGTCGTGCTCGCCGTCGGCAATCTGGAGGAAACGGTGTCCGTTGAAGCCGCGGCGCCGCTCGTGGACGTGCAGAGCGCCGGTATCGGCCAGGTGGTCGAGAACGAGCGCATTCTGGAGCTCCCGCTCCAGGGACGGCAGGTCACCGACCTGATCGTGCTCGCCGGCGGCGCCGTGCAGACCGGAAACGCGAGCAACCGCGCCATGCAGGGCGGCGTGGGGGTCTCGGTCGCCGGCGGGCAGTCCTTCGGCGTCGCGTATCTGCTCGACGGCGCAATGCACAACAACCCGCAGGACAACCTCAACCTGCCGCTGCCGTTTCCCGACGCGCTGCAGGAGTTCAGCGTCGCCACCGGCGGGCTGTCGGCGCAGAACGGCATGCACTCCGGCGCCTCCGTCAATGCCGTCACCAAGTCGGGCACGAACATGCTGCACGGCAACGCGTTCGAATTCCTGCGCGACAAGCGGTTCAACGCCACCGACCCCTTCGCGCGCATCGGTCCCGACGGCAGGCGCAGGGACGACGGCCTGCAGCGCAACCAGTTCGGCGGCACGTTCGGCGGTCCGATCGCCAGGGACCGGCTGTTCTTCTTTGGCGCGTATCAGGGCACCATCGTTCGCCAGATTCCCTCGGCAAACATCGTCCGCGTGCCGACGGCGGCGATGCTGGCGGGCGACTTCAGCGCGATCGCGTCGCCGGCGTGCACCGGCGGACGGCAGATCACGCTTCGTGCGCCATTCGTCAACAACCGGATCGATCGGGCCCGCTTCAGCTCTGCGGCGCTGAATCTCGTGGGCCGGCTTCCAACGACCGACGATCCGTGCGGCGAGATCAACTTCGAGGTTCCGCAGGACAGCGACGAAGGGCAGGCAGTCGGCAGAGTGGACTACCAGAGAAGCGCCAATCACGCGATCTTCGGCCGCTATATGGCCACCTTCGCGAAGCGGGCGCCCGCGTACGAGGTGTCCGGCAACGTGCTCACCACGCCGAACGCGGGCTATGACAACCTGGCGCAGTCGCTGGCGCTCGGCGACACCACGGTATTCGGCGCGAACGTGGTGAACTCGCTGCGGTTCGCGTATAACCGGACATCCACGCATCAGACGCAGGTGGACTTTTTCGAGCCCAAGGATCTTGGCAGCAAGGTCCACAGCTACATTCCGCATCGCATGGTGTTGTCGGTAACCGACGGGTTCGCCATCTCGTCGGGCATCGCGGTCAAGGGCGACTTCGGCACCAACGCCTTCCAGCTCGGCGACGATCTGACGCTCGTGCGCGGCCGTCACCAGATGTCGGTCGGCGGCAACATGGCCTACTGGACGTACGACCAGGTCGCGCATGCGCGGTCGGGCGGCAACTGGACGTTCAACGGGCAGGCCACTGGCCTGGGACTGGCCGACTTCATGCTCGGGCGCGTCGCGATCCTCGAGCACGGCGGACCGACGAATTCTCCAATCGAGCAGTGGTACTTCGGCCTCTTCGCGCAGGACACCTGGCGGGCCTCCGACCGCGTGACATTCAACCTCGGTCTGCGGTGGGAGCCGTTCTTCGGCGCCGGCCTCCGGAACGACGCCATCTACAACTTCGACATCGAGAAGTTCCGCAGGGGCGTGCGCAGCACGGTGTACCTGAACGCGCCCGCCGGTCTGGTGTATCCGGGCGACCCTGGCTTCCCTGAAGGCAACACCGGGCTGAACACGCAGTGGTGGAACTTCTCGCCGCGCGCCGGCGTTGCGTGGGACGTCAACGGCGACGGCCGGATGGCGGTTCGTTCGTCGTACGGGCTGGGCTACGACTTTCCGACGGCGGAATACCACTTCATCAACTCGTCAGCGCCTCCATTCGGCAACCGGTCGCGCGTGGAGGATCCCCCCGGCCTCTTCGACGATCCCTACGGGCATCTCGGAGGCGATCCGCATCCCATCCTGACCAGCGCGACGACTCCGTTCGTGCGCTTCGGGACGTTTGGCGCGCTCGATCCCGACATCAATTCGCCGCGGGTGCAGTCGTGGAACGTCACGGTAGAGCGGCAACTGGGCGCCGACTGGGGCGCGTCGGTGAGCTACCTAGGCAGCTACTCGGATCGAATCTGGGGGCTTGTCGCGCTCAACCCCGGGGTGTTCCTCGGCCTCGGCCCGTGCACGATCGCCGGCGTCGCCTACCCGGTGTGTTCCACGAACGCGAACCTGAACCAGCGCCGCGTGCTGTATCTCGAGAACCCGGCGGAGGCGCAGTTCATCGGCGCGCTGGACCAGCACACCGACGTGGGCACGCAGGACTATCGAGGCCTGAAGTTCTCCGTGCGGCGGCGCGCCGCCACCGGGCTCAGCCTGAACGCCAACTACACGTGGTCGCGCTGCATGGGCAACGCGACGCCGACCGCCTTCTCGCAAATCAGCGCCGGCTACACGAAGCCTGACGACCCGGAGTTCGACCGCGGTTATTGCGATCAGGATAGAACG
>Ga0214472_10007047_pt1 | contig 11791 bp, 15 predicted proteins | sample RVTome_6_FD_207662 | JGI IMG/M metagenome (GOLD analysis project Ga0214472, IMG submission 207662) | Soil microbial communities from uranium-contaminated site in the Upper Colorado River Basin, Wyoming, United States - RVT140D175 | ecosystem: Environmental > Terrestrial > Soil > Contaminated >...
CAAGCTGTCTGGCGTGGAAGTTGAAAAGCCGTGATGGGGGCGCGGACCCTCCATTCGTTTTCGCAGGTTCGCCTGGGACGGAAACTTGCGGCGGCAAATAGAACCAAGGACCGGTCGCGCGGCACGATGGCCAAAAGTGGTCCGCCGACAATGGCAACGCTCAAACGATGCGTGGTATAATGTCAGGCATGAATATGAACGAGATGCCAAAGCTGAGCGATGAGCAGCGTCAGGCGTTGACTGAACACCCTGCCGGGCCGGTATTCGTCGTCGATGCGGACTCGCAGCACGAATATGTCCTCATCCCCGCCCACGAATACCGGCACTACAGAGCGCTGTTTGAGAGCGACAATTTCGATATCAGCGAAACGTACGCGGCTCAGGAGCAAGCTCTGAAATCGGTCTGGGACGACCCGGCTATGAATGAGTTCGGCACGAAGTAAACGAGTTGATCGCGGCCATGACGCTTTCTCGCGGCGACGTTGTGCTGGTCGACTATCCGTTCGCGACGCGGAGTGGCTCAAAACTTCGGCCTGCCGTGGTCGTCCAAAGCGATCACAACAATCGCCGTTTGGCCAACGTCATCGTAGCGGCGATTACGACGACAACCCACCGACAAGCGGAAGCCACGCAACTTTTCGTTGACGTAACCACTCCCGAAGGGCAACAATCCGGATTGTTGCGGAATTCCGTGGTGACGTGCGAGAACCTGGTGACCATCGCGCAGTCAATTGTTCAGCGGAAGATCGGCGAATTATCATCGGCGACGATGCAGCAGATTGACCGCTGTTTGAAGGCGGCGTTGGCCATCCAATGAATTGTGTCACGATAGACGGCCGAACTGTCGCGAACGGCGTGTTCGGTGTGATTGAATACAGCGCCGGAAACTTCAACGATTCCCCGAACACGTGCCCCAAAGGAGTGGTCCCCCATGACTGCAGAAGCCCGGCTTAGCGAACTTGGAATCGAACTCCCGCCGCCGCCGAAGCCCGCGGGGGTTTATAAACCCGTGGTGATCGTGGGAACAACGGCCTATGTGTCCGGGCACGGACCGCTCAAGTCCGACGGCACGCTGATGACCGGCCGCGTGGGCGTGGACGTGGACCGCGACGGGGGTTATGCCGCCGCGCGGCAGACAGGACTGGCGATCTTAGCCACTTTGCGCGCGCAACTGGGCAGCCTCGACCGCGTGCAGCGCGTCATAAAATTATTGGGCATGGTCAATTGCACCGCCGACTTCGCCGAACACCCGGCCGTGATCAACGGCTGCAGCGAGCTGCTGGCCGAAATCTTCGGCGCGGACCACGGCGTCGCAGCGCGCAGCGCCGTCGGCATGGGCTCATTGCCGGGCAATATCCCGGTGGAAATCGAAGCCATCTTTGAGGTCCAATAGCGGCTCACGCCGAGAGGACCGTTTCTTCAATACCCAGATCGAGCGGTTCCAACGGTTCCCTCTCGGAATCCTCACAGAGTACCGTCCGACTGACGCCTTGCAACTTGGTCTGGTCGCTGAGGTCTTCGGCGCGCCGCATCAAGGTTTGCGGCGTGTCGTCCGCGGCCGCCACCAGCAATACGCAACTGGCCGTCAGACGGATGTCGTGACCTTCACACTGAATGCGGGCCAGCTCAATCGTCTGCCGGCAGCGTTCGATCACATCGGCCGCCGCTTGACGGTCGGCTGACGGCAATACCAGGGCAAATCGTTGTCCGGCAATACGCCCGACGACGCATTCCCTCGCCGCGTTACCCAAGGCGTCTGCCGCCGCGCGCAATACCCGGTCACCCACTTGCGGCCCGTATTTCCGGTTGACGTTTTGAAAACCATTCATGTCCATCAAAGCGAAATAAACGGCGTCCTGATGTTCTTCATCACGCCAGCAAGTTGCCAACGCCACTTCCAGTCCCGCGCGGTCCGGCAGCCCTGTCAGTTCGTCAGTCGACGTGGCGATGCGGTTTTCGTGTCGGGCGATGTCCAGCAGCCCTGCCTGCAATAAGTCTCTCAGCAGGTGGCACGAGGCCAGCATGCAACCGATTTCTTCCGCCAGCAGACCGCAGTCATCCAGGGTGTCGGCTTGGACCGCCTGATTATCGATGCGGTGTTGCACGGCGTCGATCAGTTCGCAATGATCATCGACGGCCGATTCCAGGCGGTCGCCGACGGCCGTCAAGTCACCCAACTCGTCTCGTTCATCCTTCAGCAGGTTGTTGCCGTCCTGTTGAACGGCGCGGTAGACCTCGACGTTGGCCATCAATTCCGTCCGCAGTTGTTCCATTTGCTGCGGGTCCGGGGAATCGCCCCAGTCGCGCACTTTGACGCCGCAACGGACTAGATTCTCGGCGAAGTCCGCGAGGCGATGAAAAAAACCGTCGAGAGTCAATTCCAGGAAACACTTATCCCGTGGCGGCGGTGCGGCAGCCGCTGGCTCCCCTACAACCGGCGACGGATCGAAGGCGGATTCCGCTACTTCGATGACGGCTTCCACGGGCTTTTCCGGCGGCAACGGGTCGTCGTCGTGCTCGTCGTGCCAATGTTGTGCGGCCTCGACTGTCGAAGGCGGCGTGCGACCGATCAATTCCCAGCCGAATTTTCGGGCCAGCGCGTATCCCAGCGCCAGATTGACCACAGCAATTAGAAATACCAACAGCAGGTTCATCCGCGCCCCTTTCCAGAAAACCGTACGTTGTGGCCCCGGATTCGGCCCGCTCCGCTCAAAATGAAGCCCACCTAGAACCGCATTCCTGGCCAAACTAACGCCAGGGCACGCCGTGAATGCCGACCCAGCCGGCAAAGTTTGCCGAATCCATTCAACCGGCACGATCGTCAACGTCGATATTGCACTCTACGGGAGCAACCGACGGTCGACTGCCACACCGGACGCGGCGGGGATCGCCGGTCACTTTTTCCACGCCCTGGTGCTACGAGAACGAGAGAAATTCGATGCAAAGAAGCCTGTATAAGCCGCTGGCGCGTTGGACCGCGGCCCTGGGATTGGCATGTTGCGCATTTCTATGGCTGACGGAGCTGGACACGACCACGGCCTGGCTCCCATTCGGCCCCTTGACGCTATCGGCCCAAGCGCAAACGCCGGTGGCCGATCAGCCGTCCGCCCAATTCGATCCGTGGCAGTCGCCTGCCGCCAGCAGTGGCCTTGGTCCAGCCGAATCGCCGACCGCCGTGCAGCGGCCGACAATGATCCTGGCTGACTCCTCAACGGTCTCTCACGGCGACGTCGACTATTACGACTCCGGCGCGGCGGCCGCAACGGAAAACCATCACGCGGAGCCGGCGCTTGCACTGGCGGCACAGCCTCGTGAACCGGCCGCGCTGGACTCTGCTCATGTCAAACAGACCAATCCGATCGCCAGAAAACACCAGGCCGCGCTGGTGTGGATTATCCCCGAAGCCGTGAACCTAGGGCAGGAGGCCAACTGTCGGCTGGTGATTACCAACACTGCCGAAGACGGCGCCAGCGCTGTGGCGGTCCAAGTGAAAGTGCCGGAGAACGCCCAGCTAGGACAATGCGATCCACCACCGTCGGGCTCAGGACAAGTCGGCGTGGACCAACCGTTGATCTGGGAACTTGGCCCGATGGCGCCCGGCATGAGCAAAACGATTCACGTCGGACTGACACCGACGGCGCCTGGCAGGTTTACGCCGGCGGCCGCCTTGGCCGTGACGCGAATCTCCGAGGCCAGCGCGTCGATCCTGGAACCGCGAGTGGAGTTGGCCGTCGTCGGGCCGGCTCAAGCGGTCGTCGGGCAGGCGGCGGCCTACCTGGTCAGCGTTAGCAACCACGGCACCGGCGCGGCCGCCAACGTGCAGGTCATGGCACAAATGACCGCCGGCCTGAGTCCGCCGCCGGGAACTCAATTGCAGTACCAGATCGGCACGCTGGCCGCGGGAGAATCGCGGCAAATCGAATTGCCGGCCCGCGGGATCGAAGAAGGACGCCAGGAAATCGTCGCCGCCGTGCAAGTCGGCCGAGAGCTGGCCGCCCGGAACAACCATCTGGTCCAGATCATCCGTCCGGCGTTGTCGCTGTCGATCGACGGACCGAAATTGCGGTATCTGGACCGCCACGCGACCTACGTCATCAACGTGGAAAACCCCAGTCCGATTCCGATCCAAAACGTCCAGGTGTTTCATCGCGTCCCCGCGGGATTCCGCTTCGTCGAAGCGACCGACGGCGGCAGTTTCGATTCAGCCGTCCGGCAGGTGGCTTGGTTCGTGGGGCGGTTGGAACCGCACGGGACCGCCACCGTGTCGGCGAAGCTGATCCCGGCGACGGTCGGAGATCATACCCTGGCCGCCGCGGTGCGGGCCGACGCGGGAGTCACGGGACAGACCGAAACGGCGACGCGCGTCGAGGGCGTCTCTTCGGTGGTGATCGACGTGTCGGACCGCGACGACCCGGTGGAAGTCGCGGGCGAGACGGCCTACGTCATCCGGGTATCGAACCAGGGCAGCAAGCCGGCCAGCAATGTTCAGGTGGCGGCCGTGCTGCCGGCACAGATGGAGTTCGTTTCTGCCGAGGGACCGACCGATGGCAACCAGGAGGGCGAACGCGTCATCTTCGAACCGCTCGCCTCGCTCGCGCCGGGCCAAACACAACAATACCAGGTGCACGTGATTTGCCGTCAACCCGGCAGCACGCGGTTCCGCGCCTTCCTGCGGACCGCTGAAACGACTGAGCCGGTCATCGAGGAAGAACAAACTCGCGTGTACGCGGATTGACCGCATCAAAACACGAGGCGACAACCTTCGTTCGCCGCGACACAGAAGGGCCGATCTCCATCACGCTCGTGTGGTGGAGGTCGGCCCATGCTTTTTGATCGGGGCATGATTCCCCGCCCGACGCAGATCGTCATCGAGCCGGACGCGGTGTTGGACTTTTTCGCGCAGATGCGCGTCGAGGACGTCGTGCGTCTTGCCGAGCAATTCGTCTGGCGAGCATTGCGGCGGTTGTCAGGGCCGGACCGTTGGAATGTGCTCGCCGAAGCGTCATTTTGGTTGGGCTAATTCGCTTCGCCTGGGCGCACCGGACGGCTGTCAGGGCGCGTGTTGGACACCCGCCGGCCGAAATCGATCGACTGGCTGTCGGTCACGGGCTTGCTGGAGTTCGCTTTCAGAGAATCCTCCCACATGCGGATCCTCGCCTGCGCATCGAGCGGCAATTCGAAATCGGTGTTCATGCTGGTTCCGCTCCCGTGGGATTCTGCGATACGGGAATTGTAGCTTAGCTTTCACGATCGCACGTGAGCTACTCGTTGGGGTCGCGGATCAGCGGTTCCATCGACTTGGTGTTGCGTTCGATGGCCAGCACGATGGTGCGTTCCTCGACGCCATCGACGCTGCGGGCCACGGCGGGCAAGACCTGACGGCAGTTGGGCATACTGAACCGAACGGTGAAGGTGCCGTCGGGTCTCAATTGCACCGGCTTGCCCTGGAGCGTCACTTGGGCGTTGTCTTCGGTGCGGCCGTAGACGATCAGTTCGGCGTCGACCTCGAAGAAAAAATCGCGTTTGCGGGCGACCAATCCTTCGGCGCCGCGGCCGAAACTGCCCACCACCGGTGAGCTCATTGGCCGGCGCAGCCGCTCCTCGAACAACTCTTGCAAATCGCCGCTGGTGGAATGCGAGGAGTAGCCGCCGCTCATGGCGTAGATTTGCTCGAAGTTTTCCGCTACGTCGGTCCAGTTTTCATCCAGCGCATCGCTGGCGCCCGGCTTCGGCGTACTGACGGCGTTGCTGCGACAAATCACGAAGAACTTGCCGGTTTCCGGCGAAAGGTAGCCGATGTCAATGCGGTAACTCTTGGGCGGGTCGTCGGCTTCGACGTACCAGTTGTTGACGCCGCCGTGGATTTTGATGTCTCGGACCAGCATTTCCGTGGTGCAAGTGGTGCCGTTGTCGGCGACCTCCATCAAACGCAAAACGGGAATCGCCGTATGCCATTGCTGGCCCATGGCGGCCTGCGCCCGTTCGACTCCCTGCCAGGTGAGTTCCCAATAGGCGTGCAACCAGTAGGGGTCGCGGACCATCGCCACGAGACGGTCCTTGGTGTAATCGCTACCGGGACCGGTTTTTTGGGCGAGGTTTTTCGATCGCTCTTGGGCGTGCTTGGCTTTTTGAAGTCGACGCGCCACGCGACTCGGTTTCGCGTTGCGGGGGACTTCCGTTACACGCCGAGCGGGAGACTTTCGGCGACCGGTGGCGGGGGAACCGGTCGCACGGCGAGTCGTTTTGGACGAGGCGCGCCCGTTTTTGCTCCCGGCCGATTTACTGCGGGCCGCCTTGACCAGCGCCTGGACGAGTTGATCTTTTCGCATCGCGTGCCAGCCGCGCACGCCACGCTTCTTCGCCATCTGTGCCAGGTCTTTACATTTGTAGCTGCTCAACGAGTTTGCAGTCATCAATGGACAAGTCTCCGGAATACCGGCCGCCTGACGGATGATTAAACCGCCCGGCAACAAGTGACGCCTTGACTGTCGTCCATGACATGATGTAATTCCGCCCTGGTTGCTCGCGCGGCTTTCCATGGCCGCCCAAGAAGAACAAGCCGCACCGGCCCTACTTGCCCGGTGTGGATGCCGGCCCCCGACTCCGCGCAACCAACTTGTCCGTCGCCCCCCCTCGTGGGTTGCCCAATAACGCTTGGGCGTGCCGTGAGGATGGATCTGACGATTCCGAGTTTAACCGAAGTAGCGCCGAATAGCAATCAGAAAACCTTTATTCGTTGCCATCCGACAATGTCATCTATCGTTGCAAAGTGTTTGGAGTTTATCGGTTATGTTGATTGTCCTGGCGGTGAGTCTGACTAGCACAACCTGCGAACGCTGAAGCGGTGCATATGACGGGTGAACTGGAATTAGCCCGTAGTAAGGGTCTTATCCACTTACCACGATCCCAGAACCAGATGCGCAAACCGAGTTCGATATTCGACTTGCAAACAATCAGCGACTTTGTGAAAAATTACACGAATTACTGTCGCAGCCGGTTGACACTCCAGTGGCCAAGCGAGTAAATTGCTCACTTTAACACACCAGGGGAGCCGTTTTTCGAGTAGTTGGCGATTGTGCTTCTCGGCGCAAGTTGCTGGCACGAAAGGTGGTTGCCAAAAATGCTGGAGGGCGCGTCAGGCGGCTTGCGGCCGACCGCGCCACAGGTGACCGTCCCACCAGATGAACGTTCGGCGATCGCGGTGGCAATGGCCTGGTCATACCGGGTGATGGCCGTCTCGTTGGAGATGGTAGTGCCCGGAATGCTCGGCTATGTCGTGGACCGGTGGATTGGAACGGGTTTTCTGTTGGCGGCCGTAGGGTTTTTTGGCGGGATGTCGTTGGCGATCTGGCATTTGTTGTTGATGACCCGCGGTGACGAAAAGCGGCCGTCCAGCAATGAAGGGGCCGAAGGAATGAAGAAGCCGTGAGTTTTGAGAGGTCGAGGTTGTTGGCCGCTCTGGGACGCTGGGGCTTTTTCATGCGCGCCGGGCTGTTGGCCGCGTGCCTGTTGCTGGTGTTGGCCGTCTTGGCGCCGGTGGGTTTTCAGTTGTCCGGACCGGCGGGCGTGTTCGCGGCCGGCCTGTCCGCACTGTTGTGCCTGGCCGGCGGCGTGCTGTCTCTCGTCGTTTGTCCGTTCTTTCGCGGTCCGTACGGTGCGTTGTACGGGATGCTGGTGGGCATGGCGCTGCGCACCGGTTTGCCACTGGTGGTCGGCGTGGCCATCCATCTGACGCGGCCGGCGTTGGCTAGCGCCGGGCTGATCTATTTTCTGCTGGCCTGTTATCTGGCCAGCCTGGCCGTCGAGACGTTGTTGGCGGTGGCCGAAGCGCAGCGTCAAGCCCCTGGCACGGAGAGCCGGTAAATGGCCGAAGACGCCTCGCACAGCCACAACCCCTTCGACGCGGCGCACCTGATCGGTCACGTCAAGGACGCGGATTATTTCGAAGTGCCGCGCAATTTGGCCGCCGGCGGCAAGTTAAAAATTCCGCAGCCGTTTCAGTTGGAAAAGCCCCTTTTTGAGGTGGCCGACAAACAGAGCATGGCGGGTCGGTTGATCGAGCCTTTGGATTTCAAGCTGACCAAATTCATGATCCTCGAGGTCGTGGCGGCGTTCATCGTGGCGGTGATCTTCATCGTCCTTGCGCAGCGGATGTCGCGCGCGGGCAAGCCGCTGGGGCGACTTTGGAATCTGTTTGAGACCATGCTGGTGTTCATCCGCGACGAAGTGGCGCGGCCTGCAATCGGCCGTCACGACGCGGACCGCTTCCTGCCGCTGCTGTGGACGATGTTCTTCTTCGTCCTGGGTTGCAATTTGTTGGGCATGGTCCCCTGGGCCGGTTCAGCCACCGGGGCGCTGGCGACGACCGGCGCGTTGGCGCTGGTCACCTTTGGGACGGTTGTCGGATCGGGAATGGCCAAGATGGGTCCCGTGGGATTTTGGACCGGTCAGGTGCCGCACATGGAATTGCACCCGGCCATGGGCGTGTTGCTCAAGCCGATGATTTTTTTGATCGAAGTCATGGGCCTGCTGATCAAACACTTCATTCTGGCCATTCGTCTGTTGGCCAACATGCTGGCCGGCCACCTGGTGCTGGTGGTAATCATGACGTTTATCGTGGCGACCGCCGGGCATGTGGCGTGGCCGGGCGTGGCTGCGGCCAGCGTGTTGGGGGCCACGGCGTTGAGCCTGTTGGAGTTGTTTGTCGCCTTTTTGCAGGCTTACATTTTCACGTTTTTATCCGCCCTGTTCATTGGCATGGCCGTGCATCCGCACTGATGACGGATGCCGGTCCGGCCGGGAAGTTTTTGTTTTTGAATATCGGGAGATGTAACCAGTGAGCAAGTTAGTCAAGATTGTGGCGTTCACGTTCGTGGTGATGCTGATCGCCGCACCCGCCCTGGCAACCGCCCCGCCCGTGCCGACGGCGGGGGCCGGCGCTGCCGGGGGATTCAGCATGGATCTCGGCAAGGCGATCGGCGCGGGCATCGTGATTATCGGCGCCGGCCTGGGTATCGGGCGAATCGGCGGCGCCGCCGTAGAGAGCATGGCGCGCCAACCCGAAGTAGCCGGCAACATCCAAACGGCCATGATCATTTCCGCGGCACTGATCGAAGGGGCCACCTTCTTCGGGTTGATTGTCTGTATGCTTTGACCCAGAGGTCGATGGCGCGTTGATCCCGCTGCGACCGGCTGATGTGCGGATTACGCTCCGCCCTGGCACTGAAATGTCCTGAGATCTCCGTAATGAAGATGTTGCGAATGCTCAGCATGATCGTTGTCGCCGCCTGCGCATTTCTATGGACAGGGCGTTTGGCAACAGCGCAGACGGATGACCATCCGCCTGCGGAGGCCGATGCCGACGACTTCGCCGCCGGCGACGTGGTGCATCCGGACGGCCACACTGAGGGAGATCTTACGGCAGGTCCCCCGCAGCCATTGTCGGTCGATCCGGATCTCGCGATCTGGACATGGGCCGTGTTTTTGCTGCTACTGTTAGTGCTGGCCAAGTTCGCCTGGAAGCCGATTGTCGCCGCGCTGGACGAGCGGGAGAACAATATCGCCAAGAACATCGAAGACGCGGCCCGGCAGAACGAGGACGCCCGGCAGTTGTTGGCCGAGTACGACCGCCGCCTGGCCGCGGCGCAAGACCAGGTGCGGGCCATCCTGGACGACGCCCGCCGTAGCGCCGAGCAGTCGCAGCAGGAGATCCTGGCCAAGGGCCGCGCCGAGGCCGAGGCCGAGATGAACCGCGCCAAACGCGAAATCGAGACCGCCACGTCGGTCGCGCTGAAAGAACTGGCCGAGCGAAGCACCGATCTGGCGATCGAACTGGCCGGGAAGATCGTCCGCAAAGAGTTGAGCGCCAAGGATCATGCCCAGATGATCCAAGAGGCCGTCGGCCGTTTCCCCGACGCGGGTCCCAGCCGTAATTGACCCGTCGTCATGAGGAACCCTAGATGGACAGCCCCGCAAGGGGCGACGGAAGAGCCGCGAGCACGAGCAGAGGATACTATCGCCACTTACTGGGCTTTCGCTGTTCTTCGACTCGTTTTCCAGGGGCTTGCGCCCCTGGCTATGCACGGCCGCCCCTCACGGGGCTGGCGACGGCTTCCCTCGTAATGCGCGACCTCGATGCTGACCTTCAAACCAGGGCGGTCCAATGCGATCCATCGTCCACTTTGATGGCGCCGTTGGCCGTGCCGTCCGAGACTCGGTGGTGAATTCCCACGGATGACTTTCATCTAGGTTAATAAGAAACGAGCCCGTTGGGCATTCATCCATAACATGACCGCCAGCAACTCAGCCAAATCCAGCGCCTTCGACACCGGCATGCAACGGGTGGGCGGCATCTACGCCAAGGCCCTGTTGGCCGCCACCGAACCGGCGGGCAAGGCCGCGGCGGTGCTGGACGAGTTGGACGCGTTTGTCGAGGAAGTGTTGGACAAAATGCCGCAGTTCGACGCCGTGCTCAGTTCGGCGCTGATCGCGCATGAAGACAAGGCGGCGTTGTTGGACAAAGGCGTGGGAGGGCAGGCCTCACCGTTGTTCTTGAACTTCTTGAAGGTCGTTAGCAGCCACGGCCGGCTGGATTGCCTGCGGGTGATTCGCCATGAAGCCCGGCGGCTGTACGACGCGATCAACGGGCACGTGCGGGTCGACGTGATCACGGCCACCCCGCTGGACGAGAAGTCGACGTCCCGGCTGAGTGAAAAACTGCGCACGATGTTCGCCGGCCGCCCGGATCTGGTCTGCCGGACCGATCCGGAAATAATCGGCGGCATCGTAATGCGCGTGGGCGACACGGTCTACGACGGATCGATCGCTACGCAATTGAAACAGATACGCGGAAAGATGCTTGACAGGAGTGTGCATGAAATTCAGAGCCGACGAGATCGCTTCCGTCATCCAGCAGGAAATTGAACAGTTCCAATCCCAGATCGACGTCCGCGAGGTCGGCCGGGTATTGGAAGTGGGCGACGGGATTGCGCGCGTCTACGGACTGTCCGGCGTGATGGCCGGCGAAATGGTGGAGTTTCCTTCGGGAGTCATCGGGTTGGCCTTCAACCTGGAAGAGAACTCCGTGGGCGTGATCATCCTGGGCGACTTCCTGTCGATCAAAGAAGGGGACGAGGTCAAGACGACGGGCCAACTGCTCAGCGTGCCGGTGGGCGACGCCGTGATCGGCCGCGTGGTCGATCCGTTGGGCAACCCGCTGGACGGCAAGGGGCCGATCATCACCAGCGACCGCCGCCCGGTCGAATCCGATGCGCCGGGCGTGGCGCAGCGGCAGCCGGTCAGCGAACCGTTGCAGACGGGCATCAAGGCCGTCGACGCCATGACGCCGATCGGCCGCGGACAGCGCGAGCTGATCATCGGCGACCGCAAGACCGGCAAGACGGCCATCTGCGTCGACGCCATCATCAACCAGAAGAACGCAGGCGTGAAGTGCTTTTACGTGGCCATCGGCCAGAAGGAAAGCACGGTGGCCGCCGTGATCGAGGCGCTGCGCACGCACGGGGCGATGGACTATACGACGGTCGTCATGGCCGGCGCCAGCGATCCGGCGCCGTTGCAGTACGTGGCCCCGTATTCCGGCACGGCGATGGCAGAATATTTCATGTACCAAGGGGAGCATTGCCTGATCGTTTACGACGACTTGTCGAAACAGGCGGCCGCCTACCGGCAGTTGTCGCTGTTGATGCGGCGGCCGCCGGGCCGCGAGGCCTTCCCCGGCGACGTGTTCTATTGCCACAGCCGGCTGTTGGAACGCTCGGCCAAACTGAGCGAC
>Ga0214472_10007048_pt1 | contig 11786 bp, 11 predicted proteins | sample RVTome_6_FD_207662 | JGI IMG/M metagenome (GOLD analysis project Ga0214472, IMG submission 207662) | Soil microbial communities from uranium-contaminated site in the Upper Colorado River Basin, Wyoming, United States - RVT140D175 | ecosystem: Environmental > Terrestrial > Soil > Contaminated >...
TCGTTTTCGAAGAAGCCATTAATGGTCTCGTTGATCGTACCATCGCCACCGACGGCGATCACAAGCTGCGCACCGGCTTTGAGGGCGTTGCGCGTCAGTTCGGCGGCAGGCAGGTAACGGGAGGTCGATGGAGAGGTGGTGAAGTGAACCCGAATGGGGCCAAGCTCGGACTCTATTGCCGCCGCGATCAGACGCCATGCGCGGCCCGTGCGTCCGCTGCCTGATCGTGGATTCACGATGGCGGCGATATGCGGCATGTAGCTTGGCGCGCGCGTTGTCGGTTGGCTCATGGGCGTCCCCTTTGCCCGGCTTCCGCCAGGCTGGCCCCCTGCATATCGTCTTCTGCGCGGCGCGGCTGCGTTTCGAATTGGTGGCTCGTGTCGGCCAATTCATTTGCGATGCGTGTTTCGTCCCAGTTCAATTCACGGGCCATCAGGTCGGCCACGCGCGTGAGCATGGCGACGCCGGGATGTCCCAATGTGCCAAGCCCGGTGCGGCGAAAGATAATATCGGAGAGGTGCTCGGCCATTTCATGCCGGATAGCGTGAATGATCTGGACAGCAATTGTCGGGTTTTCGGGTGTTATGCGGCGCAAGAGTTCGGTCTTTTCACCCGGCATTTCGTCCGCCGTGGCGATGACCTCATCGATACGACTTCCATAGAAATGGCACAGGTTTTCAACAACATCACCGGGCAGGGACTTGTGGCGTATTTGGGCGCGCGTGATGAAGCTTTTCAGCCGTCCAATTTCACCACCATAGACCGGCGTGCAGTGGGTTTCGCATTTTTCGATATGGCGGTTGATTTTTTTGGCGGCCATATCAACGATCTGTTCGGCCAGATGGCGTGATGTTGTCCATTTTCCACCGAGCGCTGAGATGAATCCATCAATGCCACTAAGTGTTTTATGGTCGCAAACTTCAGCTTCACGGCTCGCCTTGTAGCTATCTTTGGGACCCTTCGTGTTGGGTTCACTATCGATCAAAGGGCGAATGCCAGCATAGAAGTGCAGCACATCTTCGCGTTTGAGATGAAGTCCGGGCAGTCCGTCGTTTACGACGCTCAGAAAGTCGCGAATGTCTTCCTCTGTCACGCCAACGCGATCAGGTCGGTCTTTAAAAACCGCGTCCGTTGTGCCGATGATTGTGTGCCCGCGCCAGGGAATGACGAAGAAGTGTCCTCCGAGGTCGGACTGAATTGCCAGTGCATTTTTGCCTGAAATATCGCGGGTGATGATGTGGATGCCCTTGGAGCGAATAAGTCTGCGGGACGGGTTGTGGTTTTCGCCCAGTTGCATCAGTTCGTCGGCCCATGGGCCTGAAGCATTGATCGTGACCTTGCCCTTAATTTCATGAGCTTCGCCAGTGAGGGCATCCTTGACAATCGCTCCCATAATGCAGGCTCCATCGCGGATGAAGCCTGTCACTTCGGCATAGTTTGCTACGTCGGCACCATATTCAACTGCTCCCTCGATACATTCGAGGCATAGTCTTTCCGGCGCAAACATCTGGCAGTCGTAATAAATTTTTGCGCCTGTCAGATTGGTTTTCTTGAGGCTTGGCATGAGGCGCAAAGCCTCGTCTCGCGATATTGAGTGATAGGCTGGAATCTTCTTGTCGTCGTCGGAAACAAAATTGCGGTCATATGAAAGCAGATCATAGAAGGTGAGGCCGATTGCCAGCACCAGACCACTTTTCATGCCGCGACCATAAGTCGGCAGGATAAAGGGCAGGGGATGGACCATATGCGGCGCAATATTTTCCCATATGCGACGCTCACGGAGTGATTCACGCACGAGTTTCAGTTCGCCGTTGACGAGATAACGCAAGCCGCCGTGCACCAGCTTTGATGAGCCTGAAGTGGTGGCATGAGCGAAATCATTTTTCTCTACCAGAGCCACTTTGAGGCCGCGCAAGGCCGCATCCCAGGCGGTTGTCGCTCCGGTGATGCCTCCCCCCACGATTAAAAGATCGTAGTTGGTTCTGTTCATGGCCTTCAGGTCGCGTTGCATTCTGTTCTAACTGCGTTTTATGTGAGACAGAGAGGCTAGCGGGCTTGTGGCGACCGGTCCAGTCGGGGGCTGCATTTTGGCATTTCGTCGGAGTCGTTCTTTCATCACACTATTGTGAAACCCCTCTTTAAACAGTTTAGGTGGGGTTTTGTATTGGCTCGATTCCGCGCATAGTGGGTGTGGGAGGACGTCGTGCGTTCAAGGTGATGTTCATGCCGCAAATTCAGGCGAACGGGCTCGATATCGAGTATGAAAGTTTCGGGCCCAGGAGCGCTGAAACAATTCTTCTCATCATGGGTCTTGGTGCCCAGCTCACTCAATGGCCGTTAGAGCTTTGCGACGCGCTTGTCGCCAAAGGTTATCGCGTTGTGCGTTTTGATAATCGAGATGTGGGCCTGTCGTCCCATATCGAACGCGACAGGGCCTTTGCCTTTTCTGACATGTTTTTTGCTCTGGCTGCTGGCAAGACAAGCCTTAATGCCTATTCGCTGTCTGACATGGCAGCAGACACGATCGGGTTGATGGACGCGCTGCGCATCGATCAGGCTCATATTGTGGGGGCCTCAATGGGCGGTATGATTGCGCAGCATATTGCAGCGGAATATCCAGAGCGCTGCTACTCACTCACCTCTATCATGTCGAGTTCCGGCAACCCCATGCTGCCGCCGCCCAAGGCGCGGGTGCTCAGCTTGTTCATGCCGCAAGCGATGACAGGTCGCAATGCGCAGGCAATTGTCGAACAGGGGATCAAGACCTATGAGGTGATCGGCAGCCCTGGTTTTCCCACGGATGAAAAAACACTACGCGAATGGTGTGAACGCGATGCCGCGCGCGCTTATTATCCGAAGGGGGTCATGCGCCAGATGGCGGCTGTGTTGAGTGATGGAGATCGCAGACCGCTTTTGCGCCAGATCAATGTGCCCTCCGTGGTGCTGCATGGGCGCGAAGATCCGGTGGTGCCGATGGCAGGTGGCGTGGATACGGCGGCAAATATTCCCGGCTCAGACTTGCGTATCATCGATGGTATGGGGCACGACATGCCCTTGGCTCTGATTGACCAGATTGCTGATGCCATTGTTTCGGCGGCGGTTCGCGCGACCGGGACGCAGCGGATTGAAGAGCTTGATCCGGACCTGGCTCCCGGTGCTGATTTGCCCCTCCTTCTCGAATCCGTGCTGGCTCCGTCGGATGTCGCACCGATACCGGACCCCGATCTGAATAGGCAGGCAATCTCTCTGGATCAAAGAAAATCGAATTTGAGGCGACGCTTTCGAGATTGGTACAAGGCGCAACGGCAAAAATTGAAATGGAACCGGACTTGAGCTTGCGACACCGGAGCGGCACCGGATTGAACCCGCCTCATTTTCAGCTATGCGAGGTCTCAGGTGCCTTCTGAGTGACTGCTTGAGCCTCTGTGTTCAGTGCTGTTGAGGCGTGTTTGGGCTGGATTAGAGGTTCAGGCACGACAACTCTTGTATGCATCAAATTCTTGCCCGCCAGGATTTCACCTTCGGCCAGTTGCAGAGCCATGCGTTCAGCGTCCCGTCTGCGAATGTCGTCTTCCACAGTGCGCGCGTCGTCGTGCGTGAAGCCCAATGCTTCCAGCGAGGCGACGCCAAACGCGATGGCAGATTCATAGCTGTCGCGGATATGGTAATCGACATTCTTGCGCAACAGGTTGAGAGCCTGACGGCGGTCGAACGCACGCACATAAAGTTTGGCAAGCGGGAAATGCGCCTGGACAAGATCGATGATTTTCTCCGAGGCTTCATCTTTGACAACGCAGAGCGCAATGAGAGAGGCTTTGTCGGCCCCCGCCGCACGCAAAACATCAAGGCGCGTACCGTCGCCGTAAAAGACACGGAAACCAAATCGGGAGGCGGCTCGAATTTGTTCGACGTCCCGTTCAATCGCCGTCACTTCGATGCCCTGTGACAGCAGGAATTGGGCAACCACTTGTCCAAAGCGGCCAAAGCCGATGATGACGACATTCCCCTTGGCTTCGGAGAAGTCCATTTCCATTTCAGTTTCGCCGGATTTGGGACGCGCGAGCCAATTGGCAAGGGCAAATGCGAGCGGCGTCAGCGCGAGTGATATCGTCACGCTGGCGATCAGCAGATTGGAGACAGCAGGCGGCATGACGTTTGCGCCTTCTGCAGCGCCGAAAAGAACGAAGGCGAATTCGCCGCCCTGCGCCAATACGCCTGCGATACGCAGCGCATCACGATGGATCGAACCGGAAAAGCGCGCCAATGCATAGATGGTCAGGCTCTTGGTGGCCATCAGCACCAGCACGATTGTGGTGATTGTGCCAATGTTTGAAATGACCAGATTGAGGTCGATGCTCATGCCAATGGCGATGAAAAACAGGCCAAGGAGAAGCCCGCGGAAAGGTTCGATGTCGGCTTCGAGTTCATGGCGGAAACTCGATTCAGCCAGCAATACGCCGGACAGGAATGCGCCCATGGCCATCGACAGGCCCGCAGCCTGCATGACAAAGGCCGCGCCCAATACCACGAGCAGGGCGGCGGCCGTCATTATTTCATGGGCATTGGAATTGGCAAGAAAACGAAAGAGCGGATTTAATAAATAGCGTGCCGAAAGGACGACGGCGGCAACAGCGGCCAGGATGCCCAGAGTTTCGGTCCAGCCGCCCGTCGGTGCCTTGTCGCCTGGGGCGATCAGGGCGACGAGTGCCAGCAGGGGAACGATAGCAAGATCCTGCATGAGCAGGATTGCGAAGGTGCGTTGACCGTAGGGTTGAGTAAGCTCGTTGCGTTCCTCCATGAGTGGCGCGGCGAAGGCGGTCGACGACAGCGCAAGGCCCGCACCGGCGATGAGTGCCGCGCGCCAGGTGAGATCGGCGACCAGCGCGAAACTTGCCAGTGCCGCGCCGCAGATCAGGATTTGCGCCAGACCAAAGCCAAAGATGTCGCGCCGCATGGACCAGAGGCGGGAGGGTTTGAGTTCCAGCCCGATGACGAAGAGCAGCATGACGATGCCGAGTTCGGCCAGCGCGAGCACGGCCTCGGGATCAGAGAAAAAAGCAAATCCCCAAGGTCCTATCAAAACGCCAGCAAAGAGATAGCCGACAACGGAGCCGAGTTTCAGCCGTTTGAAGAGCGGCACGGCAATCACGGAGGCTGCCAGAAAGACGATGGGAAGCAGCAGCGACGCGCCGTCATGGGGAGGTGGCAATGGAACAGGGGTCAAGCTCAAGCGCCTCATAGGGTGAAGGGGCATTGTGCCGCGAAAATCGGGCGGAGGGATAGGGCAAACAAAAAGGGCGCCCGTTTTCAGACGCCCTTTGGAGTGAATTTGACAGCGAAATCTAGAAATTGGCGGCGTCTAGTTCCATCAGCCCATCGGCCCCCGCTCTGGCGCGTTCGAGCCAGCCTGCTGTCATCGGCATTTCGCGTTCCGCCCAATAGCGCGCCAGTGTCAGTTTGCGCTTGTAGAAGTCGGGGTTGCTCGTGCCTTCCTTGAGCCTGGTGAGCGAAATTTTGGCCATCTGCGCCCACATCCAGGCGAGTGTCACCGTGCCGAAAATATTGAGGATGTCGTAGGAGGCGGCACCTGCGTGATCATAGTTCTTCGGTGCGTTCTCCATCAGCCAGCCAGCGGCTTCGCCCAGACGGCCATAACCAGTGCGCAGGGCATCGACATAGACCTTCATGTCGGCGTCACCCTCGTTTTCCTTGATGAAGGATTCGAGTTTGGCAAAATAGGTGAGCGTGGCGCGACCACCCTTTGATGTCATCTTGCGGGCGACGAGGTCAAGCGCCTGAATGCCGTTTGCGCCTTCATAGACCTGGTTGATCCGCGCGTCGCGCACGAATTGTTCCATGCCATTGTCGCGGATATAGCCATGCCCGCCGAAGGCCTGCATCGCCGCATTGGCTGCTTCAAAGCCCTTGTCGGTGAAATAGGCCTTGATGACCGGGGTGAAGAGCTGGCTCAGGTCTTCGGCTTCCTGACGTTCGGCATCGTCGGGGCTGGCGCGCGACACCGAGAAAAGGAATGACACATACATGGCGAGGGCGCGAGCCCCTTCCACGAAAGCGCGCGACGAGATCAGCAAGCGTCGGACATCGGGGAAGACCATGATGGGGTCGGCGGGGCCGTCGGGGTTTTTGATGCCGGTGAGCGAGCGTCCCGCGAGGCGTTCCTGCGCATAAGCGACACCATTTTGATAGGCGACTTCGCCTGCCGCAATGCCCTGAATGCCGACGCCCATGCGTGCGCCGTTCATCATGCCGAACATGCCGGCCATGCCCGCCGATTTTGATTTCACGACCTTGCCGGTTTCGGTTTTCTTTTCCGGGGCGCGGCCCTTGAGATGATAAGCGACGGCGTTGTCAAAATTCATGACGCAGGTGGCGTTGCCCTTGATGCCCATTTTCTTTTCGACAGCGCCGACAGAAACATTGTTGGGACCTTTGATTTGACCAGTTTCTTCATCGACGATCATCTTGGGCACCATGAAAAAATTCACAGTGGAAAGATCATCAACAAATTTCCCTTCTTCATTTGGCAATTTGGCGATCACCATATGGATGATGTTTTCGGTCATGTCATGGTCGCCGCCCGAGATGAAAATCTTGGTGCCCGACAGGCGATAGGTGCCATCGTCCTGCAAGGTGGCGCGGGTCTTCATGAGTTTGAGGTCTGTGCCGCAATGCGGCTCGGTCAGGCACATGGTGCCCGTCCAGTCGCCATCGGCCATGCGGTTGGCCACATGCTGGCGCATCCAGTCTTCGCCCGTGGTCCAGAGCGCGCCGAGGGCTGCACTCGTTAGACCGGGATACATGGTGAAAGCCTGATTTGCTGACGAACCCATTTCCGAGAAGGCAAAGGTGATGACGGCGGGCAGGTTCGCGCCGCCCAGTTCCTCGACGACACCGAGCTTGTTCCAGCCCGCATCGGCATAGGCGCGATAGGCTTCCTTGAAGCCCTTGGGCGTGCGGACGACGCCATTTTCGAGATAGCAGCCTTCTTCGTCGCCGATCTGGTTAAGCGGCTGGAGCACTTCCTCGCAAAATTTCGCGCCACCTTCGAGGATTGCGCCCGTCATGTCCGGCGTCAGGTCCGCAAAGCCCGGCAAATCGGTCCGTTTCTCGATTTCGAGAAGTTCATGAAACAGGAACAAGAAGTCCTCAACCGGGGCCTTATAGCTCGGCATGGCATCCTCCAATTAACTTTCATAAATGTAAGTAATCGTGATGGAAAGTGACATGGAACGAGGGCTTTGTCGAGGGGGAGGATTGAAGCATGTGAATGCGCTAATTTTTCGACGCTATATAGCGTTTGAACTTTTAAGGTCGCCGTCGGGGGATTACAAAAAATGCAATTGTACGAGAATCGATTGATCGCGATGCTAGATGTTCTGGGATTCTCACAGAAAATTAAGCGGCCGGAGCAGTTGTCTCTGGTCGTTCAGCAGTACGCCGAGCTGTTGCGCAGTGCGAAGGAAATCGCCTTCTCGCCTAAGGCAGTGGAGGGGAGTCCATCTCAGCCGGAGCCCAATTTCGAAATTGCGGAATTTGTGTTTGATACAATTGTTTTGGTATCGAAACCCATTGATGTGCATTCCGTAAAAGATTTTATATTCGCAACTACGCATTTGATGGAAAAGTTCTTTGCGCTTGGGTTTCCTCTTCGTGGTGCAATTTCGCAGGGAAATGTTGTCGCAGAAGAAGACCCTCACATTTTTCTAAGCGAAACCTTCAAGGAACTTTCGAATGTTGGCGATGCGCAAAATTGGACTGGTTGTGTAATTTTGCCTCAAGCTGAGGAATCTATTACGACCAATTTATTTGGTAATTCATTGCCTCCGATTGCGCAGTCAAACGCACTTCATAAAATTTTACCTCCTTGGAAGGAATCTAGTTTGGGTAAAATTAGTTTGAGTCAGGATCTCTGGTGCATAAACTGGTCGTATTTAATATCGTCGTCGGCATTGCAGACAGGTTTAGAGTTTTTGAAAGGTGATCAAACTAAGTATCGAGAAACAATGAAATACATTGAGATGGTCTCAGAATATTTGGATGACCGAAGTGTTCTCTCGCCGGAGTTCTTCCCGGTCACAACTATGAAGTTCATTCGAGTTCATGCTGGGGTAAGAATAGCTTTTTTAGATTTTGCGGGAGAGGCTGCTGATCCGAAAATAAATTGTACAGTCTGTATTGCTGAGAATGAATAATTTTGGGGTTCAATGCGAATACTCTTGGCACTTCAGTTCTAAATTTTGTGGTGGTCAAGGCAAGCAAGAAGCCGAGCGCATGATTTCAATGATCGCGTTGGATTTCATTTTCAACAAGTCCCCATCCCCGCCCCGCGCCTTCATCGACACATTCACCATCACGTCCTGAAACGCCTCGCTCATCAGTCCCACGCGCATGATGATGCATTGGGCGTATTCATGTTCGTTTGATGTCATCAGCTCTCTTACCTCGCAAAAAACTTATCCCCTTCTCTATTCCAGCCCCCATATTCCTCTCATCGCCTTCACGAAGGGACGTGCCGGAACGACCGTTGCGTGGGAGGTGAGCGACATCCGGTCCCACGAGGGTAACGGACTCGTGCAGCCGGACGCCCGGATAGTACGGCGAGCGGAACACGGTGAAGTTGAAAAAATGTCGCGCGCGGGGGCCAGAGCCAGACGCCCCACTACGTGCCGCATGTCACATGTGGAACATGCGTTTTGTTCTGACCCCCCGCGCCCCTTCACTTTCAGTGATCACCCGGCGTCGCGTGGCAAACCTCCGAAGGCACAGGCCTTGCGGGGCTATTAGTGTTTGGCGGGAACGGGGATTGTTTTCAGCGCGCGCAGGCGGCAGGGCGTGTGAGCGGGGCGATGGCATCCGCCGTCATCGGCAACAACTCCTCATCCCCCACCCCTCGCGCTTTTATCGACACATTCACCATCACGTCCTGAAACGTTTCATCCATCAGCCCGGCGCGCATGATGATGCATTGGGCGCGCTGGCTGTCGGTGTTGCGGGCGCGCAGCGTGTGGCTGGTGTCCACTCTGGCGGCGGCGATTTTGATGTCGCGCATCCATTGCAGGCGTTCCTGAAGATGGGGGAGCGCGGCGCGGGCGTCCTCCGTGCTCATGCCTTTGTGCAAGCGAGCGATGGTTGAATTGATGAGCGTCTCGATCTCATTCAGTGACGACATGGTGGCTGTATATTCAGCCTTGCTGATCGAGGCAGCCTCGGCGGGAAATGGCGTGAGGAGAAGGGCTGCCATGATAACGAACGTCGTTCTCCGAGAGGATCGAAGGGGACGGCTTGCGACTTCGGACAAGAATAGAAAGAGAGCCCGATGAAAGGCAGTGTTTGAGAGAATGGGAATTTCTCCTGTGTCAGTCTTCCAGGGGTTCCATCGCGGCGAGCGTGGCATCGCTCAATGAAAGCCATCGGAGCGCGACGTCGCCTCCGGGGTCGATCCGCATGACTTCGGCGGAAAACTCATGGCCCGTTTCCTTCTTGTGCCAGCGCAGATGCCCGGAGACGATTTGGCCAATGGTCAGATTTACCGCGCAGCCTTGAATGCAGGCCCCGCCCGCCGACCAGTTGCGGGCGCGATGTTCGTGGGTGTTGATGCTGACAAAGAGCCAGGGTTCGCTCGCGCGCACGGATGTTCGTTGATCCGGCTCGGCGAGACGGCGGCGAAATTCTCCTGCGAGGCGCGAAATCAGCGACATTGTCCTCAACTCATGGTTCATCCGATCAAGGGCCGTTGATCAGCTATTTTTCGTTGAGAAAACATACTGGCATGACAAGGCTTCTCTTGGCTATAAAAGCTCATGATAAGGCGCATTGGAGAAGTGTCTCCATGTGCGGAAAGAGGACAAAATGACAAAAGACAAGAGCCAGCCGGTCATTCTGATTGAAGTGGGCCCCGGCGAGCTGATCGACAAAATGACCATTCTTGTCATCAAGTCCGAACGCATGACCGACGACGCCAAGCTCAAAAATGTGCGTCATGAACTCGACGTGCTGTCCGCGGCGCGTAAAGCGCACATTCCTGACAGTGCCGAGCTGAGGGCGCTGGAAGCAGACCTCAAAGCCGTGAACGAGGCGCTCTGGGTGATAGAGGATGACATCCGGCAGTGCGAGGCGGACAAGGACTTTGGCAAGACGTTCATCGATCTGGCCCGCTCGGTCTATAAGCAGAACGACAGGCGCGCGGCCTTGAAGAAGGACATCAACCTTCTGACAGGATCAACGATCATCGAAGAAAAATCCTATACGGAATTTAACTAGTCGCAACGCGCAGGTGAATTTCGTCCAGCACGCGGGCGACAGGCAGATTGGCGAGATCGGCAACTTCGATAGCCGTAAAATTTTCACGCTCTATGCCCGTGCGTTCCGCTGTCGTGTGCGAGCCGAATAAGGCGAGGCCGGGCGCGCCGCTATGGGCGGCGAGGTGGCTGGGGCCAGTATCATTGCCAATGATGAAGGCGGCCTGTTTCATCACGCCCGCAAGTTCAAACCAGTTGATGAAGCCACGCGGGCCTTTGAGCGCGATGCCGGGAATTTGATCGGCCAGTTCCAGTTCATCCGGGCCGGGCGCGGTGACGATCTGAAAGCCTTCGTCGATCAGGCGTTTGGCAAGCTCCGCATAATGAGGCCAGCGTTTTTCTGGGTGGCGGGCGGAGGAGCCTGGAATAAGCAGGATGAAGGGTGGCTTTACGCCTGCGTCCGCCAATAGAGCGCCGACGTCATCTGCCATCCATGAGACATCGGGCTTGCGCGAATAGCGGACGGTGAGGCCTGCGTCTTTCAACTGGCTCGCCATCCGGTCGAGCGATTTGACTTTTTTCGGGTTCTTCAGGCGCAGGGGATGACTTGCGCCCTTGGCGCTGCCCGACCAACTTACGCCTTTGAAGAACCAGCGAAAGTAGCTCGCTGTGCGTGATGAATTCTGCAGGTCATAGACCATGTCGAATTTTTGCGCTCTCAGCATCTGCCGCAGCGCATACATTTGGTCCAGTCGCCAGCGTGGTGCACGAGGATCGACAAGCACATGGTTGACCCAGGGGCATCGCTCGAAAATCCGGCGATAGGGGGGCGTTGTCAGAACAGTGATATTGTCGTTGGGATGGTTCGCGCGGATATCCCGCAGGGCCCCTTCCGATTGGATGACGTCGCCGAAAGCGCCATGTTTGATGATCAGGATACGTCGCATGGTGTGGTCAAGTGGGTGTAATCAAATGAGTGTGGTCAAATGAGCCTCTTGGCCCGCTCGTCGATCTGGACCTTGGAAAGAGGGGTCGAATGGCGGCGATTGTTTGCCGCCCTTGTTTTACCAGAATGTCATAGCCTTATGGTCAAGGCGAGAGCTATTGCGGTTCTGGTTGACGGCGTTGTGTCTGGATATTTTTCCGCGCGCAACGTTGCACGTCTCAACCCAATCGATGCGCTGAGGTGCGAATAGCGAAAGGTCTTATTCGACGTTGATATGTGCCCAGATTCGTTCGTGAACATAGTACCAGAGCAGCTTGGTCAGTATCTCGCCGAGCGCGATTGCGCCGCCCGTCATCGGGGCACCAGTGATGAACCAGGCAATCAGGAAGGTGTCTGCACTTGCCGTCAAACGCCAGCTTATCGATTTCAGTATGCTGCGCGTGTTGGTGGATTTTGGCACGCCTTTCCAAAGTCTCATTTTATGTTCTCTCAGTTGTCGGGGGGGCGAAGGGAAGTTTCGCGAAGAGCGGTGATTGGGAAAATTATTGAAGTGGTGACTCCGGCGCGATTCGAACGCGCGA
>Ga0214472_10007049_pt1 | contig 11783 bp, 7 predicted proteins | sample RVTome_6_FD_207662 | JGI IMG/M metagenome (GOLD analysis project Ga0214472, IMG submission 207662) | Soil microbial communities from uranium-contaminated site in the Upper Colorado River Basin, Wyoming, United States - RVT140D175 | ecosystem: Environmental > Terrestrial > Soil > Contaminated >...
GCTGGGGCGTGCCGGGCACCGCCGACTTCACGTTCTTCCACTGGCTGCTCGGGTCTGCGGATGCCGGAAATATGGCCGTCACGGCGCCTGCCACCGCGACGACTGGAGAGACGGGCTCGATCAACCTCTCCTTCAGCGGCCTCGCGGCGGGGACCAAGTACCTCGGGTCGGTCGCGTATGGCAATCCCGCGCCGCTGCCGGTCAATCCGACGATCGTGAGGGTTGATACGGCTCCTTAGGGAAGGGCCATACTGATCACGGGGCCACCGCCCTTCGACCGCGCTCAGGGCGCCCTCAGCAACGTCGAAGGGCGAGGCATCCGCCTTCGCCTGACGGCTTCGGCGGGACAGGCCGAGGCACCGAGGTGGAACGTAGGGCGGGTTCCCGGGCCGAAGGCGGGGACCCGCCCTTTTTGCGTCTCCGCGGCGTTTACGCAAGGGCACACCGCAATTGCCACCGTGGGCTGGGTAGCCTATAAAGGTCGTATGGCCATGGCGGCAAGACCGACGCCGCGGGACGCTTTCAGCTGCGGCTCTGGGACCGGCACGCCTACCGTAGCCTGATTGGCTCTCGCTTCAACCCGGACGCGGAAGTGGAGTCATCGCCCGCGAAGCGTCCTTGGACGTCACGCTTCGGTAACTGGAAGGCTTTGCTCATGAAAGAGATTCCCGGAGCTTCGGTGCCTCGGTGGCCCGTGATCAGTGCAGTCATCATCGGGGTCTCGGTCTTCGCCCAGCAACCTGATCCCCGCCAGCAGCCTGGCGCGCCCATCACGATCTACACCCCCGAGCAGCACGACCTCTACGATGGGTTGTTTTCGATTTCCGCCGGCCGCATCTACATGGTGGGCGCGGTGAACGATCCCCCCGGCTGGGATCACCTCGACAACGCCGCGGCCACGGTGAAGCCGGTGGGCGGCGTCGTCAATATCAATGTCAACGAAATCCAGAACACGGGTACGTTCGAGGCGGCGCTGAAGATCCCGGAGGGCGATCTGGTGCTCGCGATCGATCGCTTCAGCGAGTTCGCGCCCTGCCAGAACGGCGGCCTCGTCGCCTACCTGCACGAGCACGGGACCGATTCCGGCTGCGGCGACAACAACTGGCCGAAGACGTTCGTCTATCTGGCCGGCTGGGGCTTCGGCCACGCGACGCTGAACGGGAAGCCGCTCTACGAGAATTACGAGATGCACTTCATGGTGACGCAGGGGATCCGCGACCGGAAGACGCTCCGCGTGAACTATCCGATGGCGAACAAGCGATCACCGGCCGGCGAGGTGAACCCTGCAACCCAGCAGATCGATTTCTATATCCGCAGCCCGAAGCTGGACGCGCGCAACCGTCCCAACCGTGAAGTCTTCATGCACTTCTTCGGGATGGAAGTGACGTGGAAATAGTCGGGGACAATCTTCACTGACCACGGGGCCACCGACACCGAGCACCCAGATACATCCCTTTGAGGAAGAGATCTTTGTGGGGCGGGCCTTGTCAGGCTCGCCCGCGAACCCGAAGGGTTCGCGCCACATCAGTTATCTGGTATCCAGCGGCACGACGACGGGCTCGTCTCTTCGGGCAATTGCTTCGTACAAGAACTTGTCCTGATCGGAGAACACGGCAATGTGCGCCGGCAGCGTGTCGAGCGGCGTGACGCCGTTGTACAGCCGGTTGCTGATTCGCACGCCGTCCACGAGCCAGAGGATCTCATTGGTGCGTGATCCCTGAAATGACGCGCTGACATGGTCGAAAGCGCCTCCCCTCGGGATGAGGTAGAGGCCGGGAACGAGCGATTGCCGCACCTGTGCGCCGTCGTGATACCCGCCATTCTCGATCTGTGCGCCAATGACGGATGTGCTAAACGCGAGAACGAGGGAATGGCGTGTCAGCATGGCCGAAAATGATACCGGCCGGAGTTGAGCCCGATTCTGGAGAATTCCTGAAGTGTTCGTGAGGTTCAGAAGATGTGACTCAGCGCCAGGGCGGAGATGCGGTTCGACGCTTCAATCCTGTGTTCGATCTGAATCCGCAGCGCCTGGCGGAACGCCTCCGGCCCGAACGGCAGATGCACGTTGCCGTACACCAGGACAATTGGATCGCGGCCCTGCGCCGTCCGGTGGTCCACTCTCAGACCGCCAATGATCTGCGGCGTCACTGTGAATTCGCCGCCGGCACTGAACCGCGTGTCCGTGGCGCCGGCCGCGTGAAACCGGCCGATGCCAGCAAGTACTGCGACGCGACGATTGACCTCGTGCGCGACGACCCCCGTTGCCAGCCTGCGTTGACCCTCACCGAGGAACGCGTGGCCGCCGACTGACGTCAGACCCGATCGCCGATAGAGCTCGAGGAAGACGCCCTTCGGCCGGCCTTCCAGCTCGAAGCTGGCCGCGTCCGTGAACGGCACCGTCAGCTCGCCTGTCAGCGGGACCGTCGCGGCGCCGAACCACCCATCAGCGGGCGACTGGCTGCCCGCGGCGCGATATTCAACCCGCACCGCCGGCTGGCGTCCGGACGCCGAAAACGAGCGGAGGCTGGTCACGCGCGCAGTGGTCGCGCGCCGGCCGGCCAGCCCCGAACTGAACACCAGCGGTTCCGATAACGACAGGCGCTGTGACACATCCACCTGCATGAGGCCGCGAAACTGACCGACTGTCAGCGCCAGTGCGTTGCCGCGCGTCAACGGGACGTTCAGGAACAGATCCTCGAAGCGGCCCGATCGATTCAGCAGCCGGCGGTTGCCGCCAATGTTCTGGCTGAGCGTGCGCCACTCCGCGAAGTACGCCGCTCGCGTTCGGCCGACCGGACCCGCCGAGATCAGCTCGACGCGCCCCGGAAAGCCTTTCACCAGGTCGATCGAATGCCTGAATTCGACGTCAAACGTATTCCACGCGGCCAGCGGAAACGTCCGGGTCGGAGCGGGGCTGGCGTCAAGGCGGTACCCGTTGAGCAGAAATCGCAGGCCCAGTTCGTTGAGGCGGGGTGGAGCGGAATGGCAGTAAGAGCAGTCGACTCGATGGCGGCGGGCGAATTGAGGCGTCGCTTCGGCGGTGCCGGCCGCCGTCACTGCGATGCCCACCGCGGCCCAGAATGCGGTCAGTCGCTGTATCGTCATAGCGTATTAGCATGCACAAAAACATAATTTAGGACAATCAAAAGTTGGCGTCGGCGAAGGATTTCCGGAATGTTTCACATCCAGCAGCGCTGGCCGGTGGATTCGTCAGAAAGCGACGCGGACGCCGAACTGCATCTCGCGGGGATTCTTCGCGCTCGAGATGCGGCCGAAGTCCGGGCTTCCGAAGATGCGGTTCGGCAGATCGAAATTCGAGCGATTGAAGAGGTTGAAGATCTCCCACCGCAGTTCAAGCGTCGAGGCGCGCAGGCGCCACGTCTTTGCCAGCGCGAGGTCGACATTCGCATAGCCCGGACCGAGCACGCTGTTGCGCGGCGCACTGCCGAAGCTGAACGGCGCCTGCAGCGCGAACGCGCCGGTATCGAGCCAGCGATCGGGAATCCGCTCGCCGCCGGGAAGGTTCGGGTCGCGCAGCTGATCGGGGCGCTGCGCGGGTCCGGCGCCGATGTTGGCGCGATCGACGCCGAGGTTCACCGTGAACGGCGCGCCGCTCTGCACGACGAGGATCGCATTCGCGCGCCAGCCGCCGAGGGTTGCCTCGGCCAGTCCCCCGGCTCCGGCGAAGAACGGCAGCGCCACGACCCCGCTCGCGAGCAGCTGGTGGCGATGATCGAAGCTCGAGAGCGCCCACTCGCCGGTCTCGTCGAAGATGTTCCGGACGTTCTGCGGCACGTTGGCTTCAGACTCGGTCGGCCCCGGGCTCGACGCATCGTCCTTTGACTGCGAGAGCGTGTAGCTGACGTTGTAGGCGTAGTTGTTCCGCAGACGGCGCTCCACCTTGAGCGTGGCACCGTGGTAGATCGACCGGCCGTCGAAGCGGATCGCGTTGATGCGGCTCAGCGCAGGCACGGGCCTGCGCGGCTGGATCGGTCCAGGTCCTGGCTCCGGCACGTTATGGACGGTCGCGTTGTCGGCGCCCAGGGTCCACGTCCCCATGTACGAGACATCGAGCACCGTCGCCGGCCACAGCTCGTACTGCAGGCCGCCGCTCCACGTCTGGCTGTATTCGACGTTGTAGGCGAAGTCCATGATGCTGCCACCGATTGTCCCGGTGGCGGGGCTCGTGAGGATGTCGCCCGTCGTCTGCACCGGCACGCGCTGCTCGATCGGCACGTCAACCTGCTTCGTGAAGAAGAAGGGCAGGTTGCGGGCGAACGCCGTCTGCACGCTGTAGGCCCACTGATTCAGGAACACGCCGTAGCCGCCGCGCACGACCGCGCGCGAATCGTCCAGCGTGAGCGCGAAGCCGGCGCGGGGCGCCAGCCGCACAAGGCTCGGGTCCAGCAGCCCGCGTCCCCATCCGGCCTGGTTCGACGTCACATACGGGATTGGAACCAGAGGAAGCAGGGCGGCCGCGCTCGGATGCAACGAATCGGAATCGTCGCTGGCGATCACAAACCGGCCGCCAGGCGTAGACAGGTCGATTGACGACAGCCGGTTGTTGGCGTCGTACATGTGCCGGTTGAACTCGTAGCGCAGGCCGAGATTGACTGTCAGGTTCGGGCGGACGCGCCAGTCGTCCTGCCCGTAGGCGTGCAGCCAGTTCGTGCGGCCGTCCTCGTCGCCTCGTCCGATGCCCACCGAGGCTGACGTCGGATAGCCGAGCAGGAAGTCGGCGAACGCGTTGCCCGTGAACTGGCCGGTGTAGGTGAAGGCGCCGCGCGCGTTGTCCGGCTGTTCGGGCCGGAGCCGCAGGCGGTAGTAGTAGCCGCCGAACTTCCAGCGATGCGTCCCCCGGTCGATCGTGAAGTTCTCGTAGAGCTCGACGTGCTGGTTCTCGCGCGTGGTGAAGACCGTCGGATCGCCCATCGTGCTGTAGAAGCCGCTGGTCGAGATCTGGGGAAAGCCGGCGTCGCGAGGATCGCTCGTGACACCGAGCGGGCCGACGCGGCTCGCGAAGGTGTTGCCGCGGTTGAGACTGATCTGTCCGCCTCCTGTCGTCATCCAGCCGGCGCGCACCTCGTTGAGCATCGAATCGCCGAACACCCGCAGGTGGCTGACGACCGCGTTTCGCGTGGTCGTCGTCAACGAGCGCCCGAACCCCGGGACGATTGATTCCTGCAGCACGCTGGTGCCGAAGGGCTGCAGGTCCTCTGCGCCGAACGTGCTGAAGCGGCCGAACAGCTGGTCACTGTCACCAAGACGATGGTCGATGCGCACGCTGAACTGATCGAGGTCTCTCGTCGATTCCTCGACCGCTGTCAGGTTCTGAAAGCTGGCGCCGCTGGTCGGCAGCGGGACGTGCTGCAGGAATGCGACGGCGATTGGATCCAGGCGGCCGGCTGGAATCTGGTTGCCGGGAAACGGCGTGCACACGCCGGTCGCGGGAGTCGCGAGGGGGTCGCAGATGGCAGCGACACCGGCGAAGTGTCCCGCCCGGACGGCCGCGGTCGGCACTGAGAACGCGCGCGTCAGCGATCGGCGCGCCCGCGTGCCTTCATAGCTGGCGAAGAAGAAGGACCGGTTGCGGGCCAGCGGTCCGCCCAGCGAGCCGCCGTACTGATTCTGGCGCAGCGGCGGAAGCGGCTGGTTCGGCGGATGAAAGTAGTTGGCCGCGTCGAACGCGTCGTTGCGATGGAACTCGAACAGGCTGCCGCTGAATGCGTTGCCGCCCGCCTTGGTCGCGACGTTGATCAGCGCCGACGCCTTGCCGCCGAACTCCGCCGGGTACATCGACTTCTGGATCCGGAATTCCTGAATCGAATCGACCGACGGGTTGATGGCGAGGTTGTTGAAGAGCTCGTCGGTGACCTTGGCGCCGTCGAGCAGGTAGATGTTGTGCCCCGAACGCTGGCCGCCGACGTTCGGCAGCGGACCGGCCTGCTGCAGCGCCTCGCCGCGCGTGCCGCCCGGCGGAATCACGACCGCGTCGCTCAGCTGTGCCAGCGCAAGGAAATTGCGTCCGTTCAGCGGGAGCTGGACGACCTCGCGGTTCTCGATGACATCGCTGATTTCCGCAGTGGCCGTTTGCAGCAACGCCGCGTTGGCAGCGACGGTCAGCTCCTCGGAGAGCCCTTCGACGTCAAGCTTGAACTCGAGCGTCAGCGCCGCGCCAATCTCGAGCATGACGCCCTTGCGGGTCTGTGGCGCGAACCCGGCCAGGGCAATCATGAGGTCCCATGCCCCGACGCGGAGCGCCGGCAGGAAAAAGCGCCCTTCGGCGTCCGTCACCCGCGTGACCACCGTGCCGCTGGCCGCGTGCGCGGCAGTGACGGTGGCCCCCGGCAGCACGCCGCCGGAGGCGTCCATCACGACGCCGGCCACCTCGCCGGTATTGGTCTGGCTCGACGCCATCGCCGGCAAGAGGACGAAGGCGAGTAGTGCGAACGCTGCCGATCCCATATACCCGTGCGTCGGTAATTGTGACGCAACGGGCCCCGGAAACGCTCGTTTCGCGGAAGGCTATCGTGCCGTATGGAAGGCGAGCGTTGCCCAGTAAGAATCCCAGTCCACGTCCGGCACGCTCGCCTGCGCGCCGGTGATCATGTGGACGGTGCGGACCAGCCAGGCGCTCTCGCGATCGATCGGCAGCGTGACGTGGCCGGTGGCATCCGTCAGGCCCAGCACCGGATGACCACCGCCGCTCGAGCGGGCGGTCGCGGTGGCACTGGGCACCGGTTTGCCGTTGGCCAGGAGTTGGAGCGTGAGAAGCTGCCCGGCGCGAAGGAGTGTCGGGTCGGTCATAAGGACGAACTCGGCCGCAAAGCCAACCGGCCGTGTCACGTGGGCGCCGGTTCCGAGTCCGTTTCGGATGGCCACCTTCGCGTACCGCGTATCAGCGCCAGACACGGAATGAGGATCAGGCGAATACCCATGACGCCCTCCACGCGGATTGCCGACGAGCCGCGCAGCACGGTACTCCGGTTCGGCGTGGAGTTGTCTGAAGATTTCGCTGAATTCTTCGTAAGGGTCTGGGCGATCGCTCCTCGAACCTGACAAAAAGTTCAGCAAAACTTCAGTTTCGCCGCCTGCTCGCGCGGTATATCGTGCGCCGTCGCTTCATCGCCACGCCGTGTCAGGCGTGACAACCCGTTTTCGACTCTCTTCATACGGAGAAAACCGATGCCGCTCATTCTTCGTCTCGCCTTCATCTCGCTGTCGGCCCTGCTCGCCATCACCGGCATATCCACGACGGCCGCTGCGCAAGCCGCGAACAACGACCGGGGTGAGCTGGCGCTCAGGGTGGCGGATTCGACCGGCGCCACTGTCGGAGACGCGGTGGTCACGCTGACACGGGGCGCGGAGCGCCGGACGATGACCACGGGAAGCGACGGCGCGGCCCGGTTCGAAAACCTGGCGCCCGGCGAATGGACGGTCACGGTGACGCGCGACGGATTCGCTCGATGGCAGCAGGTCGTCAACCTCTCCGGTGGCACGGTAGATGTGCCGGTGGGGCTTGCGGTCGCCGGGTTCTCCGAGACGGTGCAGGTGGAAAGCCAGCTCGGCGAACCGACGCAGATCCCGCTCAACGCGCCGGCAACCGGCGGATCTCGACTCGATATCCCGGTGCGGGATCTTCCGGCGAGCCTGTATCTCGTGAACCAGGAACTCATCCAGGAACGGGGCGCGAGGCTGGTCGAGGAAGCCGTCCAGCTCGCGGTCGGGATGCAGGCGACGACCAACGTCGGCTCGATTCCGGCGTACGCGACCCGGGGCTGGGACGACAACAGCGTCTCGATCATGCGCGACGGCATTCGACAGAACAGCCGCTCGCAGAGCAGCCGCCCCGTGGATTCCTTCATCCTCGAGCGGGTCGAGATTCTCAAGGGTCCAGCATCGTTGATGTATGGCGAGGGGGCGATTGGCGGGGCGGTGAATATGGTGTCGAAATCACCGACCTCGCAGCGTGGCGTGAACACCCTGCTTTCCTACGGCAGCTTCGGCCAATACCGCGCCGGCATCGGCGTCAACGTGCCGTTGCGTCGCAATCTTCTCGCGCGTGTCGACCTGTCACAGACCGGCTCGGACGGCCATGTCGGAGATTCTCCGCAAAAGCTGTTTGCGGGTCTGGCGAGCGTCCGGTGGCTGCCGACGAGCAACATCAGCGTCAAAGCCAGTGGCACCTACACCTACGACAACACGTCGTCGTACTACGCGACACCGTTCATCAACGATGGCTTCGATCCGCGAACGCTGGATCTGAACTACAACATGGAAGACCGGCTGACCAAGTCCCACAACCGATGGGGACAACTGGAGGCGGACGTTCTGCTCGCCGGTGGGTGGCAACTGCACAACCACCTCTTCGCGGCCACGCACAAGCTCGATTGGAGGAACTTCGAGGGTTATGCGTACAACCCCGCGCTGAACACGGTCGATGTGACGTCGTATTTTCTGATCTGGCGCGACGACCTCCTCGTGGGGGATCGCGTGGATCTGCGCAACACCATGACCGTGGGTGGGCGGACGCTCAACGTGACGGTTGGCGGTGAAGTACAACGCAACGACATGGAACGCGCCGGGAATCCGTCTCCCAACACGCCAGCGTACATTTTCACTCGCCGGCTCGATCCGTTCAACCCTCAGCCGCACTTCGATCCCGGGCTCCCGTACGTAAAGCAACGTGATGTGCTGGTCAACACGAAGGGAATCTTCGCCGAGAGCGCCCTCGACGCCACGGACCGCCTGAAGCTGGTGACCGGCCTCCGGTGGGAACAGATCGGACTGGATTACACTCCGTTTCCGTCGTTGATTACTGCAAGTCAGGACTACACCCCGACGACTGGTCGTCTCGGGGCTGTCTTCCAGGTCACGCCGAGCGCGAGCGTCTATGCCAGCTACAGCCGCGCCGTCGAGCCGACGGTGCAGCTGGCAAGCCTGGACGGATCGCGGCAGGAGTTCAGCCTGGTGCCCGCCCGGCAGCTCGAGCTCGGGGCCAAGGGGGGTGCCTTCGGCGGTCGTCTCGATGGGACCTTCGCGTACTTCGAGATTCAGAAGCGCGACATCCTGATCACGTCTCTGATCGACGGCATACGGACCAACCAGCAGGTTGGTCAGCAGACGAGCCGTGGCATCGAGGTCGCGCTGATGGGCAGGCCGGCGGCGGGGCTGACGATCGCGGGCGATGTCGCAGTGACGGGCGCCAACTTCGAAGACTTTGTCGAGATCGTGAACAACGTGAATCTTTCGCGCACCGGAAACACGCCGCGGAATGTCCCGAGGGTCATCTGGAACATCACTCCTACTCAGCGGATTGGATCCTTCGATCTGATAGGCACTGTGCGCCAGGTCGGCGAACGGTGGGGCGACCATGCCAATACGCGGCTCGTAGGGTCCTACACGACAGTGGAGGCCGCGGTGGGGTACCACATCCGCAGCGGTTCGCGGCTGAGGCTCCGCCTGCGAAATCTGACTGACAGGGTGTACACGCAACAGGCCACGAGCAACGCCGCCGGCCGGCTGGAGCCGCCGCGATCCGTCGACCTGACGTTCACCACCGACTTCGCGGGATTCTGATGCAGTACCGCAAGCTGCTCGACTGGCGGAAGGCCCTCATCTACACCCACCGCTGGCTGGGCATCGTCCTGACGGTGGCGTTCCTGGTCTGGTTCGTGTCGGGTGTGGTGTTCGTGTACGTGCGCATGCCGGCGCTCTCAGCCGAGGAGCGCCTGCGGCGCATGGAGCCGCTCGACGTCTCGACCCTTCGGGTGGGGCCGGCGGAGGCTGCCGCCAGCATCGGGATGGCGCCGAGCCGCGTCCGGGTGGCCATGGACAATGGCCGTCCGGTGTACCGTTTTCATGCCGGCCGGGAGTGGCGAATGGTCTACGCCGACACCGGTCAGCCCCTGACCGGCGTCAGCGCGGATGAAGCGCTGGCCTTGATGCGTCGATACGTCCCCGAGCACGCGGCGACGCTCCGGCTCGATGGCCGGCTGACCGATTCCGACCAGTGGACGCTCCAGCAGCTCATTCGCAACCAGATGCCGATGCACCGCATCGCGCTGGAGGACGACGCGGGGACGGAGTACTACGTCTCCGAGGTTGCGGGCGAGCCGATCCTCAGAACCACGACCAGCGGCCGGTTCTGGGGCTACATGGGCGGCGTCCTTCATTGGTTTTATTTCACGCCCCTGCGGCGCGACGCAGACCTCTGGTGGCATGTCGTCGTCTGGTCGTCGCTCGCGGGCACGGTCATGTGCGGCATCGGGATCGCGATTGGCATCTGGCGATACTCCCTGTCAGGCCGTTTCCGTCTGAAGCGGGTGGCCTCGCATTCCCCGTACGCGGGATGGATGAAGTGGCATCACTACGTTGGACTCTTCTTCGGCTTCTTCGCCGGCATGTGGGCACTGAGCGGCGCGCTCTCGCTCACGCCGTTCGCTTTTCTTCGGGGCAGCCCTACGACCGCCGCCTACCGCGAGGCGGCGACCGGCGGGCCCATCGATCTGTCGCCGCTGACCGCCGAGCGTGTCCGCGCCGTGGCGGCGACGGTCGGCAGGTCCTTCGCACCCAGGGAGCTCGACTTCTTCCAGTTCCAGGGGGAGCCGTACTTCATCGCCTACCGCCCTCCGTCTGCCGTGGAGGCGCCGAGAAACACCGACATCGCGGCGGCGACCAATCTGCACATCGATCGCGAATACGTGCTCGTATCGGCGCTGCGGCCGGAGGCAGGCACCTTCCAGAGTTTCGAGAAGGAGCGGATGTGGGACGTGGCCAGCGCGGCCATGCCAGGCGTGCCGATGCAGGACTCCGAATGGATCAGCGCGTATGACGCCTACTACTACGATCAGCAGGGCGTCAAGCCGCTGCCCGTCCTGCGCATCCGCTACGCAGACCCGCAGCAAACCTGGCTCTATCTCGACCCGCAGTGGGGCGTCATTGCTTCCAGGTATGAAAGCGCGAGCCGGTGGAACCGGTGGCTCTATCACGGGTTCCACAGCCTGGACTTTCCGTTCATGTACTACGAGCGTCCGCTCTGGGATATCGTCGTGATACTCCTCAGCCTCGGAGGGATAGCCGCGAGCGTCACGTCGGCCTGGCCGATGTGGCGCCGGCTGGTGAGACATACCTCGGCGTTCGGCCGCTGGGCTGTGTCCGTCGCGAGACCTGCGCCTCAGCCCAGGTCGGCACCGACCACGACGTCGTTCGAAGGAGGACGGCAATGACGCTGTTCCGCAAAATCCTGATCCTGTCGCACCGCTACCTCGGGATTGCGTTGAGTCTGCTCGTCTTCGTGTGGTTTGGTTCTGGCATCGTCATGATGTATGCGGGCGGCATGCCGCGGCTGACGCCGCAGTTGCGGCTCGAGCGGCTGCCCGGCCTCGATCTGTCAAGCGTACGGCTGACGCCGGGCGAAGCCGCAACGCGAGCCGTCGTCTCCGACGCCCCGGGCCGAGCGACGCTCTCGACCGTGATGGGGAGGCCGGCCTATAGATTCGCCTCTGCAACGGTGTTTGCGGACACCGGCGAGGCCCTGGTTCCCCTTGGTGTTTCCGAGGCCAGGATGGTGGCGAGCCGGTTCATGAATCGGCCCGAAGACGAGATTCGATTCGACCGCACACTCACGCAAATCGACCAGTGGACGCTTGGGCAGAGCCGCGCCATGCCTCTGCACAAGTTCCGCGTCGACGATGACGACGCGACCGAGCTGTATGTGTCGTCCCGGACCGGTGAGATCGCGATGCTGACCACGCGCGGCACACGAACGCCCGCCTGGATCG
>Ga0214472_10007050_pt1 | contig 11782 bp, 8 predicted proteins | sample RVTome_6_FD_207662 | JGI IMG/M metagenome (GOLD analysis project Ga0214472, IMG submission 207662) | Soil microbial communities from uranium-contaminated site in the Upper Colorado River Basin, Wyoming, United States - RVT140D175 | ecosystem: Environmental > Terrestrial > Soil > Contaminated >...
TCAGCGCCGCGATGGCGGTGGGCATGTATTATGCAACTTGGTGGAAGGCCGATCCCGAGTTGCGTGCGATGGTCTTCCTGCACACGCCTTTGGTCGGACTGGACTTCGACGGCGTGAGCACGTTGATGTCCAAGGCGATCGCGCCCGACGATGGCGTTGCTTCAGAAGGTCCGGCATCCGTCGGCGCAGCAGAAGACGTTGCGGCCGCCCAGTTGGTGAAGGCCGCACAATTCGTAATCACCATTCTTGGTTGGGAGGCCATTTCTACGCTTTCCATTCTGGTGCTGGCGCTTCTTTCCGGTGGGCTCATCGCCCGTGCGGACGCAGGACGGTTACGGCGTGCGGCGGTTATCATGGGTCTCATCGCTCTGGGGCTCGTCGTAATCGCGGGCTTATGGTTGTGGTCACGTTATGAGCGATTCGAGCCCAAACAGTTGCGTACGGATGTGGCCGCTTTGGTGGTTTGTTTCGGCTTACTGGGATTGATGCTTCGCCGCGGCGGGTGCAAGCTCGGGCGTTTGGCGGCCTTCTTGCTGATTCTCTCCGCCGCCGGAAGTGCCTACACCCTCAACGTGCTCGTTGAATTCGGTGCCGTTAAGTTGGAGGATCTTCCTTGGGCGCTGCTTCCTTGTATGGCTGCCGTGTTCGTCGCGCATTCGCTGTGGGCGTGGTTACTGTTGATGCTCGCTCCGCGCTTGGGTCGGTAGTGTTTAGTTCCGCCGGCGATTGCCATCTTCGGCTCATCTTTATGAACCGGAGGCCTCACATTCGATCAGGAAGCGTATCGCAATCGCGCGGGTGCCTCATCCTTCGCACCTTGCGAAGGGTGGGGGGAGGAACAGGATGCTCGTAGACGGAGGGGAAACACCCTGTGCATCGCTCAAACGCCGCGCCGGTCCGTGTTTTCGTTCTTGACGCGCCTATGGCATTTCCGGCCAGGGTTTCGCCCCCACCCTTGCTGCATAAGTAAGGATGGGGCGACGAAGCGGACCAATCTCCCCCCATTGCAGGGGGGGATTAAGGGGGGGTGGGTGTTTCCAGCGTCAATAACGTAGTTCTTTGGTGGGCAGTGCCCACCCTACAGGAGCTTCGAGAGCCGCGGCTCGCCGGGAGGCTCGCCCTCCCAGCCACGACGGACGACGCACGTATACGCTTGAAAAAACTGTATCCGTCATTCGAAATGTAACAGAGCATTAGGGCGATCCAGGCTGCGCATCATTTGCCAGCACCCGCACAACGCGCGTGGACGTTTCCTTCGTCAGATCAATGGCCATGCCGGATGGTTCGTTTTGTGAATCAACTTCAACGACGATGGGTCGGGTGTGGTTCCCCGGATTGGCACGCATCACGCGGGCACGAGTGCCGCCCTCAAGCTCCACTATGCTTCCCACGGGGAAGAGCGAGAGGCAATCCAGTAATGCCCGGATCACGGAACGGTCGAGCTTCCCCTGGCTCCCCTCCGCCAGGATTTGTTTCATCGCCAGGTAGGGAGGGATCGCCGAACGGTGTGGCCTGGGTCGCGTCATCGCAGAATAGACGTCCATCACTGCGGCGATTTTGGCATACTGATGGATGAACATACCGGATCGCCCTCGTGGATACCCGGTTCCGTCAGTGCGTTCGTGAACCTGGTAGCCGACGAACGGTACAACCGACGAAAGCCCCTCAATTCGTTGGAGGGAGTCAAGGGTGTAGAGTGTATGGCGTTTGACTTCGATGCGTTCGTCCGCCGTTAACTTTCTTGGAGCCAGTCGAATGGCATCCGATATCTTTAGCATTCCCACGTCAAGCAGTAGGGCCCCGGTTCCCAGTTCGACCAGTTTGCCACGATCCAGGCCGAGGTGTGCGCCGACGGCCATCGAAAGCAGTGACACATTGACGCAATGGTCAAAGAGGTATTCTCCCTCTGCGGTCTGCATGGCGACGATCAGTGGAAGAAGATCCACGTCGACCGTGGTGAGCTTTACAAAATCCTCGACCGCTTGTTCAACGCGCTTCGGCAGGCGGGTTGAGCCCGCGCAGCAGTCGTGGAACACACCCTCGACGATCTGGCTGGTGCGCGCGTGTTGCTCCAGGTGTGCTTGGGCTTCATGGGCGAGCTGAGTCACTGTATAGGGTTCGGTACGCGCCGCTCGTTGGGACCTCGAACGACCACTACCGTCCGCATCCGGGTTCATGCGAATAAGCAGGTCGTCCAGTTGACGTTCATATTTGCCTCGAAGCGAAGGTGCCGAAGATCGAGGCGTTGGGCAGCCGATTTGGACATAGGAGAAACCGCGTTGCTTGAGTTCCTCCAAAAACGCCGATGCAATTCGTGTTCCGGCCGAGAGAAGCAGCTCGCCGGACTGGCTGTAAATGTTCTCTGCGAGCCGCATGCCGCTACGCAGCGATTGCACGCTCATCGTCCATGTCGGTATTACTGTACAGGTAACAGCAGCCGGTTGCTCGGTCGTGCCGCGATCCGGCGCGGAGTCGCCGTGCAACTCATCGGATTGTGGGGTTGTCGTTTGATCCATAGGTTATCGGTCTGGCTTACGCATTCAATGGCGCCAACGAGCGCAGTTCGAGCCCGATTCAGCGCATCTCTCCCATCGAGTATTCGGCAGCGAGCGGGGGAATGTTCAGGCACTTCCCCGCGTAAGGATCGTGGATTCCTTGGGCCGATATTGCAAACGGCGACTCTGGGCGCAACGGCTCGGTTATCAGCCGTTTGGGTCATCGTTGCACGGTCAGATCAATTAGGACCTACAAGTGGCAAGAGTTCCTACCAAGGCACTGGCTGAGATGTGCCCATCCCCGGACCGATGATGAGCGCGTTGAGTAGTAATCGGCCGGTCCCCTCCGTATAGCCCCGAAGAAAAGGATCGGAGGCGAAGAGGATGACTTGCCCATACCCCACGCGCTCAACCGTCGCGTAAGCGGTACTCTGCCATCGTTGACGCGCCTCAGGCCACAACAGACCCGATAAGCGGAGATCATCCGCCTCATCGAGTCGAACGGGTGTATGCACTGGATACTTGGACATCAGCGCGCTATCGCCCGAGAACATCACGGGGAGTTGGTTACGCTCTTGTTCAAAACCCGATAGGCCGAACGTAAGCCAGTGACGTGGATTGAACGAAGCGGCCATGAACGCGCCGTTGGGACGAAAAAGGCGAGCCCACTGGTCCCAGCGTTTGGCGACCTCAAGATCGTTTTCGTTTGCCTTTTTGCCGGAACTCGCTTCTTCTTTCTTGGCCGCTCCCTCTTCGGCAGTCGGGTGTGTAGGCTTGTCCAGCCACACGTCGTCCGCGTTCACCTCAATGTGCCATGCGCTTCGCTCGCGCTCCCGCGCTTCTTTGTAAACCGGGAGTTGATCAAGCACATCACGCCGAAGACGAACCGCACTCAGATTGAGCTTTTCATTAGCGATGAATGCTGCGGAACGACCCATGGCGATGAGCGTACCGCCCGCATCCAACCAGCGCTTGAGCTTCTTGGCAACGTCCTCATTGATTGTTGCTCTCATGGCACCGGGCGACCAAGTGTCGGGCAAAACGATGACGTTGTATTTTCGAAGGTCCGCGCCGGCGATGTGCTGCAGCGCGATCGGTGAAACACGCAATCCCATGCGAGCATCGAGCAGGTGCCACGTAGCGCCGAAGGACGTTGTGGCGATGGGCCATTGCGTGGCGATCGCGATGCGCGGAGGCGTGAGCAACGAGAATCTCTGCCCGCCAAGATCGGGGCCGTCCGTGCTCCTTGCGGTCTCAGCGGACCGTACGATGACATCGAGATCGGCTACCGATGCCCGGACCAGGTCCAGCAGATCCGCCTGGTTTTCGTGGCCTCGCATTAACAGGGTTCCAGGTTTGTATTCTTGCTCGCCCACCGCGAACGGTTTGCTGGCCACGCGAACCTTGACCTCTCGTTCCAGCAGCCGGGCGGCGGCGCTATACACATCGCCACTGGCCCCGTCGATCAAGTATCCGTATGCCGCGGGATTCTCTGGAAGCGCGGGGAGGTGTGGTGCTGGATTCTTGGCCGAAACATCCGTGATCGTGTCCGCCCAATACGCGTCAAGACCATAGGCCATGCCGAGGTTCCACGACGTGGTATCATAGATCAGTGTCCCCTCATGGTTCTCAAGAGACTCTCGTTCTTCATCCAGAACGCGTTGCGTCATGTGCGGGTCAAATTCAAGGATGGCGCGCAATAAGCGTCGCCTCGGCTGGGCGGCATGTACGATGAGCGTGCCTGCAGGAAAGGACTTGCTGTCCAAACGGGTGCCCAGCGCGTCAACAACGTTGCCGGCATGAACTTCACCAGCGGCGAATTGATATTCGATTCCCTGCCGAGACAGCAAGTCCACAAAACGATTCAGCAATGCGCGATCGGCCATGGGCGAGACCAGGAAAACTTCCGTTCCCGAGCGTGCCGAGTCAACAGCCCATTGCCGATCCGACGCATAATCGTGCAGGATATCACGGCGGTTGGCGCGCAACGATTCCAAGTTGGCCATCGTACTGACCGCTTGGTGATGGACGGCGTCACGGTAGGTCACGATTTGCCCCGCAGCCTGCTTGACGGCACCTGCGTTGACGCCCGCCTGTTCGTAGAGGATTCCGATAGCCCCTTGCAGCCCCGCCCAAGCATTCGTATACCCCGGATACCATTCTTCATACCACTCGCGCGTATAGTAACTCCACCCATGCCGGTCGAATGAGCGGGCCTGATCCGCAGAGAAACGCCGACGCCACTCGAGCGCGGTCTTGGATAGATTGACGTTGTGGGGTTCCCGAGGCGGATCAAATAAGTAGGTATCCAGCGCGCCCATCTCATGAGAATCAACCACCAAGTGCGGATTCCATTCCAATATCTTCGCGGCCCGGCCACGCGTTTCCGGGTGCACCTGCATCAGCCAGTCACGGTTCAGATCGAACAAGTAATGGTTACCGCGTCCGGCAGACCATAACCCCCAATGCCGCATGGATTGAAAATCGACGTTGTCAATCTTTCCCGTCAGGTGCTGCAGTTGACCGAGATACCGCTCGCGTCCGTCGGGGTTCATCAGTGGATCAATGTGGATGACGAGTTCGTCTCGAAGGCGGCGGGAATGCTCGTCCGTCCCGGCGGCGAGTTGATAAGCGACCTGCACGGCTGCGTCGGTGCTGGATAACTCATCACCGTGAATCGAATAGGCCAACCAAGCGATACCAGGGAGCCGTTCAATAATACCCTCGCCTTCGGCCTCATCTGCTAGCTTGCGCGGATCGGCGAGCTTGGCGTTGTCCGCCTTGATTTCGTCCAACTTGGCATGGTTCGCTTCGCTGGTGATCGTTAGGAAATAGAGCGTTCGGCCTTCGTGCGATTCTGCGTACGGCGTCAAACTGACAAGAGGCGAGGCATCCGCCAGAGCGTCCAGATAGCGAACAAGCGGTTGGTAGCGAACCGCTCCGTCTCCCATGGCATGGCCTATGATCGTTTCCGGCGTTGGAACGGCTTGGTCGAGCGATTGGTCCGCCCGTGCTTGGGCGGTCGTCCATGCCGGTTGAAAGCCGATTTTGTCGTCGCCGGCAAAAGCCTGACGATCACTCAAGGGTCCGTTGACGCATCCGGCCAGCAGTAGAAACAAAAAGACAACGAGTTTTTTCGCGATTAGGTTGTGTCGTTCGAGAGTCAAAATCAATCCAATCCAATGAGATCCTATAGAGACCGAGATGCACATCTGATAGTTTCCATTACTCGGAATGTCAAACATCGTTGGAAGGACGAGCGTTTCTTGGACTTCGAGCGCTCCTGCGTTACTCTAGCTTGGTAGAAGTTGTGGTAGTAGTTGGTTTGCCGTTCTCTACCCCCTACCGTTCGCCGATGACAATGTGATCATGGAAACGCAGCGCCGTACATACCTCGTTGGAATGATCCTGCTCCTGTTGGCCGCATGCCTTTGGAGTTTGAACGGAGCGCTCATCAAGCTGACGTTCAAGGGCGGGGAAGGGCCGCCGGCCGTGACCATTGCGTTCTACCGTTCGCTGTTCGCCGGTCTGTTCCTATTGCCCCTGGCACGCGGTAAGTTCCGCACGCTGTGTTCCGCAAGGGTGAGCGGGCGTGATCGAGGCGGTCCGCGCGGTTTGCTTCAGTGTGTCATGGCGCTCCGTCCGGCCGCGATTCTCTGCGTCATCTTCTTCACGGCCATGACCGCGTGCTTTGTGCTCGCCAACACCAAGACCGGTGCCGCCAACGTCATTGTCCTACAATACACGTCCACGTTTTGGGTGTTCGGTTTGTCGCCCTGGTTGTTGCAAGAGAAACCGCGCCCCGGAGATTTTTGGCTGTTGGGTGTGGCCATGACCGGGATTGCGATTATCTTTGCCGGAAGCGCCAAGGCGGATTTCGCGGGTCTGACCATCGCGCTGGGTTCGGGTTTATTCTTCGGCCTTCTTACACTGATGATTCGTCAAATGCGCGATTCGGATTCCGGAGCGGTGAGCGTTCTTAACAATCTTGGATCCGCCGTATTGCTCATTCCGGTTGTCCTACTCTTTGGTGGATTCGAGCTATCTTCCCGGTCGCTCGTCTTATTAATAGTCATGGGGGTTGTGCAGTTTGGATTACCCTATTATTTGTATACGCTCGGATTGGCGCGCGTGGCGGCGTACCAAGCAGCGCTGGTCACGTTGTTGGAAGTCGTCCTCAATCCGGTGTGGACGTTTCTAGCCGTAGGTGAGAAGCCGCCGTGGACGACGGTTCTGGGCGGGACGGTTATATTGGTGGCATTGTTGGGTTTCTTGCTGGTGGCGCGAAATCGAGCCACCCGATCAATAACGCATGCATCGACTGCAATCCTTGGAGCGAACGAGTAACTATGAAGAAAGCCATTGTATTAGGCTGTGGTCAGGTCGGGCAGGCCATTGTCCGTGATCTCGCATCGGACCCGGGGTTTGAAGTGACGGCTGCTGATGCGAGGGAAGCTCCCCTCCGACGCGTCGAAGAGTTGGCTTGCGTCAAGACGCGGCAGGTCGATCTTTCCGATCCCAACAACGTGCGTGATGTCGTTTCAGATTTTGACATTGTCCTCGGCGCCTTGCCGAGTCGATTCGGGTTCGCCGCACTTCAAGCGGTCATCGAAGCGAAAAAACCCTACTGCGATATTTCCTTCCTACCGGAAGACGCTCTGGCACTGGACGCCGTAGCGAAGGCGGCCGATACGACCGCCATAATAGACAGTGGTGTGTCACCGGGCATGTCGAACCTGCTGGTTGGATACGCCGAAAAACAAATGGATCAAGCTGAAAACGCCGTGATTTATGTGGGCGGATTGCCCAAGGAACGATCATGGCCTTATCAATACAAAGCGCCTTTTGCCCCTTCTGATGTGATCGAAGAATACACCCGCCCCGCTCGAATGATTGAAAATGGCAGCGTTGTGGTGAAACCGGCCCTCACTGAACCGGAATTGATCGAGTTTCCAAAAGCGGGAACCTTAGAGGCATTCAACACCGACGGCCTGCGCACGTTGCTCACTACTGTGAATATACCGAACATGAAGGAAAAGACGTTAAGGTATCCAGGGCATATCGAGCTCATGCGTATCTTTCGAGAGTCGGGGTTTTTTGGCAAAGAGAAAATCGAAGTAGGGGGTGTTTCTATCTCTCCGCTCGATGTGACCTCGAAGCTTTTGTTCCGCGAGTGGGCGTTCGAAGAAGGGGAGGAAGAGTTTACGGTGATGCGTGTTCAGGTCGAGGGAAAGAAGGGGGAAGAGGGCGTGCGTTACACGTACGACCTGTACGATGAATATGACCATGCCAGTAATTTGGCATCCATGGCCCGCGCGACCGCGTTTCCGTGTACGATCCTGGCGCGTTGGCTGTCCCGAGGCGATCGGGTGGAACCGGGCGTCTATCCTTTGGAGTTGCTGGCACGCAAGAAGGGTGTCGTTAAGCTCTTAATGGACGAACTGGCCGCCCGTGGCGTCACCATTACCGAACGAATAGAACTCACCTCGAACAGGTAGAGCCCGCGCCCCAGCCGGCTGGACTGAGCGAGGTAATCGATTGAGGTACAACTCACAGGCCGCCAACCTTTTTTCTGCTTCATTATGCATGGTATTGAAATGATTTCGGATTTTACTTGACAAGTGACGGGCGGGGCGTGTATATCGTCCGTTTGGTCCGGGGCTGTATGACCGGGCGTTGAAAAGTGAATAGCTCGCGATGGCCGGTGTCCGTCCAGACGGACCCAGAGGGAAGGTGGTGAAAATCCACCGCGGACCCGCCGCTGTAATCGGGTACGAACGCCACATCATGCCATTCCTGGTGAATTGCGTTTCGCGTTTAGCGATCGCCACAAGCCGGGGAGAAGGCGTGGCTAGTAGGACGATCCGTAAGCCAGAAAACCTGCCGGTGATTGCTGTTTCTTGACGTGGTGCCTTCGGCGTTTGGGGCGCTCCGCTCAGTGATATCGCACGGCGCGCGATCTTGGCGCTGCGGCTTGGCTCGTTCAGGCCATTCTGCGATTGATATTCTGATCCCGGTGTCCCACCCGCGTGGAGCACTGGGATTTTTTTTGTCCGCACAGAGCGGGCCGGTCGCCGTTGGCGAGGTTCTCGATGGCGATCGGTAGAAAGGAGTGTGTCGCATGAACAAGATGGGATTGATTAGAAAATGGTTTCTGAAGGATTTTGCATCGGCTGCGATCGGTGTGTTGGCAGTCGGCGCCGGACATTCGGCGTTGGCATCGGTAGTCGTCGGCTTCGACGATTTGAGCTTGACAACGGAATCATTCTACAACGGGTCGGACGGGGCGGGTGGATTTAGCAGCGGCGGAGCGCAATTCAACAACATGTTTGACGGTGGATTTTGGACCGGTTGGTCCTATTCCAACGTAACAGACATTTCGACGCCGGGTTTTACCAATCAGTACAGCGCCATCACCGGTGGGGGGGCTAATGGGTCTGCCAATTTCGGAGTCGCCTTCGGCACCAATCCGGGTGATGCGACGATTATGTTGCCGCAGTCCATGTCGCCCGAGTCGATTATGGTCACGAACACGACATTCGCCTATCTCGATATGCTCAGTGGCAGTCCGTTTTCCAAAGTGTTCGGTGGTGATAGCGGCGACGATCCGGATTTTTTCCTGCTCACCATCTCCGGGCTGGACATGCAAGGGCAATCCGTAGGTAGCGTCGACTTCTATCTAGCCGACTACCGGTTCGAGGATAACGATTTGGACGTGCTGGTCGATTCTTGGACCGAAGTGGATTTGACTTCGCTCGATGGTGCCGTGCAACTGTCGTTCGGATTGGACTCCTCCGACGTGGGTGCATTTGGAATGAATACGCCGGCGTACTTCGCCATCGACAACCTTCACTTGGTTCCCGAGCCGGCTTCGCTGATCTTGCTGCTTCCCGGCGGGGTGGTCGCATGGTGTAGGCGTCGAAGATGATGAGGCTTATCAATCACATGCGAATGATTCGATGGCGCCATGCCCGGCTTGTCGCGATGTGGCTGCTTGTTTGCGGTATCGCGGTCGGGCAGACGCCCTTCGCGTCGCGGGTGATCGACTATTCCCCGGCACCGGGACAGTGGGTGAACGATGCGCTGTTCAACACCGCCACGGCGGCGCTGGGCGAGCCGTTTCCGGGCGGTCTGCCCGAATCCGAAGATGCCATTCTAGTGACCCTTGGCGGATTCGGAGGCTCCATTACGCTGGCCTTCGATCACAGGGTTCAGGACGATCCGCTCAATCCGTTCGGCATGGACGCCATCGTATTCGGCAACGCATTCTGGTCGGGCGGCGATCCCAACTATCACTGGGCGGAGTGCGCCACGATCGAGATCAGTCTCGATGACAACGATAATGGGCTCGCTGACGATGCTTGGTACTTGATCCCAGGCTCGCACATCCCGAACCCGAGTGCGCAGTGGCGTATGGCGACGTGGGACGATGATGTCTCCGACGCAACGTACCCGCCCGCTCTCGCGTCGTGGATTCCCCTAGGGTATTTCGGAACGTGGACCACCCAGGCTTACGAGCTGCCGGTCGACCTGTTCGGCGCTTCCGTGGTGGTCAATCCCAGCGGGGATTCCGGCGCCGAAGGCGTTTTCGGATACGCCGAATACTCCCCGACGATTCTCCTTGGCGATACCGACGCGAACGGCTCCGTTGATGATCCAGCCATCGAACCGCAGGCGTTTTATACCGTGCCGGACGATCCGCTGACCGTAGGCATTTCGCCCGGCGCCGGCGGCGGCGACGCGTTCGACATCGCCTGGGCCATCGATCCCGATACGATGCGCCCGGCCGATCTACCGGGGTTCGATTTCATCAGACTCACGACGGCCGTTGACATCCTAGCCGGCGGATTCGGCGAGAAGTCGGCGGAGATCGATGCCGTAGCGGACGTCGCTCCCGATCCCACCGGAGACGCCGATGCCGACGGTGATATTGATCTGGAAGATCTGGCCGTGCTCCAGGTTTGCTATGAAACCGGCGAAGCGTTGGAGCGGGATTGCCTTCGGCTGGAGCACGAATCCAACGAATTGATCGACACCGTAGACGCAAGCTTCATACTGATGCGGATCACAGGGCCAAAGTGAACACGACCGACCCAGCGCGGATTCTAGGTACCCGTTCAGAGCGTTACTCGTCTACGCCATCCGAGCCGCAGGCGGACTGGAATTCGCAGTTCGGCCGAACCGGCGCGACTTCTCGTTGTCGTGGTAGGGTCCGCCGTGCGCACCGGAAATATGGAATGCCCTCAGTCTTCCAGGTGGTCCGCACGGCGGACCCTACTTGTCCAATGACCTGGCATGCTCAAATGGGAATGATTAGAGCGTTCACGCTCATCGAGGTGATGGTCGTGATGGGTATCATCGCGTTGCTGCTGTCCATGTTGCTACCCGGCTTGGCCGCTGCACGCGAGCAGGCCAAGGGTGTGGTCTGTCGTTCGAACATCAGACAACTCGTCCTGGCCAACGGCTACTACGCAGACGATAACGGCGGCGTTTATGTTCCTGGTGCATCTGACTTTATGATGAATCTACATCGATGGCACGGTCAACGAACGCGCTTGGGCGAACCGTTCGACCCGAAGCGCGGACCGCTCGTTGCCTACCTCGGTCGAGATGGTGCGATCCGGCAGTGCCCCGCATTCCCGGCAGAAGAAATAGCCTCAGAGCGTGGAGGCTTCGAGCGTGGTAACGGCGGATACGGCTATAACAACGCCTTCATCGGCGTTCAGCTTATGGCTCATACGTCCGGTGAGTATACGGTGTCAAACGATCGGGCCGGTGCCAATACACGATGGGTACAAAGGCCTGCCGAGACGGTGATGTTTACGGATAGCGGTTTCGCAGCTCAAGGCCTCATCGAGTACAGCTTCTGCGAACCTCGGTATCTACTGCCTTATCCATCCTTCCGGGCCGTTCCGTCGGTTCATTTTCGACATCGCAACCTCGCCAACATCGCTTGGTGTGATGGGCACGTCGATGCGCAAGCCATGACGTTTACGCACTGGAACCGCCTGTACCCCAGCGATCCCAAGCGCTTCGATATCGGCTGGTTCGGCGATAGCGATGACAACGGCCTGTTTGACCTGAAATAACCGGCGTCTACGTCGGTTTCTTGATGTACCCGCCAACGGTCTATCCCGGCAATGTGTGGCACCGGCATTTTGCCGGCGTACTCACGGGCTGGAAGCCCGTGCCACACTTGATTTTAGGATAGGCCTTAAGCCGCCCGATAGCTTGTTGAACACAATGTCGCTAAGATATGCGCGAGTCGCCATGAAACTTCTGATACA
>Ga0214472_10007051_pt1 | contig 11781 bp, 7 predicted proteins | sample RVTome_6_FD_207662 | JGI IMG/M metagenome (GOLD analysis project Ga0214472, IMG submission 207662) | Soil microbial communities from uranium-contaminated site in the Upper Colorado River Basin, Wyoming, United States - RVT140D175 | ecosystem: Environmental > Terrestrial > Soil > Contaminated >...
GCCGATGCGTTCCCGATGTTGGTCACGGTGATCACGTAGTTGAACGTGCCTCCGAGGGGGATGGAGGTGATCGGCTCGCCCTGAAGGTCCTGGGCGGCCTTGGTGATGGTCAGGTCGGGCTGGTCGTCCCAGCAGAACGAGATATGGCTGATCCCGTAGTGCCTGTTGTTGTTCCCGTTGATCGGTGTGTGCAGGTCTGTGTCGGCCGTGGCATCGTCGTACTCGTAGAGGTCGCCGACCGGGCCACCCTTCACGAACACGGCGTCGAGGCCGAGGTTCGAGCTCCAGTCGAAAAAGCCCTCCGGATCGTCGAAGCCGGTGATGGTCACCACGAGTTCACTGTCGGGGTCGTCGAAGACATCGTTCTCGACGTCGGGTGCGTTGATCCTAAATTCGTGGGTCGATTCCGTGAGGTCCTCGCACGTCGGGTTCCCTTCAACGAGGGTCGGCTGGACGCGGAGGGTCGTGGTGGGATCACCCGCCGAGTCCGGCTCGTTGCCATCCTCGTTGGCGTCCCCGTTGGCGTCCCCGTTGGCATCCTGGGTCGGCTCCGTGCCGGGGTCCTCGGTCGGATGAGGGGACACTCTGGTCGAGCCGTCACCGGACCCCGAGCTTCCGCCTCCTTGGCCTTCGTCCGCCGAGTCGCCCCTGGAGATCGTGGTCGTGCTGCTGGAGCCCCAGGCGCTGAACGTCGACGCATCCAGGGATGGGTCCAGGGCATTCGCCGCGATGATGCCCATGCTCTGGCTGACGACAAGAGCCAGGGACGAGAGAAGTACGACCGATCTGTACCGCGGGCGGGGCGTGGTGTGACGGCTGTGGCGCTTGTTCCCCCTCATGGCCGTGCCTCCTCTGAGTGTCCGGAGTTTCCAGTAGGTCGAAACTGGGACCTACCTACCCCGTTCGGGCTAATGCTATGCGGGGCCTATTCCTGCTCCATCCGACGAACGAACTAGTAGCTCGCTGGCTTGCTAGGCCGTTCGCCCTAGTTCATTCGGTACAACGAGATCCACAGTCTAGGGTTGTCCGTCCGCGCACCACAAGACCCAGAACCGTTGCCGTGCTTGGAGATAGAGCCGTGAGGGGCCTGAACCTATCGAGCTGGGTGGTTCGCGCAGGGTTCCGCCCCGGCGGGCACCCCTTGCCCGGCGGGGCGGAACCCTGCGCGATCGGAGAGAGCCTCGGTCCGGGCGGACCGCCCGGACCGACCGGGAGGGTGCTGTTCTTCCCCTCCCTCGATGGCTCAAGCCTACGAATCGCCCTCCCGGCGCCGGGTCGCGAACAGGATGCCGGACCCAGCGAGGAGCAGCAGGAGGGCCAGTGCGGCCAGGGGGAGCACTCCCGCCGCCCCCGTGACCGGCAGGCCGCCTGGCGGCGTGGTCGGCGGGGTAATGGTGCCGGCCAGGACCACGGTCACGTGGGCCGGGTCGCGGTCCCGGACGGACAGGCCCAGCACGTCCTCGCCCTCGGCCGTCGCGACGTTGTCGATCGGCCCGCTCCGTTCCGGCGCCACGATGCCGGCCGTGCACGTCTCCGACTCGCCCACGTCGAGGCTCTGGAACGAGCAGATGCGGCCGAGCTTGTCATCGGTCACGTCGACGTCGAACAGCGTGGTGTCCCCGGTGTTCGTGGTCACGTAGGTGTACGTGATCGACTGCCCCGGGCTCACCGACCTCGGTCTCGCCGTCTTCACCACCTCGATGTCCGGGTGGATGATGTCCACCACGTGGCTGTCCTGGTCCGACGCCCGGCTCCCGTCGGGCGCCGTCCCGGTCGCGGTGGCTGTGTTCGGTAGCGGGTCGCGATCGCGGTTCCTTACGACGTGGTCGCACCGGTAGTTCCATGTCTCGCCGGGCTGGAGCGTGTCGTTGTTGTTGCCGCCCTCCTTCGACACCAATGTCGGCCCGGTGTCGCATTTGGGATCGGTCACCTCGACGTCGGTGAGCGGTGTGTCGGTGGTGAGTGTCACGGCGAACCGGTAGGTGATCGTGTCACCCACGTGCACCAGGGCCGGACCGTCCTTCTCGATGTGAATGCCGAGCTCCCTGGGTGGGGGAGGGGGTGGCGGCGCCTGAACCGTCCGGTTGCCGAAGTCCGCGAAGTTCACGCCGCCGACGACGTCCACCACCACGCAGGGCACGCTCGCGTTCGTGCTGGCCGCTCCGGGCAGCGTGTTCTCCCATCCGGCCTGGAGGGTCTCGGCAACCGAGAACTCGCCGCCCGTGCCCTGGTCGGCGGAGAGGTCGATCCAGTCCACGTTGCCGCCGGCGTCGGTGACGCCGGGGTTCCCGCTCACCTTGACCGGCCGGCCGTCACATCCGGTCCCGGCGTACAGCGTCATCCTCCACCCGGCCAGGTCGGGCTCGCCGCCGTCCTGAGTCCCGTTCCCGTTCGGGTCGTTGAACTTGTGAGCCACGATGTCGAGGAGGATCTCCTTCACCGGAAGCGGGATGTTCCTCGTGCCGACGTCCGCCAGCCTGACGCTCAGGCTGGCCCCGCCGAACTGGTGCGCGCCGATCGCGAGGTGCGTGTTGAACCGGATCTCCGCCCGGTTGTCCGCGGCCGTGAAGGTGAACGTGTAGCTCTCGCAGGTGGTGGAACCGCACCCGCTTCGGGTGTCGGGGTTTTGGACCACGGACACCTGACCCGCGACGCCGAACACCGGGACGACCGAGTTGACATTGTCGTAGCCGAGGTGGCCGGTCCGGTCGCGGGCGTCGATCAGCACGGTGATCGTGTACAGGGTTCCGATCTTCAGGGCCTTGAACCCGATCCGGAACGGGACGTCATCCAGCTCGTGGTAGCAGTCCCTGCTGCTCCCGCACAGGTTGCCGCTGGTCCAGCTGGAGTTCAGCGAAGGGTCCCGGCCGAACCTGAGGCCCTGGAACTTCGAGATCTGGACCTTCTCGATGGGGGTCGGCCTCGCCCGGGCGGCGGCTCCGTCGGCGGTGCCGACGATCCCCAGGCTCGGGCCGGCGATCAGGGCCAGCAACGAGAGCAGGCCGACGAGCCGGAGCCTCGGCCGTGTCGCGCGGAGCCGTCCCCCGTCATCGTTCCCCCTCATTGACCTTTTCTCCTCCGAGCGTTCGGAGTCCTCGTAGGTCGGATCGGGGACATGGCGTCCCCTTCCGGGCCATGGTACGCGGGGCCTCGTCTTACTCCATCAGCCGAAGGCCCCTGATGTTGGTCGGCCCTTCGCACTAGTCCGCTTGAAGAACGGTGCTCGGAGTCCACGGTTGCGTGCCTCGCACCAAGAAAGGATGGGGCCGTGTCCCGGTGGGCTCACCCCAGCCCGGGGGAGAGGCCGGGTCAGCTCGGGTCGAGGTCAGCCGCCGGCGGACCGGCTGGCCGTCGCCCACGACCTCATCGCAGAGCGCCTCGCTGGGGCATGACCTCGTAGAGGCCCACGGAAGCTCGGCTCACCTCGTGGTCGTGGTCGGCCAGGATGCAGCGCGGCCCGGGAAAGGGGACATAACGTCCATTATCGGCGATAGGTCCGGACACGGACGGGATCCCGGCCCAGGCGCAGCCGCGTACCCCACACCGCCACCAGCCACAGCGCCTCGAACACCATCCGGCGGGAGATCTTGGAGTGTCCGTGCTCGCGTTCGCGAAACGAGATGGGGACCTCGCCCACGGCGAAGCCGCCGTGCCAGGCCCGAAGGACGAGCTCGATCTGAAAGCCGTATCCGTCGGTCCTGATGGCCTGGGGGACCAGGGACGTGAGGAGGTCGCTCCGAAATACCCGGAACCCGCTGGTGGCGTCGCGGACCGGGAACCGCAGGAAGGCCCTGGCGTAGAGGTTCCCCGCCTTGGACAGGGCCAGACGGCCCCGGCTCCAATTCGTCACGGATCCGCCCGGGACATACCGGCTGCCGATGGTGAGGTGGTGTTGCCGAGCCCCTTCCAGCAGCCTCGGCAGCTCGTCGGGCCGGTGGGAGAGGTCCGAGTCCATCTCCACCACCAGGTCGAAGCCCTCCTCGAGGCCCGTCCGGAACCCGGTCAGGTACGCGCTCGCCAACCCTTCCTTGCCCGGCCGCTCCACCAGGCGAACCCGGGGCTCGGAACCGGCGATGGCCCGCACCGCCGCGCCCGTACCGTCCGGCGAGGCGTCGTCCACGACCAGCACGTCGATCCCCTCGGGCAGGGCCAGCAGCCCCCGCACCACCGTCTCGATCGTGTGCCGCTCGTTGTAGGTGGGGAGGACCACCAGGACCCGGGGCCGGTCCGGCAGCGGACCCGGCGCTCGGTCCGGCGATCGCCTCCGCCGGGGCACCAGGAGCCAGCCGGCGGCGAGCACCATGGCCGTCCAGGGCACCCAGTCCCCCAGCCGGGTGTACAGGGTCTTCCCGTAGGAGATCTCGATGTCGTGGCGGAGGATGGCCGGCTCGAACAGCCCGGTCCGGGCGACCACCCGGCCTTCCGGGTCGACGAACGCGCTGATCCCCGAAACCGCGGCGTGCACCACCCACCGCCCGTTCTCCACCGCCCGCAGCTGGCTCATCACCAGGTGCTGCCGGGAGGCTGCGGTGAACCCGTAGGACGCGTTGTTCGTCGTCACTACCAAGAACCCGGCGCCCTCCGTCACGAGCCCGCGGTCGATCGACGGGAAGCTGTTCTCGAAGCAGATCACGTCGCCGAAGGTCACGCCGTCGAACGACAGCGTGTGAACCCGGTCCCCCGGCGTCACGTCGTACGGGATCTGTTGCAGCGCAGTGATCCAGTCGAGCGCCCCCCGGAACGGGACGTACTCGCCGAACGGAACGAGGTGGACCTTCCGGTACTCACCGACGATCTCGCCCTCACCGTCGAACAGGAGCCCCTCGTTGTGGTAGCGCCCGCCGAGGGTCCGCACTACCGCTCCGGCCAGGGTGGGCGCTCCCACGTCGCGGATCGCGTTCTGCACCAGGGGGCGGAAGTCCGGGAGGTTCGCCCCGGGGTCGAGCGAGCTCTCCCCCCACACCGCGAGGTCCGGCGGATCCGGGGCGAGCCGATCGTGGAGGGCGATGTTCATCTCCGCCACCCTCCGGTCCTCCGCCAGGGGGTCCAGTCCTCTCGCCGACCGCACGTCGACCTGGATGGCCGCCACGTCCAGGCTCGGCCCGTCCGGCCTCGGGACCGGGATGAGGGCCGGTCCGAGCACCAGGCCGAGCGACGCGGCCACCAGCGTCACCGCGGAGGCCGGCCGGGTATGGGATCGCTCCGCTGCAACCACCAAGAGCCCGGCGACCAAGAGCACGACGAACGAGGGGCCCCACACCCCCGCCACGGACGCCAGGGGAAGGAGGAACCGGTTGCCGGTCTGGGTCGAGCCGAGTTGCCCCCAGGTGAACCCGCCGACCGGCCACATGCCGCGGACCCATTCAAGGATCGTCCACAGGGCGGCCAGGGCCACCATGGATGAGACCGGCCGCTCCCCCCGCCACAGCATGGGCGCCACCAACCCGAACGCCCCCACGTAGGCTGCGAGCACGACGGTAAGGGCGCCCCAGGCGAGCTCACCGAACAGCAGGATCCAGTACAGCATCGCCCCGAAGTACGCCAGGCCGAAGACGAAGCCGAGCAGCAGGCCTCGTCGGTAGCCGCCCTCGCGGACCAGCCACAGGAGTGGCGCCGGCGCGAGGAAGGCGACCGGACCGAGGTCCGCGGGCGGAAGCGACAGGGAGAGCAGGAGCCCGGAGAGGGCTGCGATGCAAACGGCGACCCCGAAGCGCGGCCGGGACGGGTTCAGGCGCAGTCTCGGCAGAGCATCTTGGCCTTGTCCTTCAACTGGCTGCGGTGCTTCACCAGGTAGCACTTCTTGCAAATGAACTCGGTGGGCTGCGGCGGCACCACCTTCACCGCCAGCGGCTCCAGGCGCTCCTCGCGGGTCATGCTGAGGATGGAGTCGTCCTCCTCCTCCTCCCGGGCCTCCTTCTTCACCAGGAGATCCTCGATGGACTCCACGTCTTCCCCATCCCCCGGCGCCGCAGCGGCGGGTACCGGGGCCTCCTCGCCCAGGTCCTCGGGCTCCTCGGAGTCCCGGTCGAGCTCCTCTTCTTCGGCGTTCTCTTCGATGTCTTCCATAGATTCCCTCTTCCAGCCGGGGGATTGTACTGCCGCCCTGCAGCGCGGCAAGGCTCTTCCGCGGGCTAAACGCGGAAGGCGCCACGCTTGTTCCCGGGGCTTCGGAGAGGACAGGGAAGAAAGAGGACCCAAGAGACCTTTGGGGCCGCGGCGCCGGGGCGCCGCGTTCTCTACTCAGCCTCTTGGGTCCTCGCTCGCCCCCGCCGAAGCGGCGGCGCGCAGGTACTGTAGGTTCGCCGGTCGACAGGTGTCAAACGTGCTGGCCGCCGGGGGTTCGGCCGGCGGTCAGGCCGCGTACACATCGCGCCCGAGCGACACCGTGAGGACCGGCCGGGCCCCCGCAACCGACTCCACGGCCACCGGGTCGACATCGTACGCGGCGAAGTCGGCGTGCGTCCCGGGCGCGAGGCTCCCCTTCTTGTCCTCCTGGTGGGCGAGGCGGGCGCTCCCCACCGTGTAGGCGCGGATCGCTTCGTCCCGGAGCAGGCGCTGGGCGGGGTCGTGATGCGCCTCGAAGGCGGCGATGCCGGCCATGGGGTCGATCGTGGTGATGGGCGAGTCGGACCCGGCGCCCATCTCCATCCCTCGCTGGACCAGGCTGCGGAACGGGTTCATCCGTTCGGCTCGCCCCCAGCCCAGGCCCTGTTCGTACAGCCCCCCCGGACTCCCCCACTCCGCGTCGAAGGTCGGCTGCACCGAGATGGCCAACCCGAGGGCCGCGGCCCGCTCCACCAGCGAGGGCGCCGCCATCTCGAAGTGCTCGATGCGGTGGCGGCGAGCCCGGAAGTGCCGTCGCTCCCGGCTGTCCAGGCTCTGGTACACGCGCTCCCAGGTCCGCACGACCTGGTCGATGGCGGCATCGCCGATGGCGTGGACCCCCACCTGGAGTCCGGCCAGGTGCGCGTCGTGGAAGAACTCGGCGAGCTCGTCGTCCTCGAAGTAGCCCACCCCGCTCCCCTGTTCGTCCCGGAACGGCTCCGACACCCACGCGGTGCGAGCGCCCACGGACCCATCCACCGGGAGGTCACCGCCGATCCGCCGGATCCCGAGGTCCATGACCCGCCCCACGTCGGTGGTGGCGACGTACGTGACGACGTCGAGGGGCAGCCGAGCCCGGTGCTCGAGCAGGATCTCGAGGTCGCGCATCCCCCGCTCCTGCGGCATCGACATCTCGTGGATGCACGTCACCCCGTGGGACACCGCCAGGCTGGCCGCTTCGAGCTGGAGCTCCTCGATGTCGTGGTCCGTCAAGTGCTGCTGGAACCAGTGGCGGAGACGGGCGTTGGCCTCACGCCTGAGCCTGCCCGTGGGCCGGCCCTCGGCGCCTCGCTCCACGCCGTCCTCGCCGATGACGCCCGAATCATCCAGGGCCCGGGTGTTGGCCAGCGTGAGGTGCCCGTCCACCCGGACCACGGCAAGCGGGTGGTTGGTCACGCCGTCGAGGTCTGCGATGCTCGGAGGCTCGCGGCGTTCCCACTTCGACTCGTCGTACCCGTGGACAAGGATGGGGCCGTCGCGGTCCTGGGCCACCTTCCGGAGGGTCTCGACGAGCTCATCGGCGGATCGGGCCCGCGCGACCTCCGGGGCCTGGTGGTGGATCCCCGTGCCGGTGATGTGGACGTGAGCGTCGATGAAGCCGGGGATGATCGTTGCGCCGGGGAGCTCGACGATCCGGTCGGCCACCGGCGGCTCACCCGAGCCCACTCGCTGCACGTGGCGTCCGTCGACGAGGATCCACTCCCCCCTCGGCGGGTACGACAGGGTGTGCACGAGTGACGCCCGGTAGAGGGTGCGCATCGGCGGGCCGATGATAGCGCGGGGCTGTGAGCGAGACCCTTCCGCCGGCCGCGGCGGCGGCTATCTCCTCCGGCCGGTCGATCAGCCTGGTCTTCTGCCCCGCGAGCAAGAGGCCGGCGTCCCCGAGCGAAGCGCAGAGCTGCCGGAGGGCGGCCTCCCCGGCACCGCGCTGTGGGGCGAACACCCAGAAGTCGTCCACCCACCGAAGGTGCCGAGCCCCCACGGCGCGAAGGGCGTGGTCGGCGGCGGCGAGCACCGCGTTGGCGAGCACCGCGGACGGGTCCGGCCCGATGGGCAGGCCGGGGACGCCGGCCAGGGTCATGGCCTCGAGGACGGCGACCACGTCGTGGACGTCGCTCCCCTCGCAGCCCATCCGAGCGAGCGTCTCTCCGACGAGCTCGGGCCCGATGGACGGATAGCACCTGTGGACGTCGGCCACGAGCAACGTCCCCGCGGCTGCCGACATCCGGCGGGCCGTCATGAGGAACCGGGCCCTGGCGCACCGCCAGGGCTGGAGGCGGAGGAACGGCGGGCCGGGGCCGGCCAGGGCCACCCGATTGGCCACGACCTCGTCGCCGAGAGCACCCTCGACGAGAGGAGCGACCCGAGCCACCGCGGCCGCGTACGCGCTCGTCGTGGCGGCGTCGAGGACCGAGAGCCACCGGACGCCGCCCGGCTTGGGTGCCGGGACGAGACTCGCCGTGGCGGCAACGCGGCGAGCGAGCATCCTCTCCTCTCCCCGGCCCGGGAGAGGATGGGCCGCGTCTTCGGACGAACGGTTTGTACCGGAGCGGGCCGCTTCCCGCAATCGGCCGGCCGGGGATGATCCTGCTCCCCCGGCCGGGCCGTGCGTATCATGCGAAGGTGCCCGACGAGCGGGACCTCGAGATCATCGCGGCGCTCCAGGAGGACGCCAGGGCGACCTATGCGGACGTGGGCCGCCGGGTGGGACTGTCCCCCTCCTCGGTCCACGACCGGGTCCGGAAGCTGGAGCAGACGAGGGTCATCCGGGGCTACCGGGCGGTGGTGGACCCGGAGGCCGTTGGGCTTTACGTGACCGCCCTGGTGGCCGTGACGCCGCTCGACCCCACCCAGGCCGACGACCTCCCCCAGCGGGTCGAGGACTTCCCGGAGGTCGAGGACTGCTTCAGCGTGGCCGGCGAGGCCAACTACATCTTGAAGGTGCGGACCCGCACCACCGGGCACCTGGAGGAGCTGATCCGCCGGCTCCGGGAGAAGGGCCAGGTCCAGACCAGGACCACCGTGGTGCTGTCCACGCCGTTCGAGGGCCGCCCCCTTACTCCCTAGGCGCCCCTTACGCCCTAGCGGAGGCGTCTGGCCCGGGAACCGTTCCTTCCATTCGGGGCGCCCCAGCGCGTACACTTGTGCAAAAGTTCACTGGCCCGGCCCCTCACCTTCGGAGGTCGCACCCCATGGAACAGTACCGGCGGTACTGGCGCTGGCTGAAGCGCTCGATCATCTTCCTGATCGTCTACGTCGTGGTCGGCTTCTTGTTCCTGGGGGTCTCCCCTGGGGACGCGATGCTTCACCCGGGCCAGACGCTCGGGACGTACCGCGGGTTCGTGGTCTACCTGCTGTTCATCTCCATGTTCATGGTGGTGCAGTTCGGGGCGATGTTCTGGTTCCTGATGCGAGGCACCTACTACACGATCTATCCGGGCGAGTACGACAAGTCCTTCGACGACGTTCGAGGCCAGCCCGCCGCCGTGCACTCCTCCAAGGAAGTCCTGCGCCTCTTCCGGGGCTTCAAGGACTTCAAGCAGATGGGCGGCTACCCGCCCCACGGCATCCTGTTCGAGGGTCCGCCCGGCACCGGAAAGACGCTCATGGCCAAGGCCATCGCCGGCGCCTCCAGCGTGCCGATCCTGATCGCGGACGGCAGCCGGTTCCAGAACATGTTCTTCGGCATCGGCAACATGAAGGTCCGCCGGATGTTCTCGCGAGGCCGGGCGATGTCCGACAAGTACGGCGGCTGCGTGCTCTTCATCGACGAGCTCGACGCCCTCGGCGGCACCCGGGGAGCCATTTCCCAGCAGTCCGTCGAGTACCAGAGGCCGTCCGGGCCCCACAAGGTCATCGCGGGCATGGGCATGGGCGGCGCGGGCATGGGCATCGTGAACGAGCTGCTGGTCAACATGGATGGCTTCGTGGCGCCGAGGGGCCTGTGGCGGCACGTCCGACGCATCCTGGGCCTGGGCCGGCCGAAGGTGCCCTTCTACAACATGCTGATCATCGGCGCCACGAACCGCGCCCTGTCGCTGGACCCCGCCCTGCTCCGACCGGGGCGGTTCGATCGGAAGATCCATGTCGGCCTTCCTGACGGCGACGGTCGCGCGGACATCGCGCAGTACTACCTGGCCAAGGTCCGCCATGAGCCCACCGACGTCAACAAGCTGGCCCGGATGACCAAAGGCTACTCACCGGCCATGATCCAGAACGTGGTGAACGAGGCCTTGATCTTCGCCCTTCAGGACGGACGCGACGCGCTGCGATGGGACGACCTTTGGCAGGCCAAGCTCGTCGAGGAGATCGGCCTCAAGCAACCCGTGAAGCTGACCCCTCGTGAGAAGGAGATGACCGCGGTCCACGAGGCGGGGCACGCGGTCGCCTCGTATACGCTGGAGAAGGGCGAATTCCAGATCCAGGTCATCACGATCCAGAAGCGCGAACACGCCCTGGGCCTGGTTCATGGGCAGGAGATCGAGGAGCTGTACAGCAGGACCCAGCGTCAGATCCTGGCCGACATCCAGGTCTCCCTGGCCGGCCTGGTCGCCGAGGAGATCTGGATCGGTCAGACCACGACGGGACCCAGCTCGGACCTGGCGAACGCGACTCGGAACGCGGCCGCCTACGTCGGGGTGTACGGCATGGGCAAGAGCCTCATCTCCGTGGCCGCGATGCCCCCCACCATGATGGACGGGGACCCCATCCGCGCCATCCTGTCCGATCCCGAGCGCAGGAAGGAGATGGACGCGCTCCTCGACGACTGCCGGGGTCGGGTCAAGAAGGTGCTCCTCCTGAAGAGGCACGCGGTCGAGGGCGTTCGCGACGCGCTCATCGAGCGCGAGGAGCTGATCGGCGACGAGATCGAGGCCTTGATGGCCGAGCTCGGCGAGCGGGAGCCGCTGGAGGGGTTGCCCGTGGGCGTCCTGACCGGCAACGGCCAGGAGCGGGAGCGGATCGCCATCGGGCCCGGGACCGGCCAGGGCGGACTCGCACAACCACCCGGGCCTTCCGGCAACGGGCCGGCCGGAGACCCCCCGCCCCGTCCGGACGTCCCGTAGCGCGGAAACAGCCGGCCCGGCCCGACGGTTATGCTGGTTCGGCCGTGCGCCTGTACAACACGCTGGCCCGCCGCGTCGAGGAGGTCGTCCCGGTGGACGACCGGAACATCCACATGTACTCGTGCGGCCCCACCGTGTACCGGTACGTCCACATCGGGAACCTGCGCACGTTCCTGCTGTCGGACCTGGTCCGCCGGGTCCTGGAGTTCGAGGGCTACGACGTCACCCAGGTCATGAACATCACCGACGTCGGGCACATGACCGACGAGGTGACCGACACGGGCCGGGACAAGATGGACCTCGCCGTCGCCGACGAGGGTCTTTCACCGAAGGAGATCGCCGAGAAGTACACGCAGGCCTTCCTCGACGACACCGACGCCATCGGGATCAAGCGAGCGAACGTCTATCCGAAGGCGACCGAGCACATCCCGGAGATGCTCGAGCTGACCGAGCGCCTGGTGGAGAACGGCCACGCCTACGAGGCCGGCGGGACGATCTACTACGACGTCCGTTCGTTCCCGAAGTACGGCAAGCTCTCCGGGAACACACTGGACAAGCTGCGGGCCGGGCACCGGCAGGAACTGGAGGTGGACCCCAACAAGCGCCACCCCGA
>Ga0214472_10007052_pt1 | contig 11781 bp, 31 predicted proteins | sample RVTome_6_FD_207662 | JGI IMG/M metagenome (GOLD analysis project Ga0214472, IMG submission 207662) | Soil microbial communities from uranium-contaminated site in the Upper Colorado River Basin, Wyoming, United States - RVT140D175 | ecosystem: Environmental > Terrestrial > Soil > Contaminated >...
AAAAGACGGCGCGCTGAATGTGATGGTGATCGGGATATCGCCACGGGCCGGGAGATCAAGCGAACCATTTCGGCGCAGTCGTGATATAACTTCCGTAGCCGCCCATTCGCGATGCTTTCGTGTCAATACCGCTTTTGCCAACACTGCGGATTTCGATGCTCCGCGCGCATTTGAGGACAAAAGCTTGTCTGGCCAATTGAGTTTGATGATCATGCGACGGCCTCGAATTTATCCGTCTGGTTGCCCCATACGTCCCAATTTGGACGCTGCTGGCGGGCGAATAGCTCAACGTAAGGACCGGCAACCAAGCGCTCGATCCGCTGATGAATTTCGTCCGGCTTTCGGCTATGCTCGCGAATAGGCGCAACAATGCCTTGACGTACTGAATTGTCGCGGCGCTTTGGCTTTCCGCGCGTTGCCAGCAAGCACGCTTCACTGTTGCTTCGCGTCCAGTACCCAAGACCCATCCGCACGTCCTCTTCTAGGACGAAAAGGCGGTACGGATCGGCCTTCAACCACGCGAAGGCACACGTCTTATAGGAGAAGCCCCACGTCTCAATTAACGCAATCGCGTCGGGCAGTGTCGGCCACACAAACCACATAAAGAGACAACAATCTTCAGCCGCCAAATCGCTGACAGGAAGCGCGGCAATGTCATCCATTTCCATTGTCTTGTAAGGAGCAACTGTCCCGCGTGAGGCCACTTTCTTTTCTGGCCCTGACCAAGTTTTGAAACCCCACGGCGGATCAGCAAGGATCGCACCGTAGTGTCCGCGCTTCAAATCTCCGAAAGGCCAGTCCGTCATGCCGCCGCGTCCCGGTATGGCTGCTTGTAAAACACCCGGTCGCGATGCCATGCGCACCAGGATGAACCGGCTTCCGTCGTCTCGCCGCAGACGTACATTTCCTCTGGCTTCGGAAATGAGTTGTCATCGGTAAGCAGGTATTTGCACCGGCCGCGCGTCGGCATTTCGGAAAACAGGATTTTGTTCGCGCCGTTCGGATTCTCGGCTACCGGTTTTGGTGCCGGCGGATTGCGGCGCGCATCGATCTTGTTCAATCGACCGTTCATGGCGATGTTCATGTTGTGCCGGCGCTTGACGGGCGGACCCTTGGGATGCTTCGGACGCGGCGGCCGGCGCATTCGCGGCGCATCTGCGGCAAGCCCAAGCCGATGCACCCGGCCGATCACCGAATTGCGCGAACGGCCGCGCAATTGCATGGCGATCTGGCCGCCTGACACACCAGCACGCCATTCACGGCTAAGGACTTCATCTTCCTCGGCAGTCCATGCGTTCATCTATCTACCCGGCTCCCTGATCTCCGGCGCACAGCTTTGACAGTTGACGAAACAAAAACCGTTGCGTTCGATCCCTTTCGAAATTCCCGCCGCAAGCACAAACAGCAGGAAAAGAACGAACATAACGACGCCGCCAACTGCGGCTTTCTCGCTCTCCGTCATCGTCTACCCGCCTTTCTTGCGCGCCAGTATCTTTTCCAGCAGCGCCTCAGCTTCAGCCAATAGGTCCGCATCAAAATCATCGCCGCGCATCCGTTCCATTTTCATTTCGTGGCACAGCCTCTTCACGCTGCGCTCGCAGTGGTCGAAGTAGGCGCCGCGAATCCTCGCAAACAATCCGACATCGCAGCCCTTGGCCTTGCGGCGGCGGAAGTGGTCGAGCGTCCAGAACGGCAGGCCGTATTTCTGTTCAAGCCGTTCCATTGCCGGGCCGGTGTCACACGGCCCCCGCATTTCGCGGGCCACCATCTTACGCACCAAATCTGACGCAACCGCTGCACTCATTTTGTCGTCCCGGTACGAGTTACTGATTTTCGGGTAAGCCATCCCAACTGCTCCGCATTACGTTCACCATCAGCGATGAAGGCGAACGAAACGCGGAGCGAATGCATAGGAGTTGGAAGCGATTGGATCAGGTGGTCGGGAAAATCATTCGAGACTTGGCGCGCGCTGTCCCCGCTTGCGCGTCGAGGGAAGCGGCGGGCACGAGCAAGGCCGTGAAGCAGCACGTGCCCGCCGCCGTTATCCACCAGGACAGGTGTTGCCAGCATTTCGGCGGGGGCGCTGGCGGTCCGGCGGATTCGAATATGGGTGGAGTCAGTTCTCATCGGCGAAAACAACCGCCTCAAGCGCCTTGATCATTTCTTCAATATCCTTGGCGGTTCGGCCTTGGCGCAACATTTCCATGCTGATGGCAACGCGCGTATCGCGGCGGGTGATGCCGGCATACTCGCCGTCACCATCCTGTTTCTCAACTTCAGGATCGGGTTTCTCAATTTCAGGCAATTCCATGTTCAATTCCTTTTCTCTGGTTGTTGAAGGAAAAACGGCCGACGTGCCAAACGGGGGGAAAGACACGTCGGCCAGTCCGCGCAGTTCGACGGGAGGGAGGGACGCGCGGAATTCATTGCAGCACCTTGCCGCGAGAAGCTTTTTCCCGTTCCAGCAGTTCGCGGAAAACTCGTTCACTAATCTTGAGATCGCGCTTGCAGCCATCCTCATAATCCGCATGACGCTGATCATAGGTTGGCGCGGCAACACCAACAGCCAGCCACCGCTTTTTGTGCGTCTTGGCCGGATACCACCGCGTCTTGCTGGAATGACATCCGTGGTCAATCTCTGCGCCGCAATGCGGACATTTCACATCGCGCGGGAGCATCTACGCATCCTCTCGAACCGGAGCGCCGGGCTCCTGCCGATGAGCGAGTTCGGCCGCGATCTCGGCGAGGCGCATGGCCGGGAATGCTTTCGCGAGCGCGTTCGGGTCGGCTCGCCAGTTCTCGTAATATGCCTTGCGCTCTGCGAGTTCTTCGGTGGTGAGCCGCGCGTATGGTCTGCGGCTTCCGTAATTGCGCTTGTCCTTCATGCGGCTTCACCCCACCAATCCGAGATCGCGAAAATTCGGCCGCTCCAGCTTAGGAACGCGCGAATGTCCGCCAGCAACATAGCCGCCGTCCTGGATCTGTCGGCTGTATTCCTTGGCGCGATGAATGCCGTTGTAGACAGCAGCTTCGGAGACGTTGCAGCGCTTCGCGATTTCGAGCGTGTCGAAACCCTGATTGAACAGGTTCAGGAAAAACCATTTGCGATTCGCGTTGATCATTCCGCCGCCTTCTCCGGTTCCGGCCCGAAAATATCTTCGCGCAATACGTGCCTGGAAATGCCGGTGAACGCCTCAACGCCAATCGCGTGCTCGGGCGGGACCTTCGTCCACTGGCCGATTGCTCCGCGCGTGATGCCGCGAGCCTCGGCAAGTCGAGACAGCTTGAAGCGCTCACGGATGTCCTGCCAGGCGATTTCTTCGGGGGACGGGTTGCGCTTTACCATTGCGCAAGATGTATAGTTTCGCTATCCTGCTGTCAAGCCATTCTTTCGTCGCCACGGTAGTCATGGCGGCATAGGATTGGCCCTATGAACAGCCTTGCAGACCGTATCAAGCAATCCAGACTGGAAGCGGGACTTTCCAAAGCCGACCTTGCGAGGGCGGTCGGAAAATCCCGCACAGCCGTGACACAGTGGGAATCCGGCGACGTTCGGCCCCGCCACGCCACATTGAGCGATATTGCCTCGGCAACAGGCAAGTCGCTGAGTTGGTTAACACTTGGAAGCGAAGACCGGGCAGGCGTCCCTGGTCTTCTGGTCGTAGGTGAGGTTGCGGCGGGGACTTGGAAGGAGGGCAATGTGCATTTTGCAAGCTACATGCGCCCCGTTTCGCCTCATCCTGATTATCCTTGGGACGCCCAAAGATTGTATCTCGTATCGGGCAACAGCATCAACAAGATCGCTGGCGACGGGGAATACCTTCACACGGTCAATATGGCTGGAGCGGGGATCGAACCACAGTCGGGGGACGTGGTCATTGTTCGGCGCACCAATCATGATTTGACCGAATACGCAGCAAAGCTCCTGATAAAGGACCGTGGCCGATGGTTATTGCGCCCGCAGAGCACTGACCCGCAATTTCAAAAGGATATCGAATTCGACCCAGACCGCTTCGAGGATACGGCAATCCTTGATCTCGTGATTGCAAAATGGTCGCCGATTCCTCGCGGAAATGCTGGTTCCGGTTAGCTTAGGACAATATCTGGCTATCAAGACGTTTTCCCTGAAGGCCAAGGGCGAACGTCTTGCTTGCCGGGGTCTGGGTAGTTTCAGAGCCCGTGAGTGCTATGAAGTGCCGAAATCCCTGCACACCCCTTTTTACCGGCGAGGCCAGACCGTCCCTGAGAGGGGCTAGGACCCTCTTTATCTTCAGTGTTCGCGCAGTTCTGTCTTCAAGCCGCACCCAAGCCATTCGACCGGCCGTCTCAATCCGCCGGCACCGCCCGATGGTCGAGTCATCGGGACCTCGAAGCAATTCATCGCCCGGATTGATCGGGGCAAGAGGGGTAATTGCCTGAAAAAACCCTTGCGAAAGGCAAGCGAAATCAACCCCTGTGCGGGAACCACCGAGCAGACCACAAGATGTTGAGATTTTTTGCCCCGGACGGGCTGGAAGGGGTTGCAATAATCGCAATTTACCGATATAGCTGTCATTGTCCCTTACCGAAGACCTGCGCCTATCCGGCCCCGACAGCATCAACCGCTGCCGGGGCCTTCCTTTTTGCGCGCCAGGCACGGTTTGTAAAGTCTGGCCCGAAAAATAATTTAACGAACCGCTTGCATTTTGTATAGTTTGCCTTTACATTCCCTCCAAGCCAACAGGGCAAGGAGACGGGAAATGGCGACAGAACTGCAAGAGAAGCGCAAGGCGGGTTCCCGCGACGGCTACACCATGGCCGACTACGCCGAGATCATTAACGGCAAGACACCGCTTCCGAACTTTGAGCCGATGGAACATGCCAAGTTTCTCAACGCGATTGCCGCGCACAGCATGCGGGTCGTGCGCGGCAACGCGCTCAAGCCCGATGAACATGCCGGACAATACGCAAGCTGGGCAACATTCTTCCTGACTTCAAACAGCATGGGTCCGCTCGGTGGCGGTGGCATGGTCGTGATCTATGGTTCACGCGGCCCGGTGTGCGGCGAGTTCGCCATCTGCAAGCACGAAAAGGTCGAAGGCGCGGGCGCCAATCACTCACGCGGATGGCATCCCGGCCATTGCGGCAAGTGCGGCATCGACATGACGGTTGATAGCGGCGACTGACCCCGCCGCCTGACAGGCAAGGAGAGAACGATGACAGCCGCCGAACGCAATTTGTTGGAATGGCTCTCGAAAGGGGACGGCCAATACGGCGAATGCCACGGGAAGACGCTTGACGCGCTGCTCGCGCGCGGCTTCGCGGAGATCAAGGAAGGGGCGGAGCATCAAGGCGGGTTTATCGCCAAGGGTGCGAGCAAAATGTATCAGGCCGTCGCGATCACTGAGGCTGGCTGCGCCGCACTGGTGGCGAAATGACCGCCGCCAAGACAGCACCAATGCCGGCCCGCACGCTGAAAGCGCTTAAGGCGTCGATAAAGCACTGGGAGGAAAACGTCGCGGCGGAGACGGTGAATGATGCGAGCGTTAAGTGGAGGGACTGCGCGCTATGCCGATTGTTCTACGAAAATTCAGTATGCAGTGGTTGTCCGGTTTTCGCTCGGACAGGCAGCACCGCTTGCGAACAAACCCCATACAATGAGGCCAAGGTCGAATACGATGAGTGGGAGTGGCACGAGGATACAAAGTATCGCACCGCCTTCCGCAAGGCCGCTCGCGCCGAACTGAAATTCCTTCGCTCCCTGTTGCCGAAGGTGGCGAAATGAGTGCGAGACAGGAACTCACCCGCGAAGAATTTACGCTAATCGATAGCGAGGGTCGGCGTCTCGGCGTCATTCTCGACGGGATCGCGTTCGGCCTCGAATGGGATGAAGACAACGGCTGGGAGCCGATGGACGCGCTTTGGGGCGCATGGTCGTTCCCGGCCGATCAACCGTTTTACTACGCATCGTATCGAGACCCCGACAAGGCGACATGGAACCTGCTCATGAGTTCATGGACAGCAGCCAAGCTGGATGATTTCGTGGCGGACAATATCGAAGCTCCATCGAATGAGGACGCGTGATGGCTGAGCGGATCAAGATCGAACGGCGCGGCTATTTCGTCGGGGCCGACACCAAGCCTTACTACTCATTCAATGAGGCTGTCGAAAGCCATATCAATGCGTTTATCCAACGCAAAGGAGGGCGGTTTTGGTGGACGGAAAGTTGGCGCGAAATGCGCGACTTCCTCAACAGCATCGAAGATCAGGACGCCACGGCAAAGCCCGGCGAACCTGTGCCAGACGCTGATGGGTGGATTCCATGGTCGGGCGGGGAATGTCCGGTGGGGCCGTACGTGCGCGTTGATATCAGAAATCGCGTTGGGGCTACTTTTTTCGACCGCATTCCGTCCGGATGGCGATGGCCACATTACGAAACCGACACCGACATCATCGCCTATCGCCTCCAAAAGCCGGAGGCAGACGAATGATGCCGCTCGCCCAACGCCAGCTTCTCATCTCCGGCCTCATGGCCCGAGACCGCAAGCGCAGGAACAAAAACCTGCGCGACGAAGGCCGGGTCTATGCCGATACGCACGACCGGCTCCGCGCTGAGAATGACGCCGAAGCCGCCGCCAGGATACGCCGTGACCGCGTTTATCAGTGGTCCGTGGTCGGGTGTGCCGTCGCCGTTGAAATCGCGCTAGCCGCGCTCGCTTGGGCGTGGATGACAGGGAGAATTTGGCAGTGAGTGACCCCATCCATGATCTTATTATCGGGGTTGGAATTGGCGCTGGTGTCGTCGGCGTCATTTTCTGGACGGCTCTGTATTTTCTAGTCTCGGCACCGCGCGCCGAATGCACACGCACGCACAACGTCTACCAGTGCGAAATGATCTTCGTCCCGAAGGCAAAGGAGCCGAAGTCATGAAGCCGGATTTTGCAAAGGCAACGCCAGCGACACTTGTCGTCAAGTTAAGAGACGCGGCTCAGACGTTCAAAGGCACCGGCGGCGCAATTGAAATTGCCGCTCGCTGGATGGGCGAAGCCGCCGACGCCATCGAAGCCCGCGAGGCGCTGATCCGAAAACTGGTGGAGGGGCTGGAAACGGTTCGGTCAACTTTTCATCTGCTAGGCGCTGACGACACGGCCGAACGCCTTCGCGCGCTAATCGCCAAGGCCAAGGGAGGCGGTGATGGGTGACGACATGGAGCAAGCGTTTCATCAAGACCTGCGCGAACTTGCTGCGAAAGCACAATTTGCCGGATTCCAAGACGCTGTAATCGCTCTGGGTGAGATCGCCATTGCGATGCGCAGCGAGGACGCGCGCAACGCCTTTGATGCACTGAAACAAAGAATGCGTGAATACAATCCGAAATCAGATTGGCCGCAGTCGTGACCATCCTTCGCGACATCGCCGCCCTTGCCGCAGTCGGGCTCTTTCTCGCCGCCGTCATTGTGTGGATGGCCATTCTCGAAGATTCCCGGCCGCCACAGGTCGCGCTGACAATCGAAACCGTTGCTTGGGAGATTTAGCCGTGAACACGCAAGTCCAGATTGAGCCTCTCGACTATTACGCATGGTGGCGCAGTGCCATCGCTGGCCAAAACCCGTCGATCCACGAAAACGAGCCGCAGTGTGGCTACTATCGCAAGCGCGTCAAGGAAGGCGGAAAATGAAGCCGATTTGCGTACCGTGCCGACGATTCTATCGGCCGAAGAAGAACGGATACCCATTCATCGAAGGAATGCCAAACGGGAACCGCGTCAAAGCCGGATTAGCCGAGCCGGAAAAGTGGAAGCCCTACAAACTCTGGAACGGCGATCTCTGGGAATGTCCGGACTGCCATGCCGAAATTATTGTTGGCGCAGGTCGCGTGCCGGTGGCCGAGCACTACCAGCCCGATTTTAACAAGAAGGTTGAAGCTGAATGGGGCCGCGTTGGCGATCTCATTCGGGTCAACGACTGTTGAGGCAGCAATCATGAAGCTCGATTTCAGCAAGGCAACGCCGAAGCAGAGTTGGACAGCGGAGACAACCGCCTGGCGCATGCCACGAGATCACCATCCGATATGGGCGCTGGTTTATGATCCAACGCCGGGCGGACGCAAAAATGATGACGGCACAACCAGCTTCGGGCTTCGGTTCCCGGCCCTCATTCTCTCTGACATTGTTTCCGAGCCGGAAAAGATCGCAACTGAAATTGCGGCCAAACTGAACGCCTCCGACAACATCGAAGCCCGCGATGCGCTGATTGCCGAACTGGTGGAGGATCTGGAACACTTCATCGGCGGCATTGATTCAGGTGCCATCACCATCATGAGCGAGCAGATCGGCGGCGATCATAGGGATGGTGTTCCTCCGCATCAATGGCACGAGGAATGGCTGTCCTACACCCGCGCCCTAATCGCCAAGGCAAAGGGAGGCGGGGATGGGTGACATGTTACCGCCGCAACTAATCTATTCGGCGCGTTTGCGAGGAGTGGATAAAACCACAAAAGGAAATTCAACATGAACACGCAAGTCAAGACGGTCGAAGCCGCCGAAGTCCTGCCGTCACACGCCAGCTTGGCAGCAGCCAAGTGCGCAGTCATGGGCGAAATCAAGCGCCTAAAAAAGGCGGATGAAAACGAATTCGCGAAATACATGTTCACGTCCGTTGACGACTTCAAGGATGCAATCCGCCCGCTCATGGTGAAGCACGGCCTCATTCCGCACGTCAACCAAACGGCCTTCGAGGCGCTGGAACTTCTTACCACAGACAAGGCTGGCAGGGAGAAAAAAAGCGCCGTCATCCGCTTCGACTTCGATATCTGTTTGGAGCACGTCGCCAGCAATACAGTGTCAGCGCCAGAAAAGATCACGGTCGCGCTGCCCTACACCGGAGCGCAGACCAGTGGTGCGGCGCGTTCCTACGCGATCAAGGAATGGATGAAGGGCAGCTTCCTGGCATCGTCTGGCGATTCGTCCGACGAAACGGACCACCGCGCGACGGTAGAATCGGAAGGCGCTCGGCTCGCCAAAGCAGAGGCCCGCAAGCTCTATGCGGAACTGTCCGCCGGCCTCGACAAGGCGATCAAAACCCGCACCCCGGAAAACATCGAAGGATTCTGGAAAGCCAATGAAGCGCGGCTCAATACGTTGCCGAAGGATTGGTATTTGATGCTGCGCGGCACGGCCGAAGACGCTTTCAAGGCGACCAAGGAAGGGCGGCCAGCAAGCGCGACAACGCCGGTTGATGAAGATGCTGGCGAAATCCTCGCCAAGGCCGAACAGTGGTTTGACAGGGCGCCGGATCGCGACGAATTGGAAGCGGCATGGTCGCAATTTGAGCACTACCAAGAAACGCTCGGCAAGGATGACGCCAACACGCTGCGCGACCTGTACGAAGCGGCCGTGGCCCGCTTTGCGGGAGACCTGAAATGACAAAACTGACGCCAGAGCGTTTGCGCGAACTTCTCGACTACAAGTCAGAAACGGGTGAATTCCGATGGAAAATTACCCGAAGCACTGGCGAAGTTGGCGCAGTCGCTGGCTGTCTCAGGAAGAACAGCTACCGCCTGATCGGAATTGACCAAAGGGTCTACCTCGCACATCGACTCGCTTGGCTTTATGTGACCGGACAATGGCCCGTTGCCGATATCGATCATATTGATGGTCAGCGCGACAACAACGCCTTTCACAATCTCCGCGAAGCAACACGGACACAAAATAACGCAAACAGCCGCCTGCCAGTTACCAACAAATCCGGCCTCAAGGGGGCGAGTTGGGATCGGTGGACCCAAAAGTGGGTAGCCAGGATTCAGGTCGCCGGCAAGGGCCTTAATTTGGGGCGCTTCGACACCGCAGAAGCTGCGCACGCAGCTTACGTTGCTGCGGCAGAAAAATACTTTGGAACTTTTGCGAGGTCGGAATGACCGACCCGCGCGATGCGGACCAACTCAAGGGCCTCTACACGGCCCGCGCCGATGAACTAACCGCCGCCTGAGCGGCAAGACAGGAGAGACGAATATGGAAGACGGCCCACAAACCGACGCAGGTATGGAACGGAACATGGCCCTACACCCGACAACTACACGGATCACGCACTCTGCCGATATCGCGCAAAGGGCAGCCGGTCGCGTTCGGGAAAATGCGAACAGCCGCGCCCTTGCCTTGGAAACCATCGCGTTCCTTTGCGATAAGCATCTGATCCCAGGCAGTGCCGAAGAAAAGGCCGTTGCGCAGTTCCTTATCCGGCTTCGCGATTAACCGCCGCCGCCTGAGCGGCAACAGCAAGCCTCGCTCTACGGACGGGCGAGGCGGAAAGGATCACGATGGTCAAGGACTACGATAGCCGATGCTTCGATCTTGCGGAACTGTTTTTGGACAGCGCCGGAATTTCATCGACGACCGCAAAGGAACGGCTTGCGCTCGATATCCAGCAGGCCATTGAGGATTTCATTAGCCAGCGACCTTCGTTCGCGCTCGGCCTACGAAGCCGAGCGAAGCCGAACAAGGGCTGATCCCGATACCGGAAGGATATGCTGAGCAATGAGCGACCTAACGGACGAACAAAAGCTCCTTGTGCGTGAGCGGATCAATACACTGACGGCAGAACATTTCCAACGCATCGACCGTCTGGAAAAGGACTTTGTGAAGGAACGGAAGCGGCTGGAAGATATGCTCAGGTTCGGCTGCCCCCGGAAAATAGGTGCGTGAATCATGACCGATCGCGCGCAAAAATCCGATCTGGTCGATATCCTGATGAAGGTCCACGTCACGACCGAACGCGCCGTTCTGGCGTCGGATGACGGCGACAAGGCCAAGGCCGTCTGGTTGCCGCTGTCTCAAATCGAACTAGCGCCGAAAGACGACTACCACGAGATCACCATGCCGGAATGGCTGGCCGCAAAGCACGGACTGATATGACCCGCGCAGTCCTTCACCTTGTCACCGACGAAATCCGCGAGCGGGCAATCCGCTGGATTCGCGAGGCCAAGCACGACACGCGCGTCGAGTTCAAGGCTCCGAAGCGGACTCTGCCTCAGAACGACAAGATGTGGGCATGTCTGACCGATATCGCAATGCAAGTGCCGTGGCACGGGCTGAAACTGACAACCGAGGATTGGAAGCTGGTTTTCCTCGATGGCCTGAAACGCGAATTGCGGCTCGTGCCCAATCTCGACGGAACCGGCTTCGTCAACCTGGGCCGGTCGTCATCCGATTTGGGCGTTGAGGAAATGGCGGACATGATCACGTTGATTTTGCAGTTCGGAGATGCGCACGGCGTCGTCTGGAGCGAGCCTAAGAAGAAAGAGGCGGAAGCGGCATGAGCCTGCCATATGAAAATGCTACCAGCGGCAAGGCCGCTATGGATGAGGTTCGGCGCATCCTTCAGGATTTTGGCGTCACGTCCTTTGGGCACATGGAGGATTTTTCGAGCGGCGAACTAGTAGTCCAGTTTGAATGGCGCAGCCGACGTGTCTCGATCCGCGCGAACGCCAAGGGCTATGCCGCCGCATGGCTAAAGCGAAATCCGTGGAACACCAAGCGACAAAGCACAGAAACCGCACACAAGGCCAAGGCGCTACGGCAAGGGCAGGTCGCCGTCTATTCGATCCTTCGCGACTGGATCAAGGGACAGGTGACGGCAGTCGAAACCGGGATGCTGTCGTTTGAAGGCGCATTCCTCGGTCAAATCCTTTTGCCGAACGGCAACACGGTCTTGCAGCATATCGAACAATCCGGCGCGCTGGCCATCGAGGACAAGACGTGACCCGCCTCAATTTTCCGCGCAAGGTCCGTGCCGCCAAGGAAGCGGC
>Ga0214472_10007053_pt1 | contig 11780 bp, 7 predicted proteins | sample RVTome_6_FD_207662 | JGI IMG/M metagenome (GOLD analysis project Ga0214472, IMG submission 207662) | Soil microbial communities from uranium-contaminated site in the Upper Colorado River Basin, Wyoming, United States - RVT140D175 | ecosystem: Environmental > Terrestrial > Soil > Contaminated >...
AGCCATGGCTTTTCAAGGTATGGAAATTCCGGCCCAGACAGGGGATCGAGGAATCGATATTCATCACGTGCGTTTCCTCAAAAAAAAGAGCGGAGACGGCGCCATCATCATGCGCACGCCCCCGCCGGTTGAAAGCAAAGTTTGCCTCGGGCAGTTGATTACCTTTTGAACGAGCGCACAAATGCGATCATTCCTCGGATGTCCTCCTCGGGGATTTTGTCGGCAAAGACAGGCATCACGAGCTTGCCCGCCTCATTCTTGACCCCCTCCTTGATGACCTGCGCGATCTTTTCGTCGGTCATGGCCGCCTGCACCGCAGGGTCCTGGTAGTTCTGCAGCTTCAGCTTCTTGCCCATCATCGTGTTGCCCGAACCATCAGGACCATGGCACTTCGCGCATTGCTTGGTCCAATGCTCCTGCGCTTCAGCGGCGTTGGCGAGTGTCGGCGCGCAGCACACAAGGCCTGCGAGAACCGTGAGTTTGGGGGATATGAAAATAAGTCGTAGGACGATTCGAAAGAGTCCAATATTCAATCAGCCCTTCTTGAACGAACGCACCAAACCCACCAATGCGCGGATTTCATCGACCGTCATCTTTCCTCCATAGCCTGGCATCGTACTCTTCCCGGCCTCGTCCTTGGCACCCTCCGTGATGACCTTTAGCATCTCCTCATCGGACATCGCCGCCTGGACGACCGGATCGGTGTAGTTCTTCAATTTCAATTTCTTGCCGATGACCGTCGTGCCGGATCCGTCGGCGCCGTGGCATTTCTGGCAGTTTTTGGTCCAGTTCTCCTGCACCTCGGCGGCGCCGGCGAAGGCGGGGATGGCAAGCCACGCGGTTGCCACGAACATGATTTTCAGTGAGCTTTTCATGATGCTTTCAGTGTTCAATCGTTTCTCGTGGTCGCCCATCCGCCGCCCGGATCTTGTCGTCTTCAGAAGCGGAGTTGCACCCGGCCATAGACCAGGTCAGCTGTGAAGTCCCTGAAGCCGCCCGAGGTCAACTCGTCGTATTCGGCGTGGGCGTAGCGCAGACTCCAGATCATGTCGGCGCTGACCTTGCGGTTGAGCGCAATCCCCACGATCTCGTCCTTTGCAGTCATCCCATAGGGCTGCGTGAGCGCGGTAACGTTGCGGTAGTTGTTCGACTGGTAGAGTGCATAGTCGGCCTGGACATCCGTCTGCTCGTCGATTGCGAACAAAACCAGCACACTCGCCGTGCGGTAGTTGTTATCGAACTTTCCCGCGGCGTGTGCGAGCGGCGACGGCGTATTGCCCGTGCCGGTGACGACCTCATCGTAGACGTAATTGATGGAGCCCTGGACGAGCAGCGCTGTCATCGGCACCCAGGTCGCCGTGCCGGATAACATGTGCGTCGAAAGCTTGCCTGCAAGCACCCCGGGCAGTCCCTGCTCCTCTGTTTCGATGTCTGTCTTCTGGTAGTCGTAACGTCCGGTGAAGGTGATCCCCGAGCCCGCTCGGTAGGTGACCCGTCCGTAGAAATCGTCCGTCGTGAACTTCTGCCGGGTGATGAAGGCCGGGAAGCGGTCACCGCCCGTGGGCGGGGTGGTGTCGGAAGCCGTGTCGTAGTCATTCTCCTGCACCTTCTTGAAGACTCCGGCCGCAACATTCACGTTCTTCGTCGGATACCAGCGGGCGCTGATTTCGTATTTCGCATGGTCGCGATCGAAATCCGTCACTCGCGCGATGTCCACGTGCCCGTCCTCGACTTCGATCAGGTCCTCCGTCAGGCCGCCATCGCCGCTGGAGAACTCGACTACGCCGCCGAAAACCCAGTTCGGAACACCGTTGTAGCTGAGGTCGAGCACGGCGCCCGACTCGTCGTAGTCGCGCTCGCTCATTCCTTCGAGATCGACCACCGACGCTGCGCGGGAGGCGGAAACGTTGGTTTCACCGAATTCCGAGATGACGTCCTGCCTCTGGTTCTCGTAGCTCAGTTCGCCCACGAGCCGCCAGTTCTTCGCCGGCATGTAGAGCGCATTGCCGCTGATCAGGAACTGCTTCCAGTTTGCATCACCCGTCAGGTCGATGAAGCCCTCATCTCGCTGCTGGCGTGTGGCATAAAGGGGATCGTACTCGGGATCATAATCGCTGCTTCCGTAGATGCGGCTGCTTCCAGACATATTGGTGTCGATCGTGGTGTGCGAGGCCGCACCGGTCAGGATCAATTTCTCCCCCTGGCGCGACTCGACGTAGGTGTGCGCCGCAAACAAGTCGGAATCGTTGACGTCATGCTGCGTCACATACCGATCCGGCGAGCTGCCCCCGGTGCCTCCCCTCGTCTCAAACACCCGCCGGTGCACATTCCTCGTGTTGTCGAAGTCGATCTGCTCGTAGCGCAGTCCGCCGCCAGCCGTCAGCGCCTCGACGTTGTACTCGAAGTCAGCCGTGATGACATCGCGGATCTCATCGATGTCGTAAAACGAAGGGATGATCGAGAGGGTTCCGCCCGGCAAATTCGAGTCGCCCCAGCTGGTGGAGTCCTTCTTTCCGTCGCGGTAGATGTGGGAGTAACGCAGCTTGCCGCTCCACTGGTTCTTGACGATGCCACCTTCGAGCCAGAACTCGCCACGATCAATGGAAAGCTCCTCGTCGTAGAGGCGGATGCGCAGATCGGTGAGCGAGTCGTAGCCACCACCACCATCGTAGAACACGCGCACCGCGCGCCACCCGGCCTCGACATAGGCGCCAGTCGCCGAGTTGTCGAGCCGGGCGATCAACCGGTAGGCACCGTTTCCGAACAGGAGGCGGGCCTCCAGCGACATGGTGGTGTCCTTCCCCATCTCCCGTTTGCCCCGGTACTCCTGCACTCCGCCGAAGTAGCCGTCCTGAATCTGGTGGATGCGCCGGAAGGTGGCATCATTTCCGTCCACCCAGGAGGCCCCGAGGTAAAGAGAACTCACTTCCTCCTTCGGGTTCGACTCGCTAAAGTAAACTGACGGTGGAATGATCTGCGCGACGCAAGCGACACCGAGCAGCAATGAGGCAGCGAGCGAACCCGCATGCCGAATGGTCCACGTGGATGAGACACTGTTCATGACGTATTCTCCGTGCCTGGTTTGGGGATGAGCGGGCTCAGAACCTCAGTGACGAGTTGACGTGCGAGCCATGGACCGCTTCGTGGCAACCAGCAGACCAACACGTGCCACGCCCGAGGAATCCGGAGTGGTCGCGCCCTCCGATTTCGATCGTGTTCGGCCCGGTTTGATTCTGGAAGTGACATTGCAGGCAGAGGGATTGGTTGCGCGCCTTGAGCATCCTGGCGTTCACCGATCCGTGCGGGCTGTGGCACATGGTGCAGCCATCGCGGGAGACCGCTTCGTGCTCGAAGACATATGGTCCACGCTGGGCGATGTGGCACGAGACGCAGGAGTCGTTGATTCCCCTGAGCGGCGAACCCGTTCCCGGGGCGGCCCGGCCCTCATGCACGTTATGGCAATCCGTGCAGCTCATCTTGCCGTCCAACACATGATGCGTGTTGGGCAGGGAGAACTCGCCACGCTTCTCGAGATGGCACTGGAAGCAGGCGTCCGGATCGCGTCCCGGATTAACGATGGAGAACAGGCCGCCTCCGGCCTGCGCGTGCACGCTGCCAGGCCCGTGACAGGCTTCGCAGCCGACCTCCAGACCGTTGCCGCCCTCGACCATGAGCTTGGCATGAGTGGCGCCGGAAAACTTCTTCGAAATCGAATCGTGGCAAGTCGCGCACTCCCCGGATCCAACGAAGGTCGCGCCGGCAATTTCCGGTGGCGCGACGACCACCCGGGAGACGGTCGTGCACGAGATGACGGCTATCGCCCATGCGGCAAGACCGCCAATGATTGCGCGGTTGATCCAGGAGCGTCGTTTCGATTGCAGCATGATGTGCCTCCTAAGCCCTACGGGGTTGACGTAGATTGAGATCGCATGAACTGCCCGCCTGCGAGCGAAATTATCCCTCCGCACTCCGAGGGCTGTCGAGCGGAAATACGATATGCGTGCGGGGCATCTCTCATGGAGCTGAGTGTTTGGTGTTCATCGGGGTCCAGAGATCATCCGCCCCGCAACACCCAGCGTGATCGTCGGAGATGCGCGATCTGAGCGTTTTCGAGGCCTGCGAAAACTCTACTCGATCCTGCGCCACCCGGCTCGGCATTCTTTGACTTTCCCTGATCCGTTATTGCCGCAAACGCCCATGCTCCTCCGCCCCTCGATGCCCGTGCCACATCGATCCCATCGGCCGAGCGCCTACACGCCGACCCACGCGAGCCCAAACCGGATCCACCACGGCAGCACGAGCAAGCCCACGGCGGTCGTCCCGAGAATCACCTGGGCAGCCGTGATCGGCTGGCCGCCAAAATGCCGCGCCAGGACGAGGGGCATGATTCCCGCTGGCATGGCCGCCTGGATCACCATCACCTGCTTCAGTTCGAGGGACAGGGGAAGCCAGCGCGCCGCAGCAAGAAACAACACGGGCAGGATTCCGAGGCGAAGCAGGACGGACGAAAGCACGACGCGCGTATCGAGCAATTCACGCGGCGCGTGAAGGAACTCGTAGAGTGTGGCTCCGATGACCAGGAGCCCCAAAGGCACCGCGCATGCCCCCAGCGAACCAAACGCGGTCATGAGCGGCTCCGGCACGCGTTCGCCGACTCCGATCGCATTCAGGGTCACCGCCATAAGGATGGATATCGCCGGCGCGTTGATGGCACGTTTCCATCCCTCGCGCCAGGAGGCACCCGCGATCACCATGATGCCGATCGTCCAGATCGCGAGCTCGCAACCGATGTTGTGCACGAAGAGGACGGCGAGCGCGTCGGCACCGAACAACCGCTCGACGAGCGGTATCGGAATGTAGCCGTAGTTGTAGATTCCCACCGCGAAGGCGAAGGTTCGAAGGCCGGTTCCCCGTCGCATCCCGAGCAGGCGCCCGCCGTGGAAGCCGGCGAAGAACCCCGCGCTCATAGTGGCAAAGGCCATCAGCGGCGGAATCACCACGTTGCGCGGCTCGAGCAGCGCCTCGTTGCCGAGTGTCGACCGGAAGACAAGGCAGGGAAACAGCACATTCACGACGATCTTGAGGAGGCTCCCCTCCGCCTCGGGTTGGAGCCAGCCCCTCCACCTCGCGAACACACCCGCGGCGATCATCGCGAACACCGGTGCGACGAGGGCGAGGAGCGTCGGGTAGTCTGTCATGCGCGGCTCACAAATGCACGGCCCACGCCTCCGGGCGAGCGCGAACCTCCCTCGCGTTTTCCCTCCTGGTCAGGGCCCGAGTTTCGGGCTGTAGTGGCGCTCGAGCCACTGGCTCAATCCATCCAGGCCCGGGAAGAGGACCCGCTCGGTGATGTTTGCCTGATCGAGCTTGTCGCGAATCTCCCACTTGAGCTCCGCGGGGATGATGACGCGTCGCCACAACTGCGGGCGCTGCCGCAGCCAGCCATCCAGGACCGTGGCGGGATTGGACATGACGGAAAAGAAAGCGAACTGGTTGACGATCCGATCGTCGATCGATGGAGGCTCAAAAAAGAGCACCTGCTCCTCGTCCGAGAGGGCGGCGAATCCCTCGAGTGTCGGCACTGCCTGCGAGAGCATCTCCACCGTGAAGACGTTGGCACCCTCGCCCTCCAGCCGGGTGCGCAGCACCTCGGGCAGCAGGCGGTGCGCCTCGACGTAGTTGACCGACCAGATCACTCCGTCGCTGGAAAAGCGCTCGATGTTGGCGGTCGCAAAATGAAGGGCGACATAGGGCGAGTAGGTCCAGTCCATCAGGCGCGCCGGAAGCCTATGGTGCTTGGCGAGGGACAGCCAGTGCCAGAGCGAATCGCGCTCGACCATGCTGCGATGGGCGTACTTGCGGAAGTTGCGCAGCAGGTGCTTCTCGAGCCGGCCAAACTCCCCCCCGAGCCGGATCAGGGTGGTCGCAAGAGGATAGGACACTTCGGACAATCCCCGGTAGGCGCACTTCGAGCGGAAGCGCCCGATCTCGGAGTTCCACGCGTCCGAAAAGAGCGCATCCTGGAGCTCGTTCCAACTCGAGATCCGCACTTCGTTCATGCCGGAGCTGAGCTTGATGCCGCCCTCCTCCGGCTCAATCGAATAGCCACCATGCAACTCCCTCATAAAACGGCGCGTGCCTTGCTTGCAGGTACTTTTCCCAGCCGTTTTGCTTTATGCCAAGCCCTTCCTTCGATTATGGCCAATGTCTCCTCCGCAACCGTCTCCGATTCTCAACTGATCGAGTTCATCAACCTCAAGCTCGCGGCCATGGGTCAGCCGATCTACGGACGTACGGAGGACTATGCGCACCTCTCGCTGAGCAGGTCCTTGATCGCCAGTTATCAGGAGAAGTCGCGGCTCTTGGTGAAACACCTCTGCCCGGCGGACCAGACGATCGACCAGTTTCTTCGCGACCACCTCGGAGCGAGTGTGGCCGGCGCTCCCTCGCTGGTGCCTGCGGAGACATTCACGCTCGACCAGGCCGGACTTGCCCGGGTGCTCAGCCTCCCTCCGGATGCCGATTCCTTCGAGAGCCCGGCGCTGAAATCATACCGTGTCGCCCAGGGTGTCCTGCACAACCCCGACAAGGACCGTCGCACCACGGAGGGAGTCTTTCACGTGACGGAAGGGGGCCTGCCCGTGCCCGCGGACAAGAAGGCGGTGCCGCAGCCCGTGTTTGCCGGCCTGCTCAAGGCGGCACTGGCCCCACCCCTGGAGCTGATGCGCCTTCCCTTCACCGGCACGCAGGTGAAACAAGCCTCCGCATGGGTCTCCTTGCTTCTGCGCCCCATCATGTGCCCGGAAATCCCGGGCGTGTCGCCCCAAAAAACGATGGAGGTGCGCTTCTTCGCCCCCGGCGGGCTCGTGGCGAACCTGGACTTCGTGGAGTCCATCTTCGGCAATGGCGGCGACCCGTTCCTTCCGGAGAACAACGCCCGGCTGGATACGGAGCACTGGAGCGGACAGACCGGCTGCGTGATTCTCGCGCCGCACCTGACCAGGCAGCGCAAGCGGGATCTCGGTCTGCCGCACCTCTCCCAGGCCTCCGAACGCCAGAAGCGCGATGGCATGTGCTGGGAAAGCGAGGACGAATGTTACAACGACGGCGGCGCCTTCAAGATCACCTGTCGGGATCGCCGTGGCGTGATCGTCACGCTCATCGCCGACACCTACTTCGGTTACTGCAAGAAGGAGGTAAAGACACAGATCAGCTACGCCGCGAACCTGCACGGCATCGCCGAGGAGGAACACGCGGGAGGAGCCATCGCGTTTCCAGCCTATGACCTCGGCGAGGACTTTCGCCTGAGCGAATACATTCCCGTCGTCAATCACACCTTCGACGAGCTGCTGGAACGCCATGGGTGCCGGCTCGAGCTCCACCCGGAGGGATACGGGGTGGACAGATCCTATCCGGATATTCACTACGTGCCCGAGGACTCGTTCTTCAGCCTGCAGACGCAGACGATCCGGTGGACGCGCAAAGGCGAGGAGAAGGTGATCCGCCTGCAGCCCAACCGCACCTACGTGCTCCCATCGGGTTACAAGGTGGAAATGGTGAAGCCTCCCACAGTGCGGCGCTGGCGGCTGACCGGCACGACTGCGGAGGGCACCTTCTGCCACAAACCCTGCACGGTTTCCGGTGGCGGCAAGTCGGAGATCTCCAAGTCGATCGCCGATGCCATGATCGCGGGACCGGTTTTCGTCGGGGACCTCGAGGCCGACTTCGACGAGGCGGAGAAGATCATCAACCATGAGTATGGCATGCGCTTTCGCGATGCATCCCTGAACAAGCCCAGCGGCCGCCCGCTCCTGAGCCCCCAGCGGTCGCTCGGTTCCGTCGTCAAGCTCCTGACCCCCGGGGATGAGTACACGGACGAATACAATGCCTGGCTGCAGACCATCCCGGAGCGCATCAGGGACTTCGTCTTCATCATCAAGCGTCTTTACAAGCCCGACTGGCAGGGAAAATGGCGTGACCGCTTCACCGCCGACATGATCGACAGTCACCCCGGCAACGAGCTCAAATTCCGCGACATCAAGCTCCTCACCCGCTATCTTCGCATCGGATTCGTGCCTGGCTCCAGCTCCGGAACATGGCGCATCTTCAGCCTGCGCCGCGACTTCATGCCCGCGGTGAAGATCCAGACCGAGGACGACATTTCGGCCACGGCCGTCGCTCCCGCGAACGCCCTGCAGGGACTCAATCCCGACCTGGAGCGGCCCGCCTGGAAATTCGTGTCCAATTGCGAATCACGACTCTTTCAGCGGCCTGACGACGCCATCCATCGCGGCTACGACGAGAAGACCGAGCTCGATTTCAGCAGACCCGGCAATTTCTTCTCCAACTACGAACCGCTTCGCCGCGAGTTCGTCGGCGGGCTGATCGAGGAAACCATCCGCTTCGACCTGTTCACCGAGCCGATGCAACAAGCATTGCGAGCGTACTCCAACGATACCGCGCCGTCCTTCGCCGTCTCTTCCGCGCATCCCAGGCTCGTCGGCGGCGCGCCCAGCAAGAACCCGCGCTACCTGCAATTGCGGCCCGACCTCGAAAACCCGCGCCCGCGTTATCTCTCCGAACTCGGCACAAGACTCTACCGTCGGATCCCGGAAGACCGGCCCGTGCCCATGCCGGTAAACGCCGTGCTTCCCGGGCGCCGGAACAATCCTCCAGAGAAGGGCATTCGGCCGCTCTGTGTCTACGGGCCGATTCACTATCACGAGCTGCCAGAGTTTTTCATGGATGCCATCGCCAGCCTCACCGGCAAGTCCCCCTCCACCACGGGCGCCGGATCCGAAGGGGCGCTGACGAAGGGTCCGTTCAACGCGCTGCCCCCGATCATCGACCTCAACAACGCGCTCGTCTCCTATCTTCTGACTGGTTACGCGCCGTTCTCGACCGCCGCCGGCTGGGTCGGACCGAAATACCGGGTTGACCACGACATCAGCCTTCTTGTCCCGGAGCTTTGGTCGCGCATGACGCCAGCCGAGCGCGATCCGCAGTCCATGATCAGCCGCGGCTATCTCGAGAAATGCGAGGATTTCAGCCACGACGGCAAGACGGTGCTCGCCAGCAGGCTCGGTTATCGGATCACCGAGCGCTTCGTTCGCCATTTCTTCGGTCGCGTCTTCAGCAATCCAGGAAGTGTGCTCCCGGAGGAGATGCTCCGCCCGGAGAAGCAGGATCTCGCGGTCTTCATCGATGGCGTGGACAACATCGTCTCCACTCAGAAGCGGGTCGCGCTTAACTACTTTGAGGATGGGTCGGTTGACTGGGCCTGTCCGCCCCTGCGTGCCCTGCTCCATATCATGGCGCACGGCGAGTTTGACGGCCGGACCGCCGCCGCCCCGGAGATTCGAAAACTCTTTTCCCGCGAGGCCCTCCTGGCATCTGAATGGTACGCGGCGCGGCTGGAATCCAGGCTCGAATTCGATCGCCACCTTCGCGCGCGCCAGGTGGCCGACCTGGAGAGTTTTGCCGGCAATCCAGTCTATCGGGGCGAGGCCGAACGCCTCGGGATACCGGCCCGCCTCGAGGCTGCCCGAAAGGCGCTTGCCGCGATTCGTGCGGCGAAATCAAAGGACCTTGAGGGAACCATCGGTCGCGATCCCGCGCTCGGCTAGCTGGACATGCCTTTCAATCGCCTGCGCTGACGCTCCCCCGGGGGGGAGTTTTGCGCGGCTCCCTTCGCGCAGGAAAACTCAAGCACGCAGCCTCGCCGTCCGATGGGGGGAAATACCCTCCCACGATGCGCGATTCCGAGGCTGAAAACTCTCAACCGCTCCGGCTCCTCCGGTTTCCCGGCTGGCTTTCGACTCCGCCAGGCCGGATTGCCATCGTTATCGGGACGACTGTTGTCCTCGCGAAGTGCATTGCGATGGCGTTGCCAGCCCACATCGAAACGGTCGCGCCGGTCTTCCCGGCGGCAACCGTCATTTCGTCCATCCTGGCGCTTGTGTATATCTTACGGGCGTCGCGGAGCGCCGCCGCCGCTGCAGAGCTTCGACGACCGTTTCTTTGCATTGGCAGCGCCCTCCTGGTCGTCTCGTTCGCAGCCGCTTTCCACCTCACGGCCGAAATTGCCCTCCCTCGATGGGATCCCGTTGCCCATGAGTTCCGACTCGTCGCCGGCCTCATGGGCATCGGCGTTCTTTGCGCGGCAATCGCGCTTCTTCCCCAAAAGGCACTCGACAGGGGTGGATGGATTGCCGCCGGCCTCGACATTGCCACCGTGCTGCTCACGGGCTTTCTCGCCTTCTGGCTCTACTCGCTTAGTCCGGGCATTCGTGACGAGCGACTGCCCTTGTTGCAGACAGGGCTGATCGTCACGCATACGATCCTGACGCTCGGCCTTCTCTCATTGCTCCCCCTCGTGTTCCTTCGCCGGCATGAATCCTTGAGCCACAACGTGATCAGCCCGATCACGGCCGGGGTCATCCTTCTCATCGCCACCGAGATCGTCCCGACATGCCATTCGCTCGGAATTGACGCCTTTCCGGAGGAACCGATGTTCTTCGGTTGGACGCTGTTCGCATTGTCGATCGCCGTCGGGTTTCGGGCAGTTGCGCAGAAAAAGGAGGAGCACCCGGGCGGCCAGCGACGCAACACCCTCGTCGCTCTTCCCTTCGCCGCCACCGGCCTGGTGGGGTTGCTTTTGGTGACGTCGATCATTAACCGCGATATCTGGATCGAGAACGCATCCATCCTGCTGCCCTCGGTTTTTCTGGCGCTGGTGCTTGTGGTCGTCCGGCAGACACGCATCGCCCACGAGAAGCTCCGCATGGCGCAGGAGATGCAGTCGGCGAAGGAGATCGCGGAGACCGCCAACAGCTCCCGTCTCCAGTTTCTCGCCAACATCAGCCATGATCTCCGCACTCCTCTCAATGGCATCCTCGGGTGCGCCCAGATCCTCCTCCGTGACAAGGACATCAATCCCAAGCAGAGGGAGCTGCTCAAGACCTCACAGAGCTGCGCCGAGCATCTTCGCACGCTCATCAACGACCTGCTCGATCTTTCGAAACTCGAATCCGGCCGCCTCGAACTTGCGCCGACCGCCTTCGACCTCCACGCGTTTCTCACCGAACTCATCGGCAGTTTCCATCTCGCCGCCGAAAACAAGAACATCATCCTTGAGCTGGAACCCCATGCGGCCCCCCCCCGATGGATCACCTGCGATCGCAGGCGCCTCCATCAGATCCTCGGCAACTTGATTCACAACGCGATCAAGTTCACCGTCCGCGGCGCGGTCACCGTCAAGGCCTCCGGCGCCACCGGCACCCTGACATTTGCGATCAAGGACACCGGCTGCGGCATCCTTCCCGACAAGCTTGACGATCTCTTCAAGCCCTTCCACGTCGTCGACGAGAAGTCGATCCAGCTCGAGGGAACCGGCCTGGGTCTCTCCATTTCCAAGAAGCTCGCAGAAACCATGGGCGGGGATATCACGGTGTCCAGCGTCTATGGCAAGGGCTCTGTCTTCACCGTCCAGCTGCCGCTGATCGAGGCCGCCCCGGTCGTCGAAGTCCAGCGCACCATTGTCGACTACCATGGCCACCGGCGGCGTATCCTGATTGTGGATGACAAGGCGGAAAACAGGGTCATCCTTCGCTCCATCATCGAGCCGCTCGACTTCCTGGTGATGGAGGCAGGCAGCGGCGCCGAGGCGCTCGAGCGCCTGCAGTTTGCCAAGCCCGACGTCCTCATCCTCGACTTGATGATGCCGGAAATGGACGGCTTCGAGCTCTGCCGGCGCGTTCGCGCCCTCAACCTCCCCACCG
>Ga0214472_10007055_pt1 | contig 11778 bp, 11 predicted proteins | sample RVTome_6_FD_207662 | JGI IMG/M metagenome (GOLD analysis project Ga0214472, IMG submission 207662) | Soil microbial communities from uranium-contaminated site in the Upper Colorado River Basin, Wyoming, United States - RVT140D175 | ecosystem: Environmental > Terrestrial > Soil > Contaminated >...
ACGATGTGTCCCGCCTCGATCTGCAGCGTGACGCCGTCGAGCAGGTGCGCCTCGCCGATGCGGACGTGCACGTCGTGAAGCGAGAGCGCCGCGGTCATATGCCCGCCCCCGCGAGGAACGTCGCCGGCAGCAGGTCTTGGCGCTGCTCGAGCAGCGTTGCGGGCTTCGGATAGAGCACCACGCCGCCTTCGGTGATCAGCGCCGCGCGATCCGCGCGCGGCAGCAGCGATGGCAAGTCGTGATCGACGGCGACGACGGCGACGCCGCGGTCGGCGAGCACGCGCAGCAGATCCAACACCGCGAGTCGCGCGTCCAGATCCAAGCCGAGCGTCAACTCGTCGGCGAGCAACGCGACCGGAATCCGGTACAGCGTTTGCGCCACGGCCAGGAGTCTCTGTTCGCCGCCGCTCAGAACGCCGGCCTTCGCGCGCGGCCGGTGCGCGAGCGTCGGCACCAGCGCCAGCACCGCCTCGGTCGCGCGATCGAACGAGCGCTGCGTCTGATGCGATCGGTAGGCGGCGACGCGAAGGTTTTCGATCACGGTCAGGTCGGGGAAGACCGGCCGCGCGCCCGACACGAACGCGAGCCCGGCGGCCGATCGCTCTTCCGGTCGCAGCGTCGATACGTCGTCGCCGTCGAGCAGGATGCGTCCCGCGTCGGGTGCGATGAGGCCGGCGGCGACCCGCAGCAGCGTGGACTTGCCGGCACCGTTGCCGCCGACGAGCGCGACGAGCTCGCCGGCGCCGACGGTCACGCTCGCGTCGCGCAGCACATGATTCGGCCCGAACGACACATCCACGCGCTCAAGGACCAGCATCGGCTCGCCGCGGCCGGGATGCCGCACCGGCTCGGATTGTTTTGCGGCCAGCGCGGCGCGAGCCCAGATGCGCTTGCGGTCCACGTCCAGCGACCGCCGCGCGCGGATCAGGTGGACGGCCGCGCCGGCGACGTAGGCGATCGTCCACCAGGCGGCGCTGCGCGCGCCGCTGCCGGTGCCGGTGCGCGCGAGATGCAGTCCGCCGGCGACACCGGCCAGCGCGAAGGCCACCACGACGCCGCTCGCAGCCGGAAGGACCGCCGGGACGCACGCACCCGTGGAGAGCCGCGCGGCCTGGCCCGCCGCCCATCCGGACAGCGCGGGAACGAGCGGAAGGAGCATCGCGACGAGCGTCTCGTCGTTCGAGGCGCCGGCGACGACGCACAGCAGAATCAGGATGAGCAGCGCGCCGAAGCCGGGCGGGATGCGGTATGGCTCGGCCGTGCCGCTGGGAACCGTGGGGGCGCCGGTTTCGGGGCCTCGTCGCCACGCAACTGCCGCCGCGAGCACGCCCGAGGTGATCAGTGCGATCGCGAACCACGGCGCGACGCGCTCGTCCATGGCGAGGTGCTCGCCCCATGCGGCGGGCGCGAGGATCGCGGCGGCCCAGCCGGGCGCGGCCGCCAAGCCCGCGGCGAACGCGGCGGCGCGAACCGTGGGCGTCGCCATCGCCTCGCGGGTGTCGGACCCGGCAACGCGGAGCGCCTCGCTCACGTTGCGTTCACCGCTTCGCGCGCTCCGGCTTGCGGGGTCTGGGACGCGTCGCCTTCGGCGGGGCCGGCGAGCACGCGGACCGCGCGGTCGCGCATCCATTGCAGCCCGCGACCGAGACCGCCCGGCAGGAACGACACGACCAAGATCACGCCGGCACCGGACGTGACGGCCGCCCACTCTGGCGGCAAGAAGATTCGCGCGGCGCGAATCGCGAGCGCGCCCAGCAGCGCTCCCGACGGCGAGCCGAGCCCGCCGATCACCGCCATCGCGAGCAGGTCCAGCGACCAGACCGGATCGAACGCGCCGGGTGCGATCCCGGCGGGCGTCGCGGCAAGGTACAGCGCGCCGGCGAGCCCCGCGAGCGCGCCCGACAGCGACAGCGCGATCACGCGCGAGCGCATCACCGACGCGCCGAGCCACGGCGCGCGCTGCGGATCGTCGCGCGCCGCGACCATCGTGAAGCCCGCCACGCTTGCGCGCAGACGCGACAGCGCGACGGCGATCGCGACGGCCATCCCGCCGCCGATCATTCCCACGGTTTTCACGTCGGCCGGCACGGTGTGCTCGCCGACCATCAGGAGCACGCTCGGGGCCGCGGCTGCGGCCGCAAGGCCGAGCACCGCGAACGAAAGACTGGCTTGTCGCCGCGATGCCAGCGCCATCGCCGCGCCGGTCGCGCCCATCGCCGCGGCGGCGATCAGCGCGCGGGCAATCCACGGACCGGGCGTGAGCGCGGCGACGGCGGCGCCGAGGCCGGCGACGCCCCAGTGGCCGAGCACGACCTCGCCGGCGAACATCCAGGCGACCGCGACGGCGAGCGCCGCGATCGCGTAGGCGGCCGTCGTCGCGTAGCGAACCTGACTGCTGGCGCTGAGCACGAGCGGCGGCAGCGAGGCCGCGACGATCGCGACGACGGCGAACAGGCCGCCGCCGAGTTGGACGCCGGGCAGCGACGCGAGCCGCCACGGCACCGGACGCGGCGAGGCCGCGGCCTCCCACGATGATGCGCGCGTGGCGGCCTCGACCCGGCCGAGGCGGCGGCGCTGCAGCGCCACGGCGGCCAGCACCGTTCCTGCGAGTGCGAGGTCGGCCACGCCGGCGCGCGGCGTGTACCACAGGATCAACTGGTAGCCGACGCCGAGCGCCAGCGCGGCGACGGCGGTGCCCGTGATCGAGCGCAAGCCGGCGAACACGGCCGGCGCGAGCATCAGCAGTAGCACGGTCGGACCGAGCCCGCCGCCGATGTTGAAGCCGAGCACCGGGATGGACAAGATGCCGCTCACGCTTGCGAGCGCGCCGGCGACGGCCCACACCGCCGCGCGCACGACGCCGGCCGGAACTCCCAGCGTCCGCGCGCGCTCTTGGTCTTGCCCCAGTGCGAGCGCGGCCAGCCCGATGCGGCTGCGATGCACGAAGTGCAGCGTCGCCGCCAGCGCGATCGGAAACACGATCAGCGCCAGCAGATGGGGGCCGAGCAGCTTCACCGGAAACAGATCGAGCGAGAAGCCCAGATCGATCGTGTAGGTCGGCAAGCGTCCGCCGAAGATGAACGGGAGGGCGGTTTGGATCGCGGCGAACAACGACGCAAGACCGATGGTTGCGATCAGCAGCACGACGCGCGGCGCGTCCTGCAGCCGCCGGAGCACCAGACGCTCGGATGCAAGGCCCAGCAGCGCGCCGACTGCGATGCCCAGCGGCGCGGCCCACCAAAAGCTCCACCCCGCTTGCGTGACGAGCAGGCCGACGAGCACGCCGCCGACCAGACCGAGCGTCGCTTGCGCAAGATTGATCAAGCGCATGGTCCGCCAGAGCAGGACCAGCCCAAGGCTGTTCAGTCCCGCCAGCGAGCCTTGAACGAGGCCGAGAACGATGATGCCCGCAGGTGGCACGTCCGGAGATCCTCTCCGTTGTGGGGGTGCGCCGTCCGGCTAGTAGTCGGTGGCGCGCTTGTAGCGTTTGTTCTCAGGATAATCGTAGGCGCCGGTCGTGGTAGCGCCGGGGGTGCGCTTGGCCGGATCCCACCGCAGCTTCGCCGCATCGCCGATCTGTCCGCCGTCGGTCATGTCGACCGTGACGAGCATCGAACGCGGATTCGTGGTGCGCCCTTCGATCGCGTCATAGCGATAGGGCTTGAACTTCGTGAGCCCCACGCGGAACGTCTCGAGCGTCAGATCCGATCCGGCCTCGGTAATGCCGGCCAGGATCGGGATGAACGATTGCGCCACGAACGGCGTGGGCGAGGGAGGCTCGCTGTTGGGCTTGACCTCTTTGTACATCTTCCACCATTCGGTCTGGCTCGAGATGCCGTCGTTGGTCAGGTCGGGGTTGAAGTGCTCGTCGTAGCACGTGAGCCCCGACGCGCGCGTCCATTGACCCGCGTTGTAGAGCCGTACCATGCCCGCGTTGTCCTGACCCGAGCACGGCCAGATGATGTAGTCCGGATTGTAGCCGTTGGCCTGCGCTGCGTGCGTGAAATTCAGCGGCGCGCCGGCGTCGGGAATGATCAGCGTGTTGACTCCATCGCCGCGGAACTTGTTGACCAGCGAGGGTGCCATGCCCTGCCCCGTGGTCAGGTCGGCGGCGATCGAATAGATCGACTTGACCGGCACACCGGCTTTCTCGATCAACGCCTTGACCTTGGGCGCCGAATCGATCAGGCCCGGGTATTCGGCGTAGAGGATTCCGTAGACGCGCTTCTGCCCGACTCCTGCGGTGATGTACTCGGTCTTGGAGACCTGCTTCGAGACGTAGGCGACCATCGCCTCGACCTGGTCGGCCCACGATTGTCCGGCCGACATGCAGTAGCCGTTCGTTTTCGCGTACAAGCCCCAGTCGAGGTCGTAGGTGCTCGGGTTGAAGATCCCGGCCTTCGCCATGCGCGGGCAGATGTAGGCCGACAGGGATCCGTGCGATGAGATCGCCGCGAACGGACCGGGCTTGGCCGCGCCCTTCAGCTTGAGGTCCTTGGCCAGGTACTCGGCCGTGGCCGCGTAGTCGTCCGGATACTGCCCGGCTTCCTTCACGTGGCCGACGAGCTTGCGGCCGTGAAGGTTGAACTTGTAGCCGAGAAACTCGCTGCCGTCGTCGGCGTGCTTGTTGATCCACGCGATCATCGCGCGGAAGGCTTCGGCCTCATCGACGTTGCCTTCCTGGCCGCTGCCGGTCTGGTTCAGGTACGGGCTGGTCTTGGTTCGGTCGCCTTTCCAGTAGTAGGCGACCAGGAGCTCCTTGTCGTTGACGCCGGGAAGCAGGGTGCGGGTGACACCGGGCTTCACGCCGGGCGGCAGGGACTTGAGACCGCGCACGTTCGGGATCGATCCGAGCGTCGAGGCCGGCGGCGGGACGTTCGGTCGCGTGACCTGCTCCCCGAGTACCTCCGTGCCGGTGCCGGTGCCGGAACCGTTCGATCCGTTCGGATTCGCAAGCGTGGACGACGCGGCCGGCTCGGTGAGCCGAGACGCGTCGCGCACGGCGACAAGGACGTTCACGAGGAGAAGGACCGCGATGAACGCGCCCAGGCCGCGCCACTGATCGCTGAGAGTGGCTTTGATTCGCTCGCCCGAGATGCGCTTCAAACGGACCCCTCCTTCGAGTGTCGCCTACTTCTTCAGATCGATGATCTTGGAATTCGCAGCGTTGACGCAAGCAAGGTAGTTGTATCCGTTTGCCCAGCTCTGGATCGCTGCGGGGTCGGCCGCCGGCGGGTGATCGACGTCGGGTCCGAAGACATTGCCGTGAAAGTCGACGTCGGGAATTCCCATGCCGGGGTCGATCTCGCCTTGGACGATCCCGCCCTGGCCCGGGTATGTCTGTCCGGAAGGCGACGGGCCGCGGTAGCCTTGGCCGCCGACGACCTCGACATAGGCGTACTCGTTGCGCACGACGTAGTGGCCGCCGTGCTGATGGACGTAGACGACGCCCGCGTTGATGTCGGCGCTGGCCGTGTGCTCATGGCTGCTGCCGGGCGAGGTCGTATGGCCGTTGCGCCACCAGGTGTCGCAGCGGTTGCTGCTATCCGGAGTGGGGTCCCTATGCGCCGAGGCGCCCTGCGCGACGCTAAGCGCAAGGACCGCGGCGACGGCCGCGAGTGCGATCTTCTTCATTGTTCGGCTCCCCTTTCGCGGACGCACGTCCGTCGTGAGTCGACTTAACGTTGGCCTTAACGTTCGCCGCGAACACGCGTGATTCCTGCCGTTCCACTCAGCGAAACACTGTTACGGATACGACCGTACCACTTCGACCGCCGTGAGTCTAGCGTCCCGATCTGCCCACTTTTCCCGGACTTCGCCCAGAGACTCGCGGGATCGATGATGCCTCTCCGAGGAATCAGATTGATCTGATTCCTCGGAGAGAGAAGTCCGTCCGCGAAGGGAGATCATGGTGAGGAAATACTTGGAACGTCGGGAGGACGATGCCGGGTTCGAATGGCTCAGCGCCACGGATCTGGCTCGGCGGCTGTCCGACGTCTTGGATGCGGTTCAGTACGAAGAGCGAGCGTTCAAGGTGAGCCGCGCGACGCGTCTGGTCGCGGTGATTCGGCCGGTCTCCTCGCTCGCGCCCGGAGAGCCGGCTCCGCCCGAGGATGCGCCGGGAGGGCGGCCGGCTCTGAACGATGTCGAGCAATCCGTGCTTCAGGCGGTCGGATCGGCGGCGGGTCGCACGTGGGGGTTCGACTCGTCGATCTTGGATGGCGATGAGGTCCTGCTCCTGCGGACACTCACGACGTTGGAGACAGCGGGGCTTGCCACGTCCGACATTGGGGGGTATCGGCTCACGCCGGCGGGTCGCCGGCTTGCGCGAGGATCCGGCGTGCCGAGCGGATGACGGCTTCGTCGATCATGCGCCCGTCGTCGTCGGTGGTCACGCCGCGGCCGGCCGCCTGAAAGCGCTCGATCAGGCGGCGTGCGGCGGCGACCTCGTCGGGCGAAGGCGTGAACGATTCGTTGATGATCGCGATCTGCGCGGGGTGGATCGCGGCGCGCGCGCCGAATCCCATTCGTCTGAGCGCGCGCGTGGACTCGCGAAGCGCGTCGAGGTCGGCGAAGTCGGTCGCGATCGGCGCGACCGGCGCGTCGAGCCCGGCCGCGGCGGACGCGAGGACGATCATCGTCCGCACTGCCTGCCATTCGCGGTGATCGGGTGAGGGATCGATGCCCAGCTCGGCGCCCAGGTCGGCTTCGCCGAGCGCGAGCCGGACCACCGAGGGATGCCGCGCGATCTCGCGCGCGTCGAGCACCCCGTCGGCGGTTTCGATCAGCGCGATGATCGGCAGACCCACGTCGACGCGCTCGATGTCGGCGACGCAGGACACCTTCGGGACCGACAGGCCCGCGGGCGCCAGCGGCGCGATCGCGTGCGCGTCTTCTTCGCCGTTGATCCGCACCCAAACGTTCGCCGGGGAATCGCGCAGGAACGCCGCGACCGTTTCCCGCGCCACCTGCTTTCGCTCGGGCGGAACGGCGTCCTCCAGGTCGGCGATGATCGCGTCGGCGCCGCGCGTCCCGGCCCCCGCGAGCATCTCGCCACGGTCGCCCGGCACGTACAGATACGACCTCATGCGAGCGGCATTCCGTCTTTGAGCAACCCTCGCGCGATCACCAAACGCAGGATGTCGTTCGTTCCTTCGCCGATCGCCATCAGCGGGGCGTCGCGATAGAGCCGTTCCACGTCAAGCTCCGTCGAGTAGCCGTAGCCGCCGTGGATGCGCATCGACTCGAGCGACGCCTTGATGGCAACCTCGGACGCGAACAGCTTGGCCATTCCCGCTTCGGCGTCGGCGCGTTGGCCGGCATCCAGCCGCGATGCGGCCCACCAGGTCAGCAGGCGCGCGGCCGTCGTCTCGGTTCCCATGTCGGCCAGCTTCAGTTGGATCGCCTGGAAGTCGGCGATCGGATGTCCGAACGCTTCGCGCTCTTTCGAATACTGAAGCGCCGCCTCCAGCGCCGCCGTCGCGATGCCGACCGCGCGCGCGGCGATATTGATGCGGCCGGCCTCGAGACCCGACAGCGCCTGCTTCAAGCCGACACCCTCGACGCCGCCGAGCAAGTCGCCGGCCGGCACGCGCACCTCGTCGAAGACGACCTCGCACGATTCGGTCCCCTTGTAGCCGAGCTTGCCGATGTCGCGGCTCACGCCGACGCCCGGCGTGGCCATGTCGACGATCAGCATGCTCATTCCTTTGTGGCGCGGCTGCGCGTCGGGATCGGTCTTGACCAGCACCGGCAGGATGCCGGCGTGACGCGCGTTGGTGATCCATGTCTTGGTGCCGCGCACCACATAGTCGTCGCCGTCGCGGGTTGCGCGCGTCGTGATGCCTTGAAGATCCGAGCCGGCGCCGGGCTCGGTCAAGCCGATGCCCGTGCGGATCTCGCCGGTCGCGAGCTTCGGAAGCCATCGCCGCTTCTGCTCGTCGGTGCCGTGGGTGGCGATCATGCGGCACGACAGCGAATGCGAGCCGATCGTGCCGGCGATCCCCATCCATCCCTTCGAGATCTCTTCGAACACGATCGCCATCGAGACCATGTCGAGCGCCATCCCGCCGTAGGCATCGGGAACGGTGATCCCGAACAGTCCCATCTGTTTCATCTTGTCGACGATCTCGGTGGGGTAGCGGCCGGCATGCTCCCACTCGCGCGCGACCGGCTTGATGTGATCGCGCACGAAGTCGCGGATCACCTTGCGAAACATCGTTTGCTCTTCGCTCAGATCGAAATCCATGTGATTACGCTCCGTGGACGCTGAATTGCACGAGCTTTCGGCCGTCGGGCAGATCCTCCCAGACGGCGACGACCGGTTGGTCGCAGCGGACGTCGCCGCCGCCGGCAAGGTTCGCCATCACGACCGGTCCTTCTTCAAGGCGCACCAGCAGCACGACGTATGGTGCTTCGAACGCCGGATGCGGTGCGCGATGCACGGTGGTATGCGAATAGACCGTGCCGCGCCCGGACGAGTCGATCCATCCGAGCGTCGTCGCGTGACACGATGTGCACGACGAGCGCGGATACAGTTGCGCGTGGCCGCACGCGTCGCATCGCTGGATCAGCAAGCGGTGCTCGCGCGTCGCGTCCCACCACGCCTGGGTCACGGGGTCGGGCGCGCCGACCGGCCTCGGCTCGCTCATCGGTGCGCTCCCAGGATCACGGTTGCGTGCGTACTCAGGATCCCGCCGGTGCCGTGGCAGATCGCGATTTCCGCACCGGGAATTTGCCGGTCGCCGCATTCGCCGCGCAGTTGCCGCACGGCCTCGACGAGCAGCAGCACGCCGTACATGCCGGGATGACAGTACGACAAGCCGCCGCCGTTGGTGTTGAGTGGAAACTCGCCGCCGGGCGCGATGCGGCCCTTCTGCACGAAGGATCCCGCCTCGCCGCGCCCGCAGAAACCGAGCGCTTCCAAGGTCAAAAGCACGGTGATGGTGAACGAGTCGTAGACCTCGGCGACGTCGATGTCGGCGGGGGACAGGCCGGCCATGTCGTAGGCGCGGCGCGCGCTGACCGCCGCGCCGGTCGAGGTCAGGTCCGGCATCTGGGTGACGCCGACGTGCGTGGTGGTTTCGCCGTGGCCGAGGATCGCGACCGGGGCGCCGCGAAGGTCGCGGGCGCGTTCGGCGGTGGTCATCACGACCGCGCCGCCGCCGTCCACCACCAGGCAGCAATCGAGCGCGTGCAGCGGCGATGACACCATCGGCGACGAAACAACGTCGTCCACCGTCAGCGGACCGTCGCCGAAGCGGTATGCCTTCGGGTTCTTCAGCGCCCATGCGCGCGCCGCAACGGCAACCTCGGCGAGCTGCTCGGAGGTCGTGCCGAACTCGTGCATATGACGCTGCGCGGCGAGCGCGTACATCGAGATCGGGTTCAGCGGCCCATAGGGCTCTTCGAACTGCGCGTAGGGGATATGCGGATCGATTACCCCGCCGAGCGTTCGCGTCTTGGCCGAGCGCTGGTTGCTGCCGTAGGAGATCACCGCGACCTCGCAGCGGCCGGCGCGGATCGCCTCGGCGGCGTGCGCGGCGAAGATCTCGAACGAGGATCCGCCGGCCATGGTCGAATCGGTCCAGGTCGGATAGATGCCGAGGTATTCGGCGACCTGCGAGGCGCTGAAGCGCGATACGCCGGCGGTCAGCAGGCCGTCCACGTCTTTCATCGTCAGGCCCGCGTCGTCGAGCGCACGCACGATCGCCTGCGTCTGAAGATCCAGGATCGTTCGGTTCGTCACGCCCAGATCGGATTCGGCGACGCCGGCGATGACGGGCGCGCGGTTCATCGACGCACCGTCGCGGTTCCTTCGGCGGCGATCGCGTCGTCGCTGCGGATCGTGTGCGCGGTCTCGATGAAGACGTCGCCGGCCGCGACGATCGCCGCTTCGACGCGCAGCGTTTCGCCGGCGAAGACCATCGTCTTGAAGCGGAACGCCATCGTCGTGATCCAGGCTCTGGGGCCGAACGCGCCGAGGATTTGCTCGGCGATCAGCGCGCCGAACATCTGCCCATCCACGAGCGGGCCGGGAAGGCCGGCGTGCGCGCAGTATTCCTTGTCGTAGTGCAGGCGATGCCAGTCCCAGGTCGCGGCGCCGTAGGCGACCATGCCGGCCTCGTCCATCAGCCGCTCCAGCACGGGCAGCGTCTGCCCGATCGCGAGCTTCACGGCAGGCTCCGATAGATGAGGGTTTCCCGGTTGACGGCCAGCACGTCGCCGTTCTGATCGCGATAGGTCGCCTCGCTGGTCACGATCAGCATCGGCGTGCCGTCCTTCATCGTGCGCTCGACGATGTCGCGCAGCAGCCATCGGACGGTCAGGCGGTGATGCGGATAGACGGGACGGTGCAGCTCGTATTCGTTGCCGCCGCGCAGCATCCGGCAGTCTTTCGCAGGGATCTCCCAGGTGTGGCCGGCATAGCCGTGCGCGTCGCGCGCGCCGCTCATGTATTGGTTTGACTCGCACACGAAGGTCGGCGGAGCGATCACGTCCTCGTAGCCGTTGGCGCGCGCGTAGTCGGGATCGGTGTAGAGCCGGTTGTCGTCGCCGATGGCCAGCGCGAAGCCGCGGATGGCGGCCCGGCCGATCTCTTCGGGGGCGGTGTAGACGACCTCGCGGCCGATGAGGGCCTTGACCTCGTCGGTGAGCAGCGTCATCGCGGGCCTCGCAGGTCCGTCGCGGCGAAGACGGCTTTGAGGTCGGGGTGGTCCTCAAGGTGAGTGACGGCCTCGGTCAATGCGCTCGGATCGACCGGTCCGCAGTTTCCGGCGAGCTTCGCGGCGAACGCGTCGTCGCCGATCCGGCCGTCGTCGCGGGCCGCGGTGACGCGCACGATCCGGCCGCCGCGCATCATGATCGTCGCCTCGCCCGGCGCCTGCGCGGGCGGGCCGTCGAACGCACTCGCGACGCACTCGATCTTCGCGGCCAGCGCCTCGACGTCCGGCCGGTCGAGGTTGTGGTACGTGTCGGGTGTGAGCGTTCCGTCGAGCACAAGTGCCGCCGCGCTCCATGGCAGGCTGAACTTCGCCTCGTACGGCGTGCGTGGATGCAGCTTTGCCATGGCCGGCAGGCACACGATCGGCATCGAAGGCTCGGGCACCGTGACCACGATGCGCTCGATCGCGCCGGGATCGACATCCTCGGCGTAGCCGAGCGCGTCCAGTGTCGCATGCGAAAGATGGCACGCCGGATAGGGCTTGATCGTGATTCGCTCGGTCTCCCACCGGTCGCCGAGTCCGGCAGTGAGCACCCTGGGATCGACCTCCTCGCCGGCCAGCGCGCGATAGATGCCGTACTCGCCTTCGAAGATCGTCGCGGGGCCGTCCGCGCCGGCAGCCGCCAGCCTGGCCGCGACGATCCCGTTCATCGCGGCGATGCCCGGGTGCAACTGTTTGGTGGACGAGCCGGTGTTGAGGAACTCGAGCGACCCGCCGGCCGCGCTGCCGGCGATGCCGAGCGCCGCGGCGGTCGCGCCGGCCGCGAGCCCCATCAGCTTCGCCGCGATCGCCGCCGCGGCAAACACGCCGCACACACTCGTGGCGTGCAGGCCGCGTCGGTGAAATCCGTGCGGGACGGCGGCGCCGAGCCGCGTGACGATCTCGTAGCCGGCGATCGCCGCGGCGAGCACATCGGCTCCGGTCGCGCTGGTCTCTTCGCCGGCCGCGAACGCGGCCGGAAGCACCGCGGCCGTCGCATGGACCAGTGCCGGCTCGTGCGTGTCGTCGTAGTCGAGTGCATGGACGAGCGCGCCGTTGGCCAGGGCCGCCGCGG
>Ga0214472_10007056_pt1 | contig 11777 bp, 11 predicted proteins | sample RVTome_6_FD_207662 | JGI IMG/M metagenome (GOLD analysis project Ga0214472, IMG submission 207662) | Soil microbial communities from uranium-contaminated site in the Upper Colorado River Basin, Wyoming, United States - RVT140D175 | ecosystem: Environmental > Terrestrial > Soil > Contaminated >...
GGGGAATCATGACCTCGTTCCAGGCCATTGCCGCGTCGCAGAACACGAACCTCGCCGTCGTCGCGCCCGGCATCGCCGAGGCGCTGCTGGCGACCGCGCTCGGGCTTCTCGCCGCCATTCCGGCGGTGATGTTCTACAACAAGTTCTCGGCGCAGGTGTCGCGGCTGGCGACGCGGATGGAGGGCTTCTCCGACGAGTTCGCCGCGATCCTGTCGCGTCAGATCGACGAGCGGAACGCCGCCTGATGCCAGGCGCTCCGGCATCGGCCGTTCCCTCAGGCCGCCGCCACAAGGCGCGGCGCCGGCATGTGCCGATGGCGGAGATCAACGTCACGCCGTTCGTCGACGTAATGCTGGTGCTGCTCATCGTCTTCATGGTCACCGCGCCGCTGCTGACGGTCGGCGTGCCGGTCGACCTGCCGAGCGCCAACGCGCAGCAGATCAGCGCCGACACCGAGCCGCTGAACATCAGCGTGCGCGCGGGAGGCGAGATCTATTTGCAGGAAGCGCAGGTCTCCGCCGAAGAGCTGTCGGAGAAAATCAGGGCCATCCTGCAGACCGACCCGCTGAAGCGGATCATCATCAGCGGTGACAAGGACGCCGATTACGGCACCGTCGCCTCCATCTTCGCCCGGCTCAAGGAGGCCGGCACGGGGCGCGTCCTGCTGCAGACGAAGGCGCTCGGGGAGACGGACAGCTGATCAATGCGGGCCGGGCTCACCGTCTCAATCATCGGTCATGCGGCCATCCTTGGTTTCGGCTTCATCGCATTTCCGGAGGCGCTGCCCTTCCGCGCCGAGGAGATCGAGGCGCTCCCCGTCGAGCTGATCGATGTGGCGGAGGCCGCCGACCTGATGCAGGGCGACGAGGATTCGAGGGAGCTTCCGGAGGAAGCGCCGCAACCGAAGCCCGAGGTCGAGGCGGAAGCGCCCGCGCCGGAACCGGCCGAGACGCCGGCGCCGAAGCCGGTCGAAGCGGCCCTCCCGCCGGAGCCGCCGCCCCCGCCGCCCGAACCGGAAGCCGAGCCGGAACCCGAGGCGGAACCGGAGGCGGTGGCGGCGCTGCCGGAACCCGAAACCGTGCCGGAACCGCTCGCCGAGGCAATCCCCGAGCCGGCGCCGCGGGTGCCCGACAACCCGAACCGGCCGCGTCCGCGCCCCGATCCGCCGAAGCCGGTGGCGACCCCGAAGCCGCAGCCGCAGCAACCGGTCGCGGCGCAAAGCGCGGAGAAGGAGCCGGACTTCAATCCGGACGACATCGCCGCGCTTCTGAACAAGCAGGATCCGGCGGGCGGCGGCGATCCGGAGCCGAGCCCGGAACCGCAGACGATCGGCTCGATCGACGGGCAGGCCGAGGCGGCGATGACGCAAAGCGAGATCGGGGCGCTGAAAGCGCGGCTTTACCAGTGCTGGAACCCGCCGGTCGGCGTGCGCGAGGCCGGCACCCTGGTGGTCGAGGTGCGAATCCTGCTGATGCCGGACGGCAGCCTCGCCGGACCGCCGACCATCGAAGGCATCACGCAGGCGAGCAGCCCGCTGGCGCAGATCGCGGCGGAAAGCGCCATCCGCGCCGTCATCGATTGCGCCCCCTTCGGCGACATACTCCGGCCCGAAAAATATGCCTTGTGGAGTGAGATCATCTTCGAATTCGACCCGCGCGAGATGCTCGGCGGATGATTCTGAGGAGGCCCTTCCCGATGAAGTTTGCTGGTCCGGCGTTCCTGCTTGTCCGCGTGGGGCTGCTGATAATTCTCGCCATCTCCATCATCGGAGTGACGGGCCGGGCGCTGGCGCAGCTTCGCGTCGACATCACGCAGGGCACGATCAAGCCGATGCCGATCGCCATCCCCGCCTTCGTGGGCGCGGCTGGCAGTGTGGACGAACTCAGCCAGAACGTCGCGCAGGTGGTCACCGCCGACCTCAAGCGGTCCGGCCTGTTCGCGCCGGTCGACCCGTCGGCCTTTCTGGAGCCTGTCGCGCCGCCGAGCGCAACGCCGAATTTCGCCAACTGGCGGCCGCTCAACGCGCAGGCGCTGGTCTCGGGAAGCGTGGCGACCACCGGCGACGGGCGCATTGTCGCCGAATATCGGCTGTGGGACATCGTCTCTGGCAAGTACCTGGTGGGAAAACAGTTTTTCGCTTCGCCGGAGAACTGGCGGCGGCTCGCCCATATCATTGCAGATTCCGTCTATGAGCGGCTGACCGGCGAGAAAGGCTATTTCGACAGCCGCGTCGCGTTCGTCGACGAGACGGGCGGCAAGTCGCAGCGCGTCAAGCGGCTCGCCATCATGGACCAGGACGGCGCCAATGTCCGCTACCTGACCGACGGGGAGGAGCTTGTCGTCACGCCGCGCTTCTCGCCCTCCCGCCAGGAGCTCGCCTATGCCTCGCTCACCGGCGACAACTGGCACGTCTACGTGCTCAACATCGAAACCGGCCAGCGGGAAAACATCGGCCAGTTCCCGAACATGGCGTTCAGCCCGCGCTTCTCGCCGGACGGACAGCAGGTCGTGCTTTCCCTGCAGCAGGGCGGAAACGCCAACATCTACAGGTTCGATCTGAGGACGCGGCAGCTGACGCGGCTGACCGATTCGCCGTCGATCGACACGGCACCGTCCTACTCGCCGGACGGAAGCCAGATCGTATTCGAATCCGACCGCGGCGGTCAGCAGCAGCTCTATGTCATGAACGCGCTCGGCGGCGAAGCGCGGCGCATCAGCTTCGGGACCGGCCGCTACGGAACCCCGCTCTGGTCGCCGCGCGGCGACCTCATCGCCTTCACCAAACAGGAGGGCGACAGCTTCAAGATCGGGGTGATGCGGCCGGACGGCTCGGGCGAGCGCATCCTCACCGAGGGCTTCCACAACGAAGGGCCGACCTGGTCCCCCAACGGCCGTGTGCTGATGTTCTTCCGTGATTCCGGCGGCGCGAATGGCGGCCCGCAGCTCTACTCCGTCGACATTACCGGCTACAACGAGCAGATCGTGCCGACCCCGAGCTTTGCCTCCGACCCCGCCTGGTCGCCGCTCCTGAGCTGAGGCCGGCCGGCGTTAACGGCCGGTTAACTTTGGTGCTAGACCGTCGATTAACCATCGGGGCCTAAGGCGTCGCCCCATACTGTTACTGGAGCTCCCAGCAATGCCGCTCAGTCTATCCTTTGGAAAGGTCCTTGCCGCGCTCTTTCTCGGCGCCGCGGTGGTGGGTGCCGGCTGCGCCAACCAGCAGAAGGCGCTTGACGCAAGCCTCGCGGGCGCCGCGACGCCCGGAAGCCCGCAGGACCTCCAGGTCAACGTTGGCGACCGGGTGTTCTTCGAAACCGACTCGTCGGCGCTGACGCCACAGGCGCGTGCGACCCTCGACCGGCAGGCGCAGTGGCTGACCCAGTATCCGCGCTACACCTTCACCGTCGAGGGCCATGCCGACGAACGCGGCACGCGCGAATACAACCTGGCGCTCGGCGCCCGCCGCGCGACCGCCGCGCGCGACTACCTGATCGCGCGCGGCATCGCCGCCAACCGGATGCGGACGATTTCCTATGGCAAGGAGCGCCCGGTCGCCGTCTGTGACGACATCTCCTGCTGGTCGCAGAACCGCCGCGCCGTCACCGTCCTCGACGGCGCCGGCTCCTAAAGGGCAACCCCGCCATCCGCCTGCGTCAATGCGGCCCCGCTGGCGGGGCCGTCGCAGTTTGGCCGAATTGATGGTGAGGGTGTATGGGACAGGATCGCGCGGAGCGCACTCATGAAGCATCTTGCTGCCACCCTCCTCCTTTCAGCCACGCTCGCCATGCCGGCGCTGGCGCAGAGCGAGCAGGATATCGGGCAGATGCGGCTTTATATCCAGCAGCTCGAGGATCGCGTCAGGCAACTGACCGGCGAGAACGAGCGGCTCGGCTATGAGCTGAACCAGATGCGGGCGCAGCTCGGCCTGCCGGCGCTGCAGGCGGCCCCCGCCCAGACCGGCGCGGTGAGCCCGCTGCCGCAGGGCGACGCGGTGATCGCCGGCAATCCCGATCTTCCGGCCGTGGCGCCGCAGGATCCCGGCGCGCTTTCGGTGTCGCCGGACGATCCGCTGATCGCACCCGACGGGGTCGAGGACGGAGCGCCGGTCGATCTCTCGGCGCTCGCCGGCGGCGTCGCCGGAGAACTGCTTGGCGCCGACGTGCCGCCCGGGCCGGCTCCGGCGCAGCCCGGACTGCCGGACTCGACGCAGATGGCCGGCCTCCCCGGGACGCCGCCGCCGACTGCGGCGCTCTCCGGCTCGGCGCGCGACGAATACGATCTCGCCTACGGCTATGTCCTGACCGGCGACTACGATCTCGCGGAGGAGAGCTTCAGGAACTGGCTCGCCGTGTTCCCCGGCGATCCGCAAGCGGCGGACGCACAGTTCTGGCTTGGCGAAAGCCACCTGCAGCAGGGCGAGTACCGCGAGGCGGCGAACACCTTTCTTGCCGTGTACAAGCAGTCGCCGGCGAGCGCCAAGGCCGCCGATTCGCTCCTCCGGCTCGGCATGTCGCTGTCCGCGCTCGGCGAGCAGAATGCGGCCTGCGCGACCTTCGGCGAGGTCGGGCGAAAGTATCCGCAGGCCTCCGAGGCGCTGATGAGCCGCGTCCGTGACGAGGAAGCCCGAGCCGGCTGCTGAGGCGCACCGCGTCGATCCGCAGGCGCTTTTCGCGAGGCTTGCCGGACGGCGAGGACTTGTCCTTGCGGTGTCGGGCGGACCGGATTCCACTGCCCTGATGCTGCTTGTGGCGGCCTGGCTCGAGAGGCCTCCGGTGCTCGTTGCCACCGTCGATCACGGTCTGCGGCCGGAGGCTCACGACGAGGCGCGGCTGGTCGCCGAGAATGCCGGCCGGTGTGGGCTGCCCTGCCGCATCATGACGGCCCGCCGCGGAGAGCGCCCCGGCAACCTGCAGGACTGGGCGAGGCGCGCCCGCTACCGGCTCCTGGCGCAAGCGGCGCGGGACGCGGCGTTCGACACGATCGTGACCGCGCATCACCTGGAGGATCAGGCCGAGACTCTTCTCTTGAGGCTCGCTCGCGGCTCGGGCGTCTACGGGCTGGCGGCCATGCGCGACGAAGGGGAGGCGGACGGCGTTCGCCTCGCCAGGCCGCTGCTCGGCGTGCCGAGGGCCATCCTGGCGGGAATCACCGCCGCCAGCGGGCTGGCGGTCGTCGCCGATCCGAGCAACGCCGATCCGAGGTTCGATCGCGTGCGCATCCGGTCGGCGATGCCGCTCCTGGCCGAGCAAGGCCTGACGGCGGCGCGGCTCGGCGAAACCGCGGCGCGACTCGGCCGGGCGGCGGCGGCGCTCGATCATTATGCGGCGGCGCTGCTGCGTGAGCGTTTCACGGCCGATGCCTTCGGCGTCGTGCGGGGTCCCGCCGCCGGCTTCGGCGAGGTTCCGGAAGAGGTCGGGCTGCGGGCGCTCGCGCTCATCCTGCGGGCGGTCGGCGGCGCCGAATATACGCCGGAGATCGAGAGCGTCGAGGCGGTGCGGGGGGCCCTCCTCGCGGCGGGCGGCGGCGCACTCGCCAGGCGGACCCTGCACGGCGTTGTCATTTCGGTGCGCAACGGCGTTCTTCTCGCGGCCCGGGAATGGGGACGCGAGGGATTGCCCGATGTTCCGGTAACCGGCGCCGCCATTCTCGTCTGGGATGGGCGGTTCAGGGTCGCGATTCCGCCTGCCGGCGACGAGCTTCGCATCGGCCCGCTCGGCCGCTCCGACCGGAGGCTTCGCGCTCCCGGCGCCGACCGCAACGCGCTTCGGACAGCGCCGGGGCTGTTCCAGAACGGGACGCTGGTGGCCGTGCCGGACGGCGTTCTGGCGGACGACGAGGGTGCGCAGCCCGATCGCCTCGCGGCGGAATGCCTTGTCGGACGGCGGCTCGGCATATCGGACTCGCCGCCCGGGCCGCGGCCATAGTCACCATCCCGGCGGATTTCCGCGCCGGCGCAAAGAGTTGCCATTCTCCTTGGCAGCAACCGTGTTAAAACCTATTTAGGCCTATAGGGACCGGGCGCGGCGTCGCGCGCCGCTTCCCGGGGATCGACTGAATGAATCAGAACTTCCGGAATTTCGCGCTTTGGGCCGTCATCCTGCTGCTGCTGGTGGCGCTCTTCAACCTGTTCCAGAACCCGACGGGACAGACCAGTGCGACGGAGATCACCTATTCGCAATTCCGCACCGCCACGAGCGAGGGCCGCGTCAAGAGCGTGGTGATTTCCGGGCAGGAGATCACCGGCAAATACGAGGACGAGACCCGCTTCCGCACGGTCGCCCCCGAGAATGCCGACTACGTGACGCTGCTGGAAGACCGCGGCGTCTCGATCCAGGCGCGGCAGGACGACCAGAAGATGTCGTTCCTGTCGGTGCTGATTTCCTGGTTCCCGATGTTCCTGCTGATCGCGGTGTGGATTTTCTTCATGCGTCAGATGCAGGGCGCCGGCGGCCGCGCCATGGGCTTCGGCAAATCCAAGGCCAAGCTTCTGACCGAGGCGCACGGCCGCGTCACCTTCGAGGACGTGGCGGGCGTCGACGAGGCGAAGGAGGATCTGGAGGAGATCGTCGAGTTCCTGCGCGACCCGCAGAAGTTCCAGCGGCTCGGCGGACGGATTCCGCGCGGGGTGTTGCTGGTCGGGCCGCCGGGCACCGGCAAGACGCTGCTCGCCCGCGCCATCGCCGGCGAGGCGAACGTCCCGTTCTTCACCATTTCCGGCTCCGACTTTGTCGAAATGTTCGTCGGCGTCGGCGCCAGCCGCGTCCGCGACATGTTCGAGCAGGCGAAGAAGAACGCGCCCTGCATCATCTTCATCGACGAGATCGACGCCGTCGGCCGGCACCGCGGCGCCGGGCTCGGCGGCGGCAACGACGAGCGCGAGCAGACGCTGAACCAGCTCTTGGTCGAGATGGACGGTTTCGAGGCGAATGAGGGGATCATCCTGATCGCCGCCACCAACCGGCCCGACGTGCTCGACCCCGCGCTGCTGCGTCCCGGCCGCTTCGACCGGCAGATCGTGGTGCCCAATCCGGATGTGGTCGGGCGCGAGAAGATTCTGAAGGTGCATGTCAGGAAAGTCCCGCTGGCGCCCGGCGTCAACCTGAAGACCGTCGCGCGCGGCACCCCCGGCTTCTCCGGCGCCGACCTGATGAACCTCGTCAACGAGGCTGCGCTGCTGGCGGCCCGCCGCGGCAAGCGGATGGTGACGATGCACGAGTTCGAGGACGCCAAGGACAAGGTGATGATGGGCGCCGAACGGCGCACGCTCGTCATGACCGAGGACGAGAAGCGGCTGACGGCCTATCACGAGGGCGGCCACGCCATCGTCGCGCTGCACGTGCCGTCGACCGACCCGGTGCACAAGGCGACGATCATCCCGCGCGGCCGCGCGCTCGGCATGGTGATGCAGCTGCCGGAGCGCGATCAGCTTTCGATGTCGCTCGAGCAGATGACGTCGCGGCTCGCCATTCTGATGGGCGGCCGTGTCGCCGAGGAGCTGGTGTTCGGAGGCAAGCGGGTCACGTCCGGCGCGGCCTCCGACATCGAACAGGCGACCAAGCTCGCCCGCGCGATGGTGACGCGCTGGGGCTTCTCCGACGCGGTCGGCCGCGTCGCCCTCGGCGAGAACCAGGAAGAGATCTTTCTCGGCCATTCGGTCGCGCGGCAGCAGAACGTGTCGGAGGAGACGGCGCGCAAGATCGACCACGAAGTGCGGCGACTGGTCGACGAGGGCTATGAAGAGGCGCGCCGCATCCTGACGCAGCACAAGGACGAGCTGGAGACCCTGGCGCAGGGCCTGCTGGAATTCGAGACGATGACCGGCGAGGAGATCAAGGAGCTGCTGAAGGGGAAGCGTCCGGTGCGGGAAGATCCGAGCAGCGACGAGACGCCGCCGCGCGGCTCCGCCGTGCCGGTCACCGGAAGCAAGCCAAGGACGGACAAGGGCGGTCCGGGTCTGGAGCCGCAGCCGCAGGCCTAGAAGGCCTTCCCAAGACCGGCCTGCTACAACGTATGATTGGCCCAGTGGCGGGATTTGATGTGGTTGTCGACCATGAACCGACGGCTGCTCAGCGGGCTCGACCAGATCTCGTGGTCGCCTTTGCCCTGTCTGACAAAGACGCATCCATGGCGGAGGAGAATGGCTTTGACCCGGCGCGTGTAGTTCTCCGCCATCAGGCGGCTCGGCGGGCGCTCTCTGTCCGCTCGGCCCTCAGGGCGAATGGAACCTCCGTGACCCCCGCGGGCAGCAGGCCATTCTCTTCCAGAAGTTCGGGAATCAGCGACTTCAGCTTGTCCACCAGCAGTTCAACCGTGTCCGCTCCCGTCGCGAGGCCAGGAACGTCGTCGCTCCAGGCGACCCAGACGCCGGCTTCGCCGTCCCACGTGGCTTTGACATGATAGGTGCGCATGTTGACGATCTACGGGAGCCGACACGGTTTGTCACGCTGCGGTAGAGCTATCGGCTGAAACCATACGTCACAATTTTTGAAGCTGTGCCGGGCCCTTACGGTCTATTGTCGAGATCCGCGCGCCGCAGGGCGGCAACCGATTCGCGTCGGGCGGCGCGAACGGGGGGAAGGAAGACGTGACCAGGCGCTACTTCGGAACCGACGGCATCCGCGGGCGGGCGAACGGCGTGATCACGCCCGACCTCGCCATGCGCGTCGGCATGGCGGCGGGCATCCTCTTCCGTAACGGCCGCCACCGCCACCGCGTGATCATCGGCAAGGACACCCGCCTCTCCGGCTACATGATCGAGAACGCGCTGGTCGCCGGTTTCACTTCGGTCGGCATGGATGTGCTGGTGACCGGCCCGATCCCCACCCCGGCTATCGCCATGCTGACACGCTCGATGCGCTGCGATCTGGGCGTGATGATCTCCGCCTCGCACAATCAGTACGACGATAACGGCATCAAACTGTTCGGCCCCGACGGTTACAAGCTGGCCGACGAGACCGAGGTGCAGATCGAAGCGCTGATGGACCAGGATCTTTCCGCCCGGCTGGCCGGGTCCGCGGATCTCGGTCGGGCAAGCCGCGTCGACGGCGTGCGCGACCGCTACATCGAATTCGCCAAGCGGACGCTGCCGAAGAATCTCAGCCTCTCTGGGCTTCGTGTCGTGGTCGACGGCGCCAACGGGGCAGGCTACCGGGTGGCGCCCGAGGCCTTGTGGGAGCTTGGAGCCGAGGTGTTCCGGATCGGCGACGAGCCCGACGGCTTTAACATCAATCGCGAGGTGGGCTCGACCGACGTCGCGGCGCTGAAGGGCAAGGTGCACGAGTGCCGCGCCGATATCGGGATCGCGCTCGACGGCGACGCCGACCGGGTCATCATCGTCGACGAGCATGCGGAGATCATCGACGGCGACCAGCTGATGGCGGTGGTCGCGACCTCCTGGAAGGAGCAGAACCTGCTCGCCCGCGACGGCATCGTCGCCTCCGTCATGTCCAATCTCGGGCTCGAACGCTACCTGAACGGCATCGGGCTGGAGCTCGCGCGGTCGAGGGTCGGCGACCGCTATGTCGTGGAGCACATGCGCGCCCACGGCTACAATGTCGGCGGCGAGCAGTCGGGCCACATCATCCTTTCGGATTTCACTACGACCGGCGACGGACTGGTCGCCGCGCTGCAGGTGCTGGCGGTGGTGCGGCGCATGAGCCGGCCCGTCAGCGAAGTCTGCCATCTGTTCGACCCGGTGCCGCAGGTGCTGCGGAACTTCCGCTACAACGGCGGGCAGCCGCTGGAGGACGACCGGGTCAAGCGGGCGATCGCCGAGGCGACGACGAAACTCGACGGCAGCGGCCGCCTGGTGATCCGCCCCTCCGGCACGGAGCCGGTGATTCGGGTGATGGGCGAGGGCGACAACGCGGCGCTGGTCGAAGCCGTCGTGAACGACATCGTTGACAGCCTGAGCAAGGCGGCCTGAGCTTTCCTTTTCCCCCGCTGCGAAGCTGCAAGCTTTGCCGCAATCCAGCGTCCGAGCGGGGCAATCCGGAGGGCTCCCACGAGGCTCTCCCCGGTATTATCTCCAGTAGATTAAATGTAGTCGTCCGGTTTTCTGTTCGTTCACCATTAAGCGCTCCTTAAGCATTTTTGTTTACCAAGCTCTCGTGAGACCGCGGTCGTGCCACTGCAGAGAGCCCGTGCCGCATCTGCGAGAGGACTCGAAATGTTCAGACTAAGCACAATCGCCATCGCCCTCGGCGCGTGCGCGGCAGCCGCGACACCGGTGGCGCTGGCGGCGGACATGCCCGCGCCGGTCCCGGTCGCTGTCCTCAAGGGCTGGTACCTGCGCGGCGACATCGGCTACAGCAACCAGCGGGTCGACAGCCTCGATAACGCGCTCTACGCCGCCTACGATTCCGTCGATACCGTCCACAAGGATTTCGACGGCGCGCCGTTTCTTGCGGCCGGCATAGGATATCGATGGAACAACTGGTTCCGGACGGACGTCACCGGCGAATACCGTTCCAAGTCCGATTTCGACGGGCTCGATATCGCCGTGATCGGCCCGGACATCATTCCCAACAACTACACCGCCAAGAAGTCCGAGTGGCTCGCCCTGATCAACGCCTATTTCGATCTGGGCTCGTGGCACGGCATCACGCCGTTCGTGGGCGGCGGCGTCGGCGCGGCCAACATCAAGATCCATGACTTCACCGACGTCGGCGTGACCGTCGACAGCGTCGCCTTCGGCGCCGACCACGATGAGTGGAATTTCGCCTGGGCGCTCTACGCCGGCCTCGGCTTCGAGGTGACGCCGGCCTTCACGGTGGAGCTCGCCTACCGCTATCTCGACCTGGGCGACGCCGAATCGGGCGATCTCGTCGGCTATGACGGGACGAACCTGATCGACAACCCGATGATCTTCGAGGACATCACCTCGCACGATTTGAAGCTCGGCGTGCGCTACACGTTCTGGTAAGCCGGCAAGACCGACGCATATCCGGGCGCCGCCCGCGAGGGGCGGCGCCCGACGCGTGTACCGTGTGCGGGCTTCGCTTGCCCGCCTCCCGGCATTTGATTGACTTCGCCGAACGCCTCCGCTAGCCCCGCCGGCGGGACACCTCTCCCCAACGAGAGGCGCCTATCTGGAAGGGTAGAGACGATGGCGAAAGTCGAGATGCCGGCGATGCGGCCGGCCAATCCCTGCTTCTCTTCGGGTCCGACCGCCAAGCGGCCGGGCTGGTCCCCGGAAAACCTCAAGAACGCCTTTCTCGGCCGCTCGCATCGCGCCAAGGGCGGCAAGGCGCGCCTGAAGCGGGCGATCGACGAGACCCGCCGGCTGCTCAAGGTTCCCGCCGATTACAGGATCGGCATTGTCCCGGCCTCCGATACCGGCGCGATGGAGATGGCGCTCTGGTCGCTTCTCGGTCAGCGCGGGGTCGACGTGCTCGCCTGGGAGAGCTTCGGCTCCGGCTGGGTCACCGATGTCGTGACACAGCTCAGGCTGAACGATGCGCGCGTGCTCGAGGCGCCGTACGGGGCGCTGCCGGATCTCGGCCAGGTCGATTTTGCCCGCGACGTCGTCTTCACCTGGAACGGCACCACCTCGGGGGTGCGCGTTCCGAACGGCGACTGGATCGCCGCCGACCGCGGGGGTCTGACCATCTGCGACGCGACGAGCGCCGCCTTCGCGCAGCCGCTTCCCTTCGACAAGCTCGATGTCGTCACCTTCTCCTGGCAGAAGGTGCTCGGCGGCGAGGCGCAGCACGGCATGCTGATCCTGTCGCCACGCGCCGCCGAGCGGCTGGAGAGCCATCAGCCGGCATGGCCGC
>Ga0214472_10007059_pt1 | contig 11774 bp, 6 predicted proteins | sample RVTome_6_FD_207662 | JGI IMG/M metagenome (GOLD analysis project Ga0214472, IMG submission 207662) | Soil microbial communities from uranium-contaminated site in the Upper Colorado River Basin, Wyoming, United States - RVT140D175 | ecosystem: Environmental > Terrestrial > Soil > Contaminated >...
GTGGTCCGAAGCGTGTCGGCGAGATCGGACACGTTGAGTCCCATGGTGGCGGCCTTTTCGCGGTCAGCGTGAATCCGCATCTCGGGTGTTCCCTCCCGGCGGCTCACCTGCGCTTCCGCCACGCCGGGAACGTTGTCCATCACCTGCTTGACTTTGAGCGCCAGGTCGCCGGCTACCGTCATGTCGTGGCCCCGGATATCGACGCCGACGCGATCGTTGCTGCCCCCGAGACGGGCCATGAACTGACCTCCCGCCGGTCGGGCAAAGACCCTCATTCCTGGCCGCAGCATCAGCGCCGGCCGCAGGGCGGTGGCAATTTGCTGACTGGAGCGACGCCGGAGGCTCTTGTCAACCAGCTTGATGCGGAGGTCCGCGGCGTGGGTCTGAGATTGCCGCCAACCGCCGCCTCCCACCTCGGTCAGGATGTGCTCGGTCTCCGGGACGTCGCGCCGGATGATCTCCTCGAGCTCCCTGGCCACCGCGTCGGTGACCTCCAGGCGCGTGCCCGAGGGCAGCTCGATCCGGACGCTCACCTCCCCCTCGTCGGTTTCGGGCATGAGCTCCACGCCGACCAGAGGTGTGAGCAGCAAGGATCCGACGAGCAGCCCTCCCACGCTCCAGGCGACCGCGCGCCGGTGGTCTAGCGACCAGTCAATGGCACGGCGGTACTCCTCGTCGAGCGCCGCCAGAAGCCTCCCGCTGCCGTCGACGATCCGCTCCACCGCCGGATGGCGCACGGCAAAGGCTTCCTTGAGGCTGAGGTACTTCGAGCAGAGAACGGGGATGAGGGTGAGCGCCACCAGGAGCGAGCACAACAGGGAGAAGGCAATGACGTAGGAGAACTGCCGAAACATGATACCGGACATGCCGGAAAGAAAGACCATGGGGACGAACACCGCCAGTGTGGTGAGGGTCGAGGCGACGACGGCGTTCGAGACCTCCTGGGTGCCGTCCAGCGAAGCTGCCACCCGTGACTTCCCGGCTTCTCGGTGACGGAAGATGTTCTCCAGGACCACGATGGCGTTGTCCACCAACATTCCTACACCGAGAGCCAGGCCTCCGAAGGACAGGGTGTTCAAGGTGAAGTCGTTGAAGTACATGAGGGCGAAGGTGGAGATCACCGCCACCGGGATGGAGGCGGCGATGACCAAGGTGCTGCGGAAGTTCCGGAGGAATACGAACAGCACGAGAATCGCCAGAATCGAGCCGGAGATCGCGGAGTCGCGCACGTTGTCGATCGACGTCTGAATGAACCTGGACTGATCGAAGACGGGCAGCACCGACAGGTCGGGAAAATCGTGATGGATCCGGTCGATCTCCCCTCTCACCGCCTCCGCCACCTGGACGGTATTGGCGCCCGACTGCTTGCGTACCGCCAGGCGGATAGCGGGCTGGCCATCGACGCGACCGGTCTGGCGTATCTCCTGGAAGGAATCTTCCACGGTGGCGACGTCCTTGGTGTAGATCGGAACGCGGTCGCGGACGGTCAACACCACGTTCCGGATCTCTTCGACGTCCTTGAACTCCCCTTGGGTTCGCAAGAGGAGCTCGAAGTCTCCTTCCAAGACCGGACCGACCGGCTCGTTCAGATTCTCCCGCCGCAGCACGTCCACCACCTGGGCTACCGAGAGGTTGTAGGCCTTCAGCTTCTCGAGGGAAAGGTCCACATGGATCTCGCGAAGCAGCCCTCCACTGACGTCGACCGCAGCCACCCCAGGTACGCGCTCGAACCGGTAGAGAATCTGGTCCTCGATGAATTGTCGGAGCTCCCGCTGGTCCCGATCGGCAGAGACCGACATCCACAGGATGGGGAATTGGGAAACGTCGAACTTGAAGAGCGAGGGGCTCTGAGCATCCTGGGGCAAAACGTTGCGCAGGCGGTCGAGACGCGTACGGATCTCGTTGGCCGCCTCGTCGAGATTGGTTCCCCACTCGAAGTTGACCCTCACTCGACTCTGACCTTCCGAAGAGGTCGAGGAGACTCTCTCGACGCCGGGAGCGGAGCTCACCGACTGCTCGATGGGCCGGGTGATGAGGGTCTCGATCTCTTCCGGGGCCACACCGGCGTACTCGGTAGCGACGGTGATGGTCGGGTACTCGATGTCCGGCATCAGATCCACGGGAAGCCGCATGAACGCGATGCCTCCCAGGAGGACCGCCACGGCAGTCATCATGTAAATGGTGATCGGTCTTCGAATCGCGAACTGAGGAAGGCTCATTGGCTTTTCATCCTTGGGTGCTCACAGATATTGGCCTCATTCCGGAGGCACTTGAATGCGATCTCCGCTTTGCAGGAGATTGGCGCCCCGGGTCACGATGATTTGGCCGGGCTCCAGGCCTTCCACCGCCTCGATGCGGTCCCCGTCTGCGGCTCCGATGCGAACCGGTTGGAAGTGAGCCACCTCGGAGTCGACGACGAAGACCCCCGGCTCGGCGCTGCGATAGACCAGCGCCTCCCGCGGCACGAAGATGGCCTCTCGCGGCAGGGTGAGGTTCAAGTCGACGCGCGCGAACATCTCGCCCTTGAGCCTCCCGGTGGGATTCGGGATTTCGATCTCGACCTCGGCGGTTCGGGTCTGGGGGTCCAAGAGCGGGGAGATGCGAACCACCCGACCCTTCGTTTCCTCGCCCCCCAGGGCATCCACCGCCACGGTGGCTTCGTCGTCGACCTGGATCTTGACTAGCTGGCGTTCCGGAATGTTGACCACGGTCACCATGCGGGTCAGGTTGATGACCAGGACGATGGGGTCGTTGGCGCTGAGAAGCGCGCCGGCATCGACGTAACGCCGAGCCACTACACCGGCGATGGGCGAGAAGACCTCCGTCTGGCTGAGTCGGATGCGCAGCTCTTCCAGGGCGGCCTCGGCTTCCTCTGTCTGGGCCCGGGCGAGCTCGACCTGGGCTTCCCCGACCCGCACTTGAGTATGGATTTGTTGGGCTTGTTGGGAGGAGACGATCCCGTCGCGTTGAAGGCTTTCGTACCGCTCCGCCTCCAGCTTTAGATTCTCCAGCTCCGCCTGGCGTTGGGCGACGCCCGCCTGGGATACCTGAAGAGCCGCCTCGGCGCGACGCACCTGCTGTCGGATCTCGTCGTCCTCCAGCCGTCCGATGAGCTGACCCGCCCTCACCGAGTCACCGAGATCCACTCGCAGCTCGACCAGGCGGCCTCCCACCTTGGGTGCGACGTCGACCTGCTGTTTGGCCCGCAAGGAGCCCACCAGCGACACGTTCTCGGAGACCTCGGTCCTTTCCGCTTGCGCGACCTCGACCGGTTGGGCGTGCCCACCCGGGCCGCCGCGGGCTTCACCGCCGCCACTTCCCCACAAGGCACCATAGAGGCGGAAGGCAAGAAGCGCCCCCAGCCCTACCAGGGCCCCCAGAACCACTTTCTTTCTCATCGCGTCTTCTCGTATCTTCCTTCAGGCGCTGGGTTCCGTCCACTCGACCGCGAGTCCCGGGCATTTTCCGGCATTTTCCAGGCCGCGGCCTGTCGGAGTGCCGAGCAAGCGCACACCCCCGCTCTCTCGATGACCCTATGATGTAAGACGACGCCCAGCTTAGATTTTGTTTCACCGTCACGCGAAAAAGTCGGACCGCCTTATCCGGACTTTTGCCACCCGCTCCTACGCGGCGCTCGCCGATGAGGCGCGACCGAGGGGCGGGTTGTCAATGGGTCATCGCGTAGACGACGTAGTTGACCCCAAGCTTGTAGGCCTCGTTGGTGATGTCCACCGGGAAGAACCCCTGGTCGGACCACTCCCAATACTCGGCGACGTCGGCGTTGTAGTTCACCATCGCCAACATCCGCTGGCTGGGGTCGTTGTTCTCGAAGATTCCGAAGTAGCTCGGGTACACGGGAACCAGTGGATGCGGGAAATCTATGGTCTTGAGGTCGAAGAAACAGTGGAAGATCGGATGGCTGATATCCAGCTCGATCAACCGATACTCGGGGAGCACCCGTTGGATCTGGGCCTCGAAGTTGAACCATTGCTCCTGCTCGAAGTCATCGAAGATGAGGAATCCTCCACGCAGGAGGTAGCTGCGAACGCTCCGCGCCTCGCTATCGGTCATGGTCCAGAAACCGGGCTCGGATACGTAGGCTACCGGATGTTTGAAGAGCTCCGGGTCGTCGAGATGGAAGACATTGGTGCCCTCAGCGTGGACGCTAATGGTCGTCAGCTCGGCGAGAATCTGGGACAGGTGGCGGTCGGCCCGGGGGTAGTCGTGGGCCCAGCGCGCTCCACCCCCGCGGAATCCCCATTCGTCGACCCCGGAACCGTAACGAATGCGCGTGAAGGCGAACCGACCCTGGTACGGGACGGTGGCCGAGGACTGCGAGTCCCCGCCATCCCGGCCCTGGCCACGGAGTGCCAGGGGTAGGGCGAGAAGCAAGAGCAGGCCAGCCAGAGCGGCGCGGCCGTACCGCAAACGAAGATGCCCCGTCGCCAATAGACCCATTCGATCACCCGCAGAAGGAAAGGTCGTCAGGAAACCGCTCCACCTTATACTGCCACTGGCGCCCGTGCCAGGCAAAACCCGCGCCGTGGACCGTGCCTCCTTCATGGAGAGAGGGGTGTTCCGATGCCGAACAGGTGACGATCGGTACGGATAAAGATCTGCCCTTGGGAAGCGGCCGGCGATGCCAGGCTCCGCTCGTGGAGAAGGTTTCGTGCGAGGATTCGAGACGTTCGTCCCGCCTGCAGAACGACGGTCTCTCCACTTTCGCCGAGAAGGTAGATCTTTCCGTCGGCCGCCATCGGTGAGGCGGTGAAGACGTCGCCCAGGCGCTCTCGCCAGACGAGGCCGCCGGTGTTTGCGTCGACGGCGGTGACGATGCCGTGCTCGTTGGCCATGTACACCAAGTCTTGATAATAGAGAAGCGAGGAGACGTAAGGAGCCCCGGTTGGAGAGCGCCAGCGGAGGTGAGTGTCGGAGACATCGCCCCTCCCCCCGCCTCGGATGGACAGGTAGGGTCCACTCGAGTAGCCGCGGCTGGCGAAGAGAATTCCTTGGTGCGAAACGGGCATGGGGATGGCCAGGGCCGTCGGCTCGCCCGCGTACCAGAGAATCTCACCGGTCATTGGATTCAAGGACTCGATGCGATGGCTTGAGTTGACGATGAGCTCGTTGCCATCTTTCTTTTCCAGCAAGAAGGGGGTGGAATAGGAGCGTAGGCCCGGCCCTCGCTCTCTTTTCCAGACTTCCTTTCCAGTTCGTTTATCCAGGGCGAGGACATACGCTCCCGCCGGGTGATCGCAGAGCAGGTAAAGCAGGTTCTCATAGAGCGCCGGAGAGCTTCCATGTCCCCAGAGAATATCGAACGGGGCATACTCCTGACCGATATGCCGCTTCCATAGCATCTTCCCGTTCATGTCCAAGGCGACCAGCTGCCCCGTCCCCATCCAGGCATAGACCGATTCTCCGTCGGTCACGCAACTAGGGCTGGCCAGACTATGCTTGTAATGGACGGCGGGCAGCTCCCCTTCCGCCTCGAACGTGTACCTCCAAACGACATGTCCATCGGATCGATCGAGCGCGTACACGAGGAAACGGACGGGGGCGTTGCTACCATAATCCCGAGCCGAGAGCGCGCCCGGGAACTCCGCGCCCCGGCGGTCCACCGGACCCGCCCCGATCTGGGAGGTGAGGAATATCGCGTCCCCCCAGACCACGGGCGACGAGGTTCCAAGTCCCTCAAGAGGAGCCTTCCAGGCGACGTTCTCTTCGGCGCTCCAGCGTATGGGTAAACCCTTTTCTGCGGAAACCCCGTTCGCTTGAGGTCCTCTCCACTGGGGCCAGTTGTCCGCGAGGGCTGGAGAGGCACAAAAAACGACGCCCAACCAGGTGATGGTGCGGAGTGTCGCGGACAAACCGGGACCTCGAGATCAGAACCGGAAGAGCTTGGTGAACTTCACGGCAAAGGTTCGGTTGGCCAGGAAAGGCTCGATCGAGAGTTCGTCGCGTCCTTCGCTGTAGACCACGAACAGATCACTTCCCGGCTGGTACTCCCAACGGAATCGAACGCTGGAGCTCATGGAGTCGGAGCGAGAATTGTATTGAATGAAGCTGCTGACGTACATCCGCGGGGTGAACGTGTAGGTCACACGAGCGCCGACCAGGCGCGTGTCGAAGCTCCCCTCCGGCAGATCGACCCAATTGAACGAGACGCGGGGCTCGAGAGAGAATTTCCGCGACAGCTCGACACGTCCATTGAAAGTCGCCTCGGTTAGATCGCCGCTGAAGAAACTTCCCGTCCGAAAGGTCGTGGTGGAGGGGAGGAGCCGCTGGGCGCCGAGCACGTACACCAGACGCACGTCCTGAAACTGATACTCGCCCACCGGAAGGATGACGCCGTCCGAAATCTCGAACTCCTCGGGAAGGAACTCGAAGTTGCGGTTGTACTCGACCCAGGTCTGGTCGGCGCTCTCGAACTCGATGCGGAACAGTCCCTGGGACGTCTTGGTCTCCAGGTGTCCTCCCGGGTCGGCGATGTAATCGAGCTCGCCTTGGAACACGAAACGGCGAATCGCTTCGATCGATTGTGGTCGAGGACTGAAACGCCCCTGAGCGAAGCTCCTGCGAAAGGCCTCTCGCCTCAGGAAACCGAGCTCCGGCTGAAAGTCCTGTCCCACGTACAGGTGCTCGAGGATGAGCCCGTAGCGGTCCCCCGCGTAAGTGAGGTTGCCGACGTAGCTCTCCTCGTCGTCTCCTACGCTTCCACCTTCGTCCAATGGGGTGCGGCTTACTGCATAGTAGGCATTGACCTGAAGGTTCTGGAAGAAGGCGAAGTTTCCGTCGACACCGAAGAGGGAATTGGAGCCCGCTCCTTCGGTGAGGGACGTGTTCCGGTAGGTGCCGATGACTCCGATATCGCTGCGCGCCAGGAAGTCGCGCCGCACGCGAAAAACGGAGAAGTTTGTGGCCGGGATAAGGGGATTGTTCTCGACGCCGCGCGTCTGGATGTTGAGGGCGCCGATACGGTAGGGGCCGGAACGGCCGGCCACTCGGCCCCCGACTCGAATCGGGTCGGCACCCTCATCGGTGAAACCGATGCGGCGGCTGAAGAACATGATGGGAGTGAGATCGGAGTTCTGGATCCCCGGCCGGGCGGAACCACCGCCGCCCAATTGTTGCACGCCGCCGAACGCAAAGATCGCCTGTCCCTCCAGAAAGAATTCACGCTTCTCGGGGAAAAACAAGCTGAATCGCGTCAGGTTGACCTCTTGCTGGTCCTCCTCGACCTGAGCGAAGTCGGTGTTGTAGGTGAAATCCCCGATGAGCCCCCGGGTCAGTCCGGCCTTGGCGTCGAAACCGAAATCGGCGTCCGGGTCGTTCGAGTAGGGCTCGTCTGCCGTCTGATCGGTCGTCAAGGTAGAAAGAGCATAAGGCTTCAGCTCGAGGTTTCGGGATGAACCCGGGATCTCGACCCCGACGAGCGTAGCCGCCTCAGAGAACCGACCGACCCCTCGCGGACCGTAGGAAGCCGCGATCGGCGCGAGAAAGGTTCGCTCGTTTTTCCAGGCCACGGTGCGCCGCATGTTGACACTCCAAACCTGCGGGCCAGCCTGCTTGAACCGTAGCGATTTGAAGGGCAACGCCATCTCGAGCGTCCACCCCTGTTCAAACATGGAGGCCTTGGCGTTCCAGACGGTATTCCAGTCGACGTTATTGTTCAGGCCCTCGTCGCCCACCTCCTGGTCCCGAAGTCCACCCAGGGCACTTACCTGGAACATGAGACCGTTGCGCCGGTCGTAGAACGTGTCGAGTACTATCGTGATGTTCTCGTTTTGAGGGATGTTGCCGTTGTCGCGACGCATCTCGTTGGCCACCATCCGCTCCGGATGACTGTCCCAGCACCGAGTGGCGACATACAGGGCACTTTCGTCGAAGAAGATCCATGCCTCGGTTTCCTCGGTGGCGGGCTCGCCTTCAAGCGGCTCTTGCTGGATGAAGCCGGTCAGCGCTTTGACCTGGGAGTAGATGGGATCGTCCAGTCTGCCGTCGAGAACGATCGGCTCAGCCAGCCTAGTTGCCCGCACCGTGATGCGTCCCTCCGCGTCGCGTGCCATCACTTCGGGAGCGCGAGGTGCCGGCGGCGAGAACGGCGGCAGCGTATTCGTTGAGCCTGGCTCCAACAGAGGCGAGGATGTCGGCGCCATAGATTGCCGAGGTAAGTCCGGCCGCTCGAGCGTCACTCCAGGAGCGCGCGATGGAAGGGGAGTTGCCGGTGGCGATGTGGTAGGGGGCCGGGAAGTCTTGGGAACTTGTCTCGACGGTGGTGCGGACGAAGCCGCTGCGAATGGAGGTGGTGCCACCTCGCTCCACGCGCTCTGCCGCTCGGTGGCTTCGAGATTAACATAGTTGCGAGAAACCGAGTGGAGCTTGCCCTCCAATGTCGTCATCACAACAAGATCGCCTCTTAGCTCGTACTTCTGCACCGGAAGCTGCGTCCCATCCACAAAGAACACGACTTCAGCCGGAGCATCCCAAGCGAGCAGAAGCACGAGGACCGCCACGACCGGTTTCAAGTGCCGGATGTTCCCATTCCGGTGATGATGTTGCTCGGCAGACTGTTTCAAGTGGCAGCTCCTCACGATGCTAGAATCGGGTCCGATATTGAGCCGCACCAAAACGTTAATAATGATAGAAGCCTATTGTACACTGAACACAATCCGAAGACGGCAGAAGCACCCTAGCCCGCGTTGCTTGTGAATCGAAATTCAGATGGCGGAGCGCGTTTTCAGTTGGAACGGCCTAGAGTTTGAGCAAGCGCGCCGGATTCTCGCAGAGAATCATTTCGGCCTCGCGCTGGGTGATGCCGGGAATCGCTTCGACATAGGCCACCGGGTCCTCGATGTTCATTGTTTGCGGGCGGTCGGTGCCGCACGCCACACGGTCCGCGCCAACCATCTCTATCAACGTCCGCATGAGCTTCGGACTGTGCAAGATCAGATCGTAGTGGAAGCGACGCAGGTACGCGCTCACCGGTTGTTTCAGGTTCTGAAATCTATCGCCGCCCATATGTTCTCTGGCGAACTCGATCCTCGGGTTCACGAACGCGAAGAAGCCGCCAGCATGAGGCAGATACACCTCGATGTTGGGGAACTCGTCCATCGCCCCGGTCAACATGAGCGAGGCCGGGGCGATGGTCGCCTCAAAGGGGTTACTGATGATGTTCATCATCGAGGAGCCCTCGTCGTTCATGCGCTCAGAAATCGTATCCACGTTCTTCAGAAACAGCGGCAGACCGAGCTCTTCGGCGCGTTCATAGATCGGCCAGAACGATTTGTGGCCGATGTTCATCTCTAGCACGCTCTCCGTTACGTTGATGGCGCGCATCCCGGGCAGCTTCGCCGCGCGCTCCAACTCCGTCAGTGAGAGCTTGACGTCCTGCATGGGGAGCGTAATGGTGCCAATGAAGCGATTCGGGTACTCCTGGTGCAGTCGCGAGTTGCCGTCGTTGATAGCGCGTGCGAGCTCGGCCCCAAACTCGGGCGGCGCCCAGATGATATGAGGGTTGGTCTGCGTCAGCACCTCCATGTCGATGCCTACGTCGTCCATCTCCTTGAGCATGACATTGACGTCTGTCTTGCTTGGGTCGCCGAAGCGGCCCGGACCCGTGGGCGCGGGCACGTTCGTCGGTTTCTGCCAGTTAGTGCCCTTCGTGGGCGTCGTCACGTGCAAAAACCCCTCGGGGCTGTGTTGCACAACGCAACCGTTCGCCTCACCCTCTTTTTCCAACAGGTCCATAAACTCCTTCGGATACCAATGAAAATGCAGATCGATGACAGGTTTCGTGTAGCGGCGCGATGGCTGTTGGGCCGACGCGCCCGCTTTGCCGAGCAGCGTCGCGCCACCGGCCGCCGCGAGGCCGGCGAGAAAATCACGTCGTGCGATCGTCATTGTTTCCTCCCTATGGACGTCGATCGTGGACCGGTAAATTGGATAGATTCTGAGGCATCTACAGCTGTCGACTGAGCCCCGCCGAAACCTGCAACGGCTGACGGTCCTGACCGGCGGGCCGTCGGCGTCGGCCGGCGAGGGAGTCGTATACGTAGCCTGCGTACCATAGCAGATCGGCGCCGAGGTTTCTACGTTCGTCACAAGAGGGTTTTTGCAGCCACCAGAGCACCTCCAAGACCCCCAATCTTCCCCGTCTTCCGTGTGGCTCAATCGATCGACGAGGTGCCCGAGATCCAGTGGGCGAGGGAGCAGATGACCGTCTCGGAGAAGAGATTGCGCGCTCGGTCGGACCCAAATTGGTGTATATTCCAACCGCCGGAAGGCCAACTATTCCGAATGAGGATTGTCGTTGCAGGATAAAGGGTTGGCGGAACTCATTATTTCAGGAGGAGAAATAGATGAAACCCTTGATTTCTAAGTCGTTTCAGGATTCCGAAAATGGAAAGATGAACAGGCGGCAGTTGCTTCAGGCTCTCGGCCTGACGGCGGGGGCTGCGTCTTTCACCGGATCGGTTGCCTATGGTCAGGAGGAGGAGGCAGGCGTTCCGAGGATGAAATGGATGAAATCTAGCTATCCGCGCAGCGGCCCCTTCAAAACGCTCTCTGTCAATCACATTTCTTACTCCGTTCCTGATCAAAAGAAAGCCCGCGACTGGTATATCGATCTACTCGGGATGCAGGCTGTGTTCGATAACGGCAGAACGACCGCCCTCAGATTCGGAATTCCATGGAACCACATCTACCTGGGCCAGAATAGCGATCCGAACGCTAAAGGATCTATAAATCACATGGCGTACTGCATTGAGAAATTTAGACTCGAAGCCGTGGAAGCCGAGTTAAAGGCTCGCAGCCTCGTCGCCAGTTATGACGGCCCGGAAATGATTCACACCGATGATCCGGAGGGCTACCGGCTCCAACCGTCCTCAGTCGTGGCCATATTCCCTGGGGGTGGCAACGCGCAGGCCGTCGAAGATCTCTCACAGGAAGATGGTCTCAAAGCCAACTTACGAGCAATCCCCAGACCCACCTACCGAGCGTTCATAGCGAGCGCCATGAATCACATCTCTCATAACTGTGTCGATTACGGCAAGGTCCGCGACTATTACGTGGATCTATGGGGGATGAGGAGGGTGTCCGACGACGGCAAAGTGGCGGTCCTCGAATTCGGTGGTGACTTCGGGGATCCACCGCAACAGGTCTGGCTCCGCGGCGGGCTCCAGGCCGGCCAACCGCAGCATGTGGATCACATCGGGTACTCCATCGAGAATTTTGACTCGGCCCGCGTCGAAGCCGAACTGAAGTCTCGTGGCCTGAATCCCGTGAGTGCCGGCCCCAACGCTTGGGCTATTAATGATGTGGCTGGCTTTCCCGTCCAAATCTGCGCCGAAAGAGGAGTCGTTCCTGGAGACGCCTACAAGCCCTACGCCTAACAGATGGCGTTTCCGGGCTAAGACCGCCTCATCGATACGCGAACGCGGGTCTCGTGGAAGTTGACGTGTGGCTTGCGTAGGGATCGGTTTTTCTCTTGACACGGCGTCCAAAGCCACGATAATGCACTCTTTGTCTAAGAGCACTCAAGTAGCCGGAAACCAGGTGTGAGGATTAGGAGAGGCCGATGAAGATTCCCAGGCGTGGTTTTCTCGGAGGGCTTGCGAGTATGGGCGGGGCAGCCCTCCTGCGTCCGTCCAGCGTCGCTGCACAGGCACAGAGGACCAGAAAATACAGCAAGCCGGTGATCGACGCGCACTTCCATTGGTATCCGCCCGAGTTTGTCGATCTCATCGAAAAAGAGGGAGAGGCAAATGGCGTGA
>Ga0214472_10007060_pt1 | contig 11774 bp, 8 predicted proteins | sample RVTome_6_FD_207662 | JGI IMG/M metagenome (GOLD analysis project Ga0214472, IMG submission 207662) | Soil microbial communities from uranium-contaminated site in the Upper Colorado River Basin, Wyoming, United States - RVT140D175 | ecosystem: Environmental > Terrestrial > Soil > Contaminated >...
GTCCACCAGCACCTTTTCCTGCCCTCCCGTGACTTTCTGCATCTGGGGAGGAATCCACACTTCAGCCATCGCTATTCGCTCCTGATTATCTGGAGCCGTTTTTCTCCCAAAGGGCCTCCAGGATGGCTCCCGGGTTCATCGGCAAGCGGTTCAGCCGCACGCCGATGGCGTGGTAGATGGCGTTGGAGATGGCCGCCATGGGGGGGACGATGCAGACTTCGCCCACGCCCCTCACGCCGTAAGGGTGGTTGGGATTGGCGACTTCCACGATCACTGTGTCGATCATCGGCAGGTCCAAACTGACTGGCATCCGATAGTCCAGGAAGCTGGAGTTCATCATCTGGCCCTGCTCACTGACGTAATACTCCTCGTTCAGCGCCCAGCCGATGCCCTGGACCACTCCGCCCTGGATCTGGCCTTCCACGTAGCTGGGATGTATCGCCTTGCCAGCATCTTGCAGGGCGGTGTACCGCAGAATCGACACCTTGCCGGTGTCCACATCCACTTCCAGGTCAACTATGTGGGTGGCCAGAGCCGGCCCAGCCCCCGGAGGATTCACGCCGGCGCTGCCCACAATGGGGCCGCCGGTGGGGATTTGCCGGGCCGCCAACTGCTTGAAAGTTAGCTTCAACTCCGGGTCAGACTTGTGCTGGATGACCCCATCCGCGTATTCCACGTCAGCGGCGTCAACGTCCCAGATCCTGGCCGCCCGCTGAACCATCTGCTGTTTGATGCTCTGGGCCGCCGTGATGGCCGCGATTCCGGTCTTGAAGGCCACACCACTGCCTCCGGTGTTGGAGGTGAACCCGATGGAATCGGTATCGCCGATCTTCGGGTGAACATCGGCGAAGGGTATCCCCAGCACTTCGGCGAATTGCTGGGCGACGGCCGCCCGACTGCCTCCAATGTCCGGAGAACCTTCGGTGAGGCTCACGGCGCCATCGGGCATGACCAGCGCAATGGCGCTGGACGGCCCGGTGTTGTTGCCCCAGTACCCGCTGGCTACGCCCCTTCCTCGATACTTACCTCCCAGGGGAGAGTTGTAGTGGGGGTGGGCCTTGGCCGCCTCCAGGACTTCGATAAACCCAACCTTGGGCATGATGGGGCCGGTGACCCGGCGAGTGCCCTGTTTAGCGCTATTCATCAGCCGGAAATCGATGGGGTCAATTCCCAATTTCTCGGCCAGCTCATCAATGGCGGTCTCGATACAAAAGGCCGCGGCTGGGGAACCCGGAGCACGGTAAGCTGAAGTCTTGGGTCGGTTCACCACCACGTCGTAGCCTTCGATGTAAGCGTTGGGGATGTCGTAAGCGCCCATCATGCACTGCGCGCCGCCGGGGACTGGCGAGCCGGGGAAAGCCCCTGCCTCAAAGATCAAAGTCGCTTCAGCGGCGGTAATTTTGCCCGCCTTGGTCGCGCCTATTTTCACCCGGATGTTGGTGCCGGATGTGGGTCCAGTTGCCTCGAACACTTCGGTGCGGCTCATGGTCACCTTGACCGGCGCCCCAGCCTTGAGGGCTAACGCCGCCGCCACCGGTTCAGAGTACATGGTTAGCTTGGCCCCGAAGCCGCCGCCAATCTCCATGGGGATGGCCTTCACCTTGGACACTGGAACCCCCAGCAATCGGGCGGTGTAGTCCCGGACCGTAAATTGTCCCTGGCTGCTGGACCAGACGGTCAGGGTGCCGTCCTCGTGCCATTGGGCAGTACCGCTGTGGGGTTCGATGTAACCCTGGTGCACGGCCACGGTTGAGGTCTCCTTTTCCACAATGACTTCGGCGTCCTTGAATCCCTGTTCCAGGTCACCCTGCCGAAACTCAAAGTGGTTGGCGATATTGGTGCCCCGGCGCGGGTCGTCATCGTCCAGAACGCCGCCGGCCCGAATCGACGCGGTGTTCATGGCTGCCAAACGTTCGTGCAACAGTGGCGCGTCATCCTTCATGGCGTCTTTGGCGTTCAGCACCGGAGGAAGCACTTCGTACTCGACTTCGATCAGCGCCAGGGCCTGCTCGGCCACGTGCGGGCTGGCCGCCGCCACCGCCGCAATCGCGTGACCCTTATACAGTGCTTTATCGGTGGCCATTACGTTATTGCTGAGGAATTTGTAATTGACCATCGCTCCCTCAGCCAATTCCGAGGCTCGCCCGGGGGGAGCCTTCAGGTCAGCCGAGGTGATTACCGCGCGCACGCCAGGAAACGCCCTGGCCTTGCTGGTATCCAGCTTCTTGATGCGGGCGTGAGCATGGGGACTGCGCAGGACTTTGCCGAACAACATCCCGGGCAGGTTGATGTCCGCTGCGTAGTTGGCCTTGCCGGTGACTTTGTCCGCACCGTCAGGACGAATGGGCCGGGTGCCAACGACCTTGTACTCCTGGGTCGACAAGACCATGTTTGGCTTGTAATCGAGCATTATGCGCCTCCAACTAAATTCCAACTAAATTCCAGGAATTATTTCTCAATAAACTGACGGTAGTTTTCGTGGATATAATATCATATTCGGGACTATTGAGAATAATTGGCGGCGATTTGAGACCAGCCTGGTCAGAATCACCAGGAGTTCACTGGCGGCGAACCAGCGGAAGGGGGGGTGGTCAGCGCTGGTCACAGATGAAAACTGGCCTGCGTCAAACCTTTTTTCGGGTCTGACGGCAGGCCGATAGATGCGGGATTACTCGGGTACCCGAAGCAGACCGGGTGGTTGCCCTTAGACCAGAGCCTGGTCAATTGCGCAGAAGAGGTCTTGCATGCCGAAGGGCTTTTTCAGCACCGCTCGGATTCGGGCGCCGTGCTCTCGGCCGTCCACAAGGCCAATGTTCCATCCGGTGGCCAGAACAATGGGAAATTCTGGGTTCAATTGGTTTATTCGTCTTGAGACTTCCCAGCCATCCATTTGCGGCATGCCCAGGTCGATCACGGCCAGATCAAAGGCCTGAACTTTGAATGCCTCCAGCGCTCCGAAGCCGGTCAGACAGGTAACCACCCGGTGGCCAGAGGCCTCCAGGAAGGTCCGGAAGACATTGGCTACCATCGGTTCATCGTCGATCACCAGGATCGACAACGATCGGCGGCCTGGCTTGGGCTGTATCGGGACCCTTGGAGCTTCTGCCGCCTGGTAAGAAAGGGCGATGGTAAAGGTCGTCCCCTTACCCTCCTGGCTATCGACGGAGATTTTACCGCCCTGCTGAGTTATCAAATTGTAGGCGATGCTCAGACCCAACCCGGAGCTGGCCGGGCCTTTGGTGGTAAAGAAAGCGTCGAAAACGCGGTTGATCACTTCCTGGGTAATTCCCGCACCATTGTCGCCAATCTCAATGAGTATCTGGTCGCCGGACAATTTGGTGCGGAAGACAACCGTGCCCCCGTTGGGTAGCGCCTCTACCGCATTGACCGCCAAACTGGACAGGGCTTCCTCCAGTCCCGCCTCGTAGCCGTTAATCCTGGGCAAGTCAGCCAGATCGGTCTCGACTCGAATGCGGCTCCCCTGACCGTCTGGCCGGTTGTCCCACAGAGCGTCGGTGGACTTGATCACATTTTCAATCAATTGATTTAGCGAGAAACTGGAAAACTGGGTAGTTGGCACCTTACGGGAGAAAAGCTGGATCCGCCGGATGGTGTTGGCGCAGTCTACCGACTGTTCCTGGATGGCGGACAATGCCTGCCTGACCACCTCCCCAAAGGAGCCGGTGGTGGTCAGCAGAAACTCCGAGTAACCCAGAATGACCGCCAGATTGTTGTTTATATCGTGGGCGATACCCGAAGCCAGTTGGCCCACCGCCTGCATTTTCTGGGCCTGACCCAGGTCGGCTTCCCTGACCTTTCGGTCGGTGAGGTCCCAGGACGAAATTAACACGCCAGTAGCCTGGCCCGATTCGTCCTTGAGCAAGGAAAGGGTTACGGCCAGGACCAGTCGTTTGCCGTCGGGGGTCGTACAGGCAGCTTCAAATTCAGGGATAAACCCGGAGCGTCTCAATTCGGCAATGGGCCACTGGCCGGAGGCCAATTCCTGGTGGCCCGCCGACTTGGCATCCAGCCCGCTGAACCAGGGATAAGGCCAGGTCTGACCGACCATATTTGAGCGGTCGTAACCGGACAATTTAACTGCCGCAGGGTTTACCGACTGAATTCTCCCTTCAAGGTCGCAAACCTGTACCCATGCCGGGATACCTTCGATTATCTGGTCCATTATCTGGTCCATACTATGGCCCAAGCTCTGGTCGGACATTTATGATGCCTCGTTCATATTCTGGAACACAATCGTTCTCGGCCGCCGGCGCAAACCAGTCCCGCCTTGCCGCTGCCCCGGTTTTTCCTGAGTAATCAGCGCAGCAGAAAAGCTCAAGCAAGCTGGTACAGGATGGCCATTGCGCAATTACAATCTGGTAAACGGCCGGGAAACACCTCTTTACCTGTACTCCAGTTTCACGAAACCTTTACTTAGACTCCAGGGTATTAGCACCCGTCGGGGCGAGGTGTGTTGTGACGCTCCAAACTATGGGGCATAATAAGGGCGTAAACCCGGAACGGACCGTGAAGAGGGTCGAAGCCTGACCCAGGTGGCGCAGCAATATGTTTATCGAAGCAGTAAAAATTGAGAGCTTGGGAAATACCACCTACGTAATCGGCTCGGAGCAATCGGGGAAAGCGGCGGTGGTCGATCCGGTGCGGGACGTGGATCACTATACCAGGATTGCCGGTGATCGGGGCGTGGAGATCGTCTTCGCGTTGGAAACTCACGTACACAATGACTTCGTCTCCGGGGCCAGAGAACTGGCGATGCAGACCGGTTGCGAAGTTGGGGCCAGCGCCTCCGGTGGCCTGCTGTACCCGTCCCGCCGGCTTCAAGAAAACGATGAGCTGGACCTGGGCGAGTTCAGGCTGAGGGTGGTCCACACTCCAGGCCACACCCCAGAGCACATTTCCTTTTTGGTAATCGAGCAAGACAGGCCTACCGCTATATTCACTGGCGGCGCGCTGATGCCCGGCGGTGCGGCCCGGGTAGACCTGCTGGGGCGGCGGATCGCGCCCTTCCTGGCCCGCTGGCTGCACCACACCATCCACGAGAAGCTGCTCAAGCTGCCGGATGAAGTTAGGGTATATCCTACCCACGGTGGTGGCTCCTTCTGCTCCGCCAGTCCCCAATCCGGAGACGGCATACCCAGCAGCATTGGAGCGGAGCGGGCACACAACCCCTTTGTTGAGCGTCCCATTGCGTCGGACTTTGTCCAGTTTGCCCTGACGGGTCTGGGTTCCTACCCGGCTTACTACAAGTACATGGCCGATATCAACCGGCGGGGGCCCGATGTGTTGGCCGGGATTCCTCGTCTGGCCTCCCTGACTCCCCTGTCTGCCTGGCACCAGTTGGTTGAGGGGTCAATTTTGATTGACTCCCGTGAACATCGTTTATTTAATCAGAGCCATGTGCCAGGCGCGTTCTCAGTGGTGTACGGGGACAACTTCTCGACCTGGGTGGGATGGGTGGTTCCCTGGCACACTCCCCTGGTAATTCTCTCCGGCGACCCAGCCACTAACGATGGAATGGTTCGTCAGCTAATCCGGATCGGCTACGACCGATTGAGCGGTTATGTATCGGGCGACCTGGCGGCCTGGGTCCAGGCCGGACTGCCCACTGAAGGCACCGATTCGATGGACGTGGACGCACTGCAGAAATACCGTCAGCAAGCCCCGGACGCCCTGATCATCGACGTGCGCCAGCACAACGAGTTCCAGTCCGGGCATATCCCGGGTTCACTGAATATTGAACTTGGTGAGCTGGCAGAACATCTCGATGGTCTGCCTAGAGACCTGCCGATAGTCGTCCTGTGCGCTTCCGGCATGCGGGCAACCATTGCCGGCAGCATCTTGCGCCGGAATGGCCGGGACGATATCCGGGTGGTGGAGAAAGAGGGAGTCCCCCAATGGATTGCCCGAGGGTACGCGTCGGCGACCGGCGCTGAGTAGCACTTCAGGCCCGTCTCCAGAATCCCCGTCGCCCGGTTCCCTGATACTGGGTCCGCTCAGTCCAGAGGCCGACCTCGCCAGTATCGGGTGGTTGGTGGAGGACGGGAGCCAAAACGGGAGGGCCATACGGGCTGCTTGGTGAGCAACTTGTACCCCGCTACGATGGCTGCTCCAGCGGCGAAACCGCCCAGGTGGGCCCAGAGGGCGACGCTGACCTGGTTTGACACGCCAATTGACGACACCAACTGAAACACTTGCAACAGCATATAGAAGCCCAGCACATACATCGCGGGCAGGCTCACTGCCGTAATCAGAAAAAATATGACCAGCACTTTGACCCGGGTGTAGGGGAATAGCATCAAATACGCTCCCAACACGCCGGAGATTGCCCCGCTGGCCCCAATTAGAGGCATTTCCGACGTGCGGAAATAAAACCAGTGGCTCAGGGTGGCGACGACACCCACGAACAGGTAAAACAGCAGATACCTGAAGTGCCCCATATGGGCTTCGATATTGTCACCAAACACCCAGAGATAGACCATGTTGCCGGCAAAATGCAGCAGCCCGCCGTGCATGAACATCGCGGTGAAGATGGTCACCCAAGTCGGCACCGGGGTGGCGATATCAATCCCAGGGCCGAACCCGAGGTACAGGATGCTTTGTGCTTCACCCTGGGTCAACTCCAGCGGTATGAAGCCCCAGGTGTAAAAAAAGTCGATGATCCCGCTATTGCTGCCGCCAGTCAGATAGCCAAATCCGCCGACTGCGAAAGAATACAGGAAAACCAGAGCATTGATAATGATCAGGGTAAGATTCATCACCGGTCTTCCCCGGTGGTGAGGGGTGGAATCAGAGAATGGAATCAACGGCGATTAGCCTTCCCCGGACGATTCACCGGACGATTCAATGGAGGCTTCCCCGGATGATTCAACCAAGTCTGCAAAGTTACCATTATGTAGGCGTGGGCCGGGTGCTAGGATGAAATATCGCCCGCTGCGTGGACAATAACTTCGGCGGCAGTCTTCTGCTGAAGCATTCCCAGGTTCAATACCATATGGAACCTGTCCGGATCATTGGCGTTCACCTTGAAAAACTTGCGGAAGAAGGTAATTCTGGCCTGCTCCAACTCCTCCACGTAGGCTGTCGCCTCCTCCTTGGTGAAGTGTTCGCGACGCATTACCGTGTCAGACCTCACCCTCAAAGGTGCTACCAGTCCGACATGGAACACGCCGGGTGTGTCGGCCAGTATTATATTGGAACCTCTACCGATGATCACCACGTTACCCGCCTGCGCCAGGTCTTTGATGACTGACGTAGTGGCCTCGAGAAAGGCTTTGTCATTGACTTGTTGCGCCGCTGAGGACGGGTCACCGGCCAGTTGCGTGTAGGTCTCTGCTGGTAGCATCTCGATACCCCGCCCGAAGTAGGGCTCGCCGCTCACCCCAGACATCGCCGAGCGTTCCAGCATCGTCTGCAAGAATCGCCCCAGTCGCTCCGGGAAACGGATCACCCGCTGCTCTTTCTCAATCAGCGCCCCAACCGGCGATCCCACCAGCTTTGCTGCCTCAGCGAACACCATCCGGTCCACGTAGTTAATCTCCAGCATTTGGGCTACCATTTGCCCCACCTCAATGGGGCCGCTGCCAATGGGGCCATTGATGGTTATTACCGGCATTTCATCCCCCTTGTCGAGTCCTGGCCTGCAACTTCAGGTCCATTCAGTCCCTTGGAGAAGGCGGTCAAGCAAAACGGAGACAATATTGCGTCAGCCACATTTTCTGGCTAATCCTCGGGTATTTAGAGCGTTGGTCCGGGTCCGGTGGCCAGAAGCCTGGCCCGACGGCGAGCATACTCGTCGGCCAGCAAGCCCATGGCGAAAGAGTCGTACCATTCATTGTCTTTGCGATGGGTCCGGCGCAGATGGCCTTCCAATACGAAGCCCAGGTGGCGAAACATCTGCAAGGCATGTTCGTTGTACTCTGGAACATCCACCCATACGCGATGTAGCTCCAGGGTAGTGAACACCTCGTCTAGCAGTTGCACCAGGGCGGAGGTCCCGTAGTGAAGGTGCCACAGGTCCTTGCGGCCGATCAGTATGAACAGCTGGGCTTCTTGACGAGACCACTCGATTACCAACTGGCCCTCGCCAATGTGCTGGCTTTCAGGAGAATGAAGCGAGTAGATCTTACGGTCTTCGTTTCCGAAGACCTGGCGCCACTCGGCGGCCGAAGCCCGCAGCAATTGTTGGGGAGAGTAACCGATATGGATGGGCTGGCCGTCGTCGCCCAACCCGTACCAAAAGGAATTGACTTCCCGATCACTCAACCAATCAGAAACCCTTTGAACGTCTTCACGTTCCACCGTGGACAGGGACACTTGTGGAAACATGGGTCTCCAATTTTAAACGGAGGCGCGATTTACGTAAGCCACGTAACCATGATTCTCTGAGGGTGGTCGGCAAATTATACCAGCCGACTTCGGTGAAATCAACCAGGTAAGCGCCAGTAGCGCCAGTGCGGTGAACTGCCAGACCTACCCCCGGACCAAGGTCCGGATTCAGTAAAATCGGCAGAAACCCCTGGCTTCAGCCCTGGGGAGTAGTCCCTACCCTTAATCTGACATTATCGGGTAGTGGGTACCGTTTCAGGCTTGACCGCCCCGGACACGGCCCGGACCTGATCCATCAGGAGGCGGAAGTTCTCAAAAGTCAGCGACTGGGGGCCGTCACACTTGGCGATATCGGGGTTGGGGTGCACTTCAATCAACAGGCCGTGAGCGCCAGCGGCGATGGCGGCCAAAGCCACCGGCGTGACCAGATACCACTTGCCGGTGCTGTGGCTGGGGTCGGCGATGATCGGCAAGTGGCTTAACCGTTTGATTACCGGAATCGCTGACACGTCCAGGGTGAATCTGGTCAAGGTCTCGAAGCCGCGGATGCCCCGCTCGCAGAGCATCACCTTGGTGTTGCCGCCGGCCATTACGTACTCAGCGGCCAGCAGCCACTCTTCATAGGTCGCCGACAAACCCCGCTTGACCATCACCGGCTGGTCCAGCTCGCCGACGGCGTCCAGCAGACTGTAGTTCTGCATGTTGCGCGCGCCAATCTGCAAGATGTCCGAATATTGAGCAACGGTGTCCACGTCGCCCGGTGCCATGACCTCGGTGATGATTGGCAGGCCGGTCTCCTGCCTGGCAATGTCCAGCAGTTCCAGTCCCTCAATCCCCATGCCCCGGAAACTGTAGGGAGAGGTACGGGGTTTGAAGGCCCCGCCCCGCAGGACAGTGGCACCTGCCGCCTTGACTGCACGGGCGGTGGCAACCATTTGCTCTTCGTCTTCTACTGAGCACGGCCCGGCCATTATCACCGGTTTCGGGCCGCCGATGACGGACTCTCCAACGGTTATTGTGCTGTTTTCCGGATGAAATTCCCGGCTGGCCAGTTTGTATGATTTGGATATGCGAACCACCTCCGAAACGCCGGGTACCTGCTCCATTTCATCTTGCAGGTCAGGAGGAATGGTGCCCAACACACCGATCACGTTGCGCTCGACGCCATACATAATTCGTGTGCTCAGGCCCGGGTGGTTCTCGATCCGCCGTTTGATCTCTTCCAGATTCTGGTTGGTGGCCCCGGTTGCCATTACAACTATCATGTTATTTCTCACAACCAAATAGATCTTATGGCGACGTACCCAATCGCAATCAGTCGCCACTGGGTCTAAACAGTAAGCCCCATTATTTGGCAAGCTGCTCGCCGAGCGGTGTTCCGGGTCTTAGCTAACCGGCACTTTTACTGTGCCGGCCACCGCGTCGTGGGCCCACTTGAGCAAGGCTTCGGTCTCATCCCAACCAATACAAGCGTCGGTTATCGAGACTCCATACATCAAGTCGGCGGGGTTCTCGCACAGTTTCTGGTTGCCCGCGTTCAGGTTGCTTTCCAACATCAGGCCAATGATGTCCCGGTCGCCAGCGACCCTCTGGGCTACCACGTCTTTGAACGCGACACCTTGCTGGGTATGGTCTTTGTTGGAATTGCCGTGGCTGCAATCGACCATGATTTGTGACCTCACTCCGGCCTTCCCCAGCCGGGCTTTGGCTTCGGCGACTGAGTCCGAGCCAAAGTTGGGGCCCTGGTTGCCGCCGCGCAGCACCAGGTGTCCGTCCGGGTTGCCGGTGGTGCGTACCAGGGCCGTCCGTCCCTGGTGGTCCAGGCCCAGAAAACCGTGAGGGCTGCGGGCCGACAGCATGGCATCCACCGCAATCTGAGCGTTGCCGTCGGTGCCGTTTTTGAATCCAACCGGCATACTCAGGCCGCTGGCCATCTGTCGGTGAATCTGGCTTTCGGTGGTACGGGCGCCAATGGTAGCCCAGGTAATCAGTCCCGCCAGGTACTGAGGAACTACCGGGTCGAGGAACTCAGTGCCGGCGTACATGCCCATCTGGCCGATCTTCAACAGCAGCGAGCGGGCGGTGCGCAAACCAGTTTCGATATCAAAGGTGTCATCAAGATGGGGATCGTAGATCAATCCCTTCCAGCCAATGGTGGTGCGGGGCTTTTCAAAATAGACTCGCATCACAATCATCAGGCGGTCGCTGAGTTTATCGGCGAGTCGCTTCAGTTGTCCGGAATATTCCACGGCTAACGCTTCGTGGTGGATGGAACATGGCCCGACAAAGACCAGCAATCTGGGATTTTCACCGTTCAATATCTTTCTGACCTGATCCCTTCCCGACAAAACCACCTGCTCCACCTCTGGAGTAATCGGTAGTTCATTGACCAAATCGATGGGAGTGATCAGGGGCTGGGTATCCAGGATATGTACGTCTCTGGTCGCTGACGGTTGCACGGTCTAATTCCTCCGCTTGGATTTGCTCATTAAAAGACCCCAACCATTCCGGCTGGGGTCTTGGTGTTTTGCCTGTCCTGGTCCGCTATCTGGCTCCGAGCACCAATCCTTCACCGGCTGATTCAAAGCCAGTAAAAAAGTAATAATACCCGTAGGAAAACCAGGATTTGTGCATCACCCGTGATGCTACGCCCCTTGGGTATTGATGTCAATAGCTTTGCCTATGAAGGCAGCAATTCTAATTATGGCTATTCGACCCCACGTATCAGCAGCAAATCGCTCCTCTGAACCCATCGCTCGTATCTGTACAAGAGGGCCGGGACGGGGCGATTACCGACATTAAGTTCATAATTAGAATTGCTGTTCAAGACCAACGGATCTTGAATGTCATCTGGCAAAAGTCCAAACTGTTGAACCAGAAAAATAAGGCGGCCTAGGCCGCCACCTCGCTGAGGGAGAGACCCAGGCGGGATGCCCCGATTACATCGGGGTTCCCGCCTTTTTTTATTGGAGCAGACCGTATGATGCAAGACCAGATTCTGGAGAAAGTCCGCCTGGGCTGCCCGGTGATCCTGCTGGATGACCGGAAGGAAGCCGAGGGCGACCTGTTCTGCCCAGCGGAGAAAGCGACACCCGAAGTCTTGCAGTTCATGGTGCGCCGGGGGTCAGGTCTGCTGTGTCTGGCCATGCCCCGCCATCGCCTGGAACAGATCGGCATCCCGAGGATCAGCGAGGGCCTGGAACTGTTGGCTAGCTCGTGGGATTGCACCCGGTCCAGGACGGCCCTGAAGTACAGCATTACCGCCTGGCAAAAATTCCTGGAGTCTCTAGCCGGTAGGGTGGCGCAGACTCCCTTCCATTTTCCGGTCGACCTGGCCAGGCACGAGAGTGGGATTTCGGTGGTCGAACGTCTGGAGACCATCCAGGCTTTGCTCCAGCCCGACGCCACCATCGATTGGTTCACCACCC
>Ga0214472_10007061_pt1 | contig 11773 bp, 10 predicted proteins | sample RVTome_6_FD_207662 | JGI IMG/M metagenome (GOLD analysis project Ga0214472, IMG submission 207662) | Soil microbial communities from uranium-contaminated site in the Upper Colorado River Basin, Wyoming, United States - RVT140D175 | ecosystem: Environmental > Terrestrial > Soil > Contaminated >...
ACCTGGTTGGATCTGGGTGACGGCCGCCGCTCTGACGGTCACTCTTTTCGTTTCGGACCTACTGACGCCCTTGGGAGTCAACCTCGGAGTTCTCTATGTACTGGTTATTCTCCTTACACTCTGGCTACCCTCCGCAAGAGCCAGCTGGGGTTGGGCGGCCGTGTGCACTGTATTCCTAACCGTAGGTTATTTCCTGTCGCCCCCCGGCGGTATCCAGGAAGACGGAGTTTCCTACCGGGCTCTGGCAGTCGTGTTGATATGGGCTGCGGCCGTGCTGGCTAACGCCAAGAAGCGGACGGCGAAGGCGTTCCGGCTGGCAGTCCAGCAGGGCACCGTGCGCCGTGCTGATCTCCGACCAGAAGGGACGCATCGTTTTTGCCAACGTGCAGGGTGAGGCTCTTCTCGGCTACTGTAGCCGGGAGCTCGAAGGATCATCCGTGGAGGTTCTGGTTCCGGAACGCTTCAGGGCCAACCATCGCGACCAGCGACAGACCTTCGTAGAGAAACTTCAAAGCCGCCCGATGGGCTCGGGCCGTGACCTTGTTGCCACGCGTAAGGACGGCAGCGAGATCCCCGTGGAGATCGGGTTGACGCAATTCAGAGCCAACCGGCGACTGTTCGTCATATCAACGCTGGTCGATGTTTCGGAACGCAAGCGCGCCGAGGAAGTAATCTCCTCACAGAACAAAGAGCTACAAGCCCTATTGAATGTGGTCTCACACGACCTTAAGGAGCCACTGCGGGCAATCGAGGGTCTTGCCCGCCTGCTGGACGAGCGCAGTTCCCCTCGATTGGATGAAGAGGGCCGGCATCTGTTGACACGCGTTAGGAAAGCCGCAGCTCGGCTGAGAACGCTTCTCCAGGATCTCCTGATGCTTTCGGGAGCCCGGCACGGGGTGGCACAACCGAAGCCGATCGACTTGCGACAAGTCGCCGAGGAAGCTCTCGACCAGGTGAGAGAAACCATCATCAATGCGGGCGCGCGGGTCAAGGTTGTTGGGAATTTTCCTCGCCTGACAGTCGATCCAACGTGGAGTCGCGAGGCGATCTTCCACCTCGTGTCGAATGCGCTGAAGTTCACGCGCCCCGGGCAGCCAGCCGATATCGAGATCGAGGGCTTCCGTTCCAGCGAACAAGCAGGGTTCGTCGTGCGGGACCGCGGTCCCGGGGTCGCGCCACGAGACGCCGAGCGGATCTTCGAGCTCTTCCAGAGAGCTCACGGCCGCGACATCGAGGGAACCGGCGCCGGCCTCGCCATCGTGAGGGCCGTTGCGGAACGTCATGGCGGTCGCGCCTGGGTTCAAACCCGCGCCGGCGGTGGCTCCGAATTTTTCGTCACTTTCGCCTCAGCGTCCGATGCAGAAACCATGGTGCCTGTTGATCTCGAACGGATCGGAGGAGCCGAGCGAGTACGACATGCGGGGAAAAGAGACCGGCACACCGACTAGACATCTCCGGTCCGGAGTTGCTTTTCGGAAGGCGAAGTGTATAATCACCCTTTCCAATACATGGCTAGCTGAACTCCGTCGGGGCGGCGGGTAAGCGTTCCAATGGTGGCAACGATACCGGGATCACAGCGGCTGCACCGTGAGGCCGATAACTCCTTCGCGCAGTGTGCTGTTCTTCAACCACTAGAGCCTTGGGAGACCCCTGGCAACAGCACAAAATTCGGTGCGATCCCCGAAAAGACCCTTCTCGATCGTGAACACAGCACTTTCAGCCACACGACTTCACGCGCCCCGGATCTCCTGACTCAGGAGGGAACCGGTCTCCGGGTACTCCTGGTGGAGGACAATCCAGACGACGCTTACTTAATCGGCGAGATGCTCAGTTCAGAGAAGTCGTCCTTCGAGCTGCAAACAGCAGGACAGCTCTCTCAAGCTCTGAGCCTCCTAGATGGATCCCGTTACGATATCGTCCTGCTGGACCTGAATCTCCCCGATGCGCAGGGCATGGCGACGGTGAGCAAGGCGCTGGATCTTGGGCTCACCTTCCCCGTGGTCGTCGTTACCGGCAACGACAGCGAAGGTCTTGCCCTGCAGGCGGTGCGAGCCGGCGCCCAGGACTACCTTGTGAAGGACGGTCTGGACGGCCGCACGCTGGTTCGCGCCCTCTGGCATGCCATCGAGAGGCAGCAGCTCATCATGGCCCTAAGAAACGCCCATGAACGGGTCAGTCATCCCGCCACGCACGACTCGCTGACGGGTTTGCCGAATCGTCAGCTCTTTTTCGACCTGTTGAGCCGCTCTTTATCCTGGGCCCGGCGATACAACGAAAGCGTCGCCGTTCTCTTTATCGACGTAGACAATTTCAAGGTGTACAACGACCTTCATGGGCATGCCGCCGGCGACCGACTCCTGCGTACCACCGGTCGTTCGATCACCAAGGCCGTTCGCAGGTCGGATTCGGTGGCGCGCCTCGGTGGCGACGAGTTCACGGTGATCTTGCCCAATGTGACAAAGGCCCAGGATGTAGCGCGGGTCGCGGAGCACGTCGTGGGCGCGATCAAACAGTCGCATGAATTCCAATCGAAGCGAATCGCGCCTACAGTGAGCATAGGCATTGCACTCTACCCCATCGACGGAGACGATGCATCAACGTTGGTGCGCAATGCCGACATGGCCATGTATGCGATCAAAAATACCGGAGGCAATGGATACCGCTTCTACACTGCCGGTCTCGGCGCTCAGGCGGCGAGACGTCTCGGCATGGAAAGGCAGCTGTCTCAAGGGATCGAGAAAGGACGAGTTCGTACATCACTACCAGCCCCAGGTCGACGTGGCTTCGAGAGAGATTTGTGGCGTGGAAGCGCTCATCCGCTGGGTGCATCCGCGCTGGGGCATGGTCTTTCCCGCAGATTTCATTCACATCGCGGAGGACACAGAACAGATCTACCTCATCGGCGAATGGGTTCTGGAGGCAGCCTGCAGGCAGGTCGCGCAATGGCGGCGATTGGGTCTACCCAGGTTGCGCCTATCAGTCAACCTCTCCTGCGTTCAGCTACGGCGAGAAGATGTGGTCGAGCAAGTCGAGCAGATCCTCGAGCGATCGGACACCCTGCCCGAACAGCTCGTGCTCGAGATCACCGAGAGCGGGATCCTCGAGCATGCCGAGCACGCGGTTCAAGTGTTGGAGAGACTAAAGGCTTTGGGCCTGTCCATTTCCATCGATGATTTCGGAACCGGATACTCCTCGTTGGCGCTCCTTTGCCAACTCCCGGTGGATGGCCTCAAGATCGACCGATCCTTTGTATCCAATGCGGTTAGCCGGGACAAAGATGCTCGCATCACCGAGGCGATCGTGGCCATGGCAGATCGACTCCAGCTAGCGACCATCGCCGAGGGCGTCGAGACGCTCGACCAGGTTCAATTCCTCAGGAAGTTGAACTGCCACTTGATGCAAGGGTTTCTCTTCAGCGAGCCGCTGGCTGCAAGTGGTTTCCGTGACGCTCTTGCGCGAGGAGTGATGTGGCCCGACTAAGGGCAGCTGACATGTCGTCCACGGAGCTGGAGAGCCACAATTAACCGACGTATGACCCTCGAAATGAGTTCGCCATTCCTGGCTCAGGAAAAACCCCGAGTCATGCGCCGTGTGCTCGTGGTCGACGACGAGGACGCCGTCGTGTCCTTCTACCGTCGCGTGCTCGCCAGCCCCACATGCGAGGTCATGAGTGCGCGGAACGGACTGGAAGCAAGGGATCTCTTGAAATCCTCTTCTTTCGACGTCATCGTGACCGATATCTTCATGCCCGGATTGGATGGCATTCAATTCCTTCGGAGCGTGCGCCGGCAGGATCTCGACGTACCAGTCTTGGTCACGACGGGTGAGCCGGGCCTGGAAACGGCGGTTCAGGCGTTGGAGCACGGCGCATTCCGGTATCTGCGAAAACCCATCAAGGCGAAAGAACTGAGGGATCTCGTCGCCCAAGCCATCCGTGTCCACGATTTGGCCAAGCTCAAGCAACAGTCGCTCGCTTTACTCCAGGATCGGGCACAGGAGGCGATGGAGGGAGCTAATTTGGGGGAAGTCTTGGCGGAAGCGTTGGACTCCGTCTGGATGGCGTATCAGCCGATCGTCAGCTGGTCCCAACGAAGCACGTTTGCGTACGAAGCTCTGGTCCGCTCGGAGCACTCTTCGCTATCCAACCCGCGCGCCTTGTTTGACGCCGCTCAGCAAGTGGGCCGCATTCATGACCTAGGCCGCGTCATCCGGCGGTGCATCGCGCGTGACATCCAAACCTTGCCCGCGAGTGAACTCGTCTTTGTCAACCTGCATCCCGTTGAATTGGAAGATGAGCTTTTGTACGATGCCGACAACCCACTCTTATCCCAGGCCGGTCGGGTCGTCCTGGAAATTACCGAACGCGCCAGTCTAGCCGAAATCCCCAAGGTCAGGGAACGCATGGCCCTGCTTCGTGCCGCCGGTTTTCGACTCGCCGTAGACGACCTCGGAGCCGGCTACTCTGGACTGAGTAGCTTCATACATCTTGACCCGGAAGTCACCAAAGTGGACATTTCTCTCGTCCGAGAAGTCCACCGGCACCCCACCAAGCAGAGGTTAATACGCTCGATCCTCGAGGTCTGCAATGATCTGGAAGTCCAGGTTGTCATCGAAGGCGTCGAGACCGACGGGGAACGAGCGGTTCTTGTCGGTTTGGGGGCAGATCTCATGCAGGGTCACCTTTTTGCCGCACCTTCAGAACCATTCGTTCAGGTTCCCCAAGATGCCTTCCAGGAGCGTCGGCGACGCTAGCTGCCCAACACCGAGTCCACATGAATGCGGTGCGCTGGGCCGCTGCTGAACTGTGGCGCATTGGTAGCCAGGCTGAAGCAGGCTGCTCCGTGCGCGGCGGGGCGGAAATGGCGCTTGAAAGACGCGCGCGTATCCCGCACAATAGCTTTAAGCACCGTAGCATACAGCAACTTACAGTTCCAGGGGCACAACCTTTGAGGGGGGGAATACGTGTCTCGACGGAGCGCGGCCGAGGCGTGTTTGAAAGCTAACCCATGACGGAATCGGCAAACGTGCTGATCGTAGACGACGACGCGGACGTGCGCTCGATCATCCATCGCGCCCTGTCGCGACAGGGCTTCAAGTGCAGTTCGGCAGCTAACGCCGAGGAAGCGTTGGCCAGCGTCGACGCCGGGTGCCCGAGCCTGACGATCACGGATATACAGATGCCGGGGCGTGACGGCATCTCCTTGCTTACCGAGCTCAAGAGCCGCTGGCCGGAACTGGCGGTGATCATGCTCACCGGTATGGACGACGCACGTACTGCCGTCGACTGCCTAAAGAAGGGGGCGGAAGACTACTTAACGAAACCGATCGATCTGGACGAGCTCCAGATCTCTGCCAAGCGCGCGATCGACAGGGCGCGGCTCATCCAAGAGAACCAGGAGTATCGTCGTAACCTGGACCGCAAGGTGAGCGAAAGAACTGACCAGCTGCATCGCGCCTTGAAGGTCATCGAAAATACCTATCATTCCACGCTGGAATCGCTAGTGAGCCTTCCTCGAGTGGACCAGGGGACCTATCCGGAAAAGCTCGCGGGACCAAGGCGACAGGACGACGCGGCTAGCGTCGTTCGTCTTGCTGTCCAGGACCAGCCGGCCCATCTCGAAGCTGTTGGTGCTGCACCGGCCGTGGAACAACGAGACTCCGTTGAAATGGCAACGCTGCACCTCGCCGCCGAGCTCATCGGTCAGGGTGCCTCCGCGCTCGACATCGCAACCGCGATGGCCACGCAACTTGTCGATGGTGGGGGAGCTCCCCTTGCTCAATTTTGGCTTCCTAGTAAAGAGACAAACCGACTGCAGATGGTCGTCGAGAGGGGAACGGAGCGAGTGCAGGCATTTGCTTTGGCCCAGAAGGCGGCGTCGACGCATGTCACGGAAGTGGAACAATGGGGGAACGGCAGGCTGGTGAGCGTCCCGGTTCTGGTCCGGGGCCGGGCCGAAGCGGTTCTGCAAGTCGGCTGGATGGACGAGACTGGACCGGAACGGGTCAGCCTCACCGAGCGGCTGGCTCTCTTCTTGGCAGCCTCACTCGTCCGGGAGCAGGAGGCCGAACAGTCCCGGAAGGCCGCTCTCGAGCTGGATCTTTTCCGCGAGATAGCGGGTGCCGGCCGCTACTCGTTGGATCTTGAACATGTCGCACAGTTCATCATCGACTCTCTCCACAAGATCGTCGACTACGACGTGGCGGGACTCCTGCTCCTCGATGAGCCCGCTTCACTCGACATCCAGACGCGCGCTCCGATCAGTGAGGCCCTTCTTGCTTGGGTACGTACGCACATCTTGAACACGCTACGCCTCACCTGTGGCGTGGAGGCAGAAGACGGGCTGAACGCTCGCGTGCGAGGCGTCGAGACGCTTGAGGAGTCGCCACGGGGGACCCCCGACAAGCTGCGCTCCTTCGTCAATGTCCCGCTTACCGTGGGCGGGAGCGTCGTCGGCCTGGTCCACGTGAGCAGTCACCGGGAAAACGCCTTCGATCAGGACGACATCGCATTTCTCAACCGGGCGGCCGATTTCATGGCCAGTTCGGTCCAGGGAGTGCGGGATGCCCTGGCCATCGTGAAGGGACGCATCGAGAGGATGGTAGAGCACATGACCGACGGAGTGCTCATGCTTGACCGTCATGGTGATGTGGTCGCCATGAACGGCGCCGCCCGCGCCATCCTCGGAATGGACCCTCAGTCCCGCAAACACGTACGTGCGGCGGAGCTGGCCCGCGTGCTGGAGCTCGATGCGATGGACTTGATGCGCGCCGAGCGGAGAACGCTCCGTAAGGAACTTTGGCTTCATGGAGTCCCCTACCAGACGCAGCTCTCCCCCATCGAGGAGACCGTTGGCGGACTGGCGGGAGCGGTGATGGCCTTTCGCAACTTCACCGAAGAGAAGCAGATCGACGAGATGAAATCGGAGTTCATCAACATCGTATCCCATGAATTGCGCACCCCCCTGACCGCGATCAAGAACGCCGTCCACCTCGTGCTCGGATCCCGGCTGGGAGAGCTGAATAGCAATCAGAAACGCTTCCTCGAAATGGCTCAGAGAAACATCGACGACCTGGTAGCCTTGATCAACGATCTCTTGGATCTCTCCAAGATCGAGGCAGGGAGGATGCAGATCCCCTTGCGGCCGCTCGAGCTCAGCCAACCGATCGAGAAGTCGGTCTCGTCTCTCGGCCCGCAAGCTACGGAAAAAGGGATTGCTCTCGAGACAACCATTGGGTCCGATCTACCTAGTCTCTATGGTGACGCGGCCTCCATCCAGAGAGTCGTGGTGAATCTTGTGGGCAACGCGCTCAAGTTCACCGACCGAGGCGGGAGGGTCCGTGTGGAAGCGACCTCAACCTGGGAGGAGGCGGGAGGCGAGCGGCGGCGCGCGGTCCAAGTAACCATCTCGGACACCGGCTCCGGCATTCCCAAAGAACAATTGGAATCCATCTTCGACAAGTTCCATCAGGTGGATGGGAGTCGCAGTCAGCAGGTGGCGGGAACCGGCCTCGGTTTGCCGATCACGCGCGAGCTCATCAAAGCTCACCACGGCAGAATCTGGGCGGAGAGCGAGCCGGGTTCCGGCAGTATCTTTTCCTTTGTAATCCCCGCCCTCACGCGAGACCAGCTCTTTTTCTCTGGGCTCGACCGCGACCTGGAGCGGGCGCGGCGGTTGACCCTGGCACTTGCGCTGGTAGTCGTGCGTCTGTTCGATGCCGATCGCCTCGCCGGCGGACTGGGCGAGGAACGATACCAAGCCCTGTTGGACTCCGTAGAGGCGTGTGCACAAAAGGCGATCCGACGGTCCACCGACCGCGTGGAGCTCCGCCGTGAAAAGGCAGTGCTCGTGGTCGTCTTACCGGATGTCCTTCGTGAGGGTGGCAAGGCGTTCACGACCCGGCTGCTGGAGGAAATCAAGGCGACCACGGCCGGCGACCACGTCGGGCTGGGCTGCGCCTTCTCCATGTTCCCGGAGCAAGCAACCACGGCAGAGAGACTCTATCAGGTGGCGTTCGAGCGAACCGAAGCGAAGGCCACACTGACGCGCAGTGAATCGTCGTCGTGATGAGCCCGAAGAGGCGCGTTGCAGCGGTGAGTCTTTGAGGTCCATGGTGGGAGATTGCTCGCGGACAGTGGCCAGCCCGGGGCTTCCGCTTTGCGAGTCGCCCCCCGAGCCGGGTTTAGCGTGGCAGGTAGAATCGAAAGAGAGGAGTAAATGAGGATGGCTACGGCAAGAGCGAAGATACTCGTGGTTGACGACCAGAAGGATATCGTCGATACGGTTAGTTTCTCACTCCAGCAGGAGGGCTACGAAGTACTGACGGCCTTTGACGGGCAGGAAGCCTTGAAGATAGCCCGGACGGAGCAACCGGATCTCATCGTGCTGGACGTGATGCTCCCCAAGGAGAATGGCTACCAGGTGGCCCGCTACCTCCGGGAGGATGAGAAGGAAGGGAAGCTTCCCAAGCGGACCAAGATCCTCATGCTCACGGCGAGGACGGTTCCGGAAAAGCAGCGCGAGGAGTTCCTTCAAACCTGGAGCGGAGCCGAAGTGTTCATGTACAAGCCCTTCGACCTCGACGAGTTGGTCCGGCAAGTCGGGGAAATGCTGAGCCAACCGGCGACCAAGAAGTGAAGGCGCTCGCTCCGTTGTGACCGAGTCGTCCTTGTTGTAGGGGATTTGAGATGGAGTATCACGCTAGCAGTGGAGGAGACTGGATGGCAAAGATACTTGTCGTGGACGACGAGGAGGAGGTGCGCAAGCTGCTATCTCGCTTCTTCGTCGGGAAGGCTTATCAGGTGCTAACCACTGAAACGGCTGAGCGGGCGATTGCCATTCTGGAAAAGGAAAAGGTAGACGCGGTGCTTCTGGACATAAACCTACCGGGAACCAATGGACTTGAGGCCTTGCGGATAATCCGTGCCAGCTGGCCGGAACTGCCGGTGGTCATGATCAGCGGGCAACAAGAGGAGGATGTCGCGAAGGCCACGCTCGAAGAAGGCGCTTTCGACTATGTGGTCAAGCCCTTCAATTTCGACTATTTGGAACGGACGCTGCATACGAAGCTCGTGGAGAAGCTGGCTTAGGATGACGCGCTCGCCCGACCGCGCTCGTTACCGGTGCTAACAAGCACCAGCTCGTTTGCGGCCACTTTCTCGAGAACCTTCTGGCCGGGTTTGCCATGGCGATAGTTCCAGACCAGGGTGGCGATCAGGTGCTGGTGCCTGGACACGGCAAGCGCGGTGGAGCCGCAGAATTTGGCCAGCTCCCGCAGCGCGTGGGCCATCTCCCGATGGCCTGCCCCTCCGCCCCCAAGCTCGTGTGGGACTTGAGCCGAAAGAGCTAGCCAAAAGCTTCAGAAATTGGTTCGGTCTGAGCATTTTCGCCCTGATCTCGGTCGGGCCAGCGCGCGGAGGGATACCAGGTCAGCCGGCACCGCGAGCGCCTGTAGCTCGGGTGGATAGAGCAGCGGCCCACTGAGGCGCGCCAGTTATCCCAAGCTTGCGGGGGGACGCCTCGGTCACCTTTTAGCGTGCCCACGCAGCGGAACTGACCAGCGGGCCGGCTCAAAGGGAAACCCTTCGAGACGTGCCGGAGTCCCTTTCCGCCATGCGTCGCCGACGCTGGCGCCCGCGAAGCCGCTCTAAGCGCGACGCGGAACCACGTGCCGCCGCCGGCCGCGGGCCCGGCTCGACCCTAGGAAGAAGCGACACGCACGGCGCCCATTCTCTCACCGGTCTGCCCGGACTTCGGAGTTCTCAAGAAATACATTCGATTTCTTCTCATGGGTAATTGAGTAGCGGGCTCGCGTGCTAGCCTCGCGCGCCTGCGGGGTCGGGGTCGTCATCGGCCTAGCTAGCTGTTTACCCCGACGCGCGGGTCCGCTCAACCCAGAACAACCACCGATTCGAGCGACGAAGGAGGCTCCATGGCTGGTCTCAGCCCGAGTTGGACCGTTGCGGTGCACCTCGCAGGCGGAAAGAACCTGACCGAACAAATGGTCAGAGCCCTTCAAGAAATGAGAGACGAGGCCAGCTCGGAGGAAAGCGGGATGCGCATCGTCGCCCAGTTCGAGCCACAGGGAAAACTGCCTCGCGCCTTTGCCTTCGACCTCGAGGATGCCGAGCCGCGATTCACACTCCCGTTCACGGCTTCTCCTAACCGAGAGCTCATGCGTCCCGCACTCGCGAGCTACGAATACGTGCTGGATGCTTCTCGCTCCAGACTAGAGGACTTGTCGTCCGCCCAACTCCTAGCGAGCTTTGTCGCGACCGGCAAAGCGTCGAGCGCCGGTGGACCCTTCATGCTGGTCATTTCCGGACACGGCAACGGAGCGGTCGGTCCCTTCTTAGCACTTCGCGATCCGGGCGCCGAGCTCAGCCTCCTCGACCTTCCTGCTGTGTTCGAATCGTCGGGCGTCTCGCGCGAAAACAAGATCGACGTCCTCGGGCTCGACTGCTGCACCATGAGCATGGTGGAGGTGTGCTTCGAGCTCTCGCCCTACGCGCGGTTCCTCGTCGCCTCCGAGGGCGACGTCTCCAACCATGGGTGGCCCTACCGACAGATCCTCGGGGCCATACATGGGTTGGATCCCGGTGAGGCCGCCCACGAGATAGTCCGTCAGTTCGTGCGCTTCTATTTCGACTACAGCCTGCTCGGCATTTCCTCGCATTGCGCCGCTTGCGACCTGGAGAAGATGGACGTGCTCACGGAGCCCGTCCGGCGACTGGCGGAGATCCTAACCGAGCGGATCGACGAGCCCGGCGTGTGGCAGCCGGTCGTGCTCGCCCACTGGGAAGCACAGTCTTACAAAGACGAAGAGTACGTCGACCTCGCCGATTTCTGCGACCGGCTGGCGCGGTACATTCCGGATACCGGCGTCCGAGACTGCTGCGCCGATGTCATCGGCGCGGTGGCCGAGGTCGTCTTGAACAGCTACGTCACCGGAGCGCACTACCAGTACTCAACAGGCCTTTCCGTTTATTTTCCCTGGTCCAATGACGCGGCCAAGGGAAGAGGAAGGGAAATTCGCACGACGTCCGACTTGGAGGGATACAAGATGCTGAAGTTTAGCAAGAAGACGAAATGGGGTGATTTTCTGGATGCTTACCTCGAGGCGACACAGAGGAAGCCCGGCCTTGGCCGAGAACGTGTCGAGCTCACCGAAGACGCTCTCCCCGCCCGCAGGGCCGTCCCCCTTACCAAAGGTGGGGAGTCCAGGCCGCGAAGCATCAAGAACCACCCCGCAGTCTGATGCAAGTTGGCAGCAGGCGTTCTTCAAAATCAACCTGCCGCCAAGACCTTGGCTCGCTAGCTTGAAGAACCGCGGCCGCCGGCGTCGGCCGCGGTTCTGCCTGCCCTTAGTTCCTCTATTCGCCCACCCGTCTAGTTTCGATCGTTCCAACCCTTGGACTGGAAGCCCCAGCTTCTTTGTAATAGCCTCTTAGGTGCCAGTGATCCCAGTCATGGCCGAGCAATCTGTCTTTCTGCGTCCGGGAAGGTGGCTAGTAGCCTTTCTGCTTTTTGCCTTGGGAATCGTCGCGCCAGGAAGTGGCAACCAGCTCGTTCCCCGCACTCTGGTCGGGAACGACGTGGACTTCCGCTGCTCGGACGCGGGCGTTGCCCACTTTCTGAGTCTGCACACTGGAGAATATTTCCGTGCCTGGCTCGAGCCGCATGGGGCTCTGGAGGCACGTGTTCTGAGTCCCACCGGCCGGGTCATTCTGGCCGCCGAGCTGGGTCCGGACGCGGTGGCGCCATTGTCGTTCGTG
>Ga0214472_10007065_pt1 | contig 11769 bp, 12 predicted proteins | sample RVTome_6_FD_207662 | JGI IMG/M metagenome (GOLD analysis project Ga0214472, IMG submission 207662) | Soil microbial communities from uranium-contaminated site in the Upper Colorado River Basin, Wyoming, United States - RVT140D175 | ecosystem: Environmental > Terrestrial > Soil > Contaminated >...
GCGCGGATCTGCCCGAGGCCGCCGAGCGTCTCGCCCCCGGCGAGCGCCGCGCGCGTCGAGCGCGCGAGCTCGGCGAGCTCGGGCATGCGGTCCATCCACACCGGGTCCTCGATCCAGTCCATGTCGAGCGGCTCGAGCGCTTGCGTGATCTTCTTCGCTGCCGGGAGCGACCACAGGCCGTGCAACTCAGCCTTCAGTTTCATGCGCGAGCCGTGCGCCTTGCGCACGCGCTCGAAGGGCGCCAGCGCCTTGGCGAGGTCCTCGTTCGAGAGATCCATGCCGTCGGCCGCGCCGGCGGCGAAATCGAACGGCCAGATCTTCATCGAGGCAATGCCCATCTCGAGCAGTTCCGCAGCGAGCTCGTCCGGGCGCTCGAGAAACGCCTTGAGGTCCTCGAAGCTGCGAGCGCGCAGCGCGCCGCCCGCGCCGACGCCGAAGTTTCGCGGGCGCACGTCCGCGCTCTGCGAGACATACGCCGGCCCGGCGCAGGTGTTGTAGACGCGGATCCGCTCGCGCGTCGCGCCGCCGAGCAGCGCGCAGAGCGGAACCCCCGCCACCTTGCCGGCGAGATCCCACAACGCGACGTCCACCGCCGAGAGCGCGCGCAGCTCGGCGCCGGTGCCGGCAAAGCCCGCGTAGGGGCGCATCTTGCGGTTGAGCGCGTCGACGCGCCGGGGGTCTTCGCCGAGCACGAGCGGCGCGATGCGATCGTGCAGGTCGGCCTCGACCGCCGAGGCGCCGAACCACGTCTCGCCCAGGCCGGCGAGGCCTTCGTCCGTATGCACGCGCACCCAGATGAGGTTCGGGCGACGCTTCAGCCTGAGCGTTTCGAGCGCGGTGATTTTCATGGGCTTCCTCGGGATGACTGAGCGGATCGGGACGCCGGCGCCCTGCAAGCTCCCCGCGTGCGGCGGCATACGGAGGATAGCGCGTGGGCACCCTGCGGCCCAGTGCGTTGCGTTCTCCTGCGCCTCGGGGGATCATTCCGGCCGGCGTCGCGATCGGGCGGCGCGTTGCCAGGGGAGAGAGCCGGATGAGCGAGGAGGTCTATTTCATGCTCGAGCGGTCGGTGCAGGACGGCGCGCTCGACAAATTCAAGGCGCTGATGCAGGACATGGTCGCCTCGACGAAGAACGAGCCGGACACACTCAACTACGAATGGACGATCAGCGAGGACGGCAGGACCTGCCACATCTACGAGCGCTACAAGGATTCGGCGGCCATGACGGCGCACCTCGGCATCTTCGGCGTGAAGTTCGCCAACCGCTTCATGGCTGCGGTGAAGCCCACGCGCCTGGTGGTCTACGGCGCACCCGACCGGCAAGCGAAGGATGCGCTCGCGGCACTGAAGCCGACCTACATGGCCGTGCTCGGCGGGTTCAAGCGATGAGGCGCGCGCTGCGTGGCACGGCCGCGGCGCTCGGCCTGATCGCGCTGCTCGCCGGCGCGCCGGGCGCGCTCGCCGAGACCGCGACCGAGAAGCGCGCCGAGATCCGCAAAATGCGCTCCGAGACGCTCGCCGACCTGTACCGGATCCACCCGGCGGCGAAGGGGCACATCCAGAAATCGGTCGGCTACGGGGTGTTCAGCAACGTCGGCATCAACCTGATCCTGCTCTCGGCCGCGGCGGGCAGCGGCGTGGTGCGCGACAACCGCAGCGGCAAGGACCTCTACATGAAGATGGTCTCGGGCGGCATCGGGCTCGGCCTCGGGGTGAAGGACTTTCGCGGCGTGTTCGTCTTCACCACCGACAAGGCGCTCAGGTCGTTCCTCGATTCGGGGTGGGAAGGCGGCGCGCAGGCCGACGCGGCGGCGGTCGCCGGCAGCAAAGGCGGCTCCGCGGCGGGCGCGATCACGGTGGCGCCGGGCATGGACCTGTACCAGATCACCAAGAACGGCCTCGCGCTCCAGGCGACGATCCAGGGCACCAAGTACTACAAGGACGACGCGCTCAACTAGGCGGGGCTGCGGCGCGAGTGCGGCGGGCGCTCGAGATCAGCCGGCGAGCACCTTGGGCAGCCAGAGCGAGAGCGCCGGGAAGGACACGAGCAGCACCACACGGAACAGCTCGGCGACGAAGAACGGCATGACGCCGAGGAACGTCTGGCGCATGGGCACATCGGTCGCCAGAGCATTGATGACGAACACGTTCATGCCCACCGGCGGCGTGATCAGGCCGAGCTCGACGACGATCAGTGCCAGGATGCCGAACCAGATCTTGAGATCGTCCTGGCTCATGCCGAAGTCCAGGCCCGAGATCACCGACCAGCAGCAGCGCCAGGATGGTGATCGGCGGCAGCCCGGAGTTCGCCATCATCTCGGCCGCCGCCTGCGGCACGCCGCCGCGCGCCATGAAGATGTTCAGGATCTGCGCGCCGAACAGGATCAGGTAGATCATGCCGCTGGTCTTCGCGGTGTCGAGCAGCGCGGACTTGAACTCGCGCCACCCCAGCAGGCGTCGCGCCAGCCCGAACGCGGCGACCAGGAACACGCCCACGGCCGCCGCCGGCGTGGGGTTGAAAAACCCGAAGTAGATGCCGCCGATCACCATGCCGAAGATGGCCACCACCGGCCCGACGCGGACCGTTGCCTCGATGAACTCCCGCCGCGACACCCGGTCTCCGGGCGGTCCGGAATTCGGCCGCACGCGCACGTAGATCGCGATCGTGGCAAGGAAAAACAGCACCGCGATCAGCCCCGGGACGAAGGCGGCGATGAACATCCTGACGATGCTCGCCTCGACCACGATGGCGTACACCACCAGCACCACCGAGGGCGGAATCAGGATGCCCAGCACGCCGCCCGCGGCGAGGGTGCCGGTCGCGAGGGTCGGGCTGTAGCGGTAGCGGCGCAGCTCGGGCAGCGCCACCTGTCCCATGGTCGAGGCGGTGGCGAGCGACGAGCCGCACACCGCGCCGAACCCCGCGCAGGCGGCGATCGCCGACATGGCGACGCCGCCTCGCAGCCAGCCGAGCCAGGCGTTGGCGGCGCGGAACAGGTCGCGGCTCAGGCCGGCGTGCGTGGCGAGGGTGCCCATCAGCACGAACATCGGCAGCACCGACAGGTCGTAGATCGAGAACTGCGAGTACGCGAGATTCTTGAGCTGCGCGAGAAAGATTAGCGGGCCGGTGAGGATCATGGTGCCGACCCCGCCGACGACGATCATGGCGTAGGCGATCGGCAGGCGGATCGCGATCAGCGCGACCAGGGCGGCGAGCCCCGCCAGCCCGATCAGCAGGCTATGTTCCACCGCGGATTCGGCTCAGGTCGCGCGCCGCCACTCGTCGATCCCGTCCCGGATCGAGATCAAGGACGCCAGGGCGAGCAACGCGAGGGAGATCAGGGCCGGAACGTAGGCGTACCAGATCGGGACACGCAGGATCGTCGTCGTTTCCACGTAGCGCTGATAGTCGAGCAGGCCCTCGTACATGCGCCACAAGAGCAGTACGCTGAAGCCAAGCGCGATCGCCGCGGCCAGCAGCCTGAGCGAGGCGATGGTGCGCGGGCGGGCGTGGGCGGTGAAGATATCCGCCGTGACGTTGGCGCCGGTCACCTGGCAGTAGGGCAGGAACATGAACACCGATACGGCGACCAGCATCTCGACCAGCTCGAAGTCGCCCGGCAGCGGCCGGCTGAACACGAAGCCGCTGGTCGCGCTCCAGGTGCTCATCAGGGCGATGGCGAGCAGCACCACGCCGCCCAGCAGCGCCCAGAACTCGATGGCGCGGCGGGCGAGGTCGGTCAGCAGTCCCGCCGCCGCGCCGCGCGCGCCATCCTCCATGCGCTCAGCGCGAGTACTTGGCGATGTTCGCGCGCGCGGCCGCTACCAGCGCGCGGCCGTCGATGCCCTTTGACTTCACTTCCTCGATCCAGCGATCGACCACCGGCTCGAGCTTCTGCTTGAACGCCGCGAGCTCCGCCTCGGAGAGCTGGATGTGCTTGTTGCCCGCCTTGAGCGCCAGCGCGAGACCGCCGTCCTCGGACTTGGTCCAGATCTCGCCCACTTCGCGCACCCAGGCCTCGCCCGAGTTCTCGCTGAACGCCTTCTTCACGTCGGCCGGCAGCGAATTCCAGCGCGCCTCGTTCATCGACACCTGAAAGGTCGTGGTGCCGAAGCGCACGCGCTTCGGACCCTCGATCTGGAACTTGGTCATGTCCTGGAGCTTGAGCGGCGGGATGATCTCCCAGGGAATGAACGCGCCGTCGACCACCTTCTTCGAGAGCGCCTGCGGCAGGTCGGGCACCGGCATGCCTACGGGCGAGGCGCCGAGCGCCTCGATGATCCAGGCGCCGGTGCGCGTCGGGATGCGCATCTTCAGGCCGGCGAGGTCCTCGGGCTTCCTCACCTCCTTGTCCACCATGTGGATGCCCTGGCCGGCGTGCACGTGCAGGAACAGCGGGTGAACGCCGCTGTACTCGACCTTGAGGTACTTCTCGTACATTTCGCGCATCGCGAGGTTGGTGGCCACCGCGCTGTTGGTGTGCACGAACGGCAGCTCGAACACCTCCGAGCGCGGGAACAGGCCCGCGGTGTAACCGTTCACGGTCCAGATGATGTCGACCACGCCGTCGCGCGCCTGGTTGATGAGCTGCGGCGGCTTGCCGCCAAGCGACATCGACGGGAACACCTCGATCTTCACCTTGCCACCCGAGGACTTCTCGACGCGCTCGGCCCACGGCACCAGCATTTGCGTGTGGGCCGGCGCCTTGGGCCCGAGGAAATGGTGCAGCTTGAAGCTGAGCTGCTGTGCCCCCGCACCGGAAGAAAGCGTGGCGAACGCGGCGCCGACGACAACTGCCGAAATTGCCCGTTGGACTTTCATCTCCTCCTCCTTTTGCCTTTTTGTCTAGGGTTCCCTGCAGGATGGTATCAGCCCATGCCGCCCTCATGGAATTGCGCGATGCAATACCCTTGATCCAGATTACGCATGCGCGGCGCCACCGGCGCAGCGCATGCTCCGCGCTAGGGCTGCAGCGCGAGCTCGGCGGGCAGATCCTGCTTGAGGTAGCGCTCGCGGAAAGTCTCGAAGTCGATCGCGTCCGCGGCTTCGATGCGCCGCTGCTCCTCGATCGACTCGGCCGCCATGGCCGCATGGCGTTGCTGCACCGCGGGAGCGAGCGGCTGCGCAAGCAGCGTCTCGCGGTGGCGCAGCGACTGCGCCCTGGCGAAGCTGACGTAGGTGCCGTCGTAGCGGGTGTTCATCTCGGCAAGGATGCGCGCCGAGGGCGTGCGCGCCGGGTCGCGCAGCGCGTCCCGCGCCGCGGCGAGCACGTCCCGGTAGGCGCTGCCGCCGTGCACGGCGTCGAGCGCTTCGGCGATCGGCAGGGCCGCGGCGACGAGCTCCTCGCCCCACTGCGCGAGCGCCACCTCGCCCGCACGCCGCTCGAGGCGCAGCCCCGGCTCGCGGCCGCGCGCCGCGGCCCGATGCTGGTTCCGAGCGAGCATCGCGATCTCCTCGGGCGTGTCGGACGGGCTGTCCTCCAGCAGGCACTGCAGCAGGAACACGTCGAGGAAGCGGAGGGTCTGCGGGGTGATGCCGATCGGGCAGTACGGGTCGAGATCCATGCAGCGCACTTCGACGTACTCGACGCCGCGCTCGCCGAGCGCGTGCAGCGGGCGCTCGCCGGGGCGCACCGGGCGCTTCGGGCGGATCGTGCCGTAGAACTCGTTCTCGATCTGCAGCAGCGCATCGCTCAGCTGGCGGTAGGTCTCGCCTTGGCGGATGCCGATCTTCACGTAGGGCGGGTAGGGCACGGTCATCGCCGAGTACAGCGAGCGCGCGTAGCTCTGCAGGCTGTTGTAGCTCACCGCGAGCGAGGCCTGCGCGTCGCTCTGGTAGCCGAGCGGCCCCATGCGAAGCGAGGTGGCCCCGGGGCGGTAGAGCGTTCCGGGCTTGAGCTCCTCGAGGTCGTGCCTGCGGCCTGCGACGAAGGTGCTGCATACCGTGGGCGAGGCGCCGAACAGATACAGCAGCAGCCACGAGCGGCGCCGGAAGTTGCGGATCAGTGCGAAATACGACGCGTCCTGGAAGGTCCTGATGGCGCTGCGGCGATCCTCGACGAGCTGCAGCAGCGGCCAGGCCTCCTCGGGCAGCGAGAAGTTGTAGTGGATGCCGGAAATCGTCTGCATGCGCCGGCCGTAGCGGTACGCAAGCCCGGTGCGGTAGACGCTCTTCGCGCGCCCGATGTTCGAGCTGCCGTAGCGCCCGATCGGGATCGCGTCGTCCTCGGGCAGCCCGCACGGCATGCTCGAGCACCACAGCATCTCCTCGCCGATGTGGCGGTAGACGACCTGGTGGATCTGCGTCAGCTCCTCCAGGCAGGCGGCGGGCTGCGTGTGCACGCCGGTGATCAGCTCGAGCTGCGCCTCGCTGAAGTCGGTCGTGATGTGCGGGTGCGTGAGCGCCGAGCCGAGCGCGCCCGGGTGCGGCGCCGCCGAGAGCAGGCCGTCGGGCCGCACGCGCAGGCTCTCCTTCTCGATGCCGCGGCGCAGCCGCTTGAGCACCGGCGCGAGGGCGGCCAGCCGTTTTTCGAATGCGCTCAACGCAGCTCTCGCAGAGGAATGGACCGGTAGGGTAACAGAGGTCGCTGCGGGCGCTTCCGGCCGGGGGTGAAACGAGCGCCGTTTGACGAGGGCCAGCGGCCCGGGTCGGCTCCCGGCACGCCATCGCGCAGTCTAATGCAGCCGCCGTGCATGCGCTTCGCGCATGACTGGTGTGCGCCGAATTCGCTTTTGCCACGACCGCGACGCGGGCAGCATGCGTGCCTGTGCCGCATGAAGCGATGTCCCCCATGACGATCGAGCGCGAGCGCCTCGCCGAGGGCCAAACGAGCCCGCCGCTCGCCGGCCGCGTGATCGCGCGCGGCGGCATGGTCGCGGTCTCCGGGGTCGCGCCCGACCCGGTGGGCGATGTGCGCACGCAGACGCGCCAGGTGCTCGAGCGCATCGAGCGCCTGCTCGAGCGCGCCGGCAGCGGCAAGGCGAAGCTGCTCACCGCGCAGATCCGGCTCTCGGATATGAGCCTGCTCGAGGCCCACGACGCCGCCTGGAACGAATGGGTCGACCGCGACCATCCGCCGCTGCGCGTGTGCGCGCGCGCCGAGCTGCCGCAATCCGGAACGCTGCTCGAGGTGAGCGTGACCGCGGCGCGCTAGGTGCTCAGGCGGGAAGCGTCGCGAGCCGCGGATCGTCGAGCGCGCCGCCCGCGGTGAAATGATAAAGGCTCTGCCAGGCCTGACCCTGCAGCCCGAGCAGCGCGTGCATCTCGTCGTCGAAGAAGCACCCGATGCCGGTGGCGCGAATGCCCGCCGCCTCGGCTTCGAGGTACAGCACCTGCCCGAGCAGGCCGCACTCCCAGAATAGCTGCCGGTAACGCCAGGGCTCGCGCACCGCGAGCCCGTAATGCGCGAGCATCCCGAGCGCGTAGCACGAATCGGCGGCGATCTCCTGGTGGCAGGACACGAGCTTCGCCGCGGCGCGCAGGTCGCAGGGCATCAGCAGATGGAGCGGCAGCTGCGCCGGGCCGACCTTCTGCCACAGCCACTCGGGCCGCAGCGACGCCTTGAGGGCCTCCAGCGCGGCGGGGCTGCGCACGAGAAGATACAGCCCGGGCTCGAGACCGTCCACCCGGTGAACGAAGATCGCAAGGTGCACCTCGGCCGGCCAGGGCCAAGTGCTCCACGGCGGCACGCCGGTGCGCGGCAGCGTCGCATCGAGCATGGTGTAGAACGCCTGCGCTCCGATGCGCGTCACGCCGTCGAAGGCGACCGCGCTTCTGCGCTGGCGAAAAAGCTGCGCCGCGGTGAGATCGAGCGCGGGATCGCCCGCCCGCTCGCGCGCTTCGAGCGGCGCAGCGTCGGGCTCGTGCGGCAGGCGCGGCTTGCGGGCGAGCGCATCCGCCCGCACGATGTCGTCCCAGGCGACGTGCGTCGGGCTCAGTCGATTCGCCTTGCCGTGCCAGCGCGACGGCACGGGCGGCAGGGGCGCCGGCGGCGCCTCGCCCGCCGCGATCCACAGCAGGCACTCGGGCATCTCGCGCTCGGGATCGGACGAGCCGACCTCCAGCCCGAGCCGCGCGGCGATCTCCTCGTCGCGCGGTGCCGCAAGCAGGCGCGCGCGCCAGCCGAGCGCCGCCGCCGCATAGCTCAGCGTGGCGATGGCATGGCCGCAGTCGTGCTGGCAGTAGCGAAACGCGCGCATGCCGTACTTCCACGCCTCGCGCCAGGCGATGCGGGTCAGCCCCACCAGCACGCCGTCGAGATGCGGCGGCGTTCGCCATTCGCCGCGCAACTCGAGCGCATGGTCGCGGCTCAGGTAGTGATAGGTGCCCGCGGCAAGTCCCGGCACGGCGGCGCTCAGCAGATAGCCTTCGCTCGGATGGAGGTTGCCGCTCGAGGGATTGGCGCGCAGCGCCCAGGACGTGCCGCCCTGAGATTTCCACGCCGAGATGCCGAGCGCGAGCTCGAAAAGGACGGCGACCGAGTCGATGTCGATCGCGCGAGGTGCAGGCAGCTCGCCGCGGCGCAACGCGCGGTAGCGCGTCTCGAGGCCGTGTGCGGCGCGCGGCAGCGCGACCCGCTTCGCGCCCTCGAAGCACCGGAACGGATCGGGCTGGCTAGCCCAGTCGAGCCGGCCCGGTCCGGGCGCGTAGCGCTCCGGACGATGCTTGCTGCGCTGGTGATAGTCGTTGAGCGAGTATCCGGGCATGGCCTGAGGCGCCGGCGTGGAGTGCAAGGCGCGCCCGCCGGCCGGCTTGAAGGATCGAGGCGTGCGGCGCACACTGAAGCGCGCGGACTCCGACGGAGGATACGCCATGCCGGGATCCTTGCAGCGCTGGCTCCAGGCCTCGGACGTCGTACCGATGTTTCCGACGCTGGTGTGGAAGTTCCAGCTCAAGCCGCAGGTGCGCCGTACGATGGATCAAGCGATGCTTCGCGCGCTCGGCGAGCTGCGGCGCGAGCGCGCGGTGCTCGCGCCGCACGAGGGCTGGCAATCGGAGCGCGCGCTGCACGAGCGCGAGGCGTTCGTCGAGCTCGCGACCTGCGTGCACGAGGCGGCGCTCTCCGTGCTGCGTTTCCTGCGCAGCGGCCACGATACGATCCTTGTCACCGGCTGCTGGGCGAGCGTGCTTGCGCCCGGTGCGGCGCATCGATCGCATGCGCATCCGAACAATTACCTGAGCGGCGTGTACTACCTGAGCACGCCGCCGGGTGCCGACACCATCAACTTTCACGATCCGCGCGTGCAGACGGCGGTGATTCGTCCGCCGGTGACGGCGCTCAGCGCCGAGAACACCGATCAGGTCGTGTTGCGCGTGGAGCGCGGTACGCTGCTGCTCTTTCCCGCCTGGCTGCAGCATTCGGTCGACGCCAACGCGAGCGAGGAGGAGCGCGTCAGCATCAGCTTCAATCTCATGTTCCCGGATTTCGCCACGGCGCTGAGCAAGCCGCTGTGGTGAGCGGGCGCGCTAGGCCTGCTCGCCCGAGACCGTCACCACGACCTGCCGCGCGTGCGGCGCGTGGCGGTGCTCGTAGAGGTAGAGGCCCTGCCAGGTGCCAAGCAGCAGCCGCCCGCCCGCCACCGGGATGGTGAGCGAGCTCGAGGTGAGCACTGAGCGCGCGTGCGCCGCCATGTCGTCCGGCCCCTCCGTGTCGTGCACGTAGGCCGGGTCGCCGTCGGGCGCGACGCGCGCGAGGATCGTCTCGAGGTCGCGGCGCACGTCCGGGTCCGCGTTCTCGCACAGCATCAGCGAAGCGCTGGTGTGCTGCACGAAGACGTTGCAGGTGCCCTGCACGACGCCGCTCGCGCGCACCACGCGCTCGACCTCGGCGGTGATATCGCTCGTGCCGCGGCCGCGGGTGCGCAATTCCAGGGTGCGTTGCTCGATCATGGCCGGAAATCGGGGACGGCGCCATTTTCCCGCCTCCCGCCCGCCCTGTGGTTAAATCGTTCGCATGCTCGATACCAGCCGCATCGTGACCCGTTACGCAAAGAGCGGTGAGCTGAACATCGCCTACCAGGTGTTCGGCGGCGGCGCGGTGAACGTCGTGCTGATTCCCGGCTGGGCCTCGAACGTCGAGAACATCTGGACGCTGCCCGCATTCGAGGCCTTCGCCGCCAGGCTCGCGCAGTTCGCGCAGGTCATCCTGCTCGACCGGCGCGGCACCGGGCTTTCCGACCCGGTGGCCGACCCGCCGACGCTGGAAGAGCGCATGGACGATGTGCGCGCGGTGATCGACGCGGCCGGCTGGGAAGGCGCGGCGATCTGGGGCATCTCCGAGGGCGGGCCGATGGCGATGATGTTCGCGGCCACCTATCCGCGGCGCGTGCCGGCGCTCGTCCTTTACGGCACCTACGCGCGCTTCAGCCGCGCCGAGGACTACCCGCACGGCTATCCGGCGAGGGTGAACGACGCCTGGATCGGCTCGCTGCAAAAGACCTGGGGCACGGGGGAGCTGTCGCGCTACTTCGCGCCCAGCGTCGCGGCGGACGCGGCGACCATGCGCGCGCTCGCGCGCCTCGAGCGTCTCGCGATGAGCCCCGGCACGGCACGCAAGCTCTTCACGATGGCCACGCAGACCGACGTGCGCCACGTGCTGCCGGCGATCCGGGTGCCGACCCTGATCCTGCACCGCACCGGCGACACGCCCGTGCGTGTCGGCAACGCGCGCTACCTCGCCGAGCACATTGCCGGTGCGAAGTACGTCGAGCTGCCCGGCGAGGACCACATGCCGATGTTCGGCGACACCGAAGCGTTGCTCGGCGAGGTGCGCGAGTTCCTCACCGGCGAGCGCGCTGCGCCCGAGGTCGACCGCATCCTGACCACGATCCTGTTTTGCGACATCGCCGATTCCACCAGCCGCGCCGCCGCGCTCGGCGACCACGGCTGGAGCGAGTTGCTCGCGCGCTTCTACGCGCTCGCCGACGAGAAGCTGCGCCACTTCCGCGGGCGCAAGCTCGACACTGCGGGCGACGGCCTGTTCGCGGCCTTCGACGGCCCGGCGCGCGCGGTGCGCTGCGGCGCGGCGCTCGTCGAGGCAGTACGCGCGCTCGGCGTGCAGCTGCGCGTCGGCGTGCACACCGGAGAATGCGAGGTGCTGGGCGACAAGTACAGCGGCATCGCGGTGCACCTGGGCGCGCGCGTCGCGTCGGCGGCCGACCCCGGACAGGTGCTCGTCACCTCGACGGTGAAGGATCTCGTGGTGGGCTCGGGCATCGGCTTCGAGGACCTCGGGCCCCGTGCGCTCAGGGGCGTGCCGCAGGCGTGGCGGTTGTTCCGGCTCGCCGCCTGAGTGCCGCCCGCAGCATCGAATTCCGGGCCTGACGCCGCTCCACGACGAAAATCAGGCTTGAAATCATCCCATTAGATGTGACTTGTTACCCTTTTTGACAGATGGATTCTGTGCCACCATGTAGCCTCTCCTTGCAAGGGAGTGGAGCCATGAGACGAATCGCCCTGCTCGCAGCGCTCGCGCTGGCCGTTTCCCCGCCCCTTTGGGCGCAGGAAAAGAAGGCCGACGCGCCGATGAAGTCGGAAGCGAAGACGGAAATGAAGGCCGGGAAGGCGGACGCCCCCAAGGACGCGATGGCCGTGCCCAAGCCCGTCGTCAGGCGCCTCACCGCGCGCTCGCGCGAGGACGCGCGCGAGTGCCTGGATCTGCCGACGAATCAGGAAATCATCGTCTGCGCAGAGAAGTACCTCTGAGCCGGAAATCGGGGAAATTGGGGTCAGACTCGAATTTGCGCTCGCCGCCGAGAGTCTGGCGCAC
>Ga0214472_10007066_pt1 | contig 11767 bp, 12 predicted proteins | sample RVTome_6_FD_207662 | JGI IMG/M metagenome (GOLD analysis project Ga0214472, IMG submission 207662) | Soil microbial communities from uranium-contaminated site in the Upper Colorado River Basin, Wyoming, United States - RVT140D175 | ecosystem: Environmental > Terrestrial > Soil > Contaminated >...
GTTGCGACAGAATGCTATTGATATGCTGGAGAGCTCAAGAGATAAGAAAGGCCGGCACCTGCAAATCCTGACAGAGATAATGAAATTACGCCAGGCTTGTTGCAACCCGCGACTCCTCGATGTCAACAGCACCGTCCAGAGTTCCAAGCTCAGGGTGTTTGCTTCAGTCATCGAGGAACTCTTATCCAGCAGACATAAGGCGCTGGTTTTCAGTCAATTCATCGGACACCTCAGCATCATCCGCCAACATCTCGACAAGCTTGGCATCAGCTACCAGTATCTGGACGGCAGCACCAGCACAAAGCAGAGAAAAATACGCGTCGATGCTTTCCAGGCCGGAGAGGGGGATCTTTTCCTGATCAGTCTGAAAGCCGGTGGACTTGGGCTCAATCTCACCGCCGCGGATTATGTCATTCATATGGACCCATGGTGGAACCCTGCCATTGAGGATCAGGCCTCGGATAGAGCACATAGGATCGGCCAGACGCGACCGGTCACCATCTATCGGCTGGTCTGCAAGAATACCATCGAGGAAAAAATAGTCAAGCTGCATCAGGAAAAGCGGGATCTTGCCGGAAGCCTCCTCGAAGGGAGCGATATCAGCGCGAAAATGACTTCCGAGGATCTCCTTGATCTTATAAAAGACAAGTGAAAATGGGGGGCGAATTACTCTTTTAAATTGGCGAGAATGAGCCCCAGGAACGAGTGCTCACCCATTTCGAAATGCCAGCCAAGGTGATTCCTGCACTTTTTGCAGATGGCAAAGCGCCAGACATAACCGGCAAACCAGGTGAAATCCGAAGTAGCCTCGCCGACTCTATGACAGCCGGGAGCAGTGCTAAAACAGCCCAGCTCAAAAACTATTCCCGCAGGATTAAAGAACGTATGGGCGTGAGCACCCTGTACCGATATTTTCTGATCTCTGCCGGTCACCATATTGCCACATGTCTTGCAGCAAATGGCATCAATTGGCCGAATATCTTCTTGCGGCTTGCTTTTTTTGCTGGGCAGACCGGGCCGAACCAACCGATTACTTCCTCGGCCATCGGCCCGAAAACAATAAATACTGCTATTTGCAGTCTCCATTGTAATAATCCACAATTGACTGAATCAATCCTGAAATGGTGTATTCTTTTGGTTGAACGTCAACCTGCAAACCGTTATCTGTGACCGTTTTAGCGGTGATCGGACCGATTGCGGCTATCTTAATTCCTTCCAGGATCGTTTGAAGTTCCTCCTGGTCCTTTGCATCAAGCATTGTCAGAAAATTACGCACGGTGGAGGAGCTTGTAAAGGTGATCATTTCCACGCCACCGTTTAAAAGTTCCTCTCTGAGACTCTCTTTATCTCCTTCAGCCGGACAATTCTCGTATACCGGCGCAATCGTCACCTGAGCACCTGCTCCCCGCAGGGTTTCGGGCAGTATCTCCCGCCCGTGCAGCGCCCGGGGAATAAGAATATTACGCCCTTCAATACCTTGATCGAGAAGGCTTTCCGCTAATCCCTCTCCGGTAAAAGTACTTGGTATTAAATCTGCATTCAGACCATAACCCAGGAGAAAATCAGCAGTACTTTTTCCGACAACAGCAAGGTCGGTTCCTTTCAAATCTCGCGCATCCATGCCTTTGGAGTAGAGATGTTCAAAGAAGTACTTCACTCCATTGAGCGAAGTAAAGAGAATCCAATGATACTCATTAAGCCGCTCCAGTTCGCTATCCAGAATATCATAGGAATCAACCGGTTTAATATGGATCGTGGAATATTCCAGACAATTGGCACCGAATTCTTCGAGTCCGGCCACAAGCTCACTTGCCTGTTCGCGGGTACGAGTCACTATTATTTTTTTACCGAAAAGCGGCCGGTTCTCGTACCAGTCCATGATGGCACGCAGTTTGACCACTTCACCGACAATTATCAATGACGGGGGTTTGATTTCAGCCTCGGCCACAATCTGGGTGATGGTTTCCAGAGTACCTACGACCGAACGCTGTTCCGGCGTGGAAGCCCAACGGACAACAGCCACCGGAGTTTTCGGATCACGACCGTATTTGATGAGGTTCGCGACAATTATCGGCAAATTCTTAATGCCCATATAGATGACCAGAGTCCCGGCACCTGTCGATAATTTTGACCAATCGATGTTAGAGGTTTCTTTTGTCGGGTCCTCATGACCGGTTAAAAAGGCAACGGATGCAGTATAATCCCTATGGGTTATGGGGATACCTGCGTAGGTTGCAGCGGCTGTGGCGGAAGTTACTCCGGGTACCACCTCAAACAGGACTCCGGCTTCATACAGTTTTTCGATCTCTTCTCCACCGCGCCCGAAAATAAACGGATCGCCACCCTTCAGGCGTACAACCATTTTCCCGGCTAAAGCGTGATCTACCAACATCTGGCTGATTTCTTCCTGGGAATAGGCATGTTTTATCCCTCCCTTTTTACCGACATAAATCAACTCGGCACCTGCAGGTGCATGCTTGAGCAATTTTTTGCCGGCAAGGTAGTCATAAATCACAACCTCGGCCCGCTCCAGCAGACTTTTTCCACGCACGGTAATGAGACCAGGGTCTCCGGGACCGGCACCAACCAGATACACCTTTCCGGGTTTTTTCATTTTAATTTTCTTTTCCATATTCAAAACGGACGGATATTCGCTATTCCCGATAAAAAGGAATAAGGCACTAAAGACAAAAGGGCATTCCCGAAGTACGGGAAAGCCCTTTTCACAAAACTATAAGAAATCAGAAACGTTCCGACCTCATGCTACGGCTACAGCTCTTTCATTATAGCTTCGGTAACTTCCCCAATTGAAAGAGAACCATCAACGGAGATAACTTTCGGACCAGCGGTATTTTTAAAATAATTTACTGCCGCCATTGTACCGGTTTTTTCATCATAATAAATACCATGCCGCTTGCTGATGGCCTCTTCATCCTGATCGTCAGCACGGGTCTTCAACTCGCCACCACAGACACGACAAACAAGTTTACCGTCTTTTTCCACCGGCTTTATTGCTTCAAAGGCGATGTGATTAGGGTGATTATTGTCGTTCACGCAGAGACGACGCCCCATGATACGCTCTTTGGCGATCTGACGATCAAGCATAATCTCGATAACATAATCAAGAGCCAGTCCTTCTTTATTCAAGGTCTCGGCAAGGGTAACAGCCTGATCTTTGGAACGCGGAAAACCATCGAGGATCCATCCAGCTTTACAGTCATCTTTCTGCAACCGGGCAACCATCATGGGGATAGTGATATCATCGGGTACCAGATCACCTCTGTCGATAAATTCTTTGGCTTTTTTACCCAATTCGGTACCACCAACGATATGCTCTCTAAAAATGGCACCGGACTCGATATGCGGGATAGCATATTTTTTTTGTACAATTGCGCCCTGTGTACCCTTACCACTGCCGTTCGGTCCGAAAACCAGAATATTCTTACCCATTGTTTCAGTCTCCTTTTTAACTTTACAATTAATACAACGTTATATGGAAAAACTATTTTGACTGAGTAGTTTGACGGAGACAGCCCCATTATAAGATTGTTCATAGCCTGGAGCAGTAAAGTTGCCTTCCGAATCGTAACAAGCTGAATACTATAGACCAAAATAGTAAAACGAGCCATAAAAATATCTCCCTATAGATTTTGACTTTCATTAGGAAAGCGGTTATTTTCAGGATCATTGCAGGATTACCACGCGCCCCTTGGTGCTGAAAAACCTGACAGCACAGGCAACCCCTACTTTGTCCCGCATACGCGGCAACACCCCACAAGGGGGTATAAGTACCTTCACGAAATTCATTAATAAAAAACAAGAAATGAATTTCTAAGGTACTAATATTAACCAAGAGCAGTTATTGATAATTATGAGAGAAATACGTGTCGGTGTAATCGGTTTTGGTACTGTGGGAAAAGGATTGGCAAAAGCCTTACTTGCCCAGAAGGAAAGACTCTTGCAGAAAACCGGAACAGTCTTTGTGCTGTCGACTGTTGCCGATATTGCATTGCAGACTTTACCGGAGGAATTCAGCGACGTCACACTGACCAAAGACGCCAACGACATTTTCTCAGACCCTAAGATCGATATTGTCGTTGAGCTTATCGGCGGCATGGAGCCGGCCAAAACCTTTATGCTGAAAGCCATCGAGAGCGGCAAACACGTGGTCACCGCCAATAAAGCCCTGCTTTCCGTTCATGGCCCGGAAATTTTCCAGGCTGCTGCCGAAAATAATGTTGAAGTCGGCTTTGAAGCCAGTGTCGGTGGCGGAATTCCGGTTATTAAAGCGCTGAAGGAAGGGCTGGTCGCCAACAGAATCAACTATATCAAGGGGATCATGAACGGCACCGCCAACTATATCCTCTCGCAGATGACAGACCATGGCACCCCGTTTCAGGAGGTACTGAAAGAAGCACAAAAACTCGGTTTTGCCGAGGCTGACCCAACTTATGATGTTGAGGGTATCGATACCGCCCATAAACTGGCGATCCTAATGACCATTGCCTATGGGGTGAATGTGCATCTGAACGATATTACGGTTGAGGGCATATCCAAGATTGAACCTATCGATATTCAGTTTGCCAGGAAGTTCGGCTATCGGATTAAACTTCTGGCCATCAGTCGCAACCACGGAGACCATATCGAGGCCAGGGTGCATCCGACCATGGTTCCGGAAGACCATATGCTGGCGACTATTAATGGTGCCTTTAACGGCATTCAGTTTCAGGGAGACACAGTCGGCGACGTGCTTTTATACGGTCAAGGCGCAGGAATGATGCCGACCGGCAGTGCCGTTGCCGCGGATGTTGTCGATATCGGCAGAAATATTGTCAATGGCTGTATCAACCGGGTTCCGGCTCTTGCCTATCTGCCGGAACATATCGGTAAACCGACGATCACCCCGATGCAGCAGCTAGTCTGTCCCTACTATTTTCGGATTACCGCTCTCGACAAACCTGGCGTCCTCTCCATAATCACCGGAATCTTCGGCAAACATGGGATCTCCATCCGGTCGATGATTCAGCAGGAACGTGATGCCAATGAGCCGGTAGACATCGTGTTCCGGACTCATCGGGCAACTGAAGGTGCAGTCGAGCAGGCTATTGCCGAAATCGATGCCCTTGATATCTGCACCGTTCCAACCGTAAAGATTCGAGTCCTCAATCCGGAATAGAGTAAAAAAGGTTATATCATGAAATATCTTATACTTGTCGGAGATGGCATGGGGGATTATCCTGTTTCCGAACTGGATGGCAAAACCCCTCTTGAGGCGGCCAATATTCCGATGATGGATGACCTGTGCCGGAAAGGGGAATTCTTTCTCAACCATACCGTGCCCGTTGGTTATCCGCCTGGCAGCGATGTTGCCAATATGTCGCTTATGGGATACGACCCCGCTGCGTATTACACCGGCCGTGCTCCCCTGGAAGCTGCTGCAATGGGGATCCAACTTGCCCCCGATGAGATAGCTTTTCGCTGCAACATGGTAACTCTCGATCATGGAATAGACAGCCAGGTCACCATGCGGGATTTTTGTGCAGGCCATATCACCAATGAGGAATCACATACTCTTATCGCCGACCTGGAAACTGAATGCGCCAACGAGCAGTTTCATTTCAAAGCCGGAGTGAGCTATCGCCACCTGCTGATTTTCAAGGGAGAACACCCCGGTTTTATTACGGTGCCTCCTCATGATTACATCGAACAGGATGTAACCGGTCATTTTCTGAAATACATGGCCCAGCCACAATGGAAGATACTTCTGGATAAAGCAAAAAATGTATTGGCGGATCATCCGGTCAACCGGAAGCGAATCGCGGAAGGTAAAAACCCGGCCACTATGGTGTGGCTGTGGGGTGAAGGGAAAATGCCGAGCGTACCGACACTTACAAGGCGATTCAATATCACCGGTACCATGATCAGTGCCGTTGACCTCCTGAAGGGGTTGGGTGTACTGGGCGGACTGTCAATCGTTAACGTACCGGGCGCCACCGGCTATATCGACACCAATTATGAAGGAAAGGCACAAGCGGCGCTAGAAGCGCTTAAAACACAGGATTTCGCCTTTGTCCATCTGGAGGCTCCAGATGAAGCTGGTCACCAGGGATCTCTCAAAGACAAGATAACGGCCATAGAGGATTTTGATGCTCGTATCGTAAGACCGATTATAGAGGATCTCAGGAATAGTTCTCAGGAGTTTCGGGTTGTGGTCACCATGGATCACTTCACACCTCTTGCGCTCAGAACCCATGTATCCGACCCGGTCCCCACCCTGCTCTACGATTCCCGTGAGTTGACTAAAGGCTCCGGACAGCCATTTTGTGAAAAAAGCTGTAATGAGTACGCGGCTGTTGAAAATAACAGCATCAAAGCCGGCCATGAAATGATAGAAAAGTTATTCACCCACAGGTAATAGAGAGTCAGGTCACAATACCATGCCGGAACATATTTTTAAAACAACCGTTCGTGTGCTTTACGGAGATACAGACGCCGGCGGTGTCGTCTACAATGCCAACTTTCTCCGTTACTTTGAGATCGGCAGGACTGAGTTAATGAGGGAATGGGTCTGCTCCTACAGTGATATCGAAAAGCTCGGCTTTGTCCTGCCTGTGACTGAATGCTGGTCCCGCTACAAGGCTCCCGCCTTTTATGATGACGTATTGATCATCGAAACTGCAATCACCGAACTCAGTAAACTGAAATGCAAGTTCAGTTACCGTATCTGCAGAAAAGAAGATGGCATCGAGAGACCCAAATTGCTGGTTAAGGGCTATACCGTTCACGCCGCTGTCACAAAAGCAGGCAAGCTCACTCGCCTGCCGGAAGAGATCATTGGAAAAATTGCGCAATTCTGCAATGATACCCAAAAGATAGCCACAGGAAACAAATAACCGTTGACAATATTTTCAGCGGGTGTATATTGGACAATCTCAACGCGGGGTGGAGCAGTCTGGTAGCTCGTCGGGCTCATAACCCGAAGGTCACAGGTTCAAATCCTGTCCCCGCTACCACAATATATTCAAGGGTTTAAGCTGTTGCAGCTTAAACCCTTTTTTTTGTGTTCTTAGAATTTGCAAGCTCCACCTCACCCGCCAGCCATTGGCTGGTATGGGCTCGTCTGGGATTTGAGATTTCAGCCAGCCGATTCTTAAGCCATCGACAGACTGCCGCATGAGCGGTCGTCATCTCCGCAATATACCGAGAAGCGCCACAATTGTTTTATTTCGGTATGTTATCTATTTTTCTGTCCGCTACATATCCGCCACACCTCTATTTTTTATGGATATCACAATCCTTTGTTCTATTTTTTGATATCGCTAGTTATTCTCAAAGGCCGAAGGTAGTAGTTTTTTTCCGTAGTAGAATCTTCCACCTGTGAAGAAAGTGTGTAGAAGCCCCGGCCTCGACTAATGCTTTCTGGCTTCCAATTGGTCATCATTATTTTCAGGTATGATGACTCATAAAAACTAAAAGGCCATTTTCAGCTGGTTAGAATTTATCGGCGAGAGGTTTTGATGAAGCACGCCGAAACATTGATACTCGGCGTTATACCCTTTAAAGACGGCTGTAGGGCTTTTTTACTTTTTCGGAAGTTAATCAATTTAGAGGTTACGATTCAGAGAAGATCTTGGTACATATAGAGTGGAAATATCTGGACTTTGAAAAGACATCGGTATGGTCTCTAAACTAATGCTATCTTTCTGTCTATTTTTCACAAATGATGCAATATCCCAACCCTGAGATCAACTGGACCTGCTGCATAAAGCTGCGATAGGATGGTTATCTTGAACTTTGGCTTCATAGAGTAGATTATGAAAAAGGCAAATCCAATACTTAAAGAATCTATTCTTGAGGTTGTTAACAACCAACTAAAATCAGGCGATCCACCCGAGACAAAGCTAACTTTCAACCGTTTAATCGGAGAGGGGATATCGGAAAAAGACGCGAAGATCTATATTGGGCAGGCCGTTGCTGTAGAGATATTCAATGTTATGAAACATGGTGAGACTTTTAATCTTGTAAGGTATCGCAATAATTTGTTGCGTCTCCCGGATGAAATATTAGATTAAACGCCAACAAACCAAAACCGCGATTCGCTGCGATCCTACTGATTTCGTCGTTATTAAAGTTCAGATCTCTCCTATCGATTAGTCCAGAATTACATCGACTCTCTAAATATATCTATCCCTTCCCTGCTTTTTCCCTGCAGTCGTAGCATTTATTTTGATTTCCCCCAAAACGGACTTTTCATGAGAATAGTGTGAAATCTTGCTTAATATGCTTACTAATTCGAGTTGTATTTCCCCATGTGCGTATTACAGATCTTCTCCGCTCTAGCGTAGGTGACTTCTTCGTCGACTATCTGATACTGACCTTCAATGTACTTAAGGTTAACTACTCGGACAACTTTGTTTGTAAGATTCTCATCATTACACCAAATACTCTTCCCACTAGCGGTGTAATAAGTTTTACATAGATGTGGATAGAAGCGGGCTATGATACTGGCTGCAGTACCGTACCTTAGCTTAGTTTCGTGTTTACGAACCTCCTCATCACTCTTACATTGGCGCTCTCTTTGGATCTTCGCTTCATATTCCTTTCGATCTTCTGAAGGAAGGGCATCTAGCTTAGATTGTTCTTTCTTGCCCTGCCTGAGCTGCCAAACGAATACCCAAGGAATTGCAGCAACACACAAGCTTGAAACCCAGTTCTGGGTCAAACCATAGGTGATGCCATAAACTACAAGCACAAACCAATAACCAATCATTGTTCCTCTTTCATTTCTGTAATTGTGATTAACGATTAAACAACCAATCATCCCAAAACCAGAGAAGTAATGCAAGATATTAATGTATGTGTTTTTAAATGGATGCGCGATCTGTAATCCTAACAATCTATTCCGTAGTTGTTTCGATTTGGCTTGCTTGCAATTATAGGCCCGATACAGTAGCAGTCATGACGCAATAATGTAGGCTGGACAAACCCCAAACACATAATTATGAAAATCAAGATATCTCCTATCCATCAAAACCCACTATGTTTAGGAAAAATATTCTATCGGTTTTTTACCCATTCGGTTACGCTTTTTTGGAAATAGTCCAACTACGCAAGCGAGGATAGCACAAGCAAATGAAAATCCTACAAATCTCGTTGTTCACCGTGATATTTATTCTCGTAGCCAATGCTTATTGCAGCCGAGGAAAATCACATTGACGTTACATTCCTGATCAGCGACAGTTATAATTCAGTCACCGGAAAACGGATCCCACTGTACCTGTAGTCCTGAAGGGACGCTGTCAGGTACGCGTTTGCCGGATGAACCATATTAATTGATAAAAAAGATTGTGTAGTAGGAGTTTGTGTTCTCTTGTTACTTATCAAAAGAAAACGGATTAAGAAACTGGCGTCCCCATAGCAAATTTTTATCTACCTCGCTGAGTTGTGCCTCGGCGCAAACCTCATCCCAATGCTCACGAATAGCACTTTCAATTTGCTGAAATATTTTCTTGGCTTCTTCCTGTGAGAGCATGAAATGGTGCGCAGCTTCAAGGCAGACATTCAACTTACTGAGATTGTTTCCTCCTGATATTTTCATTGCCTGTGATGCTTCGTTGCCTGTACGACCTTGGGGGCAGATATCATATGCAGGGGTAAGTGTCAGCTCTTTCCCATCCCAAAAGGCCGCATGATTTCGTGCATGATCATCAGTATTTCCGCATAAAATATTAAATACGAGGCGAGAAAACAGCTCGTTGAGTGTTTTCTTCGGTTCAATGAAGCGATAGCGGATGATTTCAGCTAAGTCTTCATAACTTGCATAACGCGCAGTCATATCATTTAGCCCGAACATGGTCAGGGCAGAAACCATGCTTCTTCGTGTCCACCCTGAGGCGCTTGGCTGGCGGTCAAAACGCTCAATAAGTAATACATCCTTATTTGCGGCTTGGGTCATTTTTACTGAGGCAACATCAAGCCCTGCAAGCGCAGCCAATCTCATGGCAATGTATTCAGCTTTAACAAGACTGTAGATATCAGTGCTCGAAGAGAATTTAGCTACATATTTAGTACCCTTATCCTCAATTAAGGCTTTGGGACGTGCCCCACCAATAGAGCTACCATAAAAAAGCGCCTGATCTAACTCTGCCGTCAGTGGAACACCTTTTTCAACGCGTTCAGCGGACTCAAGCAGTTCTTCTAAACGGACATTACTCGCTGAGCGTGGAACATATTCCGTTGGTGATGCTTGAAAATCAAGCGCTCCAATCCGATCAGAGCCGGACTCCAGAAGATATGTCAGCTCACCTAAATCGTCTGTATCCGTATCTTTTCCTTTTCGCCCTAGCTTTTTATTTATAATAACGCGCCGCCCCCAGGCATCGGGCGCACTGTCCCGTATGCAGCCGGGCATGCTCAAACCATCAAGCAAGGGCAAGACTCCAGATTTTAAAGGCAATTCCGGCTCATAGATCGAAATAGCAGGATTTGTATCGTTAATTCGCTCAAGATAGCTCTTACCGTAGTTAAACAGAATATTGCCATTATCATCCTCAAGCTTGCCCGCAACTACGGGCTGGGTTTCTTTTGGGAGCCATATCCAGACAAAAGCTTCTTTGTTACTTTCTTTAGAAGTCATCATCTACCGCCTTTGTTTTGGACTGAATGCGCTTTGGTAACAGAGCTATCTTATCTTTTGTTTGATCGATGCTGATTGAAAGAGGGAGCTTGTCTTGCTCAAACAGATTGATACCCACCAGCGTTGCTGCCTCAAACACCAAGCCTATGGCGCATGTCATTTCACCACGTTCAATCTTTTGTAGTGTCGCTCTTGAGATACCAACCCGCTCAGCAAGGTTCATTTCAGACCATTTCCGTTGCTTGCGGCCAAGCTTAATCTGTTTCCCAAGCAGCAGAGCAGCTTCTTGTGCGTATTTTGAATATGTTCTTTGCTTAATCATAGCTTCAACCATTACCAAATGCCTTGTGTGGTGGTCATTAAATACCTCTATGAGCATTTTACTATCCACCATGATATCATAAGCCACGCCACCGATCAAGCATTTGACTGTTTAAATGTTCATAAGGCCACTTAATGCACATTATAATAGTCAAATATAGCAGGTATTGCACGCCTCGGAATAATAATTTTCCTTCAAAAACACATGGATATCAATGGACGGTAATGATTACCTGTTTATTTTGATTGCCTATATCGCCGCCGCCGCAATCATGCTGCTGGGAATGAATCAGCTGGGATATCTCTCCGCACATACTTTCCTGATGGCCCTCGTCAGCGTCATTCCCGTCCTGATAACTGTCAGCCTTGCCAGCTGGGTACGCAACCGTCTCAGCGGAACTTTGTTCCGAAGGCTGGTGCTTTGTTTCCTGCTGATCATGGGATTAATCCTTATGGGACGGATTTTTTTGTGATACCAGGTGGGAAGATTCAGAGAGCTGGTCCATGGGCACTCCCCCTTCTGGACGACCGGCGACTCTGGCCTTACAAACCGGCTGTCCCACCAATTTGTCACCCATTGTATTTACTTGCCAAACAATCCCTTTAACAGTCCCTTAGCCTCCTCTACCTCTTTCTCGAACTGCTCTTTTCGCTCTGTAGGAATCTTCCCCGATTTGATAATTTCACCGAGTTCCTCTTCAGTCGGCATCCGTTCTTTAACTAGAGATTCAAGATCGGCGGTAAATTTAGGTTTATCAAAGGTTCCACCGACAAGGACAGGAACAGTCAGGCCGCTTCGCTGTTTTTCGT
>Ga0214472_10007067_pt1 | contig 11766 bp, 7 predicted proteins | sample RVTome_6_FD_207662 | JGI IMG/M metagenome (GOLD analysis project Ga0214472, IMG submission 207662) | Soil microbial communities from uranium-contaminated site in the Upper Colorado River Basin, Wyoming, United States - RVT140D175 | ecosystem: Environmental > Terrestrial > Soil > Contaminated >...
CGCTGAAGAAGAAGGAGATCTCGCGTCTCATCAACGTGGGCTTCCGCCGCTGCGGGCTGCGCGAGACGGTGATCTTCGCCGACAAGCTGATGCAGGCCGGCTTCACCATGGCTACGCGCGGCGGCATCTCGTTCGGCGTGCACGACATGCATATCCCGGCTGCCAAGCAGGAGCTGATCGCGGCGGCCGAGACCGAGGTCAAGGAGATCGAATCCCAGTACACCTCGGGTTTGGTGACGGTGGGCGAGCGCTACAACAAGGTGGTCGACATCTGGTCGCGCTGCGGCGAGCAGGTCGGGAAGGTGATGATGGAGCAGCTCGGCACCGAAGAAACCACCGACCGGCACGGCAAGAAGGTGCGGCAGGAAGCCTTCAATTCCATCTATATGATGGCCGACTCCGGGGCGCGTGGCTCGGCCGCGCAGATCCGCCAGCTGGCCGGCATGCGCGGCCTGATGGCCAAGCCCGACGGCTCGATCATCGAGACGCCGATCACGGCCAACTTCCGCGAAGGGCTGAACGTCCTGCAGTACTTCATCTCCACGCACGGCGCGAGGAAAGGTCTGGCCGACACCGCATTGAAGACGGCCAATTCGGGCTACCTCACAAGGCGCCTGGTGGACGTGACACAGGACCTGGTGGTGACGGAAGACGACTGCGGCACCCAGAACGGCATCGTCATGCGCGCCCTGGTCGAAGGCGGCGAAGTGGTCGAGGCGCTGCGCGAGCGCATCCTCGGGCGGGTGCTGGCCGTCGACCTGATCAACCCGGAGACGCAGGACATGCTGTACACGGCAGGCTCGCTGGTGGACGAGGAAGCGATCGACACCATCGACAATGTCGGCATCGACGAAGTCAAGGTGCGCACGCCGCTCACCTGCGACACGCGCTGGGGCGTATGCGCCCGCTGCTACGGCCGGGACCTCGGCCGCGGCTCGATCGTCAACGTGGGCGAGGCCATCGGCGTCATCGCCGCGCAGTCGATCGGCGAGCCGGGCACGCAGCTCACCATGCGCACGTTCCACATCGGCGGCGCGGCAAGCCGTACCGCCGTGCAGAGCCAGGTGGAGGCGAAGTCCGCCGGCACGGTGCGCTTCTCGCCGACCATGCGCTACGTCTCCAACGCCAAGGGCGACAAAGTCGTGATCTCGCGCTCCGGCGAAGTGACCATCGTCGACGACAACAACCGCGAGCGCGAGCGTCACAAGGTGCCCTACGGGGCGACGCTGCAGGTCGTGGACGGCGATACCATCCGCGCCGGCAGGATCGTGGCGGCTTGGGACCCCCACCACCGGCCGATCGTCACCGAATACGCCGGCACGGTGAAATTCGAGCACGTCGAGGAAGGCGTGACGGTCGCCAAGCAGATCGACGACGTGACCGGCCTGTCGACGCTGGTGGTCATCGACCACAAGCGCCGCGGCAGCGCGACGGCCAAGGGCCAGCGCCCGTCGGTGAGGCTGATCAACGAAGCGGGCGAGGACGTGCGCATTGCCGGCACCGACCACGCCGTGAACATCAGCTTCCCGGTGGGTGCGGTGATCGCGGTGCGCGACAACCAGCAGGTGCTGGTGGGCGAGGTGCTTGCCCGTATTCCGCAGGAGACGTCGAAAACGCGCGACATCACCGGGGGTCTCCCGCGTGTCGCGGAGCTGTTCGAGGCGCGCGCGCCCAAGGACAAGGCGATCCTCGCCGAGTACACGGGCACCGTTTCCTTCGGCAAGGACACCAAGGGCAAGCAGCGCCTGGTGATCACCGACCTCGAAGGCACGCAGCACGAGGAGCTGATCCCGAAGGACAAGCACGTGCTGGTGCACGACGGCCAGGTGGTGAACAAGGGCGAAATGATCGTCGACGGGCCGGTCGATCCGCATGACCTGCTGCGCTTGCTCGGCGTGGAGGCGCTGGCGCGCTACATCATCGACGAGGTGCAGGACGTGTACCGCCTGCAGGGCGTGAAGATCAACGACAAGCACATCGAGGTGATCGTGCGCCAGATGCTGCGCCGCGTGCAGGTGGAGGAACCGGGCGAGACCGGGTTCATCCAGGGCGAGCAGGTGGAGCGCGCCGAGCTGCTCGAAGAGAACGAGAAGGCGGAAAAGGAAGGCAAGAAGACCGCGACGTTCTCCTACATGCTGCTCGGCATCACCAAGGCGTCGCTGTCGACCGACTCGTTCATCTCCGCGGCCTCGTTCCAGGAGACGACGCGCGTGCTGACCGAAGCCGCCATCATGGGCAAGCGCGACGGCCTGAGGGGCCTGAAGGAGAACGTGATCGTCGGGCGCCTCATCCCCGCGGGCACGGGCATGGCCTACCACAAGATCCGCAAGGATCAGGCGGCCGAGCCCCCGCTGCTGGAGATGCCGGCGGCGGAGGAGACGCCCGCCACCGAGGCGACGACGGCGAGCGGCAGCTAGCGCTATACCCGGAACAAGGCGCGCTGGTCGCGGCGGAACACGATCGGCTGCGCCTGCGGGTCCGCGAGCGGCCGGCCGAGGCTGATGCGGCCACTACCGAGCAGAACCGTCTCGCCGCGCAGGATGCGCACCTCGCCGGGGGTGCCGTTGAACTCGACGTAGGTGCCGTTGGCGCTGCGGTCGGTGAGCTTGAAGCGCACCGTGTCCACCTCCACGACGGCATGATTGCGGCTGGCGAAGTCGTCCGCGACCACGATGTCGTTGCCCGCCTCGCGCCCGAGGGACAGGCGCGGATTGAAGGCATTGAGCCGGAAGAGCGCGCCGTTGCAGTGGAACTGCAGCGCGCCCTCGTCGGCCGGCAGCACGCCGACCGCGGTCGAATTCACGTTGGTGATGCCGGCGCGGTCGGTCTGCCACTGGATCTCGTGCACCAGCGACTCGCGATCGTCGCCCTTCAGGCGCGCCGCGTAGGCCGCGCGGGCGCAGGCGCGCAGCGGCGCCGAGAGGCGGTCCACCACGCCCTGGGTGGCGAGAATCTGGTTGGTGCGCGCGATCGCCGCCAGGTAGGCGGCGACGTTGACGATGGTGCCGAACATGTCGGCGCCTTCGACGATCACCGAGCCGTAGCTCACACCGGAATGGACCCTGAGCGGCTGCTCGGGTGCGCGCACCGACGCCAGCCTGGAATGCAGGCTGCCCATCGCCAGGACAGCCTGGTCCACGTTGGGAAAGGCGCACATCACGCCGTCGCCCAGCGTCTTCACGAGGCGCCCCTCGTGCGGCGGTAGCGCCGCTGCCACGCGGCCGTAGAACACCTGGGTCAGGTCGCGCGCCGCCGCGTCGCCGAGCTCGCGGAACAGACGCGTGCTGTCGGCGAGGTCGGCAAAGGCGATGGCAAGCTCACGCGTTTCTCTCACGGTCGTCCGGGCGTCGGGGGGATAGGCGGATGATACAGTCGGGGCGAAGAGAGCTTCATGGCCCGCCCTGCCCTCGAGCGCCTGCACCGGCTGCTGGACCCGTACTACGTCGCGAAAGGTCGAGGATTTCGCCTGCAGGACATCGACCCGGGCGACACCGGCAGCCTGAAATCCGAGTCCAAGTCCGAGGCGAAGGCGCTGCTCGCGCAGGGCGTGCGCTGGCTCGCGGAGGAGCAGGAGCGCCTCTACGCGCAGGACCGCTGGGGTGTGCTGCTCATCTTCCAGGCGATGGACGCTGCGGGCAAGGACAGCACCATCAAGCACGTGATGTCGGGCGTGAATCCGCAAGGCGTGCAGGTGCACTCCTTCAAGCAGCCCTCCGAAGAGGAGCTGGACCACGATTTCCTGTGGCGCTGCGCGAGGGCACTGCCCGAGCGCGGCCGCATCGGCATCTTCAACCGCTCCTACTACGAGGAGGTGCTGGTCGTGCGCGTGCACCGGGAGCTGCTTGCGCGGCAGAAGCTGCCCGCGGGCGTGGCAACGAAAGGCCTCTGGCGCAAGCGCTACGAGAGCATCCGGGCCTTCGAGCATCATCTTGCGCGCAATGGCTATCTGATCCTGAAATTCTTCCTGCACGTATCCAGGAACGAGCAGAAAAAGCGCTTCCTCGCGCGGCTCGACGAGCCGGAGAAGCACTGGAAGTTCTCCGCCGCCGACGCGGGCGAGCGGCGTCACTGGGACGACTACCAGCACGCCTACGAGGACATGATCCGGAACACGGCCGCGCGGCATGCGCCGTGGTACGTCGTTCCCGCCGACAACAAGTGGTATACGCGCCTGGTGGTGGCGGCGGCGATCGTCGAGGCCATGGACCGCCTGAACCTGGAGTATCCGCGCACCGATGCCGCGCGGCGCAAGGCGCTGGCGGCCGCGCGGCGTGCGCTCCTCGCCGAATGATCCGCCTCCAGTTTCCCGCTCGTCCAGGCGTGAGGGAAAGGCCGCCGCCAGGGGCCTTTTGTCGCCGCAAGCCGACGGCGCAGGCGCGAAATGCCGCGCCCATTGCGGCTGTGTGACACGAACCGGCGGTTCGCATGGGCCGATGGGCAGGCCGGAAATCAGGCGCCCGTCGCCCGTTTGTTCGGCAGCGTACAGAAGAACGGCGCGCACTAGCGAAGACTGGCTCCCGTGACAACCGCGTTTGTCTTTTCGATGTCGATCGAGGACACGGCAATCACGACGACGGTAGTGCGGGCTCCCTTCAACAGAGAGGAAATCATATGAATACGTTCCACATCAACTACAGGCCACCTGCGTGGCTACTCGCTTTCTCGCTGTCGGCTCTCGTGGTCGGTTGCGGAAGCGGGAGTTCAGTGACCCACGAGGAGCCAGTGGTCGTAGAACCGGTAGGTGCTGTCTGCACCCAGGCGGCTTGCGTGGACCTCGGCACGGTCGCCAACTACGTCATTCTGTCTAGGTCCGGCGTCACCAACGTTCCCACATCCGCAATTACCGGCCATGTCGGTACGAGCCCCAGCACCTCCATAACGGGACTTGATCTCGTAGCGGATGCCTCCGGGACATTCTCGACATCCGCACAAGTGGTGGCTGGAGGAAGGGTGTACACAGCCGGCTATACAGAGCCTACGCCAACCAACCTGACGGCGGCCACTGGCGATGCAGCTGACGCATTCATCGACGCCGACGGAAAGACTCCTACCGTTGTCAACACGCCCGTCGGCGGGAATCTCACCGGAGAGAACCTCGCGCCCGGCGTCTACACCTGGAACACCGGCGTTTCGGTGGATCCCGCAGGCGCCGTGACGCTCACGGGCACCGCAACCGATGTCTGGGTGCTCCGGACCACGGGCGATATCACGATGGGCTCGGGCTCGCGGGTGACTCTGGCCGGCGGCGCATTGCCACAGAACGTCTTCTGGCGGACCGCCGGCGTTGCGGCCCTTGGCACGACCGCGCACTTGGAGGGAATCGTGCTGTCTGGTTCGTCGATCACCCTGGCGACCGGCGCATCGGTGAACGGCAGGCTCATTGCAAGTACCGCTGTCACTCTTGATGCAAATACGGTAACACGGCCTGCCCCATAAGGCATGCGGTATCCGGGGTCTAAGCACGACAACGGATCTCGGCAACAGGGGCGCAAAGCTCCGCGCAGCAACGAAAAAGGACCCGCAGGCGGGTCCTTTTTCATTTGTGCGACAACGCACAGAACGGCCAGGGGTGCAGGCGGAAGATCCCACTTTCAAGCGGTCGCGGCCTGGATCCTGCCAGCCGGTGGCCCGAGCTTGATTCGATAGTGCGTCGGCAACGGGGTGATGACGAAATGGAAACGGCAATGAACGCCACAGCTCCACACTTGAGCCTGGTGCCCCGGGCGCGTCCCGTGGCGGGCGCCGGCCCGGGAAGCGATCTGGCCGAGCGCTATTGGCGAGCGCTGCAGGAATACCTTGCCGACGGCAGCGGCACGGCGCTGGGCCTGGACGGCGGTCTCGCGCGACAAGCCCAGCTGGAGGGCCATAGCGTGCTGGAGCTGGCCGAGGCCCACACCGAAGCGCTGCAACGTCTCTGGGCGATGCCGCGGTCCGACCACCGACAGTTGCGGGCGGCGGGGAATTTCCTTGCGCAGTGCCTGTCGCCGTTCGACACGAGCCACCGTGGCGCGCACGACGGCGCGCGGGCGCTGCGGCACCTGAACGACGTGCTGGAAGGCGAGTTGCGGCGCGTCGCGCAGGTGCTCCACGACGAGGCCGGCCAGCTGCTTGCCCTGGTGCATATCGCTGTTGCCGACGTCGCCGTCGCACTGCCGCCGAAAGCGCGCGGCAGTTGCGCCAAGGTGCACGGGCTGCTGGCGCAGGTCGAGGCCGAGCTGCGCGATCTGGCGCATGAATGGCGCCCGTCGGTGCTCGCCCACCTGGGTCTGCTTCCCGCCCTCGAGTCCCTCGCCCAGAAAGTGGCCAAGCGCACCGGGATCAGCGTCGCCGTGGTCGGCGAGGCCGACGTGCGGCTGCCGCCCGGCGTCGAGACCGCGCTCTACAGGATCGTGCAGGAAGCGCTCAACAACGCAGTCAAGCACGCGGCTGCGCGCAAGGTCTGGATCGGGCTGCAATGCACGCCGCACAAGGTGACGTGCAGCGTCCGCGACGACGGCCGGGGGTTCGACGCGATGCGCTCGCCCCAAGCCCAGGGGCTGGGCCTGACCGGAATCCGGGAGCGCATCAATACTCTGGGCGGATCGATGCGGCTCGACACTGCGCCATCAAGAGGAACGACGATCCAGGCTGATATCCCCCTCGGCGGCGAGCATGCGGCTACTGCTGGCTGACGACCACACTCTGTTTCGAGAGGGGCTGCGACTGATCCTGGAGCGCGCGGGCCACGAGGTGGTCGGCGAGGCCGCCGACGGCCACGAGGCGTGCAGGCTGGCGCGAACCCTTAATCCCGACATCGCGGTGCTCGATCTGTCGATGCCGCTGCTGAACGGCATCGACGTGGCGCGCGAGCTGCGCAGGCTCGCGCCGGGAACGAAGTCCATCATGCTGTCGATGTATCCGGACAGGGACTACGTGCTGCGGGCGCTCAAGGCCGGCGCGAAGGGGTACCTGCTCAAGACCCAGGTCAGCGAGGATCTGGCGCGCGCCATTCGCGAGGTGTCCCTAGGCGAGGTGTACCTCAGTGCCGGGGTAGCCGCGTCGGTCGTGGAGGTCTACCTCGACAATGGCGGCACGGCCTCGGATCCGCTTACGCCGCGCGAGCGGCAGGTCCTGCAACTGGTCGCGGAAGGCAATTCCACCAAGAAGGCTGCGAAGCTGCTCAGCATCAGCCTGAAGACCGCCGAATCGCATCGCTACCGCATCATGAAGAAGCTGAAGATCCACGATGTTGTCGGTCTCGTGCACCATGCCGTTCAGACGGGGCTGGTGCGTATCTGAGACGGCGAGGGTTTCGCGGCGTCCGCCGCCGCCCCGGGCATCGGCCGACGCAGGCCCCCGCCGGGCTCCTGCCGATCGGCAAGCCACATTTCCATCACCGACAGCAATTGCTCCACGTTGACCGGCTTGGCGAGGTAGTCGGAAGCCCCGGCTTCGATACACTTCTCACGATCGCCGACCATCGCACTGGCGGTGACCGCGATGACCGGGATGGCCGCGAAAGGCTCCATACTCCGAATCACGCGAATCGTCTGATAGCCGTCCTGTCCCGGCATCGTCAGGTCCATGAGGATCATATCGGTATCGGGATTCTTCCTGAGCATCGCGACGCCCCCGAGGCCGCTCTGCGCGCTCAGCACCCGCATCCCCTGTGCTTCCAGGGCACGGGTGATCGCGAAGATGCTGCGCCTATCGTCGTCCACGACCAGCACCTTCCTGCCGGCTAGCGCCGGTGCGGCTTGCCGATCAACCGACAGCGGTCGGTGCTGCCCGGAAGGCGTGTCGAGCATCGCCTCGTGCAGGCACAGCGCGATCTCGCCCAGCACCGCCTCGGTGGAGGACAGCCGCGTCAACAGCAGGATCTCGGCCAGCCCGCCGTGTCCGACCTGTCTGGCGCCTTCATCGGGGCTGGCGACCGTGTACGCGACGATGCAGGCGTGCCCGCTGCTCCCGGTGCGAGAAATCTCGCGCACGAAGTCGAGCGGCGCCATGTCGGTAAGGCGCTGGCCGATCAGCGTGCAATTGATCCCCGTCTGCCGGAGGACCTTGAGCGCGTGCTTTCCCGAGGCTGCACGAATCACGCGCCGTCCATGCCCCGCGATGGCATCGGCCATGCCGTTGCGCTGGGTCTTGTCGGCGGCTGCGACCAGCAGGGCCTTGGGCTCATGCTCCATGAATTGGCCCAGCCTGCGGAAAGCCTCGCGCAGGGCCTCCTCCGAAGAAGCTCTGTGCACGACTCCGCGCGCTCCTATGCAGAGGAACGTCCGCTCCCGGTCGTCGAATGCAATCACGTTCACGGGAATATCCCGGGTAACCGGGTCCTCTTTCAGCAGCCGGACAATCGCCCAGTCGCCCGCGTCCGAACTGTTGACTGCGACGGTTACGACGTTCGGCAGGTACTCGTTCGCGAGCACCAGCGCCGTGTGAGCGTTGGCGGCATTCAATCCCTTGAATCCCAGGGCCCGCACCAGTTGCAGGAGTGATGCAGATTGGCGTGCGTCCGCCACGACATTGAGCACCACACGGTCTCCGGGCCGAATGCGGTGGCGGTCGTCCTGCGGATCCGCTGCCTCGCCTGCGGGCAGGTCCGCCGCGAGCCGTGGATCTGCTTGTCCATCGGCTGCTTGCCGAGCCGCCTTCCTCCGGTCCTTCGACGGCGCGCCTGCGGTGTCGCCGCCGCTACTGGCAGGCCTGTAGGTGATGGGGAGATAGAGCGTGAAGGTGCTGCCCTTGCCGGGGCTGCTTGCAACCCGGATCTCGCCGCCGAGCAGACGCGCCAGTTCCGTACTGATCGACAGCCCCAGACCGGCGCCTTCAGACTGGCGCTTGGAGAGTCCGTCAGCCTGGTGGAACGCTTCGAAAATCATCAGGTGCTTGTCCTGCGGGATGCCGATACCGGTATCGGCGACCGAGAACGCCAAGACCTGTTCCGCGCTATCCAGGCCCCTGTGTCCCCGCGTCCATCCGCTCTTGGCCAGCGTGACGTGCAGGGACACTGCGCCCATTTCGGTGAATTTGAATGCATTGGACAGCAGATTCTGGAGAATCTGCCGCAGGCGCTGCACATCGGTCTGGATCGCGGCCGGCAATCCTCGCTGCAGCGCAACCCTGAAATCGAGGCCCCGGTCCAGGGAAATCTCCCGGAACGCGTGCTCCAGGTAGTCGCGCAGATCGGCCATGCGCTCGCGCGCGATGTTCAGCGTCGCCCGGCCGGATTCAATCTTGGACAAATCGAGAATGTCGTTGACCAGCACGAGGAGGTCGTTGCCCACGATGCGGATCGTCTGCGCATACTCGATCTGCTTCGGCGTGAGCGTGTTGCCCGCGTTTTCGGCCAGGAGCTGCGCCAGGATGAGCAGGCTGTTCAGCGGCGTCCTCAGCTCGTGGGACATGTGGGCGAGAAACTCCGACTTGTACTGCGAGCGCAGCGTCAACTGCTCCGCTTCCTGCGCGGGCTCCGCTCCGGAGGCCGTGCTCTGCCGGCGCCTTTGCTCGATCGCCTTCAGCTGCTCGGAGAGCAGTCTGGCATGCTGCCGGAGTTGCTCGTTCGTGCGCCAAAGCGCCCCCTGCCGCTCGGCGATGTGGTTGAACATATCGGCGACTTCACCCTCCGGCGTACCAGCCGCCGACGGCATGCGAAATGCAAGGTCGCCTTCCTTGAGCGCCCGCAATGCCCGCACGATTTCGATGTCGGCAAGCCTTCGTCCCCGATTGCGCGGAGCCGTCAATGGCGTCGGCCGCCGGACTGGACCAGCAGATTCCTGAGTAGTGTCACGAGCCTCTCGATGTTGCTCGACTTGTCGAAGAAGTAATCTGCGCCGCGGCCAAGGCCGCGTTCCCGCCTCTCCGACAGACTAGCCGAGTGTGCGACGGCCTGCCGTCGGCGAGTACTGAGCTCGCGCCCGGGAAAACCTGAGGCCGCCGTAGCGGAAACGCTACGGCAAGGGGACGCGAGGGCCGGACCGCAGCGGCCTGCGGCGGGCTATTCCACCAGCCCGTGCTTGACGGCGTAACGAACCAGATCCGCGTTGTTCTCGAGCTTGAGCTTCTTCAGTATCCGGAGCCGGTAAGTGCTCACCGTATTCGGGCTGAGGCTCAGCTCCTGGGCGATGTGCGTGATCGATTTTCCCGACGCGATCATCCACATGACGCGGAATTCGCGAACCGACAGCGACTCGTGCGCAAGCCCCTGCGGGCCTTGCTCCAGCTCGAGCGCCAGCTTTTCCGCAAGCGACGCACTGACGTACTTCTTGCCGCTGACGGCCTTGCGGATCGCAACCGTCAGCTCCTCCGAGGCGGAATCCTTGCTGACGTAGCCGGCGGCCCCTGCGCGCAACGCCGATACCGCGATCGCTTCCTCCGGGTGCATGCTCAGGACGAGCACGGGGCGCCGCGGGTAGGCGCGCTTGATCTTCTTCAGAACCTGCAGCCCGTTCCCTCCGGGCATGGAGTAGTCGAGGATCAGCACGTCCCACGCCAGCCGGCGCGTGACCTCCAGCGTTTCCTCGAAGTTCCTTGCTTCGCCGACCAGGCGCATGTCGGGTTCCGCGGCAAGAATCTGCTTCACCCCCTGGCGGACCACCGCGTGATCGTCGGCAATGATGATCTTGGTCACGCTACGACAACCTCGGCCGCAATCCGCGTCGCCCGTCCGTCGCCATCAGGCATTACGACCTCTCGCGGGTAAGAACAAAGAGACATAACTCCGGTTTCGGCCTCGATGCGGCCAATTGTCGTGGCCCTGCGACAGCATGTCGTTGAATTGCTACAACTTTTGCTGAGTAATGCGCGGTTTGTAAACGAATACTGTGATAGTGTGCGTGCCTTCAACTACATACCTATAGTCGTTCCACTACAACTCGGCTTAGGTGTTTCCAGCTGAGCGCGCACGAGGGACCTTCCGTCTTGTACCGGACGCGCTGAGCCAATCCCTGCTCCTCATTCGGAGGCTCAAGCGATGTTATCCAATCTTGCGCTACCACGTATCCCGCAGTACTTCCATTCCCGGTTTCCCGCCACGCGAATGGCCGGCGCCGTTCGACTGGCGGCCATTGCGCTGCTCCTCGGCTCACTCTCCATGGTCACCGCCTGCGGCAGTGGCAGCGGAAGTGCAGGTGAAAGTGACGGTGCGACTGGTGCCGGCGCCACGGGAACTACGCAGTCTTCCGGCGGGACGGCGACGCCGGGCACGTCAGGCATTCCGTCCGGCGCCTCATATTACTGCGACTTTACGAGCACATGGCAGGACTGCCAGTTCTTCGAACAGGCGAAGGTGGCGGGCCGCGCATCGATGGTGACGGTTGCCGGCGTGAATGCCGTTCGCCTGCATACCGAACCCGGGGACGATAATGTTACCGGAAGTGGCAGCAGCGAGCGCAACGATCTCACCACCAGTCAGGCGACGACCGATGGCTACGAGGGTCGGGAGCACTGGTGGGCACACTCGATCCTGTTCCCCGACGACTATGTCGATCCGCCCGAAAGCACTTCGACGTCGTGGAACTTCGGCCTGGTCGCCGATTTCCACAACACCACGTCCGGCGGCGGACAGGCCAATTTCCAGGTGAACGCCATGCCCGCCACCGCCATTTCGCCGGACCGCCCCACGGGTCTCAGCTTCCAGATCGCCTACGGCGACCAGTACAGCCCGACCCTCCACAAAGCGCCCATCGGCCCGGTCGTCAGGAACGTGTGGTACAACTTCGTCTACCACGTGAAGTGGTCGTCCGGCGCGGACGGGTTCTTCGATGCGTGGGTCAATGGCGTGCA
>Ga0214472_10007068_pt1 | contig 11766 bp, 6 predicted proteins | sample RVTome_6_FD_207662 | JGI IMG/M metagenome (GOLD analysis project Ga0214472, IMG submission 207662) | Soil microbial communities from uranium-contaminated site in the Upper Colorado River Basin, Wyoming, United States - RVT140D175 | ecosystem: Environmental > Terrestrial > Soil > Contaminated >...
CACGCCCGTGAAATCCTGCGCATGCGCGAGCGGTTGAATGAAATCCTGGCCGAGCACACCGGCAGGACGCTCGACCGTATCAAGGAGGATACGGACCGCGACTACATCATGGGCGCCGACCAGGCGAGGGAATACGGTATTATTGACGCCGTCTTGAGCAAACGGGCCTGAGCGCACTTGTGTCGCCCGCTATCGACCGCCCGCCGGCCGGCCGATAATGGGGGACGCAGCCGGGTGATATGACGACAAAGAAGACGGGCGACAACGAGGTCCTCCGCTGCTCGTTCTGCAACAAGGACCAGAACGACGTCCGCAAGCTGATCGCGGGCCCCACCGTGTTCATCTGCGACGAGTGCGTCGACGTCTGCAACGACATCATCGCCGACGACAGCAAGTTCGATCGGGGCACCCGCGCGGCACTGCCGATGCCCGTCGAGATCAAGAAGTTCCTCGACGAGTACGTCATCGGGCAGGAGCAGACGAAGAAGAAGCTGGCCGTCGCCGTCTACAACCACTACAAGCGCCTTGAAATCCAGAAGCAGTCGCGCGGCCGGCACGACGTCGAGCTCACCAAGTCGAACATCCTGCTGATCGGGCCGACGGGCACCGGCAAGACGCTGATGGCGCAGACGCTGGCCCGCCTGCTCTCGGTGCCCTTCACCATCGTTGACGCCACGACGCTCACCGAGGCTGGTTACGTCGGCGAGGACGTCGAGAACATCATCCTGAAGCTGCTGCAGGCCTCAGGCGGCGACATCGAGAAGGCCCAGCAGGGGATCATCTACATCGACGAGGTCGACAAGATCTGCCGCAAGGACGAGAACCCTTCGATCACCCGGGACGTCTCGGGCGAAGGCGTGCAGCAGGCACTGCTCAAGATCCTGGAAGGCACGGTGGCCAACGTGCCGCCGCAGGGCGGCCGCAAGCACCCGCACCAGGAGTTCTTCCAGGTCGACACGACCAACATCCTCTTCATCTGCGGCGGCGCGTTCGTCGGGCTCGACAAACAGATCGCCCGCCGGCTCGGCAAGAAGACGATGGGGTTCAAGACGGAGGCGGTCAAGCCGGTCCGGGACACCGCGGCCCTGGTCGAGCAGGTCGAGCCCGAGGATTTGATCCGCTACGGCCTGATCCCGGAGTTCGTCGGCCGGCTGCCGGTCGTCGGCGCGCTGCATGAGCTTGACAAGGCGGCGCTCATCCAGATCCTGACCCAGCCCCGCAACGCCATCACCCGGCAGTATCAGCGGCTGTTCGAATACGAGAACGTCAAGCTCCGGTTCACGGACGACGCGCTCGAGGCCATCGCGGAGTCGGCGGTCCGGCGGAAGATCGGCGCGCGCGGCCTGCGCATGATCATCGAGGAGATCATGCTCGAGCTGATGTACACCCTGCCCGGCCAGAAGAAGATCCGGGAGTGCGTCATCACGCGCGAGGTGGTAGAGTCGAAGGAGAAGCCAATCACGGTCATCGAAAAGGCCGGGTAGGCGGATACTGGCATTGAAGATTTGGTGATCTGAGATTGAAGATTGATTGAGGATTGAGGATTGGTCGATTGAAGGTTGTTGACCACGTGGCCGCCAATCGACAATCGTCAATGAGTCAATCGTCAATCAATCTTCAATCTCAGATCACCAAATCTTCAATGCAGCAGACTTGAGCATTTAATGGATCATTACGAGACTCTCCCGGTCGTCCCGCTCCGGGACGTCGTCGTCTTCCCGCACATGATGATGCCGTTCGTGATCGGACGGCCGTCGTCCACGCGGGCGCTGGAGCACGCGCTGGCGACCGACAAGCGGGTCTTTCTGGCCGCGCAGCATGACGCGGCGACCGACGACCCGCAGCCGGCCGACATCTACACGATGGGCTGCGTCGCGAACATCGTGCAGTCGCTCAAGCTGCCCGACGGCAACATCAAGGTGCTCGTCGAGGGCGTCGAGCGCGCCCGCGCGATCGAGTGGAAGGAAGACAAGGGCTTCTACCGGGTCACCGTCAAGCTCGCCGGCAAGAAGGCCGAGCCGGCCGGCGACGCGGAGGCCGTGATGAGCCGCGTCGTCACGCTGTTCGAGCAGTACATCAAGCTGTCGAACAACCTGCAGTACGACGCGATGCTGGCCGCCGTCCGCGTGGACGACCCGTCGCGGCTTGCCGACACGATTGCCGCGCACCTGCAGGTGGGCGTCGAAGAGAAGCAGAACCTCCTCGAGATCGTCGCGCCGATCGAGCGCCTGAACCGCATCGTCGCCATCCTCGAAGCCGAGGTGGACAAGCTCCAGGTGGACCGCCGGATCCAGTCGCGCGTGAAGAAGCAGATGGAGAAGGCGCAGAAGGAGTACTACCTCAACGAAAAGATGAAGGCGATTCAGCGCGAGCTCGGGCGCAAGGACGAGAAGGGCAACGAGGTCGACGACCTCCAGAAGAAGATCGAGGGCGCGCGGATGCCCAAGGAGGTCGAGAAGAAGGCCGCCGAGGAGCTCAAGCGCCTGGAGGCCATGCCGCCGATGTCGGCCGAGGCGACCGTCTCGCGCAACTACCTCGACTGGCTCATCGCGATGCCGTGGCACAAGAAGAGCAAGGAGAGCCGCGACCTCAAACGCGCCGAGCACATCCTGCACGAGGACCACTACGGGCTGGAGAAGATCAAGGAACGGATCATGGAGTTCCTGGCCGTCCGCGCGCTCGTCAAGAAGCCGAAGGCCACGATCCTGACGTTCGCCGGCCCCCCGGGAGTCGGCAAGACCTCGCTCGCCAAGTCGATCGCGCGCGCCATGAACCGCAAGTTCGTGCGGCTGTCGCTCGGCGGCGTGCGCGACGAGGCGGAGATCCGCGGCCACCGCCGCACCTACATCGGCGCCTTCCCCGGCCAGATCATCCAGATGATGAAGAAGGCCGGCACGATGAACCCCGTGTTCCTGCTCGACGAAGTCGACAAGATGTCGATGGACTTCCGAGGCGACCCGTCGGCCGCCCTGCTCGAGGTCCTCGACCCCGAGCAGAATCACGCGTTCCTCGACCACTACCTCGACGTCGAGTACGACCTGTCGCACGTGATGTTCATCTGCACGGCCAACGTGCTCCACACGATCCCGCAGGCCCTGCGCGACCGCATGGAAGTGCTGCAGCTGGCCGGCTACACGGAGCAGGAGAAGGTCGAAATCGCCAGGCGGTTCCTCGCGCCGAAGGCCGTCGAGGGCACGGGCCTGACCGCGAAGAACGTCGCGTTCGCCGACGACGCGTTCCAGACGATCATCCAGCGCTACACGCGCGAGGCCGGCGTCCGCAGCCTCGAGCGTGAGATCTCGTCGGTGTGCCGCAAGATCGCGCGCAGGGTCGTCGTCGAGGGCAAGGGCTTCTCCGAGCAGATCGACGCGGCCAAGGTCACCGGGTACCTCGGCGTGCCGCGGTTCCGGCCGTCGGTGGGCGAGGAAAAGAACGAGATCGGCATTGCGACCGGGCTCGCGTGGACCGAAGTCGGCGGCGAGATCCTCGTGACCGAGGCGACGCTCATGCCGGGCCGCGGGCGGCTCACCCTCACCGGCAAGCTCGGCGACGTCATGCAGGAGTCGGCGCAGGCGGCCATGAGCTGGGTGCGCTCGAAGACCGCCGAGCTCGGCATCCCGAGCGACTTCAACCGCAAGCACGACGTTCACGTGCACATCCCCGAAGGCGCCATCCCCAAGGACGGACCATCGGCCGGGATCACGCTGGCGACCGCGCTCGTGTCGGCCCTGACGCGCGTGCCCGCCCGCCGCGACGTCGCCATGACGGGCGAGATCACGCTCCGCGGCAAGGTCCTGCCGATCGGCGGCGTCAAGGAAAAGGTGCTCGCCGCCCACCGCGCCGGCCTCAGGAACATCGTGCTGCCCAAGGACAACGAAAAGGACCTCGCTGACATTCCGAAGGCCGTGCTCGACGTGCTGGACCTCCACCTGGTCGAGACGATGGACGAGGTGCTCAAGCAGGCGCTGGCCGGCCCCCTGAACGTCGTGCCGCCGCCCGCCGCCGAGGCCGCCCTGCCCGAGCAGAGCACAAGGCACTAGGTTCCCGGTTCGCGGTTCGCGGTTCCAGGTTCGCGCGGTGCTGTTGCCAGGCGCGCGGACCCACCCGAACCGGAAACCGGGAACCGCGCCGGGAGCCGCGCCGCGAACCGGGAACCGCGAACCGGGTTAGAGTGTCCCCGTGGTCCACCGGATCGACCCGATTGTCGGAACGGTCTTGGGTGTTCATCTCTGGTGGTACGGGCTCAGCTACACCTTCGGGCTCCTGAACGCCCACCTCTACCTCAACCGGCACCGCGGGCGGCTTGGGCTGACGCGGCGCGAGGCCGCGGACCTCGCGCTGCTGCTCGCGGCCGGCGTGCTGATCGGCGGGCGCGTGCTGGGCGTCTATCACCAGTGGCCGCTCTACAGCGCCCGGCCCGAGCTGATTCCCGCGGTGTGGATCGGCGGATTCGCGACGCACGGGCTCATCGCGGGCGGCGGGGCGGGCGTGCTCGTGTTCTCTCTGGCGCGCGGCACGCCGTTCCGCGACGTGTTCGACGCGCTGGCCGTGCCGGCTGCAGTCATTCTGGGGCTGGGCCGGATCGGCAACTTCATCGACGGGCAGATCGTCGGATCCCTGACCACCCTGCCGTGGGGCGTGGAGTTCCCCTACGCCGAGGGCATCCGGCACCCGGTTGTGCTGTACGACGGCGCGAAGAACCTGCTCGTCGCGTGGGTGCTCGCCAGGCTCGCGCACCGGGACCTGCCGGCCGGCCGGCTTGCCGTGCTGTTCGTGATCCTCTATGCCGGGCTGCGCATTCCGATCGACCTGCTCCGCGAGTACCCCACGACGGTGATGGGCCTGCCGGGCGGCCAGACGTTCAACGTCATCATGACCGCGGCGGGGCTGGCGCTGCTTGCCGTGAACCTGATGCGCGCGCCAGCCAGATTCCCGGACCGCACTGCCGCGTTGCCCGGGGTGGACCAGCCTGCCGGCCTCGGCTGGCGCCGCGCGGCCTTCGCGGCGATCCTCCTGGGGGCCATGGTCCTGCCGAGCGACGCCGCGCGCGACGTGCCCCTCGAATACGGCAGCCGGCATCCGGGGCTCGTCCACTCGGCCCTCTATCCGCCGCTCGAGTAGGCGGACCGGGCCTTGTTATGATCCCGGGATGATTGCCGTACGCCCGATGGCACCCGACGACTGGCCGGACGTCCGCCGGATCTACGAGGAGGGCATTGCCACCGACCTCGCGACGTTCGAGACGGCGGCGAAGCCGTGGCCGGACTGGGACGCGTCACACCTGCCCGCGGGCCGGTTCGTCGCGGTTCGGGACGGCCGCATCGCCGGATGGGCGGCGCTCAGTGGCGTGTCGGATCGCTGCGTCTACGCGGGCGTGGCGGAAGTGAGCGTGTACGTCAGCGCCGACGCACGCGGCCAGGGCGTCGGCCGCGGGCTCCTCGAGGTGCTCGTCGCGGCCTCGGAACAGCAGGACCTCTGGACGCTGCAGGCCGGCATCTTCCCGGAGAACAAGAGCAGCGTTGCCCTCCACGAACGCTGCGGCTTCCGCGTCGTCGGCCGACGCGAGCGGCTCGGAAAGCTGAAGGGCGTCTGGCGCGACGTCCTGCTGCTGGAACGGAGGAGTGAAAAGATCGGATAGGGACTCGGCGCTCGGCGCTCGGGTCCATCAGCGCAGTGCGACGGCGACGAGCGTGGCATTCGTTCCGCTGCCGGTGGCGATGACGACGAACTGGCGGCCGGCGCTGGTGCGGTAGGTCATCGGGGTGCCGGTGGTGCGCCGCGGCAGGTCGAGCGCCCACAGCTCGCGGCCGTCGGTCTTGTCGAAGACTCGGAGCGCGGTGTCTCCCCCGCCGACGAACAGGAGGCCGCCCCGCGTCACGATGGCTCCCGGCGCGCCCGGTGACCCGAGTCGCGCGGGCAACTCGACACCCGCGAGGAGCGGGTGCTCGCGCACCGATGACATGTCGCCGGCCGGCACGCGCCAGCGAATCGCGCCGGTATTGAGGTCGATCGCCACCAGCTCGCCGTACGGCGGCTTGAACAGCGGCAGCGACGGCATGCGCCCTTCGAAGCCCGGCGGCGCGGGCGGGACGAACGTGGCGCCGCCGCTCCGGCCGATGAGGTCGGCGTCCACCTCCGCGGCCCTCGGGTTCGACGCGGATCGATCCGGCTCGACGATGCTCACGACGTTCGGCTGGTTGGTCGTCTTGACGTACAGGATGCCGGTGTCGATGTCGAAGGCGCCGCCGCCCCAGTTGGCACCGCCGATGATACCGGGCCGCAGCACCGTGCCCTGCTGCGACGGCGGCGTGTAGAGCGGCCCGATCCGGTACCGCGCAAGCGCCTCACGAGCGGCGGCGGCCAGCGCCGGCGTCAGATCGAAGACGTCGTCGGCAGTCGCCCCCTGCGGCGCGAAGGGCGCCGGCCGGGTCGGGAATGGCTGAGTGGGCCAGGCCTCTTCGCCCGTCACGTCGCTCGGCGGCACCGGCCGCTCTTCGATCGGCCAGACCGGCCGGCCGGTGACCCGGTCGAACACGAATGCGAAGCCCTGCTTCGTCAACTGCACCACGGCGTCGATCCGCCGGCCGTCCGCCACGAGGGTCGTGAGCATCGGTGCGGCCGGCAGGTCGTAGTCCCACAAGCCGTGATGCACGATCTGGTAGTGCCACTTGAGGCGGCCGGTGGCCGCCTCGAGACAGACGATCGACTCGGCAAACAGGTTCGCGCCCGGGCGCCGGCCGCCGTAGTAGTCGTTGCTGGGCGTGGTCACCGGCAGATACACGAGGCCGCGCTCCGCGTCGAGCGACATCGGCGCCCAGACGTTCGTGTGGCCGGTGAATCGCCACGACTCGAGACCCCACGTCTCGTGGCCTGGCGTGCCGGGGAGCGGCACCGTGTGGAAGCTCCACACGAGCCTGCCGGTCCGGGCGTCGAACGCGCGTACGTCGCCGGGCGGATCGTTCCGGTACATCAGCCGGTCGCCCACGCCGTTGCCCACGATGACCAGATCCTGGTAGACGATTGGCGGCGAGGTGTTCGTGTAGTGCCGCCGGTCGAACTCCCAGCGCAATCCCCGGGAGAGATCGACGGTGCCGTTCTCGCCGAACGACGAGACAGGCTCGCCCGTGCGAGCGTCGAGGCTGATGAGCCGGTACCGGCTCGCCAGGAAGATCCGCAACCGCTCTCCGTCGCGCCAGGCGGCGACACCCCGGTGGACGAAGCCCGTGCCGTTCGGCGGTTGTCCGTCGGCGGTGGCCTTCGGGTCGAAGGACCACCGCTCGCGTCCCGTTTCCGGATCGAGGGCGACCACGCGATTGTACGGCGTGCTCACGTACAGCACGCCGTCGATCATCAGCGGCGTGTTCTGGAAGTTGCCGGGACCGGTGCCGACGTCCGGCAGGTTCTTCTCGCCGGGCGACCACTCCCAGGCGATCGCCAGCCGGCCGACGTTCTCGCGGTTGATGTCGGGCAGCGGCGAGTAGTGCGTGGCGCCCGCGTCGGCGGCGTAGACAGGCCAGTCGCCGGCACCTGTGCCGGCCGGCGCAGACGCCTGCGCCAGCGCCAGGGTCACGACGCCGAGCCGGAGACCGATCGCGATTCGCATGGTGGCAACTCTTGGCCAGTCCGATGCGGGTGTCAAGCGCATAGAATTCATGGGATGGTCTTCCGCTTCGGGCCGTTCCGGGCCGATCGCGTCGCGTATCGCGTGACGCGCGACGACCGGCCGCTCGATCTGACGCCGAAGCTGCTCGACCTGCTGTTCTACGTCCTCGAACGGCCGGCGGCTCTCGTGACGAAAGAACAGCTGCTCGAGGGCGTCTGGCCGGACGCGAACGTCACGGACAACGCCCTGGCGCAGGCGGTGTCGGAGTTGCGCGAGGCGCTCGGAGACTCGGCGGCCTCGCCGACCTACATCCGCACCATCTCGAGGCGCGGCTACCGGTTCATCGCGCCGGTTGAGGTCGTGCGCGGGGAGCCCGAGTCCGCGCCCGCCGCGGGCGGGTTGGCCGGCCCGCCGGCGCCGCGCGCGATCGCCGTGCTCGATTTCGCCAACGTCACGGGCGACGCCGACGTCTCGTGGCTGTCAGCCGGGATCGCCGAGACTGTCTCCAGCGACCTCGCGACGCTCGACCGGTTCCGCGTCGTCGATCGCTGGCGGGTGCGCCAGGCGTCCATGCAGTCGGCCGGGTCGATGCATGAGGTGGGTTCGGCGCTCGGCGTGTCACTGATCGGCACGGGCAGCTTCCAGCGGAGCGGATCTCAACTCCGGGTGTCGGCGCGCATCGTCGACCTGGAGAGCGGCGAGGCGGTGGCCGACGCCAAAGTGGACGGGCGGCTGGACGACGTGTTCGGGATCCAGGACGCCGTCGTCGGTGCGCTCGCGAGGGAGCTGGGAATCCCGAAGCCGGCGAGGGCGACGAGCAGCCACGAGACGTCCAACCTCGACGCGTATCGCGCCTACACGGAAGGCTGGCTCCGGATCGAGACGCTCGATACGAATGCCGTCGAGGCGGCCGTCGCGGATTTCGAGCGGGCGATTCACGCGGATTCGCGGTTCGCCCAGGCGTTCGCCGGCCTGGCCAACGCCGAGTTCGTCGCGTTCGAGATGACGAGACAGACGCGAACCCCGAACCGGACGGCCCTCGAGGCCGGCATCGAGCACGCGCAGCATGCGATCCGCCTGGCACCCGATCTGGCCGAGGCGCATGCGACGTTGTCGTTTCTGCTCGCGAGCGCGGGCCGTCTCGAGGAGGCGCGGTCGGCGGCCCATCGCGCCGTGGCGATCGACCCGGAGAACTGGCGCCATCAGTACCGGCTCGGGCACGCGACGTGGGGCGCCCCTCGATTGCGCGCGCTCGAACGGGCACTCGCACTCTACCCGCAGTTCTCGTACGCGCGGCTCGAGATGGCGCTGGTGCACGTGGCGTGCGGTCGATTCGAGGAAGCCGAGGCGCTCGTCCGGCAGGGGGCCGCCGAGCAGGACCGGCAGAAGCCCGCCGGCAGCCGATTTCCCGGGTCCGGGTTCCACTGGCTGCTCGGCGCGCTGGACGCCGCGCGCGACCGCCACGACGAGGCCATCACCGAATTCGACCGCGAGCTCGAGCGCGTGGATCGTCGGCGGCTCTACGGGCCGGAGTACGGGGTGGTCGCGCTCTACTGGCGCGGCTGCTCCGAGCTGGCTCTGGGCCGCGCCGAGGCCGCGCTCGCGTCGTTCGCGGGGACCGGCGAGTTCATCGAAGGTCACCCGCGCGGGCACCTCGGTCAGGCGCAGGCAAAGCAGCGGCTCGGCGATCGCGCCGGCGCCGCAGCGGCGCTCGAGCGCGCCCGGAACGCGCGGGAGCACTTCGCCGCGACGGAACGGCCGGCTGACGCACACCTGTTCGCGGCGATTGAGGCGGCCCAGGCGGGTGACGCCACGGCGGCCGTCACCAGCCTGAACGCGCTGCTCGACACGCCGGCCGGCCCGGCGGGCTGGACCATCCCGATCGAGCCCGCCTTCCGGCCGCTCCACGTCACACCCGGCTTCGCCCAGGTGCTGGCGCGGGTTCAGGGACGGGCGAGTTTTCCACAGAACTAGGCCGTCCCTCATTCTTCTTCAGCTCCACCTCACGACTTTCACGGCGGTCCGCCCGTATCCTCAGGGCACACGGAGGCTCGAGACGATGGCCGGCGGCACCTACCGCGCGACCCTTGGCGTCCCCGGCATCGGGGGCCTGCTCGCCACCCAGCTCCTGGGCGCGTTCAACGACAACCTCCTCCGCATGTTCATTCTCTTTTTCGCCACACGCGCGCTCGGCCCGGTCGAAGGCCCCGCGCTCGTCGGCGCCGTGTTCATCGCACCCTTCCTGCTCTTCTCGGGCTGGGCGGGACACCTGGCGGACGCCGTCAGCAAGCGCTCCGTCATCGTCGCGATGAAACTCCTCGAGGTCGCCGTGATGGCCGCGGCCGTCCCCGCGCTGGTCTCCGGCCGGCTCGACCTGCTCCTCGGCGTGCTCTTCATGATGACGACGCAGTCGACGGTGTTCGGCCCGGCGAAGTACGGCATCGTGCCGGAGCTGGCGCCGGATCACGAGATCTCGCGCGTCAACGGCCTGCTCGAGATGACCCTCTTCTCGGCCATCATCGCGGGCACGTGGATCGGCACGGAGCTGTTCGGCGCCTGGGCGGATGAACCCTGGAAACTGGGCATGACCCTGGTTGTCGTAGCCGTCGCCGGCACCCTGACCAGCGTTCGCATCACGCAGGTCCCCGCCGCGACGCCCGGCCGGCGATTCGCCTGGAACCCCTGGGCCGAAATCGGCCGCGGCGTCCGGCGGCTGTGGCCCGACGCCACGCTCTGGATGACGGCCGTGGGTCTCGCCTACTTCTGGTTCCTCGGCGCGCTTTTCCAGCTCGCCCTTCTCGACTTCGGCGCGACCGCGCTCGGCGTCGGCGAGGTGGCGCAGGGCCGGCTGTACATGTTCCTCGCCGTCGGCATCGGACTCGGCAGCCTGGTCGCCGGTCGCCTGTCCGGAGACAAGGTCGAGCTCGGCCTCGTGCCGATCGGCGCGTTTGGTCTCGGACTCTTTAGTCTGGCCCTCGTGGCGAGCGCGCCGTCGTACGGGCTGGCGGCGGGCGTCGTAATCTGCCTGGGCGCGGCCGGCGGCCTGTTCGCGGTTCCGCTCAACGCCCTCATCCAGCAGCAACCTGCCGACGACGAGAAAGGCCGCGTGCTGGCGACGAGCGGCTTCATGGGCACCGTCGGCATTCTGCTGGCGTCAGCGGTCTTCTGGGCCCTGGGTTCGATCGCAGAACTGTCAGCCACCCAGACGCTGGCCGCCGCGGGGCTCTTCACGCTGGCCTCGAGCGCGTATGTCGTCTGGCGCGTGCCCCGGTTCTTCGTGCGCTTCGTCCTCTGGATGCTGACGCACTCGCTCTATCGCATCCGGATCGTGGGTCGCCCGAACATTCCGGCGCGCGGCCCGGCGCTCATCATCGCCAATCACGTTTCGCTCATCGACGGCGCGCTCGTCGGCGCCTGCGTGCAACGCTTCGTTCGGTTTCTCGTGTGGGGACCGTACTTCCGGAAACCCGGCTTCCGGTGGCTGCTGGCCAATCTCCACGCGATTCCGGTCGAAGCCGGCGGCCGGCGGGACGCCCTGAGGGCCCTCCAGCAGGCGCGCGAGGCTCTCGAGGCCGGCCACGTCGTGTGCATCTTCGTGGAAGGCGCGGTGACGAGGTCCGGCAACCTGCTGCCGGTCAGACGCGGTTTCGAGCGGATCGTGGAAGGCCTCGACGTGCCGGTGATTCCCGTGTATCTCGACCGCGTCTGGGGCAGTATCTTCAGTTTCAAGGACGGCAAGGCGATCTGGAAGTGGCCGGAGCGCGTGCCGAGGCCGGTGACGGTGGCGTTTGGCCGCCCGCTCCCGCCGACGGTGACGACGACCGAAGCGAGGATTGCGCTGATGGAAACGGGAGGCGAAGCGATGACCCATCGTCGGCATGGCGGCGACCTGCTGCACACCAGCTTCATGCGGGTGGCGCGCCGGCATCCGGGACGGCTCGCCATCGCCGACAGCACCGGGCAGAAGCTCACGTTCGGCCGGGCCCTCATCGGCGCGATCGCACTGGCGCGCCTGTTCAGGCGGCGCCTGGGTTCCGAGCCCCATGTCGGCATCCTGCTGCCGGCCTCGGCCGGCGCCGCCCTGGCCAACCTCGCGGTGCTCTGCGCCGGGCGCGTTCCCGTGAACCTGAACTTCACCATCGGCGCCGAGGCCATGACGGGCG
>Ga0214472_10007069_pt1 | contig 11766 bp, 7 predicted proteins | sample RVTome_6_FD_207662 | JGI IMG/M metagenome (GOLD analysis project Ga0214472, IMG submission 207662) | Soil microbial communities from uranium-contaminated site in the Upper Colorado River Basin, Wyoming, United States - RVT140D175 | ecosystem: Environmental > Terrestrial > Soil > Contaminated >...
TTCGAAATCCGCTCATGACAACAATCCGTTCAAGAAAACGTGTCCATCCTTCTCCACGTGTTGTACAATCTCCACGCATCGCTGACCAGTATTGACCGGACCGATTATTCCGACAGCCTGTTGAAGGGAGGGGGGTAAAAAGCGAGCCGTGGCTCTCGTAGACAGGACGGTTGGACAAGGCTCAGCAGGAGCTTCGCCCTCCCGACGGGAAACCCATCCATCTAAGGGCTTTCGATTTAATCGAAATCGAGCGCCGGAAATGGCATCATCGGTGCTCAATACTATGTTTTCACTCTTGACAGGCGTTTGATGACAGCATGTTCGCACTAAATCGACAAGCCCTGAAGAGACGGGCCACACAGCCTAGCTATCGGTGCTCACGGCGCTGGGTTTTCGTTCTGCGAATCGGGCGACCAAGACACCCAGCTCGAAAAGCAAATACATCGGGCCAGCGAGCAACAGTTGGCTGATGACGTCCGGCGGCGTGAGTAGGGCGGCAGCGATGACCGTAGCCAGGAGGATGTAGCGTCTGCTGCGCACCATGGTGGCCGTCGGTACGATCCCGCTCCACGCCAAGAAGAACACCACGACCGGCGTTTCGAACGCAATTCCAAAAGCCAGTGCCAACATCAACACGAAAGATATATAAAAATCAACTGCGAACTGACTCTGCATGGGAGTCGAAGTGGTGCCGGGAATCATCGGCGTGGAAAGAGGACCGGATTCCGTTTGAACGATAAGCCTTCGCGACGATCGATTTACCCAGGTTTCGCCCGTTTGTGGTGATGACGGATCTTGCGAGAGGATCGGAATCTGCATTGTACCGACCGATTCCGGAGGCTTGATGACAGGTTCCGAATCGCCCAGCAAGAGGCTTTGAAAAGCCGATGGGGTTAGGTCGGGGAGATCGAAGGTCTTGTTGAAGCTGATGAAGAATTGTAGGACAACGGGAAGAACGATGAAATAAAGGAAGAAGACGCCGATTGTAAAGAGCAGCGTTGTGCTCGGAATCAGGTATCGCACAAAACGTCGTTCGTGTCCATAGAGTCCTGAAGCCACGAAGCGCCATACCTGGAAAATCACCCAGGGCATCGTGAGAATCAATCCGGCCAGGAACCCGACTTTCAGGTATGCGGTAAAGCCGGCGGTGGGGGCGAGGGCCTGCAACTGGGGGGGGAGTCCGTTTTCATATTGAACCCGAAACAAAGGCTGGAAGATGATGTCAAGGATCTCCTTGCCGAACATCAGCGAGATCACGGTGCCGATAGCAACACCGGCTAGTGACCAGATGATTCGAGATCGCAATTCTTCGAGGTGGTCACCGAAGGACATGCGTGAGGCGTTAACCGGATCGGTGACCGATTCGTGTGATGTGGGTTGCGAAGTTGTTTCCTGATTCATTGAAGCGGATTCTAGGAATGGCGTGTACGCCCGTCAATTCCGAACTGAAACCGTTTCACGTCTCCTGCGCGCTGCGCTTTTTGGTTGCTTTCCGGTACTGGGGGCCGCGGGCGGTTTGTTGGTCCGTGGTCACAGGCGGATCCGCTTCAGGCGGATTCGTGGCACCGTTACCCGGCAGGGACGGCGCGATCGCTTGGTTTCGCGGGTTTGTTCAGCTCCGGTGCCTTGACTCCTTCGGGCATGCTTGTGATTTGATTGCTGGTGTGCCTACCCATCAGAATTCGTTGCGGAAGTGGCTGCTTGAGTACTTCGGGAACGTTTTGGCCTTCAAGCATGGTTGTGCGTTGACCCTCTTGCCATTTTCGGTTGCAGAGATTCATATAGGCGAAGTGCAAGTCCCACGGATGGGTGTCGAGCGTGGCGCCTCGTTCGATCAATGATTGGTGCAAGTCTTGCGTGTTGATTCGTGCAAGCTCGATCGATGTACCGGGCTGGATGGGGGTAAGTCGGCGCGCATCGAAATCATTCAACGAGCGAGTTTGTTTGCCGCGCAGAGGAACGACACGCCGCGAATCATTGCCATCATAAATCCACCGTCCGTCGGCAAACGGCAGGGCGGCGCCGAAGTTCTGGTTGACGAACAACACTTGGTCGGTTCGATTGGTGAGCTGGGCGACATAATCATCCTCGTCGCGCCGGATGCGGATCGATGCTTCGGAGCCAACACGTGATATTTGCTCGGGTGCGCCGGTCGCGATGAGAACTTTGACGTCATGGCTCACCACACGCCCTACACGTTGATCCGCTAGGACGTCGTCGGACCATTGGGGGATGTAGTCTAAGTGCACCTTGTAGTAGCCCGCATCAAGCAGTCTGTATCTTGCCCAGTTGCGGTTAAACGCCCGGGCGCGATAGGTTACGGTTTCGCCGGGTTGGATGACGTGGGTTGGCCCTTCGGTAAGGCGCTGCTGAACGGCGCGTGCGGCAACCCTATTGGCGGTGATATCGTCGATGGTCAATTCAATCTCATGGCCATCTGCGCGGCGGACGCTGAGCACTTCGGAAAGGTCGAGCATAAGGCCGATTCGCGTTTCTTCGTTATCCACGTCGGACGGCGCGGCGAACGGTATGCGAGAAGGATAGGCGGAACGGTTGCGAAGCTGAAGGATCAGTTCAATGGGTTCGCTCCATTCGATCTTGGACTTCGACACGGACAATTGAATATCGAGGCCGGTAAACATCAAATTGTCGAGCACGTCGAGAACCGATCGGGCGCGAAGTGCCGCTTCGGTGTCGGAACTTTTGGCCGCTTGCGCGAGAAGCGCATGGGCCGGCATGCCTATGGCACAAAGTCTACGGGTGGCACTGGAGCGCCTGCTGTAGTCCGCATCGCTTAAGGCGTCGACGAGCATCTCGATTTCGCCGTCTGTTGGCGGTTGGGTTAGCTTCGAATCCAACGCGTTAACGGTGGCGTCGGGTTGAATCCCAACGGCGCCGGCCGCGAGGCTTAGGAAAATACAGATTGCGTTGATCATCTGGACCGATCCATTAGAGTTTGCGAGACGCCGCGCATGAATTCCGATATATTTATTTCGGCAGTTGGGCATTGGCTGTTTACGCTCCTCGCGCATGTTTCTCGCCAACCTATCACGTTGCAGTACATATTCTAATCGATTGAGGGCGTTTGAAGGGTCGCCGTGGTGCATGGGGGAGAAAAATCTCTTAGAATGGCACCATGTGTGTCCGGGAATCCATATCAAGCTTCGAGGAGGTCGTCGAAGGCCCCCCTCTTTCTGAGGCGCTGAAGGGTTCGTTTTGGTCGAAGACGGATCAGTCGGCCGGGTTAGCTCTGCGCTTGGCGGTTCCACTGTGTTTGGTGGGGCTGATTTTCGCGGTTTTCATTCCAGCCTTGGAGGCGGGTTTGGTCGGATGGGATGACGACGACCTGCTGCTCAACAACACTCTCTACAGAACACTTACGCCGGACACCATCCGCTGGATGTTCACGACTTCCTTTGCCGGGCATTTTCAGCCGCTGACCTGGCTGAGCTATTCGCTTGATTGGATGATCTGGCAGCGGGAGGCGTTCGGCTATCACTTGACCAACGTTGTCTTGCACGCATTGACGGCTTTAGCGTTCTACGGGGTGGTGGGGCGATTGCTGGCGGTTGTTGCCGGGGCCGACGTTCAACGGCGATCTCGTCCGATCGTTTTGAGCGCCGGATTCGCCGCGGCTCTTTTCGCCTTGCATCCCCTGCGGGTGGAATCGGTTGCCTGGCTGGCAGAACGTCGCGATGTATTGTCCGGATTCTTGTATGTGCTCTCGGTGGGCTTGTACCTGCGGTACGTCGGGGCGTCGTCTCGGCTTTGGGGCGGCGGTCGAGGGGCCTATGCGGCCGCGCTTCTGATGTGCGCGCTTTCCTTAATGGCCAAGGCAACCGCGGTCACGTTGCCGGTTGTCTTGTTGATTCTCGATGTTTATCCACTGCGTCGCCTGGTCCTTGGAGGGCGCGTTTGGTTGGAGAAGGTACCGTTTATCGTTCTTGCGGTAGCGGCCGGTGTTCGTGCCGTCATGGCCCAAGACCTGGGTGGCGCTCTTTACGGTTTGGAGCAACATGGCCTTGGCGCGCGATTGGCTCAGGCGTGTTACGGATTGATGTTCTACCTTTGGAAAACGATTTGGCCAACGGATTTGGGGCCTTTGTATGAGATTCCGGCACGCGAGGTTTTGTTCGGCTCGATGTTGTGGGTGAGCGCATTGGTTCTGCTGAGTGTGTGCTGCGTGGTTTTCGTTCTGAGGCGCCGTCGCCCGTCGATTGCGACTGCTTTCGCAGTGTATGTCGTATTGATACTTCCGGTTTTGGGTCTTGTGCAGAGCGGGCCGCAATTGGTAGCCGATCGCTACAGCTACTTGGCATGTATGGCGTTTGCTGCGATCGGGGGTGGTGCTTTGTTGGGGGTGCTGTGCCATGCTCGCCGAGTGCAAACCACCAACGGGCGATCCATTCTCGCCTTGTTGGTCGCGATCGTTGTCGGTGTGCTCGGTCGATCGACCTTTGCCCAGGCTGAGATTTGGAAGTCCGCGTCCTCGTTGTGGGAGCGTGGCGTTGCGATGAGTCCGCATAGCGCCATCGCCCACACTAATTACGCCGATGCACTCGTGCGAAGACTCCTATACCAGGAGGCTTTCGAGCATTACGTGCGGGCGCTGGAACTGAATCCGGCGGATGCCGTAGCGCTTCATCACTTGGCCAACTTACACGTTAGGTTGGGGCGAGCGGATCGTGCCGCGCCACTGTACATCAAGGCATTGGGGATTGATCCGACTCGTCATCGCGCTTGCCTATCACTGGCAAGACTGTTCATGGAGCGCGGTTACGACCATCAGGCTTTGGCGATTCTGAGAGATGGAGTACGTCGGCGCGGCGATGCGGCGAACTTGGTTCATTATCTCGCCGATATCCTGGCCACGCATCCGGACCAGGCGATGCGGGATGGCGATGAGGCCGTGGAACTGGCGCTGCATTTGTTGAGGTTGAACGGTCGCAATCACGTGCTGTCGCTTCTAACGCTTGCGTCGGCGCAGGCCGAGGCAGGGCGGTTTGAGGAAGCCGTCGAGACGGCACGTCATGCTCGGGAAATCGCTACCGGTCAAGGCGCAGACCGGCTGGTCGAGGAGCTGGAGCGAAGGATTGAGTCCTTTAAGAATCGAACGCCGTTTCACGTCATGCCGTAATCGAACGAATGGCCTGGGGGTCAGAGGGGTTCCAGTTTTGTCGTGCCGGAACATTCGGAATCTGGTAGTTCCACTTCGGCGAGAGATCGCGCAGGATGAAGCCTGCGGCTCAGGGTGCGAGATCTCGCAAGTCCTGGTCACGGATATCGGTGACGAACATGTGACCCGGTTCGTGCGTGATGGCGAAGTCCGGCTTGGCTTGCATGATGGCTTCCAGGGGCGTGACCCCGCATGCCCAGAAGACGGGTATTTCGTCGTCGTGAATCGAAACCGCGTCGCCATAGTCGGGACTGGTGAGGTCTTTGATTCCCAGGGCAGCCGGGTCGCCGACGTGGACCGGCTGGCCGTGAGCGCGGGGAAACATTGCGGTTATTTTGCACGCTTCATCGGCTTGCGACGGCGTCATGGGACGCATGGAGACGACCAACTGGGGGGCGAACGGGCCAACGGGCCGGCATGCGATGTTTGTGCGGTACATCGGCACGTTGCGGTTTTGCTCGATGTGTCGAACGGGTAGGTCGGCTTCGAGCAATAAGTTTTCGAACGTGAACGAACAGCCGATCAAAAAGGCGATACAGTCGCCGTCCCAATAGGATTCGATGGATGCCGGCGTGCCGACGCACACGCCGTTTTGCAGTACGCGATAGCGCGGTAGGTCATGGCGGAGGTCCGCGCTGGGTGCGACAAGTTGCGGTTCGTACACACCTGGTTTGGTGATATCGAGTATCGGACAGGGTTGGGGGTTGAGCCTGCAAAACTCGTGAAAGTCCTCGGACCACTTCCGGCGCAAGATGACGAGATTGGCCTGCACATATCCAAGTGCCACGCCGGTCGTCGGGCGATCAAAGACGCCACTTCGGCACAATGCGCGAATCTCGGCGCCGCTTGCACTCGCTGGATTGGCCAACATCACGCGGTGCTCCCCGACTCATTGAGTAGCTGCACCATGTCGGTCAAGCATTCGGCAGAGATTCCATGCAGGCGGGCGGTGAGCAAGGCGGCTAGCAAGTTCTCGCCGTGCCGTGGATGCGCCGGGCCGATGGTTTCGCGGACGCCGTCGATATTGACTCTGACTACGCCATCGATGCACCATGCTCCGCGGTCGACCGCCTGTTGCGTCGAGATGAAATAGGTATTTCCTCGATGTTTGCGTGCCAGGGTCCGCAGCTTGGGGTCGTCGAAGGGTAGGATCAGCGCGTCGCCCGGGCCTTGGTTCATGAAGATGCGACTCTTGACGCGTGTGTATTCGGCGACGGTGCGGTGGCGGTCCAGATGTTGTGCCTTTACGTTGAGTAAGACGGCTATGGTGGGTTTGAAGTGGACGATCGACTCCAACTGGAAACTCGAGACGGCCAGGGCGATGGGCGTTGATGGTTTTTCGTCGATAAGCAGACGCGAAAGTGGCACTCCACGATTACCGCCGATGGCCAGCGGCTTGCCGGCGTGGGAGAAAACACGTTGCATGAGTTCGACGGTAGATCGTTTCCCGATGGTGCCGGTAATGGCGATCAGTGGCAAGGGGTCTTTCAGCTTGCTGCCAAGTTGGTAGGCCAGTTCACTCTCGCTCATCAAGGGCACGCCGCGCCGATGTAATTCTTCCAGGATGGAGAGCTGGGCGCTTACGCCGGGGCTCAATATGATTACATCCGAAGCGGCCAGGAACTCGATTGTGTGTCCTCCCGTTTCCACGCCCGCAGTAGTCATGCCTGCGTCGAGAGTCACGGATGCGGCATCGGAAATACGTACGCGATGACCATGGAGCACAAGCAGGGCGGCGGCGGCGCGTCCCGACTCGCCATATCCAAGGATGCCGACTTCGAGTGCTCTTTTCTTCTTAAAGGGGGACGGGGTGATCTGGTGACGGATTCCTTCGAGCATGCGAATGTTGGCGGCGGTGTCTATACCGTCGACTGTCGGCTCATTGCGGTGCGTGATGCCATCCACGGCTCCGCATCGTTTGACAATCTCTTCCACGTCGCGTGCGGCGGCGGCCGGCGCGGGTAGAAGGTCACGCCCCTCGAGTATGGAAAGTGCTCCAACCAGCCCATAGGCCCCCCAATTGGATACGCCGGCGGCGATGCAGAAGTCGGTGCCCACGACGCATTGGGCGCGTGCGGGCAAGGCCGGGCTGAGTTCGACAGCGTCAAGATGGCCTGCGGACGGACTTGCGAAGATCTTGCCCATTCCGATTTCGTTGCCGCCGTCACCGATGCCGATCGTGGCCAGGCCCCGCCTACTTGCTGCCAGGAACAGTTCATCGAGCGGGGTGGTTGTGCTTGAAATGTCCAGGCCGTGCATGTTGCGGTACTTACCGTCGCAACCCCGCCCGACTCGTTCGATGGATATCAAATGCGTTGGTTGGGCGCGATCTAGGTAACCCTGGTAATCGACGACCGGGTCAACACCCAATGCGTCGAACAGTGGGGCGTTCCAAGTGTCGGTGATGTAATCCACTTCAATACCTAGTTGGAGAAGGGCGTCACCAATCGCTTTGGCACCGGGGGGGCCGTCTGTCTCTCCGGCACCGACCTCGGGGATGAAAAAACCGCTCACCAAACCCACGCGTCGCGCGAGGCGTAACGACTGCGCGGCTAAGCGAAGTTGATCCGCCACCACCAAGGCGAAAATATCGCGTCCACCGGGGTCGCTGGCGATTAGGTTTTCTATCGATGTGATTCGTGAATAGGCCATGGGTTGTAAAACCAAAGGTTACTTGGATGGTTTTCTTCCGTACCCTCCTCCGCCGGGCGTTTCGATGACCACTCGATCTCCGGGCATCGCGGAAAAGTGTGCGATGGGTTGTAACTCTACGGCCTCCGTTTCGTCCTTTCGATATAGCGTGTTTTTTCCACTCGCACCGGGTTCGCCGCCGCACAGGCCGTAGGGTCGCGTTGTGCGGCGTTGGCTGATGATCGAAACCTCAAGCGGATCGAGAAACTCGATCTCGCGCACCACACCACAACCGCCATGATACGCACCGTCACCGCCCGAGTTTTGACGAATACAGAATCGAATCAGACGCACGGGTACGCGCGATTCCAACACCTCCGGGTCCGTCAAACGCGTGTTGGTCATATGTGTATGTACGGCATCCGCTCCGTGAAATGTCGGCCCCGCGCCGGAACCGCCACAAATCGTCTCGTAATAGCCAAATCGGTCATTTCCGATTAGCAGGTTGTTCATCGTGCCCTGGCTTGCGGCCACGGTCTTTAACGCTCCAAAGATACAATCGACGATTCGCTGCGACGTCTCTACATTTCCTCCGACAACGGCTGCGCACTGAGCCGGGTCTTGATGCCCAAGCGGGTTTAAGAAACACTGCGGTAAGATGATTTCGATCGGTGCTAGGACGCCGGCGTTGAGCGGGATGTCTTCGTTGATCAAGCAGCGCATGCAATACAGGGCCGCGCTGGCGACGATTGCCGGGTTGGCGTTGAGATTGCCGGTATGGACGCCGCTTGTGCCGGAAAAGTCGAGCGTAGCGCCGTTGCCATGAATGGTCAGGGCGAGCTTGATCGATGTGCCGTCATCGAGACGATCCTCGAATCGGTGGACGCCGAGTGGCAACGATGAAAGAGCCGTACGCATTTTACGCTCGGCCGCGTCTTGAGTATGCTGCGTGTAGGCCCGGACAACGGGTAGGCCAAAGTGCTCGACCATGGCGGTGAGTTCGTAGGCTCCGGTTTGATTGGCGGCCACTTGAGCGGCGATATCGGCGAGGTTGTCATCGGGCGTCCGTGTCGGATATGTGGCATGAATCAGCAAGCGGAGTAGGGCCTTGTGCTGCGGTTCTCCCTGAATGATCCACGGGAATGCCCGGATAACCACGCCCTCCTCGGCGAGCGACGTCGAGTCGGGGGGCATGGAACCCGGCCTGGTACCGCCGATTTCGGCGTGGTGGGCGCGGCTGGCCACGAAGAAGAGAAGCTCTGCTTGGGTTTCATCGAATACCGGCGTGATGACCGAGACGTCGTTGAGGTGCGAGCCGCCTCGATAGGGGTCGTTCGTGATGTAGACGTCGCCGGGTTTCATCACTTCGACATCTTCAATGAGTGCTTGCACGCAGTGCCCCATTGATCCGAGGTGGACGGGGATGTGTGGTGCGTTGACGATCAACTTGCCGCTTGCGGTAAACACGGCGCAGGAATAGTCCAAACGATCCTTGACGTTGACCGACAGAGCGGTGCGTCGAAGGGTGGCGCCCATTTGCTCTGCGATCGCGGCGAACCGGTTGTTAAACAACTCTAGTTCTACGGGGTCAACCGCCGTGGAAAGACGCTCTTGAGGTGTACCACGGGAACGCTCACGCGCATGGGTCATGACGATGTCGCCGGACCCCGTGACCTCCGCGTTCCAATCCGGGTCGATCACGATGGTGCTCGTCTCTTCAATGATGATCGCGGGGCCGCAGAGGCGCCGCCCTGATGAAAGCGACGAGCGCATAAAAAGCGGAACCCTGCGGCACGTTCCGTCGATAATCATTCCGGTCGTCACGTCGGGGCCGCTCGGTTTACCCTTCGGCAGAGCGGCAGAAGTGTCCAGGGGGTCTGATGGGGCGCGCATTTCGACGCGGACTACCCGCACCTCGACGCCGCGATTCTTGTGCACATAGCCATAGAGCTGTTGGTGCTTGGACTCGAATTGATCGCGCGCTTGTTTGTAGTGTAGAACAGGCACGGTGATCAGTGTCGCTTGCCCTTTATAGCAGAGGTCCATCGTTTTTTCGGGCGGCAAGAGGTCTTGTTGGCGCACATCCTCATGAGTTAGCGCCTCGGCAAGGTCGTTTTTGATGGCATCGAAGACGGGCGCCAGGTTTTCTTCGGCGGAGGCATCGAGGGGTTGGTGGACGCTGCGCTGACCAATCCGTTGAATGTCGGCCGTACCCATGCCTACCGCGCTGAGCACACCTGCGAACGGGCTGCATAGGATGCGTTTCATGCCCAGTGCTTGCGCGATGGCACAAGCGTGCTGCGCGCCGGCACCGCCGAACGTCGTCAAGCTGAAGTCGCGGACGTCGTAGCCCTTGGCGATCGATATTCGTTTGATGGCCGCCGCCATGTGGGCGTTGGCAATGCGTATGAATCCTTCGGCGAGATGGGCGATGTTCCGTTCGGCTCTCGTGTCCTGTTGGACTCGCCTGCACAGCTCCTCAAGTTGCCGCTGAATCACGGCTCGATCCAAAGGGAAGGGGAAAAACTCCGGTACAACGCGCCCCAAGTAGACGTTCATGTCCGTGACCGTGAGTGGGCCGCCGCGTCCGTAACATGCCGGGCCGGGATCGGCGCCGGCACTTTCCGGCCCTACGGTGAGCTTCTGTCCGTCGAACGAGCAAATGCTTCCTCCACCCGCTGCGACGGTCTCGACGGCCACCATGGGGGATACAATTCGCACTCCGGCCTTGACGGTCTCGTGAACATATTCTACCGCGCCCACCGGTTCATCCGCTGATCGGTTCGTGACATCAATACGACATACGTCGGTGCTGGTTCCGCCCATATCAAAGCCGATCGTGGGTGTGAGCCTCGCCAGCCGGGCAGCGTGTGCGCAGCCCTTAACTCCGCCGGCCGGTCCGCTCAAGACGGTGTCTTTGCCGGTTGCCGCCGCCGCATCGATCAATCCGCCGGCGCTGGTCATCAGTCGCAAACGCGCGTGGGGCATGGCCCGTCGAATAGATTGCACGTAGTGATCAATGACCGGCGACAGGTAGGCATCGACGACGGTGGTGTCGCCACGGGGCACAATACCCTCCATTCGCGCCACGCTCGACGAAACGGATACTCGGGAGAATCCCTCTTCCCTGGCCCAGCGCGCCACAAGTATCTCGTGAACGGGATTGACATGCGCGTGCAGAAAGCAGAACGCCAGGGCATCCACTCCTCTTACCTTAGCCGCTCGGAATTGAGCTCGCACGACGCTTTCATCGGGTCGACGCAGTACGCCGCCGCCGGCGTCGAGCCGCTCGTCCACTTCAATGTCGAAACTCGCGAGCTCATCACGTTTCTTGATATTCAAGTCGAATAGTCTTGGACGATCTTGATAGCCGATCTTGAGAATATCGCCGAAGCCTTTGGTTGTGACGAATGCCGTTTGGGCGCCTTTGCGTTCCAACAGCGCGTTCGTCGCACGGGTCGTCCCGAGCCTGACATCAACGTGTCCGATCGGATCATTCAGACCAATTCCCATGAGATAGCGAATGGCCAGCAGCGGTGACTCCTCAGGACCACGAAGCTCAAAGGGAAAGGATCCGTCCCCGGTCCGTGGAGCCGACGTTTCAATCGGCGTATCGAGTTGAAACGAGCCGGACAAGCCATCAAACGCGATTACCCGTGCGGTAGGGTTCCGTGAGTCTCTCGACTTTTGGAAACCACGGTCGATGTCAGGCGGCAGGTTGTGAAACTCATAACCGACCCAAAAATTGTCCCGATCGCCAATTCTATCGGGGTCCATGGCCATACGTGATTTGGCGTCGAGCCTGGCCATGCCGCGCACGGCGCCGGAACTAAGTAGCTTATGGGTTACCAGTGCGCCATCGGGGCGTCGCGCCACGACGTCGGTGAAAGTCCCGCCAACGTCAATGAAAAATTGCCAATTCGTAGGCGGCATGAGGGCTCATCATTAGTGCGACCGCA
>Ga0214472_10007070_pt1 | contig 11766 bp, 22 predicted proteins | sample RVTome_6_FD_207662 | JGI IMG/M metagenome (GOLD analysis project Ga0214472, IMG submission 207662) | Soil microbial communities from uranium-contaminated site in the Upper Colorado River Basin, Wyoming, United States - RVT140D175 | ecosystem: Environmental > Terrestrial > Soil > Contaminated >...
ACATGACATTGCCTTGGCCTCGTAGGACAGCCGCACGAAAACGGTCCACGGCCCACGGCCGGTTCGAGCCATCGGAAAGGCGATACGGGTTGCCCCATTTCGTCGGACGACCCACATACACCGCGCCCTCCGGCATCCGCCAGCCTTTGGTGCGTTTTCGTTGAATCCGTCTAGGGGTTCCCATCTAGCCCACCCCCTCACCGTTCGCGCTCAACGCTGTTCTCTCAGCCATGCCTCGGCTTCGTCGGAGACCTTGACCCTCTCAATCGACAGCACCGCGCAGATGACGAAACCGGTGACCACGCCTCCATAGAAGACAAAAGCGTAAGCCCACCACATCACTCGTCCACCTCCGGGTACCACCGAGCCACCAGGCCGCCCAGCCACCCGCCGAGTGCCCAGAGGATGACACCGGAGGCGAGAATCCAGAGGACGCCGAGGAGGAGGATGGTGGAGAGGGTCATGTGCGTTCCTCCCAATCGGGGTCATCCCAATGCTCTGCTACATGATGCATTGTCTCTACCGAGAGGGACCATCCCGCCTTAGCCGCTGGGTGTGCCATCCAGATCGTGTCCCTCAATGGCTCACCGAGCACGAATCGAATGAACAACAGATGTCTCATGTAGAGGTCGTCACCGGCAATCTCATCTACCTGTTCAGGAGTCATGGCTGACAACTCCATTGCGACCAATCTGAGCCACCGCCGGACAGCTCAGCAGCAGCCGCGATATTGGACTCCCCGTCGAACACGTTGCCCGGGTAGTCCTCTCCGGTAACCTTCTCCCAGGTGGAGGCGAGGAACTGGAACAGGCCAGACGCTGAGGACCGAGGATTCTTGGCTGACTCATTCCCCCCGGACTCGCAGGCCATTACCCGGAGCGCGGCGTCGGTGTTGGCTCCGAAGTAGACGGCGACCAGCGGTCGCCACTGTTCGACATCGGAACCCATCCCCCGGAACGTTGGGTCACCAGCAGTCTCCGGCTCGCCCCAATACCAGGCATGACGACGACGCATGTCCACCAGCTCGGCGAGCAGACCGGCCGACAGGTCAACCTCGGCGGCGGTGTGCCAGGCGTCCTCCCAGACGGTCATCTCCGCCCGGGTGTGGGCGTGGATGGGGACGAGGAGGCTGGCGGTGAGGATCAGGGTCACGGAATCCGCCCGTGGATCTGTGATGAGGGCCGCCGGTAGGAGTCGTCGAGGGTGACGGGAGGCGGGCGGCGCGGCCGGGATGCAAGCCAGCTCAGCACCATCCCAAGGGAGAGCCCAGCCGCGCCACCCACGAGGAAACCGATCTCGAACGAACTCATAATGCCAGGCTCATCTGATCTGAGTCCACCAGCTCGTAGACCATTTGTGGTGAGTCGTGACGATGGAGTTGACAGGGCCGGGTGATGATGTCGTGACCTTCGGCTCGCAGCTCGTAGACCCTGGCCGAATAGCGGGGCATGTGCCAGTCTAGGAAGGTGGTGCCGCATCTCGGCTCTAGCTTCAGGGCGTCGAGGATGCGTTGCTTCTGGCTCATTCGTCCTCCCTTGTGTCCTGTCGTGGGGGTCGCACTTCCCCAGCTACCCCCACAACAGAACTCTTTATGTCCTTCAAGATAATGGCTCGAGGTGAGCCGGGGACACGCTCGACCATGCCAGCCTTCTCTAGTGCATCCAAGCGTTCTTGTACTGATGCTGACGAGGACAAGCCCAGTTCATCGCCAAGTTGTCTGACGGTTGGCGGGTAGCCATGTTGGTCGATGAACCCGGCGATAGCCTCGTAAGTCTGGCTGAGTCGATCCTGAGCGGACTTTCCATCGGTAGGACGTCCTGGCTTCACTTCTCGTCCTCGGTCGCTTCCTCTGCGGCGCGCTCCAACGCGACCAACCCGGCTAGATCGGGGGCCAGCTCCCGCGGCGTGTAACCGTCTACCGCCAGGGCCATCCTGAACTCCACCGACATGGGGAGCTGGCGGCACAGCTTGGCCGTGATCGTCTTCCTCGCCATCTCGGGCTCGTTCTCCCGCCATCCCTTGGGCCATTTGCCATCGGATTGCTTCTGCACATACCGGTCTCGATGCTCAAGTATCTCGGGCCTGGACATGGCCTCGAATGGCTGTGCGCCCGTGACCAAGATCGCGGTGCAGTAGACATCGGTCCAATCACGATGCGGGATGCCTTGAGGTTCGTGGTACCAGTTGGTGCCACCTTGGGCGTGTCGGTACTTGAATTCGTCGCCGTCGTGGACGATGCGGGCCTCGATGTGGGAGACCACACCCGAGCGGTAGGCCAATTGGCGCAGCCCCTGATACCCAATCTGGAAGGAAGCCTCTAGAACGCCCTGGTTTCGGCGGGGGATGATCCATGACATCCCGAGTGGTGCTCCTGGCTCTAGGCCCAATTGTGCCGACATCAGCACCGAAGCAACGAAACTGAGCGGTGTGCAATTGAGCAGTTGCGGTGTGGCTCGGGCCAGGTTGATGCACACCGACTTGAACCGGGGAGCGGTGTAGCCCGCGGGTAAGGCGTCGATCAGGTCGGGCTCCCACTGCTTGAGTGCGGCGATGATGGGCGGGTCTTCGGCTCGCCGCTCGATAGTGGCCTGCTCAGTCATTCAGCTCATCTCCCTTGACCACGAATCGGCGGGTGCCGTTCTTGTTCGTCGACCATTTAGCCACCACCTGCTGCCCGCACACCGCGGTATCGGCCTCTTTCATCATCACCTTGACAGCGGCCGTAGCAGCCTCGTATCGCTCGTTTCCGGCATCTCTGGCACTCCGGGCCTCATAGAGCTCCAACGCCGCGTCAGGGCCAACCTCAACGGTCTGCTCGGTGCTGTAAGGCCACAGGTGAGCCATCACCGCGCTGTCCTCCCACTTGGTGGACGGCGGCTCGTTGGCCTCCACGTGCTTCCAGAAGTCCTCGGCAGCTTCGATCTGGCGCGCCTGGTACTCGGCATTGGCCTCGATCGGGTAGACCATCATCTGACGACCGGCGTGGAGCACGACGAGATCCCCAAGCTTGTAGCCAGTGACGGCGAGTTGCCATTGCACCTGCGCGTAGTAGTGGGCGGGCGGTTCAGTCCATGCCCAATCGCTGTTGTTTTTGACCTCCACTACCGCGGGATAGGACGGCAGGGCGTCAGGTGTGGCCACCATGAAGGGCCGTTCAAGATTGCGGATCAGCGGTTGTCGATGCTTGATCTCGACGGCCGTCTGTCTGGCCCACTCCTCGAGGATCACGTCTTCAAGGATGCGGCCCCATCGCATCGCCTCGTCGTCCATGACCTCACGCAGATTGCCCACCTTCGACGCCCACACCTGAAATGGGGTTGTCCAGGGGGAGATGCCCATGATCCCCGAGATATCGCTTGCGCCGATGCCGCTGCGGCGAAGGGCCAACCATTCTTGACGAGTAGAGAATGGAACAATTCTGAAGCTCATTGCGTGCTCCGGTTGTGACGCTGGGTGAGGGCGTCGGCCCAGCGACAATTCCCCGGTTCGTAATTGCCGTCAGGATCGATCCGGTCGAGCGTCATACCTTCGGGGCGCTCCCCGATATCTTCTAGGAATGCTTCAAAGGATGATGCCCAACGGTCGCACACCTGGATACCGCGACCTCCATATCGCTTCCAATTAATGACCCGCGGATTCGTGCAGCGAGCCAGCATTGCGGTCCACGTCACGAACGTCGGCGAATAACCATCGGTACGGGAAGCGTGACCATGAGTTGTCATTTGGGCCTTAGCCACTTCACGCGATAGGCAACCGCAACTGCGCGTGTCGCCTCGTCTGAGATTGAATCCATAGACGATGCTTGTGTTGCCGCAATCACACAAACAGAACCAGCGTGCATTGCGATGCTTCGATTTGGCTTGTTCAGTCACGATCAGACGACCATATCGATTGCCGCGTTCGTTGGTCACCGCTCCCATTAGCAACCAACGAACCGGCGGCGCGCGGCGAGCCATGATGCGCGGTCATGGGTCGGCACGATCTCGAAAGTCATCCGCCTGACTCCTCGACATGCCAATGGGTCTGTCGATAGTCTTCGGGCCAGATGGCCTCGTAATCCTCACAGGTCTCGCCGATGATCGACACGGCCCCACTGATTGAGTCAGCAAAGCTACGGGCCTGGGTCTTACTGGTGAACCAATTGGTCGTGCCGCCACCAGAGGGCATACGCTGCTCAACCTTCCAGTGGTGGTAAGTGGTTGTGGATTCTTGCAGGGCACTCTCGGTGGCACCCGAACCGTGGCGTGTGTTTCTCATAGCACCACCTAATTTACCGAACACCTGAGCGGTTGTCAAGGATCATTAGCCACCTCTGCGATTGCTTCGTATTTGGTCGCGCCTCCCCCCGCTCCCATTTCCCCACGGTGCCCAACCGCTCTCCGAGCCATGCGTCGATATCTGAAGCAGTAATGCCTAGCGATCGCCGGATGACACGACGATCGGGGTAGGCATAGGACAGCGGCGCATATGCGAAGGCATCATGTGAGCGATGACAGTCGGCGCAGCACTCCTCGGAAGGGAGCCGCCCACAAGCCCCACATCTCATTCCAGCATCCCCATAGCCACCTCAAGCGCTCCCTCATAGTCGAAATTGTCATGCCAGTAGGTACGCTCGTTGCGACCCCTAAGAGCATCCACGACGGCATCCTTGATCCGGTCAGGCACACCTCCAGCAAAGGACTCACCGAATACCAACATCCCCCCTTCGGTCACCGAGAACGGCACACGCCACGACGCCACATCGAGGCCGCGCCCCGATGCGTCCAGTCTGACCACGGTGAGATGGCGCAGCTCGTATTCGGAACAGTCGGCGACCAGCCAGGAGGTACCGATAGTGGGCACCAGGATGAATGGCACCAGAACCGCGAAGGCAGCCACCGTCTCCTCGGCGACGCTAATGCCGGGGATGCCGATCTCACCTTGAGGGTCGCCCCAGATGTCGAAGTGCGTTGCCCAGATACGGGGCCGGTGGCCTACGTCGTGCCGGGCGATGTGGCTGGCAAAGGTAGCGAGGACGGCGGGTAAGTCGCTCATCGGATCTTCGCCAAGATGCACCTGACCCGTGGTCTCCACCACAAGTCATGGCACTCGGCAGAGCAGAAATCTTGACCGTCGAACTGGAGAGAGAACTCCCTCGCGCAGTATTCGCATCTCATAGCCCTAGAGAATATACCGAACAGGTGAGCGGTAGTCAACCACAACGAGGGGGGCGTACTGTCATCACGCTCGCTCGGTTGGCATGACCACAAGCAAGACACACATCCACATCGGTCGCCTCGCCAGCACCGTATCCAGCATGACGGAAGAGAGCGTGCTGGACGAAGGTGCCCACTCGAATCAGCTGGCCATGAGAACAGCGCCGACAATGGCGCTCGCCCTCATAGAGAACAGGTAACCGTTCCCCCATCCATCGGGGACGAGTCGGAGCGATAAAGCCGGGAAGGGTCACGATGCCGCCTGCCCTGGCACCCAACCCGAGCCAACCATGCCCTCGACGAGTGGTGCAAGGTGGTTGACCCCATGAGCCAGAGCGTCGATCACGTCATCATTGGCAGAGTCAGGCCATTCCTCCATCTCGGTCAGCGCTTCGGAATGATGGAAGCCGGAAGCGAAATGGACACGACCGGCCCGGGTCTGAGCAGCTAGTGGCCACGCCCTAATTTGCTTATTGGTCTCGACCTTGGCCGGCCATACCGGACCAGCGGTGGGAACAACATCGAGCAATCGGGTCATAAACTCGGTAACCAACATGCCCGCCGACCCTCTTTCCTCCTCGAAGACCTGATCCACATCGGGACCGTCCATCGCCGCGGTGTCGGCCACCAACTCTGGGACGTCTACGGCGTCTCGGCGCTCACGAACGATGTCGCTGATCCAGTAGCCGTCTGAGTTGGCTTCGATCAGCGCGCCCACGGTGAAGTCTCCGCCCTCGGTCGACGCCAGATCCCAGGCCCGCACCTTGGTACGGACATCGGGCAGGGGGATCTCAGTGATCTTGAAGGTGTCGAGGTAAATCCCACCACGGTCTACATCGACATTGCCATACAGGATGAGCCATTCGTCTTCTGGGATGAGCAAGCGGGTCATGTCGAATTGTCTCTGGTTGATGACGCCGGCTGCCAGCGCATCGTCCGATTCGAGTCGGGAGTAGACCCAGCCGGGAAGCTCGCCCTTGCGGGCTTGGATGGCAAGCTTCTTGGCCCAGTTGGGTCGGCGGGTGTTATTGCCGATCAATCGCATACGAGGGGCGGTATGTTGTGTCGTTGAGGTGATGGCGATCCATGCTTCGAGGCTGGTCCGTGTCGCCTCCTCGACCACCACACCCCAGTAATCCTCACCGTAGATGTTGTCGGCTTTGTCGCCCGAGCCGAAGAAGATGACGGTCTCGTTTGGCATGGTGATGGTGTAGTCGGTCTTGTGAACCTTGATCTCGGCTAGATCGAGAAGCTCGGTGTAGGCCCTACGAAATGCGATTTGAGATTGCCTAAATACCGGGGAGACCCATAGGAACCGGCGGTGTGGCTCGCCCATCCGTTCTGTTTCCTCGATGAGCCACTGCAAGCTGCCGATGGTCTTGCCAGTCTTGGGCGCCGCGACGATGATGGCGTTGTCGGGCGGGTCCCATATCGCTGCCTGTTGAGCCGAGTAGGGTTCGATCCTGTCCTTCCAGGGGATCACTCAGGTTCCTCCACACCTACCTGAGCCGCCTGACGCTGGTACCACGCCTCTCTCACCCGCTGCATCATGCGCCCCGGCCGTTGTGCCCGATAGAGGATGAGCGCAGCGGTGAGGATGGAGGTGGGGATGGATTCGGCCCAGATTGTGTAGACCAGCCCGGCCAGGATCAGCAGGATCATGGAGCATGATGCTAGCCTTCAGGTGTGGGAAGCCATGCCACCGTTGACATGCTCGATGCTCTCGATCGGAAGTACGGCCAGAAGTCGATCAATTCAACTGAGCGTGAGAAATGGGTTGTAATCACTGAGGCCCGGTCGGGTGCTGGCTTCGACGGGAACAACGGCCAATGCGACTACCTGGCGATCAACACCTGGCAGAGCCAGGGCCTGCAATTGATCGGCCATGAGATCAAAGTATCGATGTCGGACTGGCGACGAGAGTTAGCCGAGCCTGGCAAGTCAGAGCAGTTCGCCCGATTCTGCCGCCGCTGGTGGGTGGTCATGCCTTCAAAACTCGCAGCCGAGGTGAAGCCGGAGATTCCGCCGACGTGGGGATTGATGTCGGTGTCGGAGAACGGTCGAATCACTGAGACGGTAAAGGCGCCCGCCCACGAACCCTCTACGGTGCCAGTGTGGTGGTGGGTCGGCTGGCTGGCCCAGCTCGATCGTCGTGATAAGCGGGCATTGCGAGACGAGGTAGACCGTCAGGTCAGCGAGAGGCTCCAACGTGAACGTGACCACATCGAGAAGATTGTTGAGGAACGGGTGCAGCGGCGTCTCAGCGAGGTGGAGAACCTGAGCGAGATGGTCAATATGTTCCGCGATGCGACGGGTATCGACTTGCGCCGAGTGTGGCGTCCTCATATCGATCGTCTGGCCAAGGTTTGGCCGCTTGCCACTCAAGGCTCTGAGCTCGATGTTGTCACGCAGCGAATGCGCGAGGTGGCCGACATGCTCGATGCTCTACGCGAGGTGTCATCGTGACCACCGTCGATGTCGGCCCGGTGATGGTTCGCGGCCTGGTCCATGCCCGATATGCCCGTGTCGTCTGGGCCGACGGAACCCTCTACGTCGTTTCCCGTCGCCAGGGTCGTGTCCATCGTCAGACCCTCGAGACTTCCGAACCGGTCAAGCCTCCCTCCCCTCGCGGCTACTGGCGTGCGATCACTGACGAGGGGCAATCGATCTCTTGGACCCGCCGTGGTTGTGGTGGCTGAAACAATCCATACCGTGGGCTCGGTCGAGTTCCCCAAGAGGACATCATCAATGACACGATCTCATAGTTCTGGTGGGTGGGTCGCCGCGGTGTGGCTTCCCTCCCCTTCGGCGCCCGCCCGCCAGTGACCCCGATCATCCACCAACTGTGGCTGGGACCGATGCCTGATTGGATCGAATGGTGCATCCAGTCATGGCGAGACGTCGAACCGACCGCCGAGCATGTCCTCTGGACCGAGTCGACACTCCGACGAGAATTGTTCCCTCTAGCCAACCAAGAGCTATGGGACAACCCGCCAAACGACAGGGTGGCGCAGTTCCGTTCCGATGTGGCCCGCTATGAGATCCTGAACCGGGTCGGTGGGATCTGGGTGGACGCCGACTTCGAGGCACGCAAACCGGTCAGCGGACTCGACGGAGCCTGGGCAACCTGGGAGATTCAAGACCGTTGGGTGGCAAATGGGATGCTCGCGGTTCCGGCTGGTCATCCGGTGTTAGCCGATGCCATCAACTCCCTCCCCGGCTCCTACGTGCGCAGCCACCGCCACTCCAACTCACGCATCTCCGGGCCACGGTTCTTCACCCCACTGGCGTTGAAACACGGCCTGACCATCTACCCTCAAGCGTGGTTCTATCCCTACGCCTGGGCCGACGTGCCGAGTACTGCCCTGGAACTAGGCAAGGACTGGGGAGACGTCTACGCGGTCCACCATTGGCACAACCGGCGGCAAGGGTGAGAGTCCTGGTGTTCGGTGGCGATGGGATGTTAGGCCACAAGATGGTCCAGGCCCTCGACGATGTGACCGGCACGATACGAGGAGCCACCCCCCATCCGGTATTGGCGGCCAAATACATCGTCTCGATGGTGGACGTACGCAACTGGCGGATCACACAGGAAGTGATCGACGCGGTCCGACCAGATGCAGTCGTCAACTGTGTGGGGATCATCAAACAACGCCAACCCCAAGTAACCGATGCCATCGCGGTCAATGCGTTATTCCCCCACCAACTCGCCGAGCATTGCCGGGATCGGAGCATCAGGCTGATCCATATCAGCACCGATTGCGTGTTCGACGGCAGGCATGGCGACCACATCGAGACTGACCCGCCTAATGCCACCGACATCTACGGACGCAGCAAGGCACTTGGTGAGATAAGCGACAACGACCATGCCTTGACCATCCGCACATCGCTTATCGGCAGAGAGCTGACTGGATTCAGGTCGCTGCTCGAATGGTTCCTCGCCCAGAGTGAGTCCGTCCCCGGCTACACCCACGCATATTTCTCCGGGGTCACCACCAACTGGCTGGCGATCACCATACGCAAACTGCTGACAGACCATCCTCACCTGACCGGTCTCTACAACGTGGCAGCTCGGCGTATCTCCAAACACGACTTGCTGGTTCTTGCTGCCACCATCTATGACCGGCCGAGACCATATCCCGATAGCCGGATTGTGTTGGATCGCAGCCTCAACGGTGCAGCCTTCGCCGCCGCCACCGGTATCGAGACCCCGCCCTGGCTAGCGATGATGATGGCGATGGCCGCGGACCCGACACCGTATGAGGACTGGCGTTGAGCCTGACAGCCAAGACCATCCTCGTCACCGGAGGAACCGGATCGCTAGGTAAAGTCCTGGTGCGCAGGCTCGTCGACAGACACCACCCGCGGCGGGTGATCGTGTTCAGCCGTGACGAGTCGAAGCAAGACGACATGCGCCGGGATTTCGACGGGGTCGACTTCTGGATCGGCGACGTCAGAGACTTCTCGGCGGTGTGCGCGGTGCTCCGCGGCGTCGATGTGGTGTTCAACGCGGCGGCGATCAAGCAAGTCCCGACCTGTGAATACTTCCCGTCGGAAGCGGTGGCGACCAACATCGGAGGAGCCGAGAACATCATCCGCGCCATAACCCAACTCCGGCTGCCGGTCGAAACCGTGGTGGGCATCTCCACCGACAAGGCCTGCAAGCCGGTCAACGTCATGGGGATGACCAAGGCCATCCAAGAGCGGCTGTTCACCCAGGCCAACCTTCACAGTGACACCCGGTTCTGTTCGGTGCGTTACGGCAATGTGATGATGTCCCGTGGCTCGGTGATCCCACTGTTCCAATCCCAGATCGAAAGAGGCGGCCCGGTGACCATCACCACCACCGAGATGACCCGGTTCATGCTCACCCTGGACGACGCGGTGGACACCGTCTTAGCTGCGGAACGCCTCGCCCGGCCGGGGGAGACCCTGGTGCCTCAGGCCCCTTCGTCATTGGTGCTCGACATCGCCACGGCGCTGATCGGAGACCAACCCATCGAGGTCAAGGAGATGGGCATCCGCCCCGGCGAAAAGGTGCATGAGATCATGGTCAACGATGAAGAGGCGATGCGTACTCGGATGATCGAGGAATGGTTCGGGATCGGGCCCATGCTCCCCGAACTCGGCTACCAGGCGACCCTGCCGGCTCTCGAGGGCGAGTATTCCAGTGCCGGGTCGTTGTTGGATTACGAAGCCACAGCTCGGATGGTGACGAGCCTGTGAAACATCTGGTCATCACCCTCAGCATGTACGGGCCAGAGGTCGACCTTGCATGGAACGCAGGACGCATCGATCTGGTCGCAGCCAACTCGGCGCCGTCGATGGCCGCTCAGACCACCAGGGATTTCGAGTGGATGGTCTGCGTCCATCCCGACGATCCGATGCTGGCTCAGCGGATGGCAGCGTTCTCCAAGGGTGCCGTATGCCGGTTCGTCTACTTCAACCCCTCCGCAGACAAGCGCACCGATCCGGTCGAGGGCCGGGTCAACGCCAGAGCCGACGATGCCCTTGTGGAGAACTGGCGGCAAGTCTCCTACCGAGTGGACCAGCTGATCCTGCCGGTGATCCGGGAGCTCGACCAGCCGCTGCTGCTCACCAGATTCGATGACGATGATGCTTTCACCACCGACGCCCTAGCCCGCATCCAGGCCGTGGCCCAACCCGAGCCCGAGCCAGTGCTGTGGATGCAACCGCAGGGGTTCGTAGTCTGGGCCACCCCACCGGTCGAGATCCAACCCTTCCGCCACCCCGCCAACGGATTCTCATCGATTCAAGCCCCGCCAGGATCACGCATCCACCCTTTCACCTACGGCCACAACCGAGTAGTCGACCATCTGCCGATGCGAGTCGTAGACGAGAAGCCCGCCTGGTTGATGTTTCGCCATGAGGACAACATGTCGCTGCTGAGCCGCAAGCACGCTCGCACTCAGGGGCGCACCGCGGGAGTTGGGGGGGCTAGCGGGACCGAGATGACATTCGGAAAGACGGTGCCGATTGCCCAAGGGTTGACCCCCCAGTTCCGCGCCATGTTCCCATTGGACTGGAAGCGACAATGGTGAGGCTCTCGGCGGTGGTCATGGCTCACCCCAAACGGACATTGATGGCTAAGCGTCTCGCTAGCCGCCTAGTCCTCTCGGTGGTCTGGGATCAGCACAACAGCGTCTGGGACACTGGCCGCCGTGCTCTGATGGCTGCTAACCCTGAGGCCACTCATCATCTGGTCATCCAAGATGATGCGGTAGCCCCCCGCGGTTTGGTCGCAGAGTGTGAGCGCCTACTCGCCTATGTGCCAGGCGAGACGCCAGTGAGCCTATACATGGGGCGCTACCGGCATCAGCCTCGGCTGTTCTCGATGGAAGGACTGGTGGACCAGGCCCGCAAACAAGGTGCATCGTTTGCGGTGTTCGGCGGCCCCTGGTGGGGTGTCGGGGTGATCGTTCCGGTCTCGCATGTCGATGCGATCGTGGCTTCCGGGGATCGGAGCAAACACCCCAATTACGATATCCGCATCGCCCAGTTCTACGCATCCCGAGGTATTGACTGTTGGTACACGCTGCCCTCGATAGTC
>Ga0214472_10007072_pt1 | contig 11762 bp, 11 predicted proteins | sample RVTome_6_FD_207662 | JGI IMG/M metagenome (GOLD analysis project Ga0214472, IMG submission 207662) | Soil microbial communities from uranium-contaminated site in the Upper Colorado River Basin, Wyoming, United States - RVT140D175 | ecosystem: Environmental > Terrestrial > Soil > Contaminated >...
TCGCGGGCAAGACCTACGTCAGCGTGGTCGGGTTCATGTTCACGAGGACGGTGGTCAAGGGGATCCCGGTCCCGTTCCATCGCGATTTCGAGGAGGTCAACCTGCGCTTCTACGTGAAGCGCCGTCCGCCGGGGGGACGCGCCGACGGTCAGGACGACCGCCGAGGCGTGGTCTTCGTGAAGGAGCTGGTCCCCCGCTTCGCCATCGCGTGGCTGGCGCGGGTCGTCTACCGGGAGAACTACGTGTCGCTGCCCATGCGGCACCGGTTCGGCGCGGACGGCACCGTGGAGTACGGCTTCCAGGTGGGACCACGGTGGGCCGCCGTCTCGGTCCGGCCCGAGGGCGATCCCGCGCCGACCACGCCGGGCTCCCTCGCCGAGTTCATCGCCGAGCACTACTGGGGCTACGCGGCGCAGGCGGACGGCGGCACCAAGGAGTACCAGGTCGAGCATCCCCCTTGGCGCGTCCAGCGCGCGCAAGAAGCCGCCCTCGATTGCGACGTGGCGGCCCTGTACGGCCCAGAGTTCGCCGGTCCCCTATCGGGCCCCCCCAGCTCTGCCTTCTTGGCCGAGGGCTCCTCCATCAACGTGCACACCGGCATCCGCATCTGACCACGACGGAATGCAACAGGCCGAGGTTGCTTTCGGGAAGAGCGCGCTCCCCATCCACCGGCTGAAGCTCCGCCGGGGCTGAGCACCCCGCCGCCTTCCCCGTGGTTGTCGACTCGTGGAGATCGGCCTTATGCCCCCAGTGCCTTCGCGGCCGTCTCGTAATCGGCCTGGGGCACCCAGAGCACCATCCCGTAGCGGCCGCCCCCGGCCGAGGCCGCGGCTGCGGCGGTGATGTTGACCTTCGCCTCCGCGAGCTTGCGAGCGACGTCGGCGACGGCGCCGACCCGATCGTCACCCTGGATCAGGAAGGCCCGCTTCGGTCCCGTGAGCTTGAGGCCGGCCTTTTCGGCGGCCTGCTTGAGCGCGCCGGCGTTCTCCGGGACGAGATCGATCTGCGACTGCCCCTTGCCGGTCGGGAACCCCAGATAGGCAGCCAGGTTCACGCCCGCCTGCTGGAGCTGCGAAAGGACCCGCGCCCCGGCGCCTGGCTCGTCGGGGACGGTCGCGTAATAGTACTCGGTACGTCGGACCGCATCTGCCATCTCATACCCCTTCTCAACGCGAGGATATACCTCGGCGGCGGTCTCGACGAGCGCCGCCAGAGCCGCTGCCCTCCGTCGCGCGATAGAATCGCGTGTCGGATCAACCATGCCGAAGTCCTTCCTCTTCGCGATGGCGCTTTCCGCCGCTTCCGCGGGCTGCGGCGGAGGCGGCGGGACCACGGACCCTGGACCACCGACCACCGGCCCGACGGTCGGGACTCCGGTGCCCAACGAAGGCTGGAACCACGTAGCCGAGGGGTCGTCGATCACCTACCAGCACAACCCGCCCGCCTCCGGCCCGCACTACCCGGTGTGGCTCCGCTACGAGGAGTACGCGGCCGCGCAGGCGCGCGGGTACTGGGTCCACAACCTCGAGCACGGCGCCGTCGTCTTCCTCCATCGGCCCGACGCGCCGGCCGCCGCCGTGGCCGCGCTGCGCGACGTCTTCCGCACGCTGGCGAACGATCCCGCGTGCGGCCACCCGCGCGCGCTCCTGACGCCGGACCCCGCCATGCCGCGCGCGGTGGCCGTGGTGGCCGCGGACTGGAGCCTCGAGGGCGACACGGTGGACGCCCAGGCCGTCCGGGACTTCGTGGCCCAGCACCGGGACCGCGCCCCCGAGAACATCTGCCAGGGCGGGACGCGGCCCTAGCCTGAGCGCGGGCTCGCCCTTGACGAACGGGGCAGAGGGGCTATCCTGGACGCTTCCTGGCGGGAGGGCGCATGAGCATCGACCTTTCGGTGACGTTCACGGGGATCAAGTTCGGCAACCCGTTCCTGCTGTCGTCGGCCCCCCCCACGGAGTCGGAGAGCAACATCATGCGGGCCTTCGAGTCGGGGTGGGGCGGGGTGGTGACCAAGACCATCGGCCTGCACCCGGTGGTGAACGTCGCCGGCCCCAAGACCAAGTTCCTGCGCTACTACCCCGAGACGGCCAGCCTCTCCATGAACAAGGGACGCGCCGGCGTGCTGCAGTCGTCGTGGAACTGGGAGCTGATCTCGGACAAGACGCTGGACTGGTGGGTGCCCCGCATCGGCCGGATCAAGAAGGCCTTCCCCGACAAGGTCCTGATCGCGTCCATCATGGCCGGCTCCGGCAGCGACCGGGAGCTGGACCACTGGCGGACGCTGGCCACCGCCTGCCAGGCGGAGGGCGCGGACGGCCTGGAGCTGAACCTCTCCTGCCCGCACATGGACCGCGACGACATGGGCTCGAACATCGGCAAGGACCAGAAGCTCTGCTCGTTCGTCACCCAGGTCGTGAAGGAGGTGGCCAAGGTGCCGGTGTGGGCCAAGCTCACCCCCGCCACCGCCGACATCGTGATGGAGGCGGGCGCGGTCTTCACCGGCGGCGGGGATGCGGTGGTCTCCTCGAACACTTTCCCCTCGCTGCCGCTCGTCGACCCCGAGACCCTCGAGTTCGAGATGAACGTGGACGGCCTCGTCTCGAGCGGGGGCCTGGGAGGCCCCTCGATCCTGCCCCTCTCCATGGCCAAGATGTCGCAGATGACGCGGGCGTTCCCGGAGAAGAGCTTCTCGGGGATCGGCGGGATCTCCGATTTCAACCACGCCCTGAACTACTTCCTCCTCGGCTGCGGGACGGTGCAGGTCTGCACGGCCGCCATGCTCGACCACGCCGTGGGCCCGAACGTGGTCAAGTCCCTCGTCCAGGGGATGCGGGCGTTCCTGGAGAGGAACGCGTCGCGCGGCTGGACGAAGCTCGAGGACTTCCGCGGCCTGCGCCGGGACCGGGTCGTGCCCCACTCGCAGATCCGGCGGCCCGCGGACTCCGACTACCAGGGCGGGTACGAGGCGGAAGGGTACGCGCAGCCCGTGAAGGCCTAGAACCTGGATCTCGTGAAGAACCCAGGCACCGCCGCGGTCCTGAGCCTGATCATCCCGGGCATCGGCCAGTTCTACAATGGCGACTTCCTCCGCGGCATCTTCTGGCTCATCATCACGCCCGGCCTCTGGATCGGCAGCGGAGGCACGCTGGGCTGGATCTGCCACATCGTCGCGGCGATGACCGCCCACCACCGGGCGCGTTTCTGGAACGCGAGGCGCACGCCGGCCTGACCCGGTGCGCGTCGCGGCGGCAGCGGAGGATCCATGGGCACCACCCTCGTCAAGAACGGCACCGTCGTCACCGCCTCGGACCGCTACCAGGCGGACCTCTACATCGACAAGGGCGTGGTCACCCTCATCGGCCAGGGCCTGAACCTCCCCGCCGATACCGTGATCGACGCCTCGGGGATGCTGGTGATGCCGGGCGGCATCGACGTCCACACCCACCTGGACATGCCGTTCGGCGGGACCACCTCGGCCGACGACTTCGAGACGGGCACCATGGCCGCGGCCCACGGCGGCACCACCACCCTCGTGGACTTCGCGATCCAGGGCTTCGGGGAGGGCCTCTACCCCGCCTTCGAAGGCTGGATGAAGCGCGCGGAGGGCAAGGCCACCATCGACTACGCCTTCCACATGATCGTGCGAGAGCTGACGGACCAGGTGTCGGGCGAGATGGACAAGATGGTCAAGCACGAGGGCATCACGTCCTTCAAGCTCTTCATGGCCTACCCGGGCGTGTTCATGGTGGACGACGCAACGATCTTCAAGGCCCTGCTGAGGACGCGGGACAACGGCGGGCTGATCTGCATGCACGCCGAGAACGGCGGCGTGATCGACACCCTGGTGAAGGAGGCGCTGCGCAAGGGGCACACCGCGCCCAAGTACCACGCCCTGACCCGGCCCACGCGCGCCGAGGGTGAGGCCACGGGCCGCGCCATTGCTCTCGCCGAGATGGCGGGCGTGCCCATCTACATCGTCCACCTCTCCTGTTCCGACGCGCTGGAGAAGGTCAAGCAGGCGCGGGACATGGGCCTGCCCGCCTACGCCGAGACCTGCCCGCAGTACCTCTTCCTCTCCTATGACGATTACGAGAGGCCGGGGTTCGAGGGCGCCGGCTACGTGATGTCGCCGCCCCTGCGGGAGAAGTGGAACCAGGAGGCCCTGTGGAAGGGCCTGGCCAAGAACGACCTCCAGGTCGTGTCCACGGACCACTGCCCCTTCTGCATGAACGAGCCCCCGCAGAAGCAGATGGGCAAGGACGACTTCTCGAAGATCCCCAACGGCGCGCCGGGGATCGAGACGCGCCTCATGCTGGTCTGGGACGGCGGGGTGCGCGCGGGCAAGATCGACATGCACCGCTTCGTGGAGATCGTCTCCACCAACCCGGCCAAGATGTTCGGCCTGTGGCCGCGCAAGGGGACGGTCGCGGTGGGCTCGGACGGCGACCTCGTCCTCTTCGACCCCGAGAAGGAGACGACGCTCTCCGCCAAGGCCCTCCACATGAAGGTGGACTACAACCCCTACGAGGGACGGAAGGTCCGGGGCGGCCCCGCCATGGTCCTCTCGCGCGGCGAGGTGATCGTGGACCACGGCGAGTTCAAGGGCAAGAAGGGCCGCGGCCAGTTCGTGAAGCGGCAGCCGGGTCGGCCCCTGATGGGTTGACGCGCCGTGGAGCCGCCCCTACCCACGGCTGCCCATGATAAGAACTCCTGCGATATATCGAGGGTGAACACCGCAATGCCCCGCAGCCGCGCCCGCGCCAGGACCCGCTCCACACCTCCCGGCCCCGCGCAGCGGGCGCGCGTCTTCTGGACTCGCCTGCGCCCGGCATGACTCCGGCCCCCGCCCGTCTGGCCGGGATGCGGCGCGCGCCCGGCGAGCTTTACGAGCTGGCCTCGCCTCCCTCCGACCCCGGGCTCTCCAACGCGGACCTGGCGCCCACCACCGTCGCCCAGCGGACCTGGAGCACCTATCACATCGCCTCCCTGTGGATCGGGCTCTCGGTCTGCATCCCCACCTACATGCTGGCGGCCGGGCTCGTGGACGGGGGGATGAACTGGTGGCAGGCGATCGTCACCATCATGCTGGGGAACTTCATCGTGCTCGTCCCCATGGTCCTGATCGCGCATGCCGGGACCCGTTACGGGATCCCGTTCCCCGTCCTGGCCCGGTCCTCCTTCGGCGTGAAGGGCGCCAACGTCCCCGCGATCCTGCGCGGCCTGGTGGCTTGCGGCTGGTTCGGGATCCAGGCCTGGATCGGCGGACAGGCCATCCACACCATGCTGAAGACGGCGTGGCCCGCCTGGGAGGGCGTCCCCGGTGGCGTATGGATCGCCTTCCTCGCCTTCTGGCTCTGGAACATGTACATCGTCGTGAAGGGCAGCGAGTCCATCAAGCACCTGGAGGCCTGGGCGGCCCCCTTCCTCATCGCGGCCGGGCTCGCGCTCCTGGCCTGGGCCATGGTGCGCGCGGGGGGGCTCGGCCCGGTCCTGGCGCGGCCGAGCCGGTTCCAGACCACGGGCGAGTTCATGCGCTTCTTCGTGCCCTCGCTGACGGCCATGGTGGGGTTCTGGGCCACCCTCGCCCTCAACATCCCGGACCTGTCGCGCTACGCGCGGGACCAGAAGGCCCAGGTGTGGGGCCAGTTCCTGGGCCTGCCCCCCACCATGACGCTTTTCTCGTTCGTGGGCGTCGCGGTAACCTCCGCCTCGGCCATCATCTTCGGCGCCACCATCTGGGATCCGGTCGTGCTGCTCTCGAAGCTGGAGAGCCCCGTCGTCATCCTCATCTCGCTCTTCGCCCTCGTCATCGCCACCCTCACCACGAACGTGGCCGCCAACGTGGTGGCGCCCGCCAACGGCTTCGCCAACCTGTGGCCCGCCAAGATCAACTTCGCGATCGGCGGGATCATCACCGGGATCGTCGGGATCGTCATCATGCCGTGGAAGCTGCTGTCGGACTACGGCACGTACATCTTCGGCTGGCTCATCGGGTATTCCGGCTTCCTGGGACCGATCGCCGGGATCTTCATCGCGGACTACTGGGTGGTGCGCAAGGCGCAGCTCTCGCTACCGGACCTCTACGCCGCGGACGGGATCTACGGGCGCTGGAACCCCCGGGCCCTGGTGGCCCTGGCCGCCGGCGTGGCGGTGGCCCTGGTGGGCCTGGTGGTCCCCGCCCTGCGCGCGCTCTACGACTACGCGTGGTTCGTGGGGTTCGCGGTGGCCTTCGTCGCCTATGCGGCGCTCATGCGCGGGACGCCGGTCGTCGACCTGGCCGCGGTACCCCACAAGACCTGATCAGGAGCCGGCCGCTTCCCCGCCCAGGAACCGCGCGAGCAGGCCGTGGAAGTGGTGCACGCCGTTCTCGCGCAGGACGGAGTAGCGCCCGCGCTCGTACGTCCGGGAGCGCAGGTTCCGCTGCACGGCCTCGCAGATCGCGATGTCCTCCTTCTGCGTCTGGTCGCTGAAGGCGAAGCTCTTGGCGAACTCCTCGGCCACGCCGGGGCTCTCCGGGTCGAGCACGAACCACTCGAAGCGGGTCAGCGTGCGCTCGGCGGAGAGGGGGAGGATCACGTTGGTCTGGAGGTTGTCCGGGTACAGGTTGAGCATGACGTTGGGGAAGACCCAGTAGTAGAGCGCCTCCGGCGGCTCGTGCGGCTCCAGGTTGCGCCGGTACAGCGACTCCTCGGCCCGAGGCCGGATGGGGGCGTGCTGCTTGGAGTGGAAGTGCCTTGTCTCCACCCGGTAGGCCGCGTAGTCGAGCTCGCGGAACAGCGCGGGATGCACCATCGGGATGTGATAGCCCTCGAGGAAGTTGTCGACGTACACCTTCCAGTTGCACGCCACCTCGTAGTCCACGCGCTTGTAGAGGCTCATGTGGTCGAGGGGCAGCCGGCGGGTCTCCTCGGGGAGGGAGCCGAGCACCTCGGCCAGGGGTGGCGCGGACGGATCCAGGTTCACGAAGACGAACGGTCCCCAGGTCTCCGTGCGGAAGCGCGGCAGGCAGACCTCGGACTTGTCGAAGCGCTGCACCCCCTCGAACTCCGGCGTGGTGAGGAGCCGCCCGTCCAGGGAATAGGTCCAGCCGTGGTAGGCGCACTGCAGCGATTTCCGGTGGCCGACGCCCTGCGCCACCGGCCCGCCGCGGTGCCGGCATACCGCGGAAAAGGCGCGCACCACGCCGTCCTCGCCGCGGCAGACCACGAGCGGCTCGTCGGCCACGGTGCAGGTGAAGTAGTCGCCGGGGACCTGGACCTGGTCGGCGTGGCCCACGAGCTGCCAGGTGCGCCCGAAGACACGCTCCTGCTCCCGTCCGAGGACGGCGGGCTCGCGGTACCAGCCGGCCGGGATGGTCGCGGCCAGGGAGATGTCGGTCTCGAAGCGGAACTCGGGCGGCATGGCCTGGAAGGGAGGCGGGATCATCTCACGGGCAGAGGTCCTGCACCTGCTTCACCTGCTTCCTCAGGGTGTCGAGGGTCGAGTTGGCGGCGGCGGTCCGGACGTGGCGAGCGGCCTCGTCCAGCTTCATGATGGCGGCCGCGATGGCGGGCTTGGCCGTCTCGCAGTCGCTGGTGGCCCGTATGACCTCGTTCACCGCGGCCTGCGCGTCCTGCATGACCTGGGTGTCGGCGGCCACGTCCCGCATCTGCTCGCCGATGTCCTTGGGCTCGTCCTTCGCCTTCTTGCAGCCGGCGACGAGCGCCGCCACCATGAGGAGAGCGGCGGCGGAACGGGTCCTGCTCGTGGATCTCATTTGATGGGCTCCCCGGCCTCGATGCGGGTCAGGTACTGCAGCAGCGTGGGCTCCTTGTGCCCCAGCGCCTTCGCCCTGCCCGCGTGCCGCTTGAAGCTCGGAGCGTCCTTGAGGCCGAAGTAGCTCCAGGCCAGGTACGCCTCGGTCTGCGCGCTGTCCGGCGCGGCCGCCGCGGCCTTGTCCAGGGCCGCGATCGCTTCCTTGTAGCGCTTGGCGCCGAGGTGCGCGGCGCCCAGGTAGATCCACGCGTCGGCCCGCTTGTAGCCGGGCGCCCGGGTGACCTTTCCGAGCTCCGTCACCGCGCGGTCGTATTGCTTCAGGTCCGAGAGGGCCGCGCCCAGCCCGGTACGGTACTCGAGGTTGGAGGATTCGGCGGCCACCGCCTTCTCGTACGGGCCGAGCGCCCCCGCGGCGTCCTGCTTCAGGACGTGCCGCACGTAGCCGAGCCGGTACTGCGCCTCGGCGGACGCCGGGTCGAGCTCCACCGCCTTCTGCAGCTCCACGATCGCCGCGTCGGCCTGCCGCTTCGCGATGAGGGCCCGGGCGAGCCCCACGCGCACCTCCGGCTGGTCCGGCTCCTTGTCCCGCAGGCGCGTCAGGTCCTCGATGGCCACGTCCACCTGGTTCCGGGCCACGTTGTCGAGCGCCCGCGCCACCGTGACCTCGCGGACCAGCCGCTGGGCGTCGGCGTCGCCCTCGGCCAGCGCCGCGGCGGTGGCCGCGTCGGGCACGGCGTCCGCGGCGCGGCCCATCGCCATCTTCACGCGGGCCGACTCCTTGTAGGCCTCCACGGCGCCGGGCGAGGCGTCGATGACCTTCTGGAGCATCGGAGCGGCCTCGGCGGCGCGGTCGGTCTTGCGCAAGACGCGCGCCAGGCCCACCGCCGCGGGCACGCTGGCCGCGTCGGCCGCGGCGGCGGCGCGATAGGCGGCCTCGGCCGCCGCCAGGTCGCCGCGCGCCTCCTGGGCGTACCCCTTGGCCGCGGACGCGGCGGCGCCGCCGCCGGCCGCTTCGGCCTTCGCCGCCAGGTCCGCCGCCTCGTCGCCCTTGCCCTGCCGCGCGCGCGCCCTCGACAGCGCGATGTTCGGCCACGGGCCGGCGGCGTCGGCGGCCAGCGCCGCTTCCGCGGTGGCGTCGGCCTCCGCGATGCCGCGGGTCTGCTGGAGCGCCGCCAGGCGGCCCAGTGCTTCGCCCTTCATGGGCCCCGACAGCTTCGGCGCCGCGGACGTGTACGCGTCCATCGCGTCGTCGAGCTGCGACTTCCCCTCGAACAGCCAGCCCAGGCGGAGCAGGGGCTCGCCGGTGGAGCCGGGCAGCGCCGCGGCCTGCCGCAGCAGCTCGGCGGCGCCGTCGACGTCGCCCGCGGCCGCCTTGGCCTCGGCCTGCTGCATCAGCGCGTCGCCCGATACGGCCGGGGCCGCCTCGGGCGCCTTCTTCTTGTCCTTGTCCTTGTCCTTGTCCTTCTTCTCGGCCGCGCCGGCCGGCACGGCCAGGGAGAGGACCAGCAGCCATCCCCACCGCTTCATGGCGCCTCCTCGAACCGCACGGGAATCCTGGAGGTTCTGGCCGGATCGTAGGCCCGCGGCACGGGCACGGTCAAGGGAATGGACCCCCCCCGTCCCTTGTTGCTGTTATGGTGGCGTGGATGGAAGGCATGGAAGTCGGTGAAGGCGGGGCGCCCCGGTTCCCGCCCTACATCCGCCTTGTCTGGTCCAACCCCACCCCCCCGCCGCCCCGGCGGCCCATGAACCTCGCGGTGGCCATCGAGCGCCACCTCGCGGGCCAGGACGGCCTGACTGACGACCAGTTCGTGATCCTCTTCGCCAAGGGTTAGCGCAGCCCGGCACACTGGCGTAGGGTAGAGGTGTTGCCGGTCCTTCCCAGTCATGGAAGCCGGGACCCGTGGACAGGGAAATGAAGAACCGCCGGCAACGAGCCCTCTGGACGACGCCGGTCATGGTCCTCCTGCTGGCGAGCGTTCCCGCTTGGAGCGGCGACTCCATAGGCTCCGTGAAGAGCCTCGTCGACGCCTGCGGGGTCACGGACGGCGACCTCTCGAAGGTGATCGACAGCGACGTGGCGCTCGTCGACGTGGGTGCGGTCTCGAGGAACGCGGACGGCACGTACCGGCTCACCACTCAGGCGTACACGGTTGGCGCGGGGGCCTTGACGCTCTGCTCCGACTCGCGCTTCTACGGCCAGACGAGGGTGTCCGGCCTTCCCTTCCGGTCGGCGGTGCAGGTCGGCCCCGACCTGGTCCTGACGGCCTGGCACAACCCCACTCTCGGGACGACACCGGCGCTGTACGCCATCTTCGGCCTGCGTTATCGCCTTGCGGGTGATCGTTGCATCCCGCCCGACCTCGAGCGCGTGCCGGCCGCCGACGTGTTCTCCGTGACGGAGGTGGTGGCTGACGGCATGAGCGGGGCGACGGCCCCGCCGAGGGACTTCCTGCTGTTGCGGCTGGACCGCGCCGCGGGCGCCGCCTATCCTCGTGTACGACGCAGCGGCCGCGGCCGGGCCGACGCCGCTCATCACGATCGCGTGACGATGATCTCCCACCCGGAGCGGCTCGCGGCCAAGATGGACCTGACGGGAAGGCTGGCCGGCCATTCGGATCCGGACTACACCGGCCCGGAGCTCGAGAACCTCCATCCGCTCCAATGGAGCTCGGGCGGGATGGTCTACAACCGCGACCAGCGTGTCGTCGAGACCGTCGTCAGGAGCGTGGTCTCCGCCCGGTATTCTCGGGCCCCCGAGGCGTGCTGGAGGGTGATACATGTCGACGGACGCAAGGCGACGAACGACTCGCTCGCCGACTTCGCCCAGCACATCCCCGCCTTCGAGCTGCTCGTCAGCCCGCTCGACGCGGTGGTCCACGAGGTCGAGGCCGGCGGCGCGCTCTCGAACCCCACGACGACGCGGACCATCGAGGCGCCCCTCACCGCACCGGGCGACATCGCCTACCGGATCGTCACGCCGCCGACCACCGCCGGAGGGCCCGAGCTCCTGGTGACGTTCGGCGGGCCTCCACAAGGGACGCTGGCGCCGGGTACCGGGTTCGACGTGGAGGAGACCATCAACGCGAGCGGCGTCGCGTGCGGCGAGTATGAGCAGACGTACTCGGTCATCGACGTCACGAACGGCTTCACCGACGTCATACGCCATATCTTCCGGATCCAGTGTCCCTGACGTTCCCGTAAATCGCTGACCAGCATAGGGATCGACGGTCCACGTGTCGCGGACGGTGAGTTATCGTTTACTCACCCCTTTACCTTGTGCTAGATTCCGTCGAGTCCGCTATATCTAGGGGTCCACCCATGCGCCTCGATTCGGTGGAGATCGTCGGCTTCAAGTCCTTCTGCGACAAGCAGGAGCTGTCCTTCCGCGGCGGCGTGACCGGCATCGTGGGGCCGAACGGCTGCGGCAAGAGCAACATCTCCGACGCGATCTCGTGGGTGCTCGGCGAGCAGAGCGTGAAGAGCCTGCGCGGCCTGGCCATGGAGGACGTGATCTTCGCGGGCAGCCAGTCGCGCCAGCCGCTGGGGATGGCGGAGGTGAACCTCAAGGTCTCCGGCCTCAACGGGAGCAGCCCGGACGGCCAGCCCGAGTGCGTGGTCACGCGGCGGCTCTACCGCAACGGCGAGAGCGAGTACCTCATGAACGGCGAGGTCTGCCGGCTGCGGGACATCCACGAGCTGTTCATGGACACGGGCCTCGGCTCCAAGGCCTACTCCATCATCGAGCAGGGCAAGATCGGCCTCATCCTGTCCAGCAAGCCCGCCGACCGGCGCGCGCTGATCGAGGAGGCGGCGGGCATCACCAAGTACCGCGCGCGGCGGCGGCAGACGGCCCTGAAGCTGGAGGCCGCGCAGCAGAACCTCCTCCGCGTGAACGACATCGTCCACGAGGTGGAGAAGCAGCTCGAGAGCCTGAAGCGCCAGGCGGGGCGCGCCCGCCGCTACCGCGTCCTGAGCGGCGAGATGAAGGCCGTGGAGCAGGTGCT
>Ga0214472_10007073_pt1 | contig 11762 bp, 6 predicted proteins | sample RVTome_6_FD_207662 | JGI IMG/M metagenome (GOLD analysis project Ga0214472, IMG submission 207662) | Soil microbial communities from uranium-contaminated site in the Upper Colorado River Basin, Wyoming, United States - RVT140D175 | ecosystem: Environmental > Terrestrial > Soil > Contaminated >...
CTCCACAATCGCGCCGGCGATCTCGGCGATGGTCAACCCGTCTACCGTGGCGGCATCGCCGTGGAGCAAGCCCGGTCGCTTGAGCAGCTCGCGCATGACGAGTCCGACGCCACCCGCCTCGTACATGTCGGTGGCGGTGAAGCGGCCGCCGGGGCGCATGTCGCCGATCAGCGGCGTGCGGTCGGCGATCGCGCCGAACTCGTCGATGTCGAGCGGGATCCCGTACTCGTGGGCGATGGCGAGCAGGTGGAGCACGCCGTTGGTCGAGCCGCCGGTAGCGGCCACGCTGGCGATCCCGTTCTCCAGCGCCTGCCGCGTGACGATCGACGACGGTCGCACGTCGCGCCGGACGAGATCCATCACGAGCTCTCCGGTCCGCTGCGCCGCCGCCTCCTTGGCCGGGTCCTCGGCCGGGATCCCGTTGAGTCCCGACGGTGACAAGCCGATGAACTCCATGACCGTGCTCATCGTGTTGGCCGTGTACTGTCCGGCACAGGCCCCGGCGCCCGGGCACGCCGCGTTCTCGATCTCGTGGAGCTCCGCGAGCGTGATCCTGCCCGCCCGGTAGGCCCCGATCGCCTCGTACACGGTCACGACCGTGGCGTTGCGCTGGCCCTTGTAGACGCCCGGGTAGATGGTCCCGCTATAGAGCACCACCCCCGGGACGTCCAGGCGGCCGAGCGCCATCGCGGCGGCAGGAACGGTCTTGTCGCAGCCGACGATGCCGACCAGGCCGTCGAGGAGATGGCCGCGCACCACAAGCTCGATCGAGTCGGCGATGACCTCGCGGCTGATCAGCGAGGCCTTCATGCCCTCGGTGCCCATCGACACGCCGTCGCTGACCGAGATCGTGTTGAACTCCATCGGTGTCCCGCCGGCCGCCCGGATCCCAGCCTTGACGGACGCGGCCAGCTGCCGATGGTTGTAGTTGCACGGCATCGTCTCGATCCACGACGAGCCGACGCCGATGAGCGGCTTGGCCAGGTCCTCGTCCGTGAACCCGATGGCCTTGAGCATGGCTCGGGCGCCCGCCCGGTCCGGTCCGTCGGTGATCGCGGCGGAGTGGCGCTTGGCAGGATCGGAAACGGTCGGCTCGTCGGGCATCGGAACGGGTCTCCTGGCGTGGCGGATCGGGGCGATCCCGGCGCTTCCAGACTACAGCGTGCCGGGATCCCGGCGTGCTCCGACGCGTCAACGCTCGGGCGGCCCAGGCGGCCCGGACGGCCCGGGCCGATCAGACGCGGGCTCGGTCGGCGCGTCGGCACCCGGTGTCGTTCGGCCCAGGTGCCCCTCCACGATGTGCTCCGCGACGGTTCGAACGCTGCTGTGGCCGGTCACCGCCGACAGGAATGGACCGCGCGCGAGGGCGTACGCGCTGACATGCCCGACCGCCCGAACGGTGGCCGTCCTTGGTGTATCGCGCAGGAGCGAGATCTCCCCGACGCCGCTGCCCGGACCAAGGCGCCGCAGGTGCCGGCCCTCCTGGCTCACGTCGACCGCACCGCTCGCCACGATCAGGTAATGGTCGCCACCTTCGCCTTCCAGGATCAACGCCGCGCCGTCATCGAATTCGACCGCCTCGAGGACCGCAGCGAGTTCTTCCACGATCGACAGCGACAGCGGGCTGAGCAGTGGATCGGACCGCAACAGGCGGGCCTGGGCCTCGTGTGTTCCCGCCCGGGATTCCGCCCGCCGCAGCGGCGGCCACGTGACCACCGCGGCGATCGGCAGGATGGCGCCGGTGACCACGAGGGCACCCTGGATCCCCGCTGTGGCCACGAGGGCGGAGGCCACCAGGCCACCGATGGCCGCAGACGCCGCTGCCCCGCTGTCGAGCAACCCCATCAGACCGACCCGCGCCTCGTTGGGGGCGGAACGCTGGAGGAGGGTGTATGCGGTGACGTCCAGGATTGCATTGCTCAGCCCCACGACCGTGAGCAACCCGATGGCGAGGTACGGGTCGGCAACGACCCCGAGCACAGCGATCGGAAGTCCCCACATCGCGAGCGACAACGCGAAGGTCGAGCTGAATTGGGAGCGACCGGTCAGGCTCAATGCCACAACGGCGCCGAGCACGCCCCCAGCGCCGATTGCCGCGTTGAGCGCTCCGACCCCGGGTTCACCCATCCCCAGTCGTTCGATCGCGGCGACCACGAGCAGGATGGCGAGCATGCCGCGGACCAGGGTCTGGAGCCAGACGTCGAGAAGGATCAGTCGGACCGCCGGCGTTCGCCCGATGATCCGAACCCCGGCCGTCAGGCCCGTGCGCGCATCCACGGGAGCCGCGGCCGTCCGGATCATCGGCACCTCCACGGACGCCATCGCCACGACCCCGACCGCCATGAGGATGGCCGTCGCAGCAAGCGCACCGACCACCCCGGACGTAGCCAGCAGGATCCCTGCCAGGGCCGGGCCGATGAGCGCTCCGATACCCTCGGCGGCGCTGGAGGCGATGTTGGAGGCGACGAGCTCTCCAGGCGTACGGGCGAGCCATGGGAGCACGCTCATGTGGAGCGGCCGCGTGAGACCACCGAACCCAGCCTCGATGCCCACGAACAGGAACAGCAGGGCGAGATTGCCGCCGCCCAGCATCACCATGAGCGTCAGTCCCATGCTGGTCGCTCGTCCGGCGTTCACGGCCAGGAGGACCCGGTCGGGTCGCCACCTGGCAGCCGGAACTCCGGCCAGCGGCGCGACGAGGGTTGGGGGCAGGTAGCGAACCACACCGAGCAGCCCGGCGGCCAGCGCTCCGCCCTCCCTGTAGGCGGCGACGATGGTGACGACGAGGAACGCGTACGTGCCCCCGTTCGCGGCAAGCCAGCTCGCCAACACGCGGCCCAGGTCGTGGTTGGCCAGGACTGCCCGGATGGCCGTGGTCTCGGCGAACAGCCGGTCGCGACGGGTTCCCACCGAGGCATCGTAGGTGCTCCGGCGAATCCCACGATGCCTTGAAGCGGGTCTCAGTCCACGCAGGCCCCGGTGTCGACGGGCGCGATCTGCCCGAACCCCGCGGCGATGGCGTTGGCCACGACCGTGGGCGTTAGCGCGTACCCCACGTCCGGGTTCGTGCGGGCCTCGGCGAAGACGACCCCGCCCACGGTCCCGTCGGACAGGACCAGGGGGCCGCCGCTGTCGCCCCGCTCGATCGCCGCGCGGAGCTCGAGGATCTCGCGACGAACCAGGTCCTCGCCGTAGATGTCGCGGCCCGTTGCCGTGTAGCTTCCGGCGACCGCCGCGGCCAGCACCGTGAGCTGGCCGCCGTTCGGGAACCCGAGGGTGGCGCCGACCGTGCCCCTGACCGGATCCGAGGTGGCCAGCGGAAGCGCGCGCAGGCCCAGGCTCGTGATGTGCAGCAGGGCAACGTCCAGGTCGGGATCGAACAGGACCGGGACCGCGTCGAAGAGGCGGCCATCGATCGTCGCGACCCGGATCCCGGTGCTGCTGGCGCCCGCGATGACATGCGCATTCGTGAGGACGTAGTCCGACCGGACGACGAAGCCCGTCCCGAGGGACGAGAGCCCACACGTCGCGGCGGCGACCTTGAGCGTGCTGGCGGCGGACCCGGCGGCGATCGCCTCGGCCGCGGCATTTCCGGGGCGCTCGACCGGGGGAGCGGGAACCGGCTCGAAGCCGATGAACACGTCGGGCAGACCGGACGCGTCGAGCCAGGTTCTGAGCTCGACCGCGAATTCGGTCGGCGGCGGGAGGACGGACGACATCGTGCGAATCACGGTCGAGCTACCCGCCGCCTCGGCAAACCTGGGGAGCGGCCCTTCGGACAGGAGTCCGCCCGCGAGCCAGACGATCAGGAGGGCCTGCACAGAACCGAGCGTGGCGCCGCCGATCCGATCGGCGGTGCTCAGGAGGCCCGTTCCGAGCTCGTGCAGCAGCCGACGGCCGAGCCCGGCACCTACGGACTCGCCGAGACCGACCGCTCCGACCAGCCCGCCCAGCACCAGCCAGGGCCGGACAGTCGGGTCGACGCCGGAGAGGGGATCGGCGAGTGCGGGCAGGAGGAGCACGGCGGCCGCCCCGCCGGCGATCGCACCGACGAGGCCGCCAAGCTGTGGCATGGCCCCGGAACGGGCGCCAAGGATCAGGCCGACGATCACCAGCAGCACGGCGACCAGGTCGAGGGGGTTCACGGCGGGATGGTCGCACAGGCCGGCGGCTACCGCCGGCGGCGCGGTTCAGCCCACGGCAGTCAGCGTGTCGATGCGTGGTGGGTGCGCCGACTCCCAGGCCGCTATCTCCGGCTCCCTGGTGAGCAGGTACCCGAGCTCGTCGGTTCCGGCGAGGATCATCTGCTTGGCGAACGGGTCGATGTCGAAGTCGATCGTGGTGCCGTCGGGCAGCAGGACGCCCTGCTCGGAGAGGTCGACCGTGAGCTCGGCATCCGGATCGCGGGCCAGCAGCTCGAAGAGTCGGGCGTGAGTTGAGGTGTCCACGACGATCGGCAGCACGCCGTTCTTGAGGCTGTTGCTGCGGAAGATGTCCGCGAACGACGTCGACAGGATCGCCCGGACGCCCCAGGCGGTCAGCGCCCAGGGCGCGTGCTCACGTGACGAGCCGGCCCCGAAGTTGTCGCCGACCAGGAGGATCCGGCGGCCGGCCATGCCCGGTTGGTCCAGCACGAACCGCGGTTCCTTGAGCGAGCCGTCCTCGTTGTAGCGCCAGTCGCGGAAGAGCGCCTCGGCCAGGCCCGCCTTGTCGGTCACCTTGAGATACCGGGCCGGCACGATCTGGTCCGTGTCCACGTTCTCGGCGGCCAGCGGAACGACCCTGCTGGTGAAGACGGTGAACGGCTCGGCCATGCTCAGCGGCCCCCGACCGCGGCCAGGGTCTCGATCCCGGGCAGCCGGCGCGGATCGGCGACGACGCCCGCGATGGCGCTCGCTGCCGCCGTCAGGGGGGAAGCCAGGAACGTCCGCCCGCCCTTGCCCTGACGGCCCTCGAAGTTGCGGTTGCTGGTACTGACCGCGTACTGCCCGGGGCTCAACTGGTCGCCGTTCATGGCGATGCACATCGAGCAGCCGGCCTCGCGCCAGTCCGCGCCGGCGGCCTTGAAGATGTCGGCCAGGCCCTCCAGCTCGGCCTCGCGCTTGACCTCGTCCGAGCCCGGGACGACCAGCAGCCGGACACCGTCGGCAACATGGCGATCCTTGAGCACGCCCGCGGCGAGTCGCAGGTCGCTGATCCGCCCGTTCGTGCAGCTGCCGACGAAGACCACGTCCACTTTCTGGCCCAGGATCGGCTGGCCCGGCCGGAGGTCCATGTACTGGAGCGCATGCTCGAGGGCGCGTCGTTGGCCGGGATCGGCCTGTTCGTCGGGGCTCGGGACGCGGCTCGTGATCGGGATGCCCATGCCGGGGTTGGTCCCGTAGGTGACCATCGGCTCGAGCGCATCGGCGTCGATGGTGAGCTGGCGGTCGTAGGTGGCGCCATCGTCGGTCGGGAGCGTCCGCCAGCGGTCCACCGCGGCATCCCAGGCAGCGCCCTGCGGCGCATGCTTTCGGCCGTGCAGGTACTCGAACGTGGTGTCGTCCGGCGCGATCAGCCCGGCCCGGGCGCCGCCCTCGATGCTCATGTTGCAGACGGTCATCCGCTGGTCCATGGTCAGGCCTCGGATCGCCGCGCCCGTGTACTCGAACACGTGTCCGGTCCCGCCGCCCACGCCGATCCGGGAGATCAGGTTGAGGATGATGTCCTTCGCGCTGACGCCGGGCGTGAGTCGTCCGTCGACTCGCACCTCGTAGGTCTTCGGGTCGCGCTGGAGCAGGGTCTGGGTCGCCAGGACCATCTCGACTTCGCTCGTGCCGATCCCAAACGCCAGCGCGCCGAACGCGCCGTGGGTGCTCGTGTGCGAATCGCCGCAGACGATCGTCATGCCCGGCTGGGTCAGTCCGAGCTGCGGTCCGATGACGTGGACGATCCCCTGGGCCGGGTCGCCGATGCCGTGGACCGGCACGCCGAACTCAGCGCAGTTCTCGTCCAGCTGGCGGATCTGGGCGGCCGCCATCTCGTCGAGGATCGGGAGGCGGCGATCGGTCGTCGGTACCGAATGGTCCGCCGTGGCCACGGTCTGGCCGGGTCGCCGCACATTGAGTCCGCGGGCGCGGAGACCGGAGAACGCCTGTGGGCTCGTGACCTCGTGGACGAGGTGGAGGTCGACGGCGAGGACGGCGGGCGCGCCCGGATCCTGCGTGACGACGTGGTCGTCCCAGATCTTCTCGACGATGGTGCGTGGTGCGGTCATGCGGCGGCCACCTGTGGCGGTGCAGAGGGTAGCCCAGAGCGTAGCAGAGCGCGCCGCGACGCCTGGTCAGGCGGTCGCCAGTTCCAGCACTGGTACGTCCGTGGTGGCCGCGGCCACGAGGCGCGGGCCCAACTGCGTCGCGGAGGCCGGTCGCCCGAACAGGAACCCCTGGCCCATCTCGCAGCCGAGGTTCTGCAACACGCGGAACTGCTCGTCGCTCTCGATCCCCTCGGCGACGATCGGCAGGCCGAGAGAACGGCCGAGCGCGATGATCGCGCGGGAGAACGCCCAGGCCTCCGGGTCGTCCAGCTCGCCAGGACCGCCGATCAGCTCCCGCGCGATCTTCAGGCTGTCGACGGGGAACCGCCGGAGGTATGCGAGCGACGAGTAGCCGGTCCCGAAGTCGTCCATCGCGATCCGGACGCCGAGCTGGCGGAGGGCTTCGAGCGTCACGATCGTCGCCTGCGCGTCGCGGAACATGGCCGTCTCGGTCATCTCAAGCGTCAACACCCGCGGATCGATGCCCGAGTCGCGGATCTCCGCGATGACCTCGTCGACGAAACCGGGGTGCTGCAGCTGGAGCGGCGACAGGTTCACGCTCAGGCCGAGCGTCTCCAGGCCGGGGTGGCGATGCCACTCCACGACCTGGCGGGTCGCGGTCTGAAGCACGAACCGGCCGAGCGCCAGGATGCTGTTGTTCTCCTCCGCGAGGTGGATGAACTCGGTCGGGTCGATCGGCCCGCGTGTCGGGTGGTTCCAGCGCACGAGCGCCTCGACGCCTACCGTTCGGCCGGTCCCGAGCGCGACGATCGGCTGGTAGTGGACGGTCAGGTCGCCGCGACTCACGCTCTGGCCGAGATCGGCCGTGAGTGCGTGGCGATCCACGATTGACTTGTGCATGGTCGGGTCGAACACCTCGACCCGGCGTTTGCCCTCGGCCTTGGCCCGGTACATCGCGACGTCGGCGTTGCGGAGGAGCTCGTCAACCGGCTGATCGCCGTGCGCCGCGCTGATCCCCGCACTGCAGCCCACCACGATGTCCGTTCCCTGGATGCGGAACGGCAACTCGAGGCCCTCGATGATCCGGCGAGTCATGGCCAACGCCTCGGCCACCGTCGAGCCTTGCGTGGGGAGGACCGCGAACTCGTCACCACCGAAACGGGCGATCAGGTCACCCGGGCGGAGTTGCTCGCCGATCCGCTCCGCCACGGCGATGAGCAGCTCATCGCCGGCGGCATGCCCGAGGGTGTCGTTGACGATCTTGAAGTCGTCGAGGTCCAGGAAGACGACGACCGGCTGCGCCATCGGGTCGGACGCCGCCATCAGCCGACAGCTCACCTCATCGACGAAGGCGGGCCGATTGGCCAGCCCCGTCAGGGAGTCGTGATAGGCCTGGTGCCGGAGCTGCTCCTTGAGCAAGGACAGCTCGTGGAGCGATTGTTCGAGCTGCCCGTTCTCGAGAGCGACCGCGGCCTGGTTGGCGACCGTTTCGAGCAGGCGCAGGTCGTCCGGCTCGAAATGGGTGCCTTCGCCCAGCCGGTTGATGATGGTCAAGGCGCCCATCACGCCCTTCTCACCCACGAGCGGTCCGATCATCGCGTCGCGGACCCGGTCTGCGTCGTCGGTCCAGGCCCGCCCTGGGAGCGCCTTGAAGGCACGAGGCTCGACCGCGGTCCGTGCCCGCAGCGGGTCGTTCACGGGGACGGCGACCGGCTTCATCGTCTCCTGGCCGTCGAGACCGCCGGACGAGCTGCGCAGGGCGGCGTCGACGGTCGGGTCGGGGAACAGCAGCAGCTCGGCTCGCTCCGCCCGGAACATCCGGCGAGCGTGCTCCAGCAAGGCGCCGATCGCCGAGTCGAGCTCCGGGGCGTAATGGAGCAGCCGGCTCGACTCGTAGAGGAGCTCGAGGCGCTCGTGCTTCTCGCGTTCGCCCATGTATGCGCGGTAGGCGACAAACACGATCGCGGTCGGGACCGCGAGGAGCACGATCGACCGCGGATCGACCCACAGCACCATCACGGCCAGGACGGCCAGGCTGGTGTTGGCCATCGCCACCATCTCGCTGAAGCTCAACATCTCGGGCAGCTTCCGGAACTGCGGTGCTCCACCGGAGAGCGAGATGGCCGTGGCCACGAGCAACGCTTCGATGGCGCTCGTCGCCCCGCCCGCGAGGAAGGCGGCGAGCCATTCCTGCGGTCCGGGTGGCGTCACATCGGACGCGATCGTGTGGAAGATGACCAGAGCGACGACGGCCACCAACGCGAACTGGGCGAGGTTGTAGGCGCTCTTGACGCGCGATTGGTTGGCGTCCATGAGGACCGCGAACCCCGCGCCGACCATCAGCGCGAGCAGGTAGTCGGTGGGCGACAGAAAGAACAACCCGACGATGCCCGGCAGCTCGCTCAACGAGAAGGCGTGTCGTTCGCGCAGGAAGTGCACCTCGACCACGCGTGTCTCGCCGAGGTAGAACGCAGCGGCCGCCAGGGGCCACGGAATGGCAAACGGGACCGGCAGCCCGGGAAGGCCGCGGATGAGGGCGAGGTAGATGACCGCCGCGGCGAGGGCGATCAGGAACGTGAAGCCACGCACGCGGATGGCGGGCGTCAACCACGCCGGTATCGCAGGTCCCCATCGAGTGGGCCGTTCTGCTGCCGGGGGCCGATTGTTGGGTTGGGGCTCGTGGGCGGCTGACGCCATCAGGACCTGCAAGTGGGCTCGGGCGGTTCGGACGACGCGATGGTCACCCACCCGGGCCCCGACTTCGCTAGCCCAAACGTCCCATGAGCACCCCGGACCCAACTCGACGCGACGATCCGGACCGGGACCGCCGACACCGCCGAGAATGCAAAGGGAGCGGTCCCCGCGGACCGCTCCCCGATGAGTCCGTCGCCGGGCCGACGTGGGCCCGAGCCAGCCTCAATTCCAGCGGTGGCCGGCCTCCGGGCCGGGTCGCTGGGTATCGAGCGCAGCATGGATGGTGGGAGTCACGAACATGGTGTTCATGACTAGTACCACCTCACCCCTGCGCCGAGCGTGAGGGCCATCGTCGCCAGCAGCGACAACGCCAACGTGAAGCGCGCCAGGTTCGCCTTCACAACACCACCTCAATCGGTAGGCTTGGTCTCGATGCCCCCGGCAACCGGGCGGTCTTCGACCGATCCTCTCGGATCGGGTCCAATCCGTAAGGATCGGGGGAGAAGATCCCTGGCTTTGCGTCCCCACCTCGCGGTGGGTTTGCCCTGGACGGTTGGGTCATCGAGGAGCGGACGTCGCTCCTGTCGGGTACCTTGCCGACGCCGCGCCAGGGAGACCATGCACCGGTAGTACTGGTCCCCTCGATCCCGTAGGGTCAGTGCGCCGATGCACCACGCGGGTCAGGCGGTTTCCCCTCCGCCGGTGACCGATGGCGACGTGGTGAGCACTCCGCGACCGTGCATCGCCGCGCCGACCGCGACCGCGACACCAACACCGATCAGGATGTCGCCCACGCTGAACACATTGGCCATGGGCACCCACGTCGGCATGGTGAATATGTCCGTCAGCGGTCCCAGTGCGACCACGTCGCGCGGCGCGCTGTTCGAATAGTCCAGCTTCGGCAAGCGTCCCATCGCCTCGAGAGCGCTCGGACTGACCGGCATGTATCCGCCGTTGGCGATGATCGCCAGGAGATTCGAGGCGCCACCGGCGAGGACAAGGACAAGTCCGGGAACCGCAAGGTTGGCCGCGACGGCGATCAGGACCGTGACGTTGGACAGCACGTAGACGGCCGGCGCGGCGTCGCCAAGGGCGTTGCCGAGCGGCGAGGAGAACAGCGCCAGTTGCACGACCATGCCGAGCACGATCAGCGGCGCCCACGACAGCCGGAGCGACCCGAGTCGGGCGGCGGATCCGCCGGTCAGGATCCCGAGGATCAGACCGGCCACGACCGCGTACAGGATGAACACGCGCGCATCGTCGCCCGGGCACCGACCGTGCCGGAGGGACCCATTGGTCCCATCGGCCACAGTACGACCGAGTTCGGGGCATCGGCCGTCGACGGCGATATAACGGTGCACGGGGGCACAGCCATCCTGGGAGGACTCCCTCATCCGCGACGACCCAGCAAGCGAGCACACGGCCGACGAGGTTCTCAAGGGCGGAACCACGAACCTCCGCCTCGTCCGGCTGCGCCTGTTCCTCGCCCTGATCACGATGTTCGCGATCCCGATCGCGATCGTCACGCCGGTCGTCTACGGCCAGGCGCGCGGCGAGGGCGCGTCGTTGCTGCTCCCGACCCTCATGATCATCGCCCTCGCAGCCGGCCTCGGCCTGCTCACCGTCTGGCTGGCGCATCGCGTGCTGGAACCGGCCGAGCAGCTGGAAGCGGCCTTGCGCTCCCTCGAAGGCGCCTACGACCAGGCGCGATCCGAGGCGCTGATGGACGGCCTTACCGGGCTCGGCAACCACCGGGCATTCCAGGAGGAGATCGAGCGCCAGTGGTCCAGCGCCACCCGTTACAATCGGCCGCTCGCCCTGGTCCTCCTGGACCTCGACGAGTTCAAGGAGATCAACGATTCGGATGGGCACGCGGGCGGTGACCTGATCCTGCGGCGGATCGGGTCCGTGATCAACGCCAGCCTGCGCCGATCCGATCGGGCGTTCCGCGTCGGTGGCGACGAGTTCGCGATCATCCTGCCGGACACCGACGCCGACGGTGCATACGTCGTCACCCGCCGCCTGCTGGCCACGTGCCTCGAAGGAGGCAGCCGTCGGTCCGCCGCGCCGGCGTTGTCCTTCTCGGCCGGGATCAGTGCGATCCCGGGGGCCGCGCGCGACCGCGAGACTCTCTACACCCATGCCGACGCGGCGCTCTACTGGGGCAAGCGGCACGGCCGCACCTGCGTGACGGTGTTCGACCGTGAGCGTCACGAGGGTGCCGCGACCGACCACAAGCCGGCGGAACTGTCCGCGCTTGTTGCGAGGGTCGCCGCGACGGGTGCCATCCGTGCCGTCTTCCAGCCGATCTACGACCTCGTCACCGGCGCCCCGCGGGGTTTTGAAGGGCTCGTTCGCCCGCTGCCCAACAGCGGCTTCAACGATCCCGGCACGATGTTCGCGGCCGCGGAGGCCACCGGCCGGACCGCGGAGCTGGACATCGCCTGCCTGAACACGGTGATGGAGGCCGCATCACGTCTGCGCCTGCCGGGCTCGCTGACCGTCAACCTCTCACCGCGCACCCTGGAGAGGGACGAATTCAGCATCCACGCGTTCTTGCGGATGATCGTTCGCCACGGCCTTGACCCACGGAAGATCGTGCTCGAGCTGACCGAACGCGAGGGGATCGAGGACATCGATCGTCTGCGGAGCGCGGTCCAGGCCTGCCGCACGGCTGGCATCCGCGTGGCCGCCGACGACGTCGGTGCGGGGAACGCGGGACTCCGGCTCCTGAGCCAGCTGCGGTTCGACATCGTCAAGATCGACCTGTCCCTCGTCCAGGGCGGCAGCGGCCAGAACCAGTCGCTCGAGA
>Ga0214472_10007074_pt1 | contig 11758 bp, 2 predicted proteins | sample RVTome_6_FD_207662 | JGI IMG/M metagenome (GOLD analysis project Ga0214472, IMG submission 207662) | Soil microbial communities from uranium-contaminated site in the Upper Colorado River Basin, Wyoming, United States - RVT140D175 | ecosystem: Environmental > Terrestrial > Soil > Contaminated >...
GCGGCCCTTCGAGATGAAGGAGCTCTCGCGCTCCGGTGACAGCCTGAAAGGCGAAGTGGTGGGCGAGTTTTCGCTGCTGGTGGCCAATGACTCGGCGCATGGAAAGATCACTGGAATAACAACGTAGAAAAACAAAAGGCCTACGTTGTTATTCCTTGGGAGAACGGGGATGGGAACCATTGCAGAAAAATCATGAGATCCCCGTTCTCCAGGGTAAGGGGGAAAGTGGAATAAACAACGTAAGAAAGAAAAAGCTACGTTGTTATTCCTTGGGAGAACGGGGATGGGATCCCTTGCTGATCCGTCATGAGATCCCCGTTCTCCACGGGCAGGGGGAAAGTGGAATAAACAACGTAAGAAAGAAAAAGCTACGTTGTTATTCCTTAGGAGAACGGGGATGGGATCCCTTCGAGAACAATCAAATGATCCCCGTTCTCCAAGGCAGGGGGAAAGTGGAATAAACAACGTAAGAAAGAAAAAGCTACGTTGTTATTCCTTAGGAGAACGGGGAAGGGACCCCTTGCAGAACCATCATGAGATCCCCGTTCTCCACGGGCAGGGGGAAAGACCAGGAGGAAGGCGAACCCGGGGAGAGGGGATCCCGGGTTCGCCGCTTTATCCGTCTTTGCGAGGAGGCGAACATCGTTGGTGGCCGCCAAGGGCGGCCAATGAAAGGCATAGGGGGCGCGGTATGCTCGGCGTACTAGACGGTGCGTCCCTAACGAAAAGACGGAGGCTAGATATTTTGTTGCGGATGCTGCCGGGTACGCAAATTATCGCGGGCCTGGTGGATTTCACTGTTCGACGCTGGACTTTAGGTTACCAGTAAACCTGCGAAACTGTTAAGTTAATCTTCCCTTAATTTGGAGTATTGTGTAATGGAACTGCAACATCTGATCACCCGTGTGTGTGCGGGGAGTAGAACCACACTTTTTTAACCAAACAAAGCCAACATGCTTGTGAAGTATCGGGAGGAAACCATGCTTCATATATATTGGGCAAGGCTGTCCATACAAAAAGCAAACAAAGCCGTCTCATTTATTTTGCTTGTCTCGCTTGTGCTCGCAAGTTGCAGCCCGGCGTTATCTACAGAACCGTCTTCCGACGATACCTCAGAGGCCAATCCGCCAGAAGAGCAGGTGGAAGGTTACGAGCCCCCAGAGTTATCACAGCCTGAGGCAAGGACAGCAGAAGACCTGTCATCCGCCGACGAGATAGAGGCGGGCAATCAGGGGGGCGGGGAACCCAGGTCGGGTTCCCTGATGTTCATCGAAAATGTGGGGCAGTTCGAAGCCGATGTGCGCTTCAAGGTTCAAGGCCCCGGCTTCAGCGCCCTGATCACTGAGAGCGAGATCCGTCTCACCTTTTACGCGCCTCCACCTGCACCACCTCAACCCGTTATCAGCAGCGATGGGCAGGTCGTGCCTCCCGATCAGCAGGAGGTGAATCGTTTCCTGGAAAGCTTACGGAGCCGCGAATCGGTTACTGTGGCTATCGAAATTCCCGGTGCTAATCCTCAGGCTAGCTTTATCCCATTGGGACCGATCGATATCCCTGTCAACTTTGTGACTTCTACCGAAGCATTTGCCAACGTGCCAGTTTGGAGCGGATTGCGATATGCGGATGTGTTCCCGGGCCTGGATCTGGAAATCAATGATGAGAATGGAAGCTGGTCTTGGCGGTTCGTGGTCAGCGATCCCAATCGTTTTTATTCACAAGATAGCGCTCTTGGCCGCCAAGGGCTGGTATTGAAATTTACCGGACACGATTTGTTAAGAATGACCGATGGCGGATTACTCCTTTCGACGAAAGTTGGCGAGTTCCAAATCCCACTGTTCGACCTTGGGGCTTCTGCCGGAACCACCTCATTGGGAACGAACCCTCAAATAAATGGTAGCGAACTGCAACTGTTCTCGCCCGAGGAATTTCTGCAAGGGGTGACCGGTTTCGCACCCGCTGGGGGCCAAGGTTTATTGAGTGCTTTATCCAATCCACAAGAAGAATCCGCTGCCACCAATTTGCTTGCTCCAAGCACGGCATCAGGTTCTCCACTTATCTACTCAACCTACCTTGCCCTTTCCTACAGTGAGTATATACAGGGGATAGCCACGGATTCGTCGGGCAATCTGTATGTTACCGGGCGAACTGATATGCCATACCTGGCCAAGATCAATCCAGCAGAAAGCCAGTATGCATACCTGACCTATTTTCCCGACCTGACATGGAGTTCTGACGTTGTTGTGGACAATGCGGGCGCCGCGTATATAAGCGGGGATGTAAATGGAATCTATCCCGCAACTCACCCGTTTGTAGTAAAGATGAACCAACTTGGAGAACCGGTTTACACCTCTGTCTTTTCAGAAAATGCCAATAGCGTACAAATTGAAGTTGACGAGACAGGGGCAGCCTATATCGCTGGCAATTACAACAGCCCCAAACCTTACCCTTACGCGGGCTTCATCAAGAAGCTCGACCCAGCGGGTGTAGAAATCTTCACCAAGCAAATTGAGGGCACCTATGTTCCTGTTTATAGGATGGTTCTTGGGAGTGACCATTCTGTCTTTGTCGCAGGTTGTCCATCTGGTTTTTCCCAGGGATTCGTTGCGCGACTGGATGCCTCTGGCAGCGATTGGATATATCAAAGTGGGGGAAGCTTAGGATGCGTCTATGTATTAAATGTCGACGACGCGGACAATGCTTATGTTTCAGACGGGCGAGCCCTGGTTAGGATCAGTGCGAATGGTGCCGTGAGCGATGTGATCGTGGATTGGGGAACTCAGTTGTTGTGGAACACCTTCTTTTATGGTTTAGGCATAGGCAGCGATGGGAATATTTACCTGGCCGGAAGTACGTCTAGTGTAAACAACTATGCGGCTTCAGGCGCCTACTCCGCGGTTCCAAAGGAAGAAGACCTGGTAATAGCCAGATTGGATCTCCAAGGCAGCCTTCTTTACTACACTTATCTTGGGGGATCTGGCGATGATTACATGTTAACTGGACAGCAATTTTATTTGGATGATGCGGATAATGTTAATGTCGTGGCGCGAGTGAGGTCGATCGATTTTCCAACCAGCCCAAACGCTTTGGCCGACTCGAATCCATATCAAGGCCCATATGACGATGTGGCCGTTGCAGTAAGATTCAGACCGGACGAGCCTTATGTGCCGGACGCTTCGATTGTCGCTGCCAAAGGCAATAATGCTTGTTTTGGGGCCAGCTATCAGGAAACCTATGAGGCAATAGCCGATCCTATCAATACTCGAACAGGCAGCTATGACTACACGATAGATGACCTTTCCATCCCAACTTCGGCGGGTCCGCTAACTTTCACGCGCCAATATGCTTCGCTTTATACCGGAGCGGCTTCGCCCTTCAGCCCCGGCTGGACGCACAGCCTGAATTCCAGGCTGATCCTGCCGACAGACCCAGAAGGTGAAGAGGGAGTAATTCGGTTCAGGGCGCACTCAGCCAATGAATACATTTTCTACGTTTACCCCAACAATCTGTTTGTCCCAGCCCAGGGGTTGTGCGCCTCGCTGGTCTTCGAAGAGGGTCCGCAGCGCTTCAGGATCACAGATAACTCAGGTAACGAGTACGTCTTCGACGTAAACGGCACACTGCTGTGGTTCTCGGATTCCGAGGGAAACCTGTGGAACTATACATACAACGCCAACGGGTTGCTGGAAACGGCCAGCGCGGACGGGGGCGCCAGCACTCTCACGCTGCAATATGATGGCCAGGGCAGGGTCGCCTCAGTCAGCGACCAGACCGGGCGCAGCGTCAGTTACACCTATGACGTGTCCGGAGATTTGACCAGCGTAACCGACGTGCTGGGCCAGACCTGGACGTACACCTACCAGGCCGGGCACCTGCTCACAGGCGTCTATGATCCAAATGCAGTTGCCCTTGAGACCACCCAATACGATGCCCAGGGCCGGGCTGTCAGGCAGTTTGACGGCCAGGGGAACCTGGTCGCAGAGTTGATCTACAACGCCGATGGCACCACCACCGTCACAAACGCACTGGGCCAAAGCGCCACTCACGTTTACACTGCCTCCGGCACGCTGATCGAAGCCATCGATCCCACAGGCGGGAGCGACGGGAAATTCTACGATTCCGAATTCAGGCCGGTGTTCGTCACCGATCCCACTGGCCAAGTCACCACGCTCAAATGGAGCCAGGATGGGGAGGATCTGGAAAGCATCAGCGACGCGGCAGGCGGCACCACAACGATCGAATACGATGCGTTGCACAACCCCACATCCATTGTCGATCCGCGCAACTTCCTCACCACCTTCGCGTACAGCGGCAAGCTGCTGACCAGCAGCACGGATGCGCTGAACGGCGTCACCACATACACCTATACGACCGCCGGTTTCCTCGAATCCGTTACCGACCCCGAAGGCAACACCACTTCGTACACTTACGATGCCCGCGGCCTGCGCACTTCGATGACGGACGCGCTGCTGAACGTTTGGACCTACAGCTACGATAGTTTGGGACGCCTGGTGGACACCACCGACCCGCTGGGCAGAGTGGCGCACAGCGAATACGATGCTACCGGCAGGCTGGTGCGCACCACGGCCAACTATGACCCCGGCCGTCCGCAAAATGATGCGAACCTGTACAACATCATCACGGAATACGATTACGACGCCCGCGGCAACCTGGTCGCCGTCACCGACACTCTGGGTCGCCTCACACAGTACATCTACGACAATGCCGGGCGGCTGACCGAGACCGTCGACGCCGAAGGCAACCACACGATCAATACCTATAACGCCGCCGGGCAGCTGGTCACGGTGACCGATGCCCGCAGCAACCAGACGCAGTATGGCTACGATGCAGCCGGGCGGCAGGTCACCATTACCGATGCTCTCGGAAACGTAACTACGACGGCCTACAACCCGGATGGCACGGTGGCCTCGACCACCGACGCCAACGGCGGCGTCACCAGCTATACCTACGACGAACTCAAGCGGGTGACCTCAGTCATAGATCCATTAGGCAACAGCACGCAAACGGTGTATGACGCGACGGGCAACGTGATCGAGAGCATTGACGCGCTGAGCCGGCACACCTATTTTGCCTACGACGCGCTGGGCCGCCTGATCCGTGAAACCGATGCCGAGGGCGGGATCACCGAGCACTTCTACGATGGAAACGGCAACCGCGTGCAGACCATCGATCCACGACTCAATGCCACCACATTCGGCTATGACGCACTGAACCGCCTGGTGACGATCACCGATGCGCTAAACCAAGTCGTAGGCTATGCCTACGACTTGGTAGGCAACCGCACGGCGATCACGGATGCCAACAATCGCACCACCACATTCAACTATGATGCCTTGAACCGCCTGGTATCCGTCACCGACGCGGAAGGCAACACCACGCAGACGGTCTATGACGCGGCGGGGCGTGTGGTCTCCACGGTGGATGGGCTCGGCAATGCGACGACGTTCAGCTATGACAATCTGGATCGCCTGACCTCCCAGCAAGACGCGCTAGGTGGGCAAACTACATTTACATACGACGCAGTTGGCAACCAACTCACGATTACGGACGCCAACCTGCACACGACCACCACCAGCTACGACGCGGTCAATCGACCGGTGTCCGTAACTGACGCCAACGGCAACACCACCACGAGCGGCTACGATGCAGTGGGCAACACCTCCTCCACCGGCGATGGGCTGGGGAATACCACTACTTACGCCTATGACGATGCCAACCGATTGACCAGCATCACGAACCCGCTGTTCAACCCCACCAGCTATGGCTACGACGCAGCCGGTAACCGCACCTCGATGCAGGATGCCAATGGGATCGTGACGCAATATGGTTACGATGACCTCAATCGATTAGTGCAAGTGACCCAGAATTACCAACCCGGGTTCACCAGCACCAATGAGCGCAATGTCGTCACGGCCTACACCTACGACGCCAACGGCAACCGACTGACTATTGTCGATGGCCGCGGCAAGACCACCACATTTACTTACGATGCCCTCAACCGCCAATTGACCGAAAGCGATGCACTCGGCCATACGTGGACTTACAGCTACGATGCCGTGGGCAATCTGGCATCGTTGCTGGATGCCAATGGCAGCACAACCTCTTATGGGTATGACGCCAATAACCAACTGGCGCTGATCAATTATCCGGCGCCGGACGCGGACGTGAGCTTCGCCTACGACGCCAACGGCCAACGCAGCAGCATGACCGACGGCGTGGGCACTACCACCTGGACCTATGACGACCTGGGCCGCCCGACCGCTATCAATGACCCATTCAATGACTCCGTTGGCTATGCCTACGACTCGGTAGGCAACCGCACGCAGTTGACCTACCCGGATAGCAAAGTGGTCAATTACAGCTACGACGCCGCCAACCGCCTTAGCAGTGTGACCGATTGGGATTTGTTGGTTACAACTTACAGCTACGACGCGGCCAACAGGATGACGGGTGCCCAGTTGCCGAACGGGGTGGCTTCGACCTATGCCTACGATTTCGTCGGCCAACTCTTGAGTATCGAGCACGCGACGGCGACAGACCTGCTGTCTTCCTTTGTGTACACCTATGACCCCGTGGGCAACCGCAGCCAGGTTGTCGAGACGCTGCTGACCCCAGGTTCCGCGGGGGCGCCTTACACGGCCGTAGTGGTCATGGACACCTACGGGGCGCTGAAAGCCAATGTGCCAGTTTACGTATTCGATGGCGAGGTAGATACGGGGATCTCTGGCCTCACCGACGTGAATGGCCGTGTCGAGTTCACGCTGCCGAACGGCAATTATCGTTTCAAAGCAGACATGAATGGAACGCCGTTCTGGAGCGGGGGGAGCAACCATTGCGCCGTGCCGGGCTGCCACTACGCAGAGATCATCGTGACGTTCCCGGTCACCGTGCGTGTGGTGGACGAGACCGGCGCGCCGGTGTCTAGCGTGACGGTAACCGCATACGACGGTGAGGTTTCCACGGGCATCAGTGCGATCACGGATGAAAATGGAAAGGCGCCACTCACCCTGCCGCTGGGCAGCTATCGATTCAAGGCGACCTACGGGGGTTTCGAGGCTTGGAGCGACCTGACCAATCATTGCACGGTACCGGGTTGCCTGCGCGCGGAAATCGCGATCGACATCAGCGGACCTCCCCCGGTGTTTCCAGCAGGGGAAGAAAGCGCCACACCCACTGAGACATCTACTCCGGAAATGACCGAGACGGAAACAGCCACCCCCGAACCGACCGCTACAGAAACCGAGACTCCCACTGAGACGCCTACTCCTGAAGCCAGCGAAACGCCCACACCAACTGCCACAGAAACAGAGAGCGGCTGGCTGCCGGGCAGCGGCTTGCTGGCGCGCCTGGCGCCAAATCTGCGGGAATGGGACGTAGTGGTAACGGTGGTCGACACGGACAACGCGCCCAAGTCAGGGTTGCTGGTGAGAGTATTCAGCGGAGAAACTGATCTAGGCTTCCTAGAGGAGACCGACGCCAATGGGCAGGCGACGTTCAGTTTGCCTAAAGCCAGCTACTGGTTCCGCGCCGAATTCAACGGAACACTATTCTGGAGCGGGACGCAGGACCATTGCAAAGTTCCGCAATGTGGCGCGGCAAACGTAACCGTGACGATCCCTGTGGTGGTGACAGTGACCGATTTGAACAACACGCCCTTCGCCGGCCTGCCGGTGTATGCGTTCGATGGGGAGACCTACACAGGCTACAGCCGGACAGCGAATGAGAATGGGCAAGCAACATTCACGTTGCCGGCGGGCAACTACCGCTTCCGAACCGAATTCGATGGCCAGGAGTTCTGGAGCGATACGCAGAACCACTGTGCCATACCCGGTTGCCTGGTTGGCGCGATCCAATTGCCAACTACGCCACCGCAGACATTGGTCACCACCATCAATTATGGCTACGACGCGCTGTACCGGCTGACGGCGGCCGATTACGACAGCGGGCAATTCTTCCACTATGCGTATGACGAGGTTGGAAATCGGCTGAACGAAACGACGGATGTGGGAAGTACAGACTACACATATGACGCGGCCAACCGGCTGATCGACGCGGGCGGAGTTACATTTACGTGGGATAACAATGGCAACCTCCTGAGCGATGGCACCAGCACCTATACCTATGATCACGCCAACCGGTTGATCGGATTGACGGATGGCGGATCGACATATTCGTTTGCTTATAACGGCCTCGGTGACCGGCTACAGCAAACGGTTAGCGGTGTCACCACATCCTACAGCCTGGATCTTAACGCGGGCTTGACGCAGGTGCTGGCGGACGGAACGACCAGCTACCTGTATGGCCTGGGCAGGATCGGCGAGCAAGGCGCAGATTGGGCGTACCACCTGCCGGATGCGCTGGGGAGTGTGAGACAGTTGGCGGATACGACGAATGCAGTGAGCTACGCGCAGAGCTTCGAGCCGTATGGGGAGATGCTTACAGGGTTTGGAGAGCAGGGAAGCAATTACGGGTTCACGGGCGAATGGACCGATACAACAGGGCTGCAGTATCTGCGGGCGAGGTACTACGCGCCGCAGGTGGGGAGATTTATTACGCACGATGCTTGGGATGGCGATTATATGAATCCCGCTTCTTACAATGCGTGGTTGTACGCGTATGCAAATCCGTTAACGTTTATGGACCCGAGTGGTATGTGCCCTGACAGCAACGGGGATGGCAAATGCGATCCTGGTTGGTGGTGCGATCGCTTGCCTGCGGATATGCGCACGTGGTGCTTAGCCATTGCTTGTGGTGGGCCTGAAACTGAATTCCAGGTTGCGGGTGAATATAATCTTTCAGCATATTATGTTACCCACGAATCCATATATCCTGGATCTGACACGAGCTCAGGGCCAATTGAGAGCCTAGGTGGGGAATCGTTCAATAAATATTTCCTCTTCAGCAGTCAAGGCGTCTGCATGCAGGGAACGGGCAAGACAAATGACGGCCGCTATATTTCATGTACAAGTCCAGTAAAAAAGAGCATTTCAGAAAATGGCTACTGGATGCCCACAATGAAGGAGCGCGAGGCTTATAAATTCTCCTTCTCTACACTATACCCAAATCCAATTAAATTTGAGGCTTATGAAACGGTTGCCGTATGTAAGTCTGGGACAATTCCTCGAAGCGAGTATAGAAAGGTTCAGGTCCGGATTACCAGTGATGGTGCATTTGAGACTTTAATGTCCAGCCTGCCGAAGGAACCCGATAATCTGTTTTTTGCGACAGATGTGGGCGGAGGGCTTTGCAGACCACAAACGATTGATGTATTTATTGGTGAACAATCTCTTGCAGATCCGTTGTTCGTTATCGCCAGATCCTTTTTTGCTATCGAATCGGTTAACGTTGAATGGAGATATGTCAGATGAATATGAAGTCGCTCAAATGGCTTTTCCTATTATTTCTGGTTGGGACATCACTGACTGCGTGTATACCCTCTCTGGCTAACCAGCCTACTTCAGGTAATGTGCCAACCTCTACCATAACATTTGTAGAAACCGATCAGTTCCCCACGGTGTCAGTCTCGCCGACTGCATCGCCTTCAACAAGCTTAACTATGTGGGCAGAATGGCCTGTTGCAAGTTTCCCGAGTTTCGCGGCTTGGTCTCCAGATAGCCAACTGGTGGTTTTTTCTGGTCCTGGTACAGATCAGTTACCAGCCTGGGCCATCCTGCTAGACATACCTGCTCGTCAAGTTATCTGGCAAACAAACGATCTGATCTCTCATCCAGTTTTTTCACCTGACGGCCAGTACATCGTTGGGACTACTAACCAGATACAGTTCTGGAATGTAGCAGATGGTCAATTAGCAGAAGCGTCAGAAAGGAGTGGTTTTATCTTTTTAACCGATTTCATACCTGATGGCTTGGCTCTTGTTGTTGGGGCAACGAGCTTGTTTCAGCCTGAAGAATCCCCTTCATCAGACATAGGGATTTGGGATCGCGATCAGGCAAGATTGACCAATATCGCCCGTTTGGATGGATTGCTTTGGTCGATGGACATAAATGGAGATGGAACACTGCTCGCGACTGGGCTAACTGACATCCCCAATGTAGAAGAAGATCGAAGGGTATTCCTGTGGGAATATCCTTCAATGGAAAAGAGGTGCGACCTACCTGGCCAATCGGCGCGCTTTGGTGGAAATAGTCAGGTCGTCGCAATTTCTGATAATAACGGGGAAATATCATTGTTTGATGTACAGACATGCCAAATCATGGCAACTGTTCAGTCAAGAGCTACCGCGCTTTATGGAACTGTTAATTTCAGCCTTAGCCCAGATGGGAATACGTTGGCATTTGAATCCCTCCACTGTTGCACCGTCGAATTTTTCGACCTTAGCACGGAAACGATTATTTATGAACAGGATCTACTAGGAAAGCAAATTGCGTTTCTTGCATTCAGTCCCGATGGGAAATACCTATTATCAACTGTAACAGACACATCCGGGCCGAGCGAAAACGTGCAAACGCTGCAAATATGGAAAGTTGATCTGTCATCCCGCTAGATTTCCAACAAACATGATGGCTGGTCTTTTAGAGAAGCCGCCGGAATCGAGTCTGGAAATTTAATATCACAAGGACCGACCCATTGCATGTGAAGTGTGCTTCGGGCGCTGTCCGCCGCGGCCAGAAGTTGCAACCTTGACGCTAACCCCCGAGCCGTCTCTGACGCCCAGCGAGACGCCCACGCCGACTGAGACCCAGAGTGGCTGGCTGGGCGGCGTCGGAGTGCTGGCGCGGCTGGTACCGCTGCCGAGGCTGCAAGGATCGCAAGTGCTAGTCACCGTGCTGGATACCGACAACGCGCCCAAGGCCGGGCTGCTGGTGCGCGCCTTTACGGGCCAGACGGATCTGGGCTTGCTGGAGCAGACCGATGCAAATGGCCAGGTCACCTTCAGCTTACCCAAGGCCAACTACTGGTTCCGGGCGGAGTTGAACGGGACGCCATTCTGGAGCGGAACGCAAGACCATTGCAAAGTGCCCCAGTGCGGTGCGGCCACGGTAACCGTTACGATCCCTGTGGCAGTTACCGTGACCGACTCGGAAGGCACGTTGCTTGCTGGTCTACCTGTGTTCGCCTTCGATGGAGAAACCTACACCGGTTACAGTCGCACCGCGAATGGGAACGGCGTGGCGATCTTCACTTTGCCCGTGGGCAACTACCGCTTCCGGACCGAGTTGGATGGTGAAGAGTTTTGGAGCGGCACAGAGAACCACTGTGCTATTCCAGGGTGTCTGGATGCTGCGATTCAATTGCCCTTCGCACCGCCACAAACCCTTACTACCACCATCGCATACAGCTACAACGCGCTGAATCGCTTGACCGCCGCTACCTATAACAGCGGGGAGTTCTTCCAATATGCGTACGATGCGGTGGGCAACAGGCTGAACGAGACAACACAGGTGGCAAGTACCGATTATGTGTACGACGATGCTAACCGGCTGGTCGATGTCGGCGGGGTGGCATTTACTTGGGACAACAACGGAAACCTGCTGAGCGATGGGGTAAGTGGCTACGCGTACGATGCGGCAAACAGGCTGAGCCAAGTGGCGCAAGGCGGAGACACATACAGCTTTGTGTACAACGGAATGGGGGATCGGGTACAGCAAACCATGGGCGGCGTGGTAACGAACTATACGCTCGACCTGCATGCGGGCTTGACGCAAGTTCTTGCGGACGGAACCAACGCATATCTGTATGGCCTGGGGCGGATTGGGCAGCAAAGCGCGGACTGGGCCTA